>Ga0182747_1000198_pt1 | contig 63899 bp, 51 predicted proteins | sample eDN3rd30CBELigBY_FD_128526 | JGI IMG/M metagenome (GOLD analysis project Ga0182747, IMG submission 128526) | Enriched backyard soil microbial communities from Emeryville, California, USA - eDNA 3rd pass 30_C BE-Lig BY (version 2) (version 2) | ecosystem: Environmental > Terrestrial > Soil >... | reverse complement strand
TCGGCGATTCCGCTGCGCCTGGCCGGTGGCTCGATCGCGCTGCGCCAGGATCCGCGAAATCCCGAGGTCTTCTTCGCCGAAGTGCCGTTCGATTTCGAGGCCTTCGTCGCCGAACAGGCCCGCCGCAAGGAACAGGCGTTCGAGCTCGACAAGCAGCCGGTCTTCCGCGGCCGCGAGATCGTCGATCACCGGCCGGTCGCCTTCATCGATCCGGACCGTCTGGTCCGTCTGATCCGCGAAGGCGCGCCGATCGACGTGCCCGAGGACGTCACCGACGGCGTCGCCGCGCTGGTCAGTGCGCCGCATTCGCTGATGGTCGTGCATCCGCGCGTCGTCGAAGACCGTGAGCGCACGTTCGACGCCTGCTCCGGCAAGGGCAATCCGACCGGCGTGTGGACGTTCAACCGGCTGATGACCGACATGGCCAATCAGCCGCTGACCGGCATCCATCCGGCCGAGTTCGTCGAGCACTGGCTCAAGAGCTGGCTCGACACGCAGAACGTCAATACGTTCGACGTCGACAAGCGTCCGCAGATGTTCGACCAGGTCCTGCAGTTCTGGCCGCGCGACTCCAAGGGCCGCCTGGACCTCAAGCAGTCGCCGATGCGCCTGCTCGCGATCGTCAACCGCGTGGACCTGCGCAAGAACCTCGTCTACGGCGACGGCGCAGGCGGCGAAGGCCGTTTCGTGTTCGGCGTCATGCGCCGTCACGAGGACGGCAGCTGCGACGTCATGCCGTTCACGGTGATCCTCGAATACGGCGTGCCGCTGCACAAGTGCGAGGAAGTGCGCACCTACGGGCAGAAGTGGAAGGACCTGGACACGCTGACGCTCGGCTCGGGCGCGTACAACGCCGCGCTGCAGAACCTGACCGACGTGTTCGCCACCGCCAATGCCGCACCGGACAAGCCCAACGGCAGCGCGATCAACCAGGTGCGCACCAACGAGAACGCACTCGATCCGCTGTGGGAGCTGCGCGAGTACCATCTCGGCGATACGCCCGGCCAGCTCGAGATCGCATCGACCGTGCTCGAGCCGCACCGCGCGATCTACAATCCGGCGCCGCTGCCGCACACCACCACGCTGCTGGCCGACTTCATCAATCTCAATGAAGCGGACATCCTGGCCAATACCTACGACGTGCCGGCCATCTTCATGGGCCAGCCGTTCCTGACCGGCGCAGCTCTCAATCCGGACACCTCGCCGGGCTCGGCCTGGGCTCATCCGTTCGTCCTCAACAACGATGCGCGCCATCTGATGTCGTTGAACACCTGCAGCTCGTGTCACGGCCCCGAGACCCAGACCAAGTTCCTGCACGTCGAGCCGCGCAACATGGGCTTCCAGGCCGCGCTGTCGCGCTTCCTGGTCGGCGACCCGGGCACGGTCACGAGTCCCAGCACGTTCACGATGCCCGATCCGGTCTCCGGCGTGCCGCGCACGTTCGGCGACCTGCTGCACCGTCAGGCCGATCTCGACGCACTGGTCGGTTCCAGCTGCGATGCCGGCGGACTGGCCGAGGCGCTGTCGAACCCGGTTGCGGCACCGCGCACGCACTGACGACCGCTCCATGTTGTTCCCCGCGAGCCCGGCGCAATGCCGGGCTCGTTTTTTCCGGGCCGCTCGTGCCCAGAGGGTCTCCGGTTTCGGTTCGACGAATGCCGCATACGACGAGGGCGACACGCGTCATCGCGATGAACCTCATCTGCAATCGGGTCGCGCGACGACATCGGTGACCGCCGCCACCTAGACGGTCCGCCCACCCGCTCGGTGAACGCCAGCCCTCCGCTGCGACCGAGGGTTGCGGCGACATTCACGCCCGCTCGCCTAGAACGACCTTCCGCGCGTCGCACGACGCATCCGACGGAGACCCCCATGGCGACACCGCAGGAACTCGAAGCCAAGCTCTGGAAGGCGCTGAAATCCGATCGCACACTGATGCTCGGCGTCGACGGCGTCGAGGACGGACATTCGCGCCCGATGACGGCTCTGGTCGAAGGCGAGTCCGGCCCGATCTGGTTCTTCACCGGCCTGCCCAACGCGGTGGCCGACTACGCCCAGCGCGGGAACTGCCGCGCGATCGCGGCGTTCAGCTCGAAGGACCACGACCTGTTCGCGAGCATCCACGGCACGCTGAGCCTGTCGCGCGACCGGGACGTGATCGACCGGCTCTGGAACCCGTACATCGCAGCCTGGTTCGACGGCAAGGACGATCCCAAACTGGTGCTGCTGCGCTTCGATCCGGAGCGCGCCGAGGTCTGGCTCAACGAGTCGAACCTGCTGGCCGGCGTCAAGATGATGTTCGGCGTCGACCCGAAGCGCGATGCGCAGGACAAGGTCGGCACGGTCGATCTGCGCTGATCGGGCGAGCAATGGAGTCCAACGGGGCCGCGCGATGCGGTCCCGTTTTTTTTTGTACGTGAGGCGCGGATGCGGACGATTGCAACAATGCGCCTGCGTGCCGACGCATGGGGCGGCGCAGTCGCAGGTGCCTCGTCGACCCTGAAGCCCTCACGTTTCGAATGGCCCCTATTTCCAGGGCAGTCCGTCACGCCTGATCAAGCCCGGCCAAGGTCCTTCGACGCTGCGAGGCGAACCTCGACCTGCGTGGCCGACTCATTCTCGTGGAACTCCCACAGCCGCGTGGTTCGCGAGACTTGATTTCGTCTTCCTGCTGCATGACGCTGTCGCCACACAGGGGATTGGGGGTGTATCCGGCATGAAGAGCACTCGCATGTTCGCACAGCGCTGGCGTTTTCTGCTGGCATTCACGGCGCTGTTGCCGACGATCGGATCGGCTGCCACGTTCCAGGTCACCCGCCTGGACGACCCGGTACCCGACGCCTGCCTGCCGGCCGACTGCTCGCTGCGCGAAGCGGTCCTCGCCGCCAATGCGCTGCCGGGCCGCGACATCGTTCGCATCGGAGCCGGCATCCATCGGCTCGAGCAAGCCGGTGTCGACGAGAATGCCGGGCTGACCGGCGACATCGACATCACCGACGATCTGGATCTGCTCGGCGAGGGTTCCGAGCTGAGTGCGATCGATCCGAACCGGCTCGACTACGCATTGGACGTCGCCCGCGGTATCGCGGTGAGTCTGCGTGGCCTCGGCCTGATTCGTTCCGGAACCGTCAGCGGCCCGCACCATGGCGGCGGTATTCGCAGCGGCAATTTCGGCGCAGGCGATGCCGCCGCGACGCGTCTCGCGCTCGAGGATGTCTTGATCGACGTCTATGTCGGATTGCTGCATGCTGGGCTGTCGGCACGAGGTCATTTGAGCGCGAAGAGCGTGACCTTCATGCGCGCGCTGGAGCCCAGCTGGGCGATGGGTTTCAATGGCAGCGAGCTGCTGCTGGACGACGTGTATTTTCGCGGCAACAGCCTCGGCCTGAGCTATGCGCTGAGCGAGGGCGGTCAGGCCAGGATTACCGGCTCGCGGTTCGAAAGCAACGGAACTTCAGGACTTTGCACGACGCTAGTGATCTCCGGCGCGGGCACTACACTGATCGAAGACGTCACGTTCAAGGATAATTTCGCGTTCGGTGCCGCCCCGTTTTGCATAATGAGCGGCGCCCACGTGGTGGCGCGCAACTCGGTTTTCCGAGGCCACACCTCCGGTTCGATGATCGCTCTGGACTTCGGCGGCAATGCCCCATCTCGGCTCGACCTGCACAACGTGACGATCGTCGCGCCCCGGCAGGCACTCTCGCTCTACAAGGCAGGCTCCGAGGCGAGCCTGCACCATACGACCATCACGACCTGGCCGGCCTATTCCGTGGAACTGAGGGCCGGAACAGTCCTTCGCTCCACCAACAGCGTGATCGCCGGTGGCTGCGGTTTGATGGGAACGCCTATCGTCGAAACGCAGGGCGTCAATTTCGAGGCGCCGAATCGAACCTGCTTTCCGACGGGTCAGAACAACTTTGCGTATGGTTCGGCAGACGGCTTCGGGCTCGATGCACTCCAGGAGAATGGAGGGCCGACGGCGACGATACTGCCGCCGGCATCCGGACCGCTGACGGTTCTGGCGGACGACGGCAGCACATTCTGTCCGCCTACCGACCAGCGGGGCTACGTGCGACCGCGGCCCTGCACGATCGGAGCTGCCGACCCGCTGGCGATCGATGACGCGCTGCTGCTCGACGGTTTCGACTACTGACGACGACCGGCACTCGCGAACCCGTGCCGAGGTGCGGCACGGGCAGCCACGCAAAAGCCAGCGTGGGGTCAAGCACGCACAAGCGCCCGAAAGCAGGCGATCGGTGCCAGCTCGCGATCGATGAGTAGTGCGCTCGTCGATCGCGACGAACTGAGGCGTGTCGCAACCATGCGTCCCTGAATCGCTGGGCTGCGGAGAAAGCGCACCAGATGCGAATGCGCGTCGAATCGCGCTCCGCACTCACATGTGCTCGCCCGGCAACCGACTGGCCTGGCGCACCCACTCGATGAAGCGGGCCTCGTCGATCGGCTCGTCTTCGCGGATGTCGAGGTAGCGCGTATCGGCGCTCTTCGAGGAGCCTGGCGGCGGCGGACGCAGGCGCGCGCCGCGAAAGAACGCGACCTTGACGTAGTGCGTATAGCAGTGGATGCCGAGGAACCAGCCCTGCCCTTCGATGCCGTACAACGGCGAGTTCCATTTGACGGCCTTGGCGACGCCGGGCACCGCGCGCACGATCAGCGCGTCGAGCTGCCGGCCGATCGCGCGCTTCCAGTCCGGCATCGCGGCGATGTAGGCCTGCACCGGCGCATCGCCGTAGCCCTTGGCGATCTGCGGATTGCCGCCGGCGAGCAGGACCGGCTCGCCGGGCGCCGACTTCACGACGGGTGCTATCGATGGCGACTTGCGTGTGACCGGCGAACGGATATCGGCTTTCGCGGTTGCGGCGTTGCCGGATGAGGCCTTCTTCGCGCGGCGGCCGGTCGTCTGCTGCCGTTTGGCCGCCGCCGCAGCGTCGGACCCGCCCGACGATCGGCTGCGCCTGGCGGCTGTGCGCGCCGCGGCGGCCTCGCCGTTCAAGGCCACGGCCGCACGCAGCAGTGCCTTGAATGCGGCGGCGTCGATCGTCGCGCCCTCGCGCAGGTCGATCGCACGTCGCGTGCCGCCTTCGAGGCTGGCGTTGAACAGGCCGGCCGGATCGTCCAGCGCCGCGCCTTTGGCGAACGTCAGTTTCACGACGGCCTTGTAGGTCTCGCCGGTGCACAGGATGCCCGCGTGCGACCACACCGGCACGCCGCGCCACTTCACCTCCTCGACGACGTCCGGATCGGCCTCGTGCACGAGCGCGCGGACGCGCGCCAGCATCGCACCGCGCCAGTCGCCGAGCGACGCGATGCGTGCGTCGATCTGCTGCGACGGCGTGCCGACGGCCGCACCGCCGCCGGAATGATCGCCGGCTCCCGAGCCGGCTGCCTCAGATGCTTTTTTCATGGGAGACCTCGCGCGGATCGGACCCGAGTGGCCGCAGCAGATGGCGACGACGCGGGCGGATTGCCGATGGTTCATCGGCACGGCCGAATGCGCAAGACGCGACGCGACAGCGACGCCGCCGATCCGAGCGAACGCGTCCTGGCGCTGATCGTGATCGGTGTCAGCGCCATGGACAGCCCGAAGCGCCAGCGCGAGGTCGAGGAGCAGCCGTGCGGCGCACTCACGCTCGCGCCACACCGCTGGGGGTGCGCTGCAGCGCGGGGCCGTCGACTGCGAGCTCCTGCCGTGATGAACGTCCGTCGTCGAATCGAAGCACCTGTCGCAGAAGGCGTGAGTCGCTGCGATCTCCGCCGCGCCGTTCAGTCCGCGTGCGCGTCGTCGGCCGCCGTCGTCGCGCCATCGCCGATCGCGACGACGACCTTGCCGCGCGTGGTACCGGCTTGGTTGTGCTGCTGGGCCTGCACGATCTCGTCGAGCGGATAAATCCGCTCGATGTTGATGCGGACGCGACCGGCCTCGATCAGCGGCGCGATCGCGGTCAATGCCTCGCCGACGTTCCACGGCGGGGTCGTCGGACAGGCGATCCGACCGTCGCCGCACAGGGTCTCGGGCGTGCGCTCGACCAGGCTGACCAGCCGGCCACCATCGCGCAGCACGGCGGCCGAGCGCGTCAGCGTGTCGCCACCGACCGTGTCGACGACGATGTCGACGTCGCGGACCACGTCCTCGAAACGTGTCGTGCGGTAGTCGATCGTCTCGTCGGCACCGATGCTGCGCAGATAGTCGTGATTGCGTGCGGATGCCGTCGCGATCACGTAGGCGCCCTTGGCCTTGGCGATCTGCACCGCGACCGAACCGACACCGCCGGCGCCGCCATGGACCAGCACGCGCTCGCCGGCACGGACGGCGGCCGCCTGTACCAGGTAGCGCCAGGCCGCGACCGAGACGGTCGGATAGGCCGCGGCCTCGGCCGGCGAGTACGCATCGGGTTTCGGGACGATCTCGCCGACCGGCACGGCGACGTACTCGGCATAGCTGCCCGAGCGCCGGGTCTGGTCGACGATGCCGGCGACCGCCGCGCCGCAGGCGAACGCGTCCACGCCCGTGCCGCGTGCGACGACCTCGCCCGAGAAGTCGCCGCCCGGCACCGCCGGCAACGGCAGCCGGCCGGCCCGCTGCAGCTTCCAGTCGACCGGATTGACGCTCGCATAGCGCACCCTGACCAGCACCTCGCCGGCGCCGACCCGCGGCAGCGGCACGCGTTCGAGCCGCAGGTTCTCAGGGCCTCCAGCCGCGTGCAGGCGCGCCGCACGCATGTCGTCCGGCAGCGCCGCACACGCGCCGGTCTGCGCCGCCTGCGCAGCGGTCGCGCCCAGCAGCAGCCAGCAGACCATCGCTCCGATTCGTTCGAACGCCATCTCGCATCTCTAGCAAGTCGATCCTGCTGATACGTAACGCCGCCCCGGTGCGGAAGCCGCCATGCGACGAATCGATGCGCCGCTGCGGCGAATCGTGACGGCCGGCGATGAGATCATCGCCGAAGGCGCTCAGCGCGAGAGGCGCGCCCGAGACGGTCGGTCTACGCCCGAGCGACGATACCCCGCCGCCCGCGCGCGCAACGTCGCGTACCCCCGGCGGGCACGCCAGGCCGATTGAAGCGCGGCCACCCATCCGGCGCGTGGCCGCACAAGATCGGGATCGGCGCCGCGCACCTCGCGACGAGCGCGGCGCGCCGGCGCCCGTCGCGTTCGGTCGAGCTCGTCGGACCGCTAGCTGCGACGCAGGCGACGCTCGAACAGCGCCAGCGTGCGTTTCCAGGCTTCCTTCGCGGCCGCCTCGTCGTAGCGCGGCGTGGTGTCGTTGTGGAAGCCATGCTGAGTGCCGGCCGGCTGGTACAGCGCATAGGTCACGCCGGCTTGGTCGAGCGCGGCCCGATACGGCGGCCAGCTTGCGTTGACGCGCGGATCCTCGCCGGCCAGTACCACGAGCAGCTCGGCCTCGATCTTCGGCACGTTCTCCACGGCCGGCGCCGCGCCGTAGAACGGCGCCGCGGCCGCGACGTACGGCAGTTCGGTCGCGAGGAAGTTGGTCATCGCGCCGCCGTAGCAGAAGCCGACCACACCGAGCCGGCCGCTGCCGCCGTCGATGCCGCGCACGAATGCCGCCGCGGCGAGGAAATCCTCGCGCGTCCTGGCCTGATCGAGCTTCGGAAACAGCTCGCGCGCCTTGTCCTCGTCGCCCGGGTAGCCGCCGAGCGGATACAGCGCATCCGGTGCGAACGCGATGTAGTTCTCGAGCGCCAGACGCCGGGTCACGTCCTCGATGTGCGGATTGAGGCCGCGGTTCTCGTGGATCACCAGCACCACCGGCAGCGGGTCCTGCGTCTTGGCCGGCCGCGCGAGATAACCGCGCGCCTCGCCGTAGCCGTCGGGCGAGTCGAACGTCCGATAGCTCGTCGAGAGCCGCGCATCGTCCGGCGCGACCTGCTGCGCCGCCGCGAAGCGCGGACTCAGCGCCGCGAGCAGACCGGCCGCGGTCGTCGCACCGGTCGCGAAGCGCGCGGCACCGGCCAGGAAGCCGCGACGGTCGATCAGCCCGTGCACGTACTGGTCGAACAGCGCGAGTACCTGCGGATCGAAATCGGCGGCGGTCGGTTTGCGCGGCAGCGTCATGGCGGACCTCGGGAGCGGAAGAAGGCGTCGCGCCACCTTAGCGCAAGTCATGCCTCGGCATCGCGACCTCCACGATGTCCGGCTGAGGTCATCCGCCGCCGCAGCCGGTTCGATCGCGCCTGCCGGCGGGACGACGCGTCGCCCGCAGCGTCGAGCACGACGCGACTCCTACGCGCCGCCGACCTGCGAGCGACGGCATCCATGTACGACCGCCGGGTAGCGCCGCCCGGCCGTGCCGTCAGCGCGCCGGCTCCAGCCGATGCCCCGGCACGCCCAGATCGCGCTCCGGATCGAACGAGGCATCGTTGGTCATGAACTGGCGGCCGTCGCCGAGCTGCCAGGCATGCGCGTAATGGATCGGCAGGTCGACCGCGCGGCCGGACGTCGGGTCGCGCCACGGCTGCACTTCCTGGATCGCGTCGATCGTCGCGGCGTGGATGCGCGCATCGGTGGCGCCGGTGTCGGCGACGATCTGCTGGTTGATCCGGCCGATGTCGGCGATCGTATCCATGCGGATCCGGTGCCGCGCCGTCATGCCGGCCAGCGAGATCTCGCTCATGCGCCGCGCGTGCCACTGCTGGATCGACGCGACCTGGCGCTGGTTGACGCGCTCGACGTGCTGCGCCGACCAGGCCGTCATCCGTGCAGCCCAGGTCTGCTCGTAGCGTCCGGAGCGGCGCATGCGTTCGAGCAGCGCCTCGTCGAGCAGGCCGTCCGGCGCACGCAGCGCGATGCCGGTCTCCGACCAGGCCGCGATCGTGCCCTGCAGCTCCGAAAACGTGACGCTGGCGACGATCGCCTCGCGCATCTCCTGCCCCTGCAGGCGGTAGCCGATCAGCAGCTCGCCCGATTCGTGGCGCAGGTGCGTCTGCGCCGGCTGGCCGTTCTGCCGCGCCGCAGCCTCCTGCTGCGCGACCAGATCGGGGCGGTCGCGATAGCCGAGGACACGCGCGTCGGGCCGCGCGCTGCGCGTCAGCTGTTCCAGGTAATCGCGCACCGACGCCATCGGCGCGGCCGGGCACGGATTCAGCGGCACGATGCCGCCCGGCGCCGACTGCACCTGCCAGGACAGCTTCGGCAGCAGCGAGACCTCGTACAGACCGTCGGGCGAGGCCGCGCTCCAGTCGAACGCATGCGTATTGCCGATGCACTCCACCTCGCGCCGCCAGTCGACACCGCCGCGCGCGACCCAGCCGGCCGGCACCTCGATCGACAGCGCCGGCAGCGGCTCGTCGAAGCCGGTGCCGTCGACGACCTGCACGCGCTCGAGCCGGTCGACCGAGGGTCGCGAGGCCTGCGCGCGGCGCTGCGTCTCGCGATCGATCGATGCGCGGTCGAAGAACAGGCCCTTGGCATGCGCCTGCACGATGCGGCCGGCGGCCGGCCCGGCCGCATCGTGACCGGTTTCGTCGGGTGCGGCAGCCATCGCCGCAGTGGAGCGTGCCGACGGCGCGGCATCGCCGCCGGCCTGCGAACACCCGGCCAGCATGGCCAGCGATGCCAATATGAATGCGTGGATCGAGGTGCGCAGGTACATGGTTCGACGGCTCCCGGCCGCAGATCGGCCCGTTCCGATCGCCATGCGCGGAACGGTGTCGAAATGGCTCACCTGTCTGGTCACGCGATCGGCTGCGTCCGATGCAAGTGCCCGGGCCGCGTCCAGGCTCACACCTGCGCCCGCCGATCGCGTCTAATCGGCGCATGAGCTCGCCCCCTCGACGACCGCCGGACGCACGTGGCCCACGCGCCGCGCCGACGCTGCATCCGCGCAACCGCCACACGGGCCGCTACGACTTTGCGCGGCTGACGCGCGCCTGTGCGGCGCTGAAGCCGTTCCTGCTGCGTACGCCGGCCGGCGATGCCAGCATCGACTTCGGCGACGCCGCCGCCGTGCGCGCGCTCAATCGCGCATTGCTGGCGGCCGACTACGGCATCGCGCACTGGGATCTGCCCGACGGCTATCTGTGCCCGCCGATTCCGGGCCGCGCCGACTATCTGCACGGACTGGCCGATCTGCTCGCCGAGACCGAAGGCGGCGAGGTCCCGCGCGGCCCGGCGATCCGCGTGCTCGACGTCGGCGTCGGCGCCAGCTGCATCTATCCGCTGCTCGGCCACGCCGACTACGGCTGGCGCTTCGTCGGCACCGAGGTCGATGCGCCGGCCTTACAGGCGGCCGGCGCGATCGTGCAGGCCAACGGCCTCGGCGAGGCGATCGTGCTGCGCCGGCAGCCGGCGCGCGAGCGGACGTTCGCCGGCGTCGTGCTGGCCGGCGAACGGTTCGATCTGACGATCTGCAATCCGCCGTTCCATGCCTCGGCCGCGGAAGCCGCGGCCGGCAGCCGCCGCAAATGGCGCAATCTCGACCGGGCGCCGCCGCGCGGCGGCGCCCGTCCGGCCTTGAACTTCGGCGGCCGCGCCACCGAGCTGTGGTGTCCGGGCGGCGAGCTCGCGTTCGTCGGCCGCATGATCGAGGAGAGCGCCGGCTTCCGGACCCAGGTGCGCTGGTTCAGCAGCCTGGTCGCGAAATCCGAACACCGCGCCGCGCTGCATCGGCGCCTGCGCCAGGCGGGTGCGCACGACGTGCGCGAGGTGCCGATGGCCCAGGGCAGCAAGCAGAGCCGGTTCATCGCGTGGACGTTTCTGGACGCCACTCAGCAGCGCGCGTGGCGCTCTCGCTGATGCGGCTCAGTGTCAGCGTGTACGGTCGGCGTCGAGGCCGCGATCGATCGGCAGCGCGCGTCGCGCGGGTCGTGCCGCCCGGCCGGCACGAGGCCGGCCGCAACGGTCACAGCGCGTCGATGTCGCCGAGCAGACGGATCAACCGGCGCGCCCGCTTGTCGGGGCGCTGCTGCGGCGGCTGATAGCCGGCACGTGCGGCGCGCAGGTCGGCCAGACGCGCTTCGCGCGCCTGGCGCGACGCGTCCGACTCGGCATACAGCAGGCGCGCCGCCGTAGCCGGGCCGCGCGTATCGGACAGTCCCGCCACGCTGATCTCGAAGATCTCCTCGCCGCGCACGATGCGCAGCACATCGCCGACCCGCACGCTGCGCGACGGCTTGGCGCGCTGGCCGCCGACCTCGATCTTGCCGGTGTCGATCGCCTGCCTGGCGAGGCTGCGCGTCTTGAAGAAGCGCGCGGCCCACAGCCACAGGTCCAGGCGCACCGCGGCCGTGGCCGCTTCGTTTCGGGATTCGGAGGACGTCATCGATCGGAGATGGCGGCGACGTCCGGACCAGGACATCCGGAGGCGCCGCCTGGACGGCGGACAAGGCGAAAGGGACGTGACATGGTCCGTCGCGCGACTGCCGCGGTCAATCTCGAAGGGCCGCGACGTTCAGCTGCGAGGCCGGCGACCGCGCCGGGCATCGCCGCAACCACCGGCCGGATCTTCACGCCTGCCGCGCGTACGCGCGGCGCGCGACGTGGATCGATCGACGCCCGCCTCCGCGCACGCGAGGGACGATATCCGGACACGCCGGAAGCTCACGACGCGGCGCGATCGCGAACGATCGCGCCTTACGGCTATCGCGCGCCGGCGACCGTCATCGCGGCCGGCGATTCGGCACCTTCGAGCAGCAGCGTCGTCATGCGCTCGTCGAGCGAAAGCGCCGAGATCGCGAGCATCGCGGCCGCATCGGCACGGACCCAGGCCGAGACGCGCTCGACGCCGTCGGCGTCGCGGACCGACAGCCGCACCGCGACCGTCGCCGCGTCGAGCCAGGCGCGGTCGACCGCGACCTCGACATCGCGGCCGGACACGACCAGCACGGTATCGACGCGCCGCTCGCCCGGCGGCGGCAATGCGAACGCATGCACCCGCGCGCCTCGCAGGATCGCCTCGGCGGCCTCACCGGCGATCCGCGTGTCGTCCGTATACGGCGCGTCGAGCCCGTCGCGCAGCAGTACCAGCGTATTGAGATCGCTGGCCTGCGCCGGCGCGTGGCCGCCGACCTCGAGCGCCAGCGTCGCATCCGGTTCGGCGCTGTCGCGCAGGATCGGCGCGCTGACCAGCCAGGTCAGGCTGCGGCCCGGCGGAATCGTCGCCAGGTCGCGCAGCGGTCCGCTGCCGGCGGCCGCGCAGAGCGCGCCGGCGCCGGCGCCGAAGCACTGCCACTGCGCATAGGCGCCGTCGAACGCGGCCGACAGCGTCGCCTCGACCGGTACCGCACTCGCCTCGCCGAGGCCGTCGTTGCGCAGCGTCACCGCATAGTCGACGACGCGACCGTAGCGCGCATACGCGCTGCCGTCGTCCAGCGACGCGGCCAGCACCGCGCGCTCGAGCACCGCGAGCGGCGCCGTTGCCAGCGTGCCGAGGAAGTGCGCGTCGCCGGAATACGTCGCGGTCAGCGTCAGCAGGCCGGCCGCCGCCGGTGTCAGCGTGCAGCCGCCGGCGGCGGCTGGATCGAATGCGCACGAGACCTTGCCGTCGCTGACCGTCACCGTGCCACCCGGCGTGCCGGCGCCCGGCGCGACGACGCCGAGCGTGATGCGGGCCTCGACCGGATCGCCGATCAGCACCGATGCAGGCGCGCTCAGCGTCATCTCGGTGCCGGCCCGATCGACCGCGAAGGCCCGTTCGGCCGAGACCGCTGCGGTGAGGTACCGATCCGGATCGCCGTCGTAGGCGGCGCTGAGCGCATGGACGCCGACCGGGAACGCGTCGCTGGTCCAGCTTGCCGCGCCGTCCTGGACCGGCACCTCGGCCAGCACGGCCGTCGCGTCCAGGAACCGCAGCATGCCCGACTCGACCGGCGCGCCGGTGTTGTCGATCACCTCGGCGCGCATCGTCAGCGGCTCGCCGAACACCGGGATCGAACTCTGCGCCTGCAGCGTCACCGTCGTCTGGCGGTCGACGATCACCTCGAACGTCGCGCCGATCGTCGCGTCGCCCTTGCTGGTCACGGTGATCGTGCGCGGCCCGGCCGATCCGAACGTCATCGGCAATGCGACGCTGCCGTGCGTGCGCTGGACTTCGCCCGGCATCGTGTCGGACGGATCGGAGCTCGCGAAGCGCCAGACCGTGGTGTCGTCGATGTTCGCGTTGACGACCGCGTCGTCGACCTCGAGCACGAACGGCTCGGCCGCGTCGGCCGGCACCGTCACCGCGTCCGCGCCGGCCGGGATCGCGACCCGCGCCGGACCCGACAGCGCGGCCGACGGCAGCGGCAGGTTCTCGAAGTTCAGCGTCGCGCGCACGTTGTGGCCGGGCATGCTGACGTAGCCCTGGTAGGTGCCGACCTCGCGGTTGGCCCGGCCGACGTCGAGCAGGTAGCCGAGGCTGCCGAAGCCGGCCGCCAACGATTGCGAGTCCGGATCCGGATCGGTCTCCAGCTCGACGCTGGGCCCGCCGATCGGCACGGCGACGTTGATCTGCGCGGCGTACTCGGGATTGCTGCCCTCGTGCACCGAGCGGATGCTGACGATGTACTGGCTCGGGCGCATCGCCTGACCGGCGCGCGCGCGGAAACCGACCGAGTCGCTGCAGTCGGCATTGCTGCCGAGCGGATACAGGCAGTAGACGATCTGGCGCGTGTCGTCGTTGAGGTCGAACGTGTACAGCGAATTGGTCGGCGCCGGCGAGATCACCGCGACCATGCGCGGCGCATGGCCGGTGCCGGTGTGGCGCAGGCCGTCCAGCGTGACCGGACCGGGCACGTTGGTGGTGCCGGCGACCGCGAAGTCGACGTTGAGGGCGTCCTGCGCATAGGCCTGCGCGAGCGCATCGACGTAACCGTTGCTGATGTCCGCGGTCAGCACCTGCGAAGGCGAATCGCTGCGCAGCGCGCTGGTCGCGAGCAACGCGCCGGCCGACGGCTCGGACCAGCCGTTGTTCCAGGTGATCCTGGCGTTGTTGAGGTTGAAGTTCGGGATCCGGTACCAGCTCGCCTGCGGCGTCAGCTGCGGCGTGGCCGGAAACGGCGCATTGACGAAACCGGTCATCGAGACCTTGTAGCCGCGCGTGCCGACCTGGTTGAGGAAGCTGCGCATCGTCGCGCCGCCTGTCTGGATCGCGCGCGGGCTGATCAATGCATATGCGCGCGCATCCGGCGATCCGTTCATCAGCAGGCTCTCGTCCAGCACGAAATCGCGGTCGGCGATCGACGGGTCGGCCAGCACGTTCTGGACGCTGGTCGTCACGCGCGATCGCGTCACCATCGCGGCCGCGTCGGTCAGCGTGATCAGCAGCTGCGGCTGTTGATGGGCATAGGCCTGCCCCATGGTTTTCTCCTTGCTCGCGAAGTCGAACCGACCGTAGCGGCCGGTCGCCGCGTCGAGCGCCGCGGACACGCGCAGCACGCCGGCATGGCCGACGCGGATGCGGTCCTTGACCAGCTCGGTGACGTCGAAGCTGTAGAAGCCGCGCTGCGCGATCCGCAGCGGCCGCGACGGATCGTCCGCATCGGCGGTGATCGCGGCGCCGGCCACGGTCTGGCTGCAGGCCGGCCGCGTACCCTCGTCGGCGAAACAGTCCGCCCCGGGCGTATAGGCGCCGTCGACGCGGATGTAGCCGGGCTCGTGCACCGCATCGACGAACAGCACCAGCCGCGCGCGGAATACCTTCTCGGCCGTCAGCGCGTAAGGCTCGCTGCCGGCGGTCGCGGTGCCGCCGGCGATCGTCAGCTTGCGCAGCGTGCCGCTCGGCAGCGAGGCCAGCGAGAATTTCAGCGCGGCCTGATCGTCCGGGCCGACGCGCAGCGCAGCCTCGTACGGCCGGTATGCACCCGATGTCGCGGTCTCGTGCGAGGCATCGGCCAGCAGCGGCGCCGGCACCCACATCGGCCCCGATGCGCCGCAGGCGCTCAGCAGCAGCGGCGCGGCGGCCAGCGCCGCCCGCCCGATCCACGCGCGCCAGCCGCGCGCCCCTTCGTTGATGTTCATGTGCCAGCCCTTCGACGCCTGCGGATCGGCCCGCCGTTCCCGGGCGGGAGCGGCGGCCTGTGCGTCTACGCGCAGGAAGGCCCGGCCGAGGATCAACGGGCGCGACCGGGCCTGCTCCGCCGCTGCGGAGTCCGCGCGGCCCGATCGCCGGACGGCCGCGCCGATCCGCGTCGGCACGGCGGCGACCTCGAAAGTCCCCTGCCCGATGACGCGCCGCACACCCGTGCGGCCTGCCCCGATTCGTCGCTCGTGCCGGATGCACCGCCGCTCCGCGGCGCAGCGCGCTCGTCACGGGACGCGGCCATGCCGGTGCGCGGTGCGCACGCGCTATGCTGCGCGCGGCGCGATCCGGCGCGCCGCGAGGAGGATCGGATGCGCCTGCTGATGTGCTCGATTGCCGTGCTCTGTACCGCCGGCCATGCGTTCGCGGCCTCGTTCCACGTCGACCCGGTCGCCGGCAGCGATGCGAGCGGCGACGGCAGCGCCGAGCGTCCGTGGCGTTCGCTGCGCCACGTATTCGACGCCGGCCTGATCGAGACGCGCAACTGGCCGACCTATCCGTACCAGAGCGGCATGCCGCTCGTGACCGTCAACGCCGGCGCACCGGTCCGCGCCGGCGACACGATCTGGCTGCACGCGGGCGACCACGGCGACCTGACGATCGAACATGCCTACAACACCGCGCCGATCACGCTCGCCGCGGCGCCCGGCGAGACGCCGCGGGTCCGCACGCTGCTGATTCGATCGGCGCAGCACTGGATCGTCCGCGGTCTCGCGATCAGCCCGTCGTTCGGCGGCCAGTACGAGACGACGACGATCGTCGAGGCGGTCGACCACAACTGGTTCGGCCCGACCTGGGACGTCGAGCTGGCGGACCTGGACGTCCATTCGGTCGACGACGCCTCGTCGTGGGGCCCGACCGAGTGGGTCGGCCTGGCCTCCAGCGGCGTCGAGATCGGCGGCGACCGCGTGCGCCTGTCCGACAGCCGCATCCGCAACGTGCGCTTCGGCATCCTCGTCACCGGCCAGGACGCCGGCGTGCGGCGCAACATCGTCGACGGCTTCTCCGCCGACGGCATCCGCGGCCTCGGCGATCGCGGCGTCTACGAGTACAACCGCATCCAGAACAATCTGATCGGCGATGCGTTCGACGGCAACCACGACGACGGTTTCCAGAGCTGGTCGGTCGGACCCGGCGGCGTCGGCCACGGCGAGGTCGTCGGCGTGGTGCTGCGCGGCAACGTGTTCGTCAACGCGACCGATCCGACCAATCCGCTGCGCAGCACGATGCAGGGCATCGGCTGCTTCGACGGCTTCTTCACCGACTGGATCGTCGAGAACAACGTCGTCGTGACCGACCACTGGCACGGCATCAGCTTCTACGGCATGCGCAACTCGCGGATCGTCAACAACACGGTGATCGATCTCGCCAACGGTACGCCGGGTCCGCCGTGGATCATGGTGCACGCCCACAAGGACGAGCGTCCGAGCGAGAACGTGCTCGTGCGCAACAACCTCGCCGCGGACTACTCGCTGGAGGGCAACGCGCTGATCGCCGACCACAACCTCCAGTTCACGAGCGCCGCTGCGCTGTTCGTCGCGCCGCCGTTCTCGCTGCAGCTGCGCGCCGGCGCCGCGGCGATCGACGCCGGCAGCGCCGAGCTCGCGCCGTCTCACGATGCGAGCGGCGTGCCGCGTCCGCAGGGCGCCGGCTTCGACCTCGGCGCCTACGAGCATCGCGGCGATCCGGTGTTCGCCGACGATTTCGATCCGTAGGCATCGCGTCCGCACCGGCTGCGCGCGAACGCACGACAGGTGACGCGGACCGGAGGACGCCGGCCATGCGCGCGCTCGGGTGCCGATCGGCATGGCCTCTGCGTGCCCGGACGGCCTGGCACGGTCGCACCGGGTGGCAATCGCGCAAGCCGCGATCGCAGGCCGGGCTGCTGGCCGCCGACTGCGGAACGCGCCGGCCGCGGACGCCCGCCTTGCGGCCGCTCGACGCCGATGACCTCCGGCTCGCCCCGTCCGCATGCCGTCCTCCTGGGCCCGGCGCCTGTCTGCGTCCACGTCGCGGCGGCGAGCCGGCGCCACGCGCCCCGGGCGCCGCGGTCCGGGCGCCGGCTCGCAAGACGCCTCGGCACGCCCCAACCTGCGGTCGTTCAGCTTTCTGTGTTTTCTTTTGTCGATGATCGTCGATCCGGCGCATCTTCGTTCGTCGATCCGACATCACGCTCAGGCGGCCGCATCCCGGGCCGCGCGCTTCCCACGGCCGGCCACGGCTCTTACCGCTCCCAGGAGAACCACATGATTCCCAAGAACACGATCTGCCTCTGGTACGACGGCGCCGCGCTCGAGGCGGCCACGTTCTATGCCGAGACCTTTCCCGACAGCGAGGTCAAGGCGGTCCATCGCGCACCGGGCGACTTTCCGTCCGGCAAGCAGGGCGACGTGCTGACGGTCGAGTTCACCGTGCTCGGCATCCCGTGCATCGGCCTCAACGGCGGCCCGGCGTTCAAGCACAGCGAGGCGTTCTCGTTCCAGGTCGCGACCGACGACCAGGCCGAAACCGACCGGCTGTGGAATGCGATCGTCGGCAACGGCGGCCAGGAAAGCGCCTGCGGCTGGTGCAAGGACAAGTGGGGTTTGTCGTGGCAGATCACGCCGCGCGTGCTGACCCGGGCCTATACCAGCGGCGATCCGGCGGCCGCCAAGCGGGCCTTCGACGCGATGATGACGATGCGCAAGATCGACATCGCCGCGATCGAAGCGGCGCTGCGCGGCTGATGCCGGGCACGGACCGGAGCCGACCATGACACCGATCCTGACCGCGTTCGAACGCTCGCCCGACCGCGGCAGGGGCCTGGCGCGCGACATGCGCGTGCGCTGGGCACTGGAGGAGATCGGCGCGGCCTACGACGTCCGGCTGCTCTCGTTCGAGGCGATGAAACAGCCCGCGCATCGGGCGCTGCATCCGTTCGGCCAGATTCCGACCTACGAGGATGGCGACCTGGTGCTGTTCGAGTCCGGCGCGATCGTGCTGCATCTGGCCGAGCATCATCCCGGCCTGCTGCCGGCGGACCCCGCCGCGCGCGCCCGCGCAATCGCCTGGCTGTTCGCCGCGCTCAATACCATCGAGCCGCCGATCGTCGAGCGCGGCATGGCGCTGCTGTTCGAGCGCGACAAGCCCTGGTACGCGGAGCGCATGCCGACGCTCGAGCAGCGCGTCGATACGCGGCTGGCACAGCTGTCGGCCCGGCTCGGCGCTGCCGACTGGCTCGACGGCGCGTTCAGCGCCGGCGATCTGATGATGGTGTCGGTACTGCTGCGACTGGGCCGGCCGGGACCGCTCGACGCGTACCCGAACCTGTCCGCGTACCTCGCACGCGGCGAAGCCAGGCCGGCGTATCGGCGCGCGTTCGCCGACCAGCTGGCGGTGTTCAACCGGAGCGTCGACCCGGGCGGCGGCTGAGGCGGCGATCGGCACGGCCGGACCGGGTCCGGCCGTGTTCGAACGGAGATGTGCCGAGGACCACGAACTCTCGACCTGTCGCGTAAGTACCCCTCGTCAAACGCTCGCGAATGGGTGATGTTGCCGAACTCGCTGCCGATCGCAGTGCGGAGTGCGGCCCGCCCGCAGCCATGCCTTACCTCGTGCTCATCGAGGCAGATGGACGTTTACGTGCTGACCCTTCAGCTCTTTGGATCGGGCAAGACGCTGCAGCAGCGCGCCGATACCACAGGATCAATTCAGACGCCGTCCCGACTCGAGCGTCACAGGCGTACTGAAAGCAGGATCCATCGCATCGACGGCAGCGAGACGTTGCGTCAAGTCCTCGTCGGTCAGAGCACCCTCGCGATGCAGCCATCTGAACCGGCTGCGGCACTGGTCCGGCGAGTCGTTCGTCGGCATGAAATCGTACTCGCGCCGCAGATGGGCGGCGCGACGCTTCGTGATCTCATCCAGTACGATCGAGCCTTCCGAATCGTCGATCACGAAGATGTTGCCGTGTCGGGTCGGCACGACCGTGAAGTGAGTCGAGCGCACGCGATAGATGACATAGCACGCCGCACCGATTGCGAGCCAAATCGAGAAGTGGGGCCCCTTTTCGCTGGCAAAGCTCAGCGCCGTCAGTACCGTTCCGATCGCCAGCCATAACAGTCCGGCATTGCGAAGCCACTGGTTGCGCTCGATCAGAGTTTGCCGATCGCGGCTGATGTCCTCGTAGCGGACTGAGAACGAACGACCGCCGGAACTGTCCTCCAGTCCATAATCGAGCTCCTCTTCACCGAAGTTGAAGCGGATTCTGTTCGAATTTTTGGCTTGCTTGATTTCCATCGCTGCCCCCATGCGTGCGCTCTACAGGCCATCCATCCGCATATCGGATCGACGGCTGAGTGTGCGGAGCGTAACGCATGCCGACCCGTGGCGCCGAGCACGCGTTCGGCACCCCTTGTCACCGACAATGAGGACTGCTGGCAAACAGAATCGGCTCTACCGGATTTGGCGCCGCTAGGACGCACTGCCTACCTCCCTTCTGCAACCAAGGAAGACCTCGTCCTATGCGGTCGCATCAGTCGCGGATCGGCTCTTCAATCCGATTCGCCGTCAGAGTAGATCCGATGACGAGGCCTCTCCGAACAGCCTCAATCGGCGACCCGCTCGAATCGCAGGCGCCGCACGCGGTGACCGAAGCTGACGCTCAACGTGTCCGCCGTCGCCTCCAGGCGCAACGGACCGGTGACGAGTCCGCCGTCCGCAGCGGCCTCGAGTCCACCCCAGTCCTCGACGATCGGTTCGGCCGCGAGCGGCGAACGTATCATGACCTGGACGCCGTCGCCCTCGGCTCGGATCGCATAGTCGATCCGCGTCTCCGGTGAGCGCCAGCGGCCGACCAACGTCGCGATTGCCGCGCTCGAAGCCGGCTGCGGCACCTCGCGCGGCGGGCGAATGGCCGATGTCTGCGGCTCGGGCGCCGCGCGGTTCGACAGGCGCTCGGCGATCGCATCGGGGTTCACGTCGCCGCGATTGCACAGCACGATTGCGCCGACCGGAGCGTCGGCGCGTCGCAGGTACTGCGCGCGGAATCCTTCGGAACCCCCGTCATGGCTCAGCCACAGCACACCGTCGCGCCGTTCCAGTCCGACGCCGGCGCCGTACGGCGTGCCGAACTCCGGCAGCATGGCGGTCTCGCCGTTCGACAGCTGGCCGGGTTCGACGAACATCGCCCTGACCGCCGGCGACCAGACGCCCTGGCCTCCGCGAAATGCCATATCGAAGCGGACCAGATCGCGAGCGGTCGTCACCAGTCCGCCCGAGCCCGGCAAGCTGGGCTGGTCGTCGGCGACACGGAAGCCGCCGGAGCGCAGCGGCCGGTAGCCGTGCGCGATCGGCGCGCGCGCATCGAAGCCGGTATCGCGCATGCCGAGCGGCGCGAAGAGCTCCTCATGCGCGAACGCCGCGAGCGACCGGCCCGACACGCGCTCGACGAGCTGTGCCAGCATCAGGTAATGGCCGTTCGAATAGCGCGCCTGGCTGCCGGGCGCAAAATTGCTCGAGTCCAGGCCGCGCATCATCGCGAGCACCGCGTCCGGCGCGACCTCGGCCATGCGCTCGATGCCGGCCAGCGCCATCAGCGAAGTGTGATCGCGCACGCCGGCGGTCTGATTCAGCAGCTGGCGCACCGTCGCGCCCTGCAGGGCACCGGCCAGATCGGGCAGCCAGCGTTCGGCCGGATCGTCGAGCCCGACGCGCCCCTGATCGACCAGTCTCAGGACCGCCAGCGCCGTGAACTGCTTGGATGCCGAGGCGATCAGGAAACGTGTGTCGCGGCTGATCGGCACGCCAGCCTCGAGGTCCGCATAGCCGGCCGCGTCGAAGGACGCGCCTGCCGTCCCTAGCGTCGCGACCGCGCAACCGGGCTGGCGGCCTTCGCGCAATACCGCGAGCGGACTGCGATGCGCGCAGCCGGCCGACAGGACCGAGGCGAGGCATGTCACGACGAACAGCTGAATCCGCATGGCGTTCATATGGACCTCCGGACCCGGCGAATGCTAGCGTCCGGCTCCGGCTGAGCGCCTGTAGATTTCGGAACCGGTATCGTCGTGTCCGCCCTGCCCCTCTCGTTGCGGATGGATTGGCGGCCGGCCGCGCCCGATCTGCGCCCGTTCGTCACCGCGTTCGCGGAACGCCGCGATACGGCCGCCTTCGTATCGATGCGCGAGCTGCCGGTACCGATACCGCTGCTGCAGATCATGCTCGACTCGGACTTCTGTCTGGCCGGCACGCACGGTTACCAGGCTGCGCCGAGAGCGGCCTTGTGGGGTCCGACATCGACCGCCGCCCGGTCGCGGACCTGCCGGCCGCTGCATGTCTTCGTGGCCGCGCTGACCGTACGCGGCGCGGCGATGCTGGGCCGGTCTGCAGCGGGCTGCCTGGCCGACCGCCGGACGCCGCTGGATGCGCTGCTGTCCGCCGCGTCGCGCCGGCTGTACGCCCGCGTCGAGGATGCATGCAGTTTCGACGGACGGGTCGCCGCGACCGAACACTGGCTGCGCGAGACGTTCCGCGATACGGCCTGGGCCGACCCGGCGATCACGACGATCGAAGCGATGCTCGAGCATCGCGTCCACGGCCCGGTTGCCGGCATCGCGCGCGCAGCCGGCATTTCCGAGCGCACGCTGCACAAGCGCTGCGAGCGCCTCATCGGACTGTCGCCGAAGCGGCTGCTGCGAATCGCGCGTCTGCAGCGCGTGCTGGCGGCCGTGCATCCTTCGCCGTGGCTGAGGCGCGCAAGCGCGGACGAGGTCCGGCTCGAATTCACCGACGACGCGCATCTGGCGCACGACTTCAAGAGCCTGACCGGCCTGACGCCGTCGGCATATCGCCATGCCAAACTCGCCAGCGGCGATCGGCTGGTGCATACGCTGATCGACGCTGAGGTATGCGCCGCGTCCTGATCGGGCCGCCGATGCCATCGGTAGCGCCGTGCGGACCGTCGCGATCGCTCGATCTGCAAAGCCACCGACGTTCAGCCCGACCTTCTCGATGTCCGAGTGGAACGCGTCGCCGGGCGCGGACCGCCCGCTGAGCGATCACGACTAACCCTGCGGTATACCCCTCATGTCCGGCAGCTGATGTGCGATGCCCTTGTGGCAATCGATGCAGGTTTTCTCGCCGGTGCCCAGATACAGCTGATGGATCTGCGCGGCCCGCGGAGCCTGGCGCGTGAGATCCATCGAGTCGTACTGATGACAGTTCCGGCATTCGAGCGAGTCGTTGGCTTTCAGGCGCGCCCATTCGTGCTTGGCGAGCTCGAGTCTGTTGTCGAGGAACTTCTCGCGCGTATCGATCGACCCGAAGATCTTCCCCCACACTTCCTTGGACGCCTGCATCTTGCGCGCGATCTTGTCGGTCCAGTTGTGCGGCACATGGCAGTCGGAACAGATCGCGCGCACGCCGGAGCGGTTGTTGTAATGGATTGTCGTCTTGAGCTCGGCGAAGACGTTGGCCTTCATCTCGTGGCAGCTGGTGCAGAACGCCTCGGTATTGGTCGCCTCCATCGCGGTGTTGAATCCGCCCCAGAACACGATGCCGGCGATGAAGCCGCCGAGCGTCAGAAAGCCCAGACTGAAATGCATGCTGGGTCGCCACAGCGTGGTCCAGAACGGCGCGATCCAGCCGCGCATGCGTCCGGTCATCGTACGAATCCGCCGGCCGATCATCGGGCGCTCCCTTTCGGAATCGTCGTGTTGAGACCTTCGTACAGGTTCGCGATCAGCGGCTGCGCGTCGGTCTGGACGACGTGACACTGCACGCAGAAGTAGCGGCGCGGCGAGATCTCCTCGAGGATCGTGCCGTCGCGCGTCGCGTAATGGGCCGGGCTGACCGGCGGCGCATGGAATGTCTGCGCATTGGATTGCGTATGGCAGAGCATGCAGCGGTTGGTGTTGCGCGTGAGCTGATAGTTGTCGATCGAGTGCGGAATCGTCGGCGGCTGCTTCTCGTAGTTCACCGGGCGGACGCGATCGAAGTTCTCGACGCGCGCCATCGCCGGCGGCGTCGCTTCGGCATCGATCGGCACGCCGCGCCGCAGCGGGTCGATCTGATCGGGCGCGCTGACCAGGACCGGTGCGCTCGGCGCCCGGTGCGGCGTCTCCTCGTGCTTCGCACCGCATCCGGCCAGCATCGCCGAGGCCAGCAGCGCGATCGTCGCGATCGCGTTCATGCCATCACCACCTTGACCGCGCACTTCTTGAAATCGGTCTGCTTGGAGATCGGACAGGTGGCGTCCAGCGTGGCCTTGTTGATGAGCTGGGCGGCGTCGAACCACGGCACGAAGACCAGACCGGCCGGCATCCGGTTGCGGCCGCGCGTCTCGACCCGGCTGCGAATCTCGCCGCGTCGCGAGATGACCCGCACCTCGTCGCCGCGCTTGAGTCCACGTGCCTTGGCGTCGTCCGGATTCATGAAGACGACCGCCGACGGGAACGCCTTGTAGAGCTCGGGCACGCGCATCGTCATCGAACCGGAATGCCAGTGCTCGAGCACCCGTCCGGTGGACAGCCACATGTCGAACTCGGCGTCCGGAGACTCCGCGGGCGGCTCGTACGGCAGCGCCCAGATCACCGCCCGTCCATCCTGGTTGCCGTAGAACTGCCAACCGGTACCCTTCTTGACGTAGGGGTCGGTGCCTTCGCGGTAACGCCAGAGCGTCTCCTTGCCGTCCACCACCGGCCAGCGGATCCCGCGCGCCGCGTGGTAGGCATCGAAAGGGGCCAGATCGTGACCGTGGCCGCGGCCGAACTCGGCGTACTCCTCGAACAAGCCCTTCTGCGGATAGAAGCCGAACGCGGCCGCCTCATCGTTGGCATAGCCGGCCTCGACCTCGCCGGGGCCGAACCGGTCCACCTTGCCGTTGCGGTACAGCACGTCGAACAGCGTCTTCCCGCGGTACTCCGGATGAGCGTCGAGCAGCTCGGCCGGCCAGCATTCGTCGGTCGTGAAGCGCTTGGAGAACTCCATCAGTTGCCACAGGTCCGACCGCGCCTCGCCGGGCGCCTTGACCAGCTGGTGCCAGAACTGGGTGCGGCGTTCGGCATTGCCGTACGCGCCTTCCTTCTCGACCCACATCGCGGTGGGCAGGATCAGGTCGGCCGCCTGCGCGGTGACGGTCGGATACGGATCGGAGACGACGATGAAGTTCTCCGGATTGCGATAGCCCGGATAGCCCTCGTTGCCGAGGTTCGCCGCGGCCTGCATGTTGTTGTTCGCCATCACCCAGTAGGCGTTGAGCTGGCCGTCCTTGAGCATGCGGTTCTGCTCGACGATGTGATAGCCCACCTTGTCGACGATCACTCCGTGCGGAACCCGCCAGATCTCCTCGGCGTGCTTGCGATGCGCCGGATCGGTGACGACCAGGTCCGCGGGCAGGCGATGCGAGAACGTGCCCACCTCGCGCGCGGTGCCGCAGGCGGACGGCTGGCCGGTCAGCGAGAACGGACTGTTGCCGGGCGTGGCGATCTTTCCGGTCAACAGGTGGAGGTTGTAGACCATGTTGTTGGCCCAGGTGCCGCGCGTGTGCTGGTTGAAGCCCATCGTCCACAGCGACATCACCTTGATCGCCGGATCGGCGTAGAGCTCGGCGAGGTGCTCGAGCCAGCCCTGCTCGACGCCGCTCAGCTCGGCCGCGTACTCGAGCGTGTAGGGCTCGACGAACGCCTTGAACGCCTCGAAATCGACATCCGTGCTGCCGGTGGGGTCCTTGGCATGGGCCGCTGCGAGTTCGAGCGGATGGTCCGGACGCAGGCCGTAGCCGATGTCGTCGTTGCCGCGCTTGAAGCGCACGTGCTCGCGGACGAAGTCCTCATTGACGCGCCCGCTCCGGATGATGTGGTTCGCGATGTAGTTGAGGATCGCCAGGTCGGTCTGCGGCTTGAAGATGATCGGAATGTCGGCCAGCTCGAAGCTGCGGTGCTCGAACGTCGACAATACGGCGACCTTGACGTGATCGTGCGACAGCCGGCGGTCGGTGACGCGCGTCCACAGGATCGGATGCATCTCGGCCATGTTCGAGCCCCACAGCACGAACGCATCGGCAGCCTCGAAGTCGTCGTAGCAGCCCATCGGCTCGTCCATGCCGAAGGTCCGCATGAAGCCGGTCACCGCCGAGGCCATGCAGTGACGCGCATTGGGATCGATGTGATTGGAGCGGAAACCCGCCTTCATCAGCTTGTTCGCGGCATAGCCCTCCCAGACGGTCCATTGGCCTGATCCGGCCATGCCGATGCCGGCCCCGCCCTTCGCACGCAGGACGCGCTTGAACTGCGCCGCCATGACGTCGAATGCTTCATCCCAGCTCACCGGCTCGAACTGGCCGTCCTTCGCGTAGCGGCCGTCCTTCTTGCGCAGCAGCGGCGTGGTCAGCCGATCGGCGCCGTACATGATCTTCGAGAGGAAATAGCCTTTGACGCAGTTGAGACCGCGATTGACCTCGGCTTCGGCGTCGCCGTGGGTGGCGACCACGCGATTGCCCTGCACCGCGACCTGGACGCCGCAGCCGGTACCGCAGAAGCGGCAAGGCGCCTTGGACCACTTGACCTCCGGCGGCGGAGCGGCGAGGGCTTCGACGAAGCGAGCCGGAACCGCCATGCTCGCGGCGGACGCCGCCGCCCCCACCGCGCTGGCGCGTATGAAATCTCGACGTGTCGTCATCGGTGATCCTCGTGGGCGGCGGGCTGGAGGACGTCGTCGAGCGCGCGACGCGACTCGGCGTGGTGATAGACGAGGCTCGCGCTGATCACGCCGCGCGTCGCCTGGATCGCTTCGATGCACGCGAGCAGATCGCGCGTGCCCTCGCCTTCGTGCAGCACGATGCAACGACCGGTCTCGCGAGTCGCGAGCTCGGCGCCCGGCATCGCGCCGACGAGGCGCTCGATCGATGCGAACGCGTCCGGGCGGTGACGGACGACGATGCTCGCGATGTGGATCTCGTCACTCATGGTCCGGCTCCGGCGCGGACAGCGCGATCGCGGAGACCGGACAGACGTCGAGGCAAGCCCCGCAGCCGGTGCAGCGCGATGCGTCCAGCTCGACGCGCGCACCGCCCAACACGGGCCGGAAACGAATCGCAGCCTCGCCGCAGGCGTCGCGGCAGCTCAGACAGGTCACGCCATTGAGCGTCAGACACGACGGGGAGATCTCGGCGCGAATCGCCCATGGCCTCGCCGACGCGCCGTCGAGCGCGGCGGTGTCGCAGGCATCGACGCACTTGCGGCAGAACACGCAGGCGCCCGGATGCGGATCGAAAACCGGATGGCCGGCCTCGCCGCGGCGCAGCACCTGTTCGGGACAGGCGACCACGCAGGCATCGCAGGCCGTGCAGAGGTCGAGGAAGCGCGCTTCGGCGATCGCCCAGGGCGGGCGCAGCCGACGTACGGCAGGCCCGCCTCCCTTCAGGAAGGCCCGCCGTCCCGGCGAGAAGGGCGCGTCCCTGATCATACGCCCGGCGGCCCGTTGATCAGTTGCCACATCCAGACCAGGAAGCCGTATGTGGCGACCACGGCGACCGCGAGCATCGGAAACAGCACGACGGTGATGAACAGGAAGAGCTGGAGCTCCCTGCGCTTCGAGCCGGCATCGACGATGACTGGCTGCATGACCTTCTTCCTGAGTCGGCTCTTGGACGCTAGCGCGATATCGCGCCGGCCGAAGCGACACGGTTCACACAATATCGGCGGCGGCGGATGACGATCGCTCGCCGGCCTTCGATTCGCATGGGTGCGCTGCAGCATGCAGGCGATTCCGCCGCGTCCATCGGTGACATGTTGCGCGCTCGCGCACGCACGGCCGGTCGAGACGCCGGCGCGCATCGCGGTCCCGTGCCGTGGCTGTGCGTCTGCGGCTGGATCGGCTTGCGCGGACGTCGCGGCCCCATAGCCGCGTGAGCGAGCTCGGAAACGAGACGTTCCTCGACGACGCGCTCGCGCGAGATGCACACATGAAGACGCTCGGCGGGTGCGGGCGCCAGACGCATCGACGCGATCGTTCCATACGCGGGCGCGCCGAAGAATCCGCTTGCCGACACACGGACGCGACCGGCGAATCGGCATGCACTCCCGAACGTGACGCTGCAGCCGGGTTTCGCTAACGTGGCGGCTCCTCGTGGATGCGGTCTCGGCCCGGATGTCCCGAACACGCGTGTGGCTGGCGGCGCTGGCGGTCTGCGGTGCGCTCGGTCTGTATGGTCTGCATCGACTGCGCCCGCAGCCGGCCGCCACGCCGGCCAGCGCCCATGTCGATTCCGCGATCGGCCAGCCGGCCACACCGGCCTCGACGAACCGGACGAGCGGGTCCGACACTCGGCCGGCCGAAGCGCGTAATCAGCCGACCGTCGTGCCGCAACCGGCAAACGAGCCGCAGCCGCTGCGATCGGCCGAGGTGCCCGCGCCCGAGCATCTTGAAGCGGAGACCGCGTTGCTGGCGCACGTCGACAGCCATCGAGGCCTCGACGGCGCCGCCATCTCGGCGCTGATCAGAGGCGATTCGTTCCCGGACTTCATGGATCGGCTCGAACGCGAAGCGGCCACCTCCGCGCTCGCGCTCGAGATCACCGAGCTCTACATGCAGTCGGCCGAACAGGCCAACGCGGCCGCCGGAGACGATGTGGCGATCCGTCTCGTCTGCGGCCTGAACGTCTGCGCCGTCTCGGCGACGGCGCCGTCCAAGGAGGTGTTCGACGCCTGGTTCCAGGCCTTCATCGGCAATCCTGCGGCCCCGCCGTACGGGGCGGGCCGTCACGACACGCTGACCGCCGGCGGCGCGATCGAGCACAGGATCGTCTTCTCGAGCGACCCGGAGCGTCAGCACGTGATCATGCGAAGCGCCGGACCGGGCGCGCCGCAGCCCTGATCGGCGCCGACGGCCAGATCTCTACGCTGGCGATAACGTGTCGAGCCCGCGCTACCGGTATCGCCGGCGCGATCCGGCCGGACCGCGCGACCGCGCCGGCCGCTGGACAGATGCCGCGGACCCCGCGCTGGTCACAGGTGCCAGGCTCCACGCAGTCCGGCCGGCGTGATCGGCATGACCGGCGGACATTGCCTGGCCGAGCCGACGCAAGCCGCCCGCACGTCACCGGTCAGCGCCGGGGCGTGTTCCGCTTGCGCGTCGTCGCAGCGGGCGCCGGCGTGGCCTTCCTGTCCGGAGCCGCCGCGGCCTGCGGGCGCACCCAGACGTCGGCGGGCCGGCGCTCGGCCGCTCCGGCGGGGACCTCGCGCAGTCGCGCGCTCAGGCCCTTGAGGAAGTTGCGCAGCATCTGATCGCCGCAGGGCCGGTAGTTGCGATGATCGGGCTGCCGGAACAACGCCGAGAGCTCCGACTTGGACACCGCGAAACCGGCCGCGTCGAACAGGGCGAGCATGTCCAGGTCGGTCAGCTCGAATGCGATGCGCAGTTTCTTGAGCACGAGATTGTTGCTGACACGCGTCTCGAAAGGCCGTTGCGGACGCCCCTCGTCGCGGCCGCGACGGTCGACGATCAGTCCGTCGAGAAAGCGGGCGAGCACGGCATCGCTGCACGGCAGGTGGCCCGGCTCGTCCTCCTTCAGCAGCAGGGCGCGCACCGCGTCCCTGTCGATCGCGAACGCCGGGTCCACGCGGTGGATCAGCTCGATCAGCTTCGGCTCGCTGAGATCGAGCGCGTAGCGGATGCTTCGCAGGACGTCGTTGTGGACCATGGATTCAGCATGCAGCCAAGACGGGACCCGCAGTGTACCGTCAAGGCGTCGGCGGGCGGTTCGCAGCGCCGCGCCGGCGCCGAGGCGGCTTCCGTTCCCGCAGACGAGGACCCTTCCCTGTCATGGCTACACGCGGCACGCTTCGCATCGCGACGTTCAACGTCAACGGCATCGGCACGCGCCTGGCCCATCTGCTCGCATGGCTCGAACGCGAGCAGCCGGACATCGTCGCGCTGCAGGAACTGAAGGCCACCGACGAGGCGTTTCCGGCCGCCGACGTCGAGGCGGCCGGCTACGGCGCGCTGTGGAGCGGCCAGCGCAGCTGGAACGGCGTCGCGATCCTCGGCCGCGGCGTCGAGCCGGTCGAGAGCCGCCGCGGCTTGCCCGGCGATCCCGGCGACATGCAGAGCCGCTACCTCGAAGCGGCCGTGCACGGCGTGCTCGTCGGCGCGCTGTACCTGCCCAACGGCAATCCGCGGCCGGGTCCGAAGTTCGACTACAAGCTGGCCTGGATGGCGCGCCTGGCCCGGCACGCCGCGGGCCTGGTCGACCTGTCCCATCCGGTCGCGCTGATCGGCGACTACAACGTGATCCCGACCGATGCCGACGTCTACGATCCGAAGGCCTGGCGCAAGGACGCCTTGATCCAGCCCGAGGTGCGCGAAGCGTTCGCGCGCCTGCTCGAGCAGGGCTGGACCGACGGCCTGCGCGAGGCGCACGGCCCCGGCACGATCTACACGTTCTGGGACTACTTCCGTCAGCATGCCGAGCGCGATCGCGGTCTGCGCATCGACCATCTGCTGCTGAACCCGGCGGCCGCGAAAGGCCTGCGCCGTGCCGGCGTGGATCGCTGGGTGCGCCTGCAGGACAAGGCCAGCGACCACGCGCCGACCTGGGTCGAGATCGCACGTCCCAAGACCCCGCGCTGAGCCACGGTACGCGCGCGGCACCTGCTCCGATGCCGCGACGCCGGCCGCTCACGATGCGGTCTGCGACGCCGCCGTGTCACCGTTCGGCCGCGCTTTCGCGTAGGGATCAGAGGGAACCGCGCAACCGAGCGGGGCGCGGCACACATCTCATTCGACGAGCGCGCACATGGTCTTTGATGTCCGGATCGAAATCGACGACGCGACCGGCGCGCTCGTACTCGCGCTGGCGACCGTCGAACGGCGCGGCTACACGATCCGGGCCGTGCAGGCCTGCCGCGATGAACCGGCAGCGCCGATGCGCGTACGGATCGGCGTCGAGTCCTCGCGCCCGATCGAGCCGTTGCTGCGCCATCTGCGCAACCTGTGCGACTGCATCGAAGCGGAGATCGTGACGCCGATCGACGGGTCGACGGCTCCGGCTTGCAGCGGCCGCGACGCCGAGCACGACGCCTGAGGCCTGGCTCTCGCCGCGCCGATCCCCGCCCGCCGGCTCACGAGAACGTCGTCAGCCAGGCATGGCGCGACGGGGCGGCACCCCCGGCCGCCTGAAGAGCTTCGAGCGCGTGCGCGCGGCGCCCCGGTTCGCCGTCCGGCAGGGCGCGCTCGGCACGAATGCGGTCGATCAACAGATCGAGCTGCCAGACCTGTGGCCGTTCGGTGCCGCCGAGCGCGCTCACGAGCTCGCCGCGCACGGTCTCCAGCTGATCGAGCGCGGCGGGATTGCGCGTGGCGGCCCATTCGATCCAGGCCTGATGCGCGCGGCTGCGCAGCGTGGCCGGCGCGGCCGGCCCCAGGCCGTCGGAGAACTGGCGCACCGCCGCGGCGATGTGGCGGCGCGCGCCGGCCATATCGGCGCTCGCCAGCGCGCAGCGCGCCAGGCTGTCCTCGATCTCGCCGAGCTCGGCGCTCGGCCCGACGCCGACACGTCCGGTGGTCTCCTCGAGCGCGACGCGCAGATCGCCGCGCGCCCCGTCGAGGTCGGCACGCTGCAGGCGCAGCTCGCCGAGCATCCAGCGCGCACGCGCGACCAGCTTGGTCGGTCCGCTGTCGCGACGCAGCGTATCGACGCGCTCCGACAGCTCGCGCAGGTCCGGCGTGGTGTCGCCCGCGTACAGCGCGATCTTGAACCGTGTCATCTCGATCAGCGCGCGCTGGTCGGGATTGAACGTCTCGAGCCGGCCGACCGCCTCGCGGACCTCGGCCGACAGCGCGGCGGCGGCCGCGTAGTGGCCGATCCAGGCCTCGCACTGCGCGATCTGGTTGGTCGCGACCAGGGTACTCTGATGCAGCGGTCCCAGCGTCGCGCGCATGCCGGCCGCGATCTGCCGCAGCGGCTCGATCTGGCCGGCGCAGTCGCCGAGCGAGACGCGTGCGACCGCGACGTGGAAGCGCCGATTGAGCGCGCGCTCCCGGCTGTCCTGGCCGCCGGCCGCGAACACGGCCCCGGCGCGCTCGAGCAATGGAATCGCCGCGCGCGCATCGCCGCCGTTGAGGCGCAGGAAGCCGGCCAGCTCCAGCGCCGGCGCGAGCTCGGCGGCCTGTGTATCGGGCGAGCGCTCGTACCAGGCCAGTGCGCGGTCGACGTCGTGCAGCGCCGCCTGCTGCTCGCCGAGTCCGCTGCGCGCCCGCGCGCGCATCAGCCAGGTCGCGGCCGCGAAACCGTCCTCGTGCTGCGCGGTGACCGGCGCCACCTCGTTGGTCAACGCGACGATGTCGGCGTGACGGCCCAGGCGCTCGCTGGCGACGAAGTACGCGTTGACCGCGGCGAAGTAGGCCGCGCGCTGCTCGCCGGCATCGGCGCGCAGCAGATCGATCGCGATGCGCGCATAGCGCGCCGCATCCTCGTGCATGCCGAAGCCGGCGAAGGTCTGCGCGAGCTCGGTCAGCAGCAGGCCGCGCGTCGCCTCGTCGAGGTCGGTTCGCGCGTTCAGCTTGGCCGCGGCCGCGGTCAGCAGGTCGCGCGCGCGCACGTCGGCCGCCTCGTTGTTCTGCGGATCGCCGCTGCGGAACACGTCACGCAGGAACGCGATCGTCGTCGCCGCGTGATTGCGCTCCTGCTCGACGATGCGCCGCTGGCGCGCCTCGGACGCGGCGCGGTCGATCGCGACCAGGCTGGTCGCGACGAGTCCGGCGGCCAGGATCGCGATCGTCGCGGTCGCGATCGGGTGGCGGCGGATCCGCTTGAGCATGCGGTAGCCGAGCGAGCCCTCGTGCGCGAGCACCGGCAATCCATCGGCCCAGCGCAGCAGATCGTCGGCCAAGGCGCGCGCCGAGTCGTAGCGGTCGCGCGGCTCGGGCCGGGTCGCCCTGGTGATGATCCGTCGCAGATCGCGCGGCAGCCGGCGCGCCGTCGCGGCGCCCGCCGACTGGCCGGGCATCGCGCCGCCCGATCGCGTGGACTGCGCGTGCGATCCGGCCGGCTCGGCATCGCCGAGCAGATCCTGCGCGATCAGTCCGAGCTGGTAGACATCACTCAGCGTCGTCGCGAGCTCGCCGCGCAGCTGCTCGGGCGAGGCGTAGCCGGGCGTCAGCGGCACCAGCACGGTCTCGTTCGCTTGGGCCTCGTCGAGCAGCTTGCCGATCCCGAAATCGAGCAGCACCGGTTCGCCGTGCGCGTCGACCATGATGTTGTCGGGCTTCAGATCGCGGTGCAGCACCATCGCGCTGTGCGCGAAATGGACGGCCTCGCAGACCTTCGCGAGCAGGCGGATGCGATCGGCGAGCGCCGGCAGATGGCGCCGGCAATGGTCGAGGATGTTCACGCCGTCGACGTAGTCCATCGCGAACCACGGCTCGCCGGACTCGGTGAGGCCGGCATCGACGAAGCCGGCGATGTTCGGATGCGACAGCCGCGCGAGGATCCTGACCTCGCGGCGCGAACGGCGCGTGGTCAGCGCGGCGACGTGGCGGACGAATTTCAATGCGACCGGGCGCTCGACCTCGTCGCAGCGCTCGGCCAGGAACACCTCGCCCATGCCGCCGGCACCGAGCGCGCGCACCAGCCGGAACCGCCCCGCGACGATCTCGCCGACCGCGTGCCGGTGCGCGGCGTCCTCGTCCTCGAGCGCGTCGCCTTCCAGCGCGATGCCGACCAGGCGGCGCACCTCGGCCTCCAGCCGCGCGTCTTCCTGCGCGAGCAATGCGTAGCGGATCTGGCGCGCCTCCGGAGCGAGCTCGAGCAGACGATGGAACTCGTCGCGCAGACGGCGCCGCCAGCGGGTGCGCTCGGAGTCGCTCACGGCTCGAGGCGTTCGCGCAGCCAGATCTTGGCCAGCGCCCAGTCGCGGTAGACCGTGCGCTTGTCGAGCCCGAGGATCGAGGCCACCGCCGGCACGCTGAGACCGGCGAAGAAGCGCAGCTCGACGATCGCCGCCAGGCGCGTGTCGACGTCGGCCAGCGCGTCCAGCGCCTTGTCGACGGTCAGCGTCGTCTCGCTCGAGGACAGCTCGGGGCAGTTGAGTGCCTCCTCGAACTCGACGCGGGTCCAGCCGTCGCCGCGCTTGTGGGTGCCGCTGCGGCGTGCGCGGTCGACCAGCAGCTGGCGCATGATGCGCGAGGCCAGGCCGAAGAAATGCGCCGCGTCGTCGAGGCGGACCGGCTCCCTGGCCTCGACCAGGCGCAGGAAGACATCGTGGACCAGGGCCGTGGGCTGCAGCGTGTCCTGCCCGCGCCAGCGGCCCATGATCCGCGCGGCCATGCCGCGCAGATCGGCGTAGACCAGCGGCAGCAGCTCGTCGAGCGCGGACGGATCGCCGTCGCGCGCCCGCGCGAGCAGATCGTCCATCGCGCGCGCAACGGCAGGATCGACCTCGTGAGCGGACATGGCGTCCCCATCGCCGGACTCGGCGGGACGCAGTATGCCACTCGCGTACGGCGGCGCCGCGCCGGCCGGCATCGCGAGCATTGCGCTCACGGCGAGGCGGGCGGCGGCACGCCGTCGCCCGCCGATACGTGCCGGACCGCATGCGCGGTCGAGCCGGCCGCCCGCGAACGGATTCACTGGACCGTCAGCGATACCGGCACGGCCAGCCGACGCGAGGTCGGGTCGTTGTTGGCGATGCACAGCGTCGCCTGGTAGGCGCCGGGCTGCAGGCCGGCCGCGTCGATCAGCACCTGGACCGTGCTCGGATCATCGCCTTCGGGATCCGGCGCGGTGCTTCCGCTCGGCGTGGCGTACGACAGCCACGGCACGCTCGAGGGCGTCGCGCAGCGGTTGCCGTCGCGCGAGGCGATCGCGAAGGTCTCGATGAACGTGCCGGCCGGCGCGGTGCCGAGCGATGTCGTCGTGCCGTCGATCGGGTCGACGCGATAGAGGTGCATCGGCGAGGCCTCGTTGTTGACCAGATAAAAAGCGGCCAGATAGAGCTCGCCGCTGGCCTGATCGAAGACCAGATCGGCACCGGGCCAGTACGCGTCGATGTCGACGTCGATCGCGGCGATCGGCAATGCCTGCGCGGTGGTCTTGTCGATCGCGTAGAGCACGCCGTCCGGCAGACCGATCGCGTACATCAGGCCGTTGCGGTCGATCGCGACGTTGCCGATGCAGTCGGTGCCGGTCTCGGAGGTGCCGACGTAGACGCCGGTCGGCGCCAGCGGGTTCGAGAACTCCATGCTGAACAGCGTGCCGCCGCAGCGCGTACCGTCGGCCGACACGGTCGAGGCGCTCAGGAAGCTGCGCTGCGTGACCGGATCCCACTGCAGCGCCCGCATGAAGCTGCGCGGCAGCAGGCCCGGCGGCACGTTGTGCAGGACCGGCGTGTAGGCGTTGGTGGTCTCGGCGCCGCTGAGCAGATCGAACCAGTGGAACGTGCCCGAGAACGTACGCAGCGTGCCGAAGTCGTTCGACGGGAAGTCGGCGCTGACGTACGTCGAGGTCGACGTGACCGGCATGTCGAGGAATGCCGAGACGCCGCCGGCCGGATGCACCGGATCGAAGCTGCCGATGCGCCGGTTGCTCGTACCGTCGCCGTTGTCGACCAGCGCGATCGCGACACCCGGCACCGTGACCGTGCCTTCGGTCGCCTGCCGGTCGCGGCGGCGGCTCATGCGCCGGATCGGCGCGTCGCCGGCCGCCAACGCGGTCGGTGCCGGCACGGCCGGCATGTGCGCGGTCGCAGCCGCTTCGCCGAGCCGCCATTCCAGCGTACGGTTGCCGCGGTTGACGATCTGCAGCGGCACGCTGCCGGCGCCGCCGGACGGCAGCGTCGCGGCCAGGCCCTGCGCGGCCGACGGCAGCGTCGAGATCTCCGGACGGCCGACGTTGATCGTCACCGGCGGCGCCGTTGCCGTGAACAGCGTGCTGAACTGCGGCGTCCAGACGATCGACATGCCGTCGTGCAGCGACGGCGTCGCGTACGAGTACTGGCTCGCGCGGAACCGGTCGAACTGCAGGCCGATCGTCGCCGAGGCGCCGCGATCGATCGCGGCATTGCCGGCGCCGAACGCCGTCGTGCGGTAGTTGAACTCGATCGCGCCGTCGCGCTCGCGGAACACCGCCTGGAACGTCAGATCGTTGCCGCTCGGATCGAGCACGCCCTCGTGTCCCATGCCGTTCCACTGCACGACGAACCTGCGGTCCGGCGCCTGGCCGAGCGTCGCGTAGAGCACGCGCCCGAGGCCGTCCGCCGCGTACAGCGCGTCCCAGTACGGCGCGACGAACGGCGGATACGCCGCGACCGTCGAGGTCGCCAGCGGATCGTTGAAGCCGTCCATGAAGCAGGTGTCCTGGTTGAAGCTGATCGCACCCTTGGCGGTGATGCAGGCGGTCGTGACGAGGCCGTCGTAGAGATCGTCGGAGAAGCGGAACGCGAACGGCATCGGCACGTAGGTGCCGACCTGCAGCGCGCCCAGATCGGTGCCGATCGCCGAGATGTCGACGAACCGCGCCGGCGGCGCGCCCGCTTCCATGCCGTCGGCGAAGATCCGGTCGGCCGGACCGGACGCGTCCTGCACGGTCCAGTCGAACGAGCTGCGCGCGTGCTCGGCGCGCCAGGTCAGCCGGCGCGTCTGCGATTGCGTGCCGACCGTGAACGGTACGATCAGCGGCAGCGGGAAATCCCAGCCGGCCGGCACGAAGAACGAACTCATCGGCGCGACCAGGCCGAGCGCCGCATCGCTGAACTCGTGGAAGTACAGATCCTCGGCGCTGCCGTTGTGCATGAACGCGCACAGCACGGCCTGGTCGCCGGGCGCCAGGTCGACGCTGGTCGAGCCTTGCAGGCACGGGGTGAACAGATCGGCCGGATCGGTCACGCGGCCGACCACCGCGGTCAGCGAGGTCGCGCCTCCTTCGGGCGCCGCGCCGGCGGCGTAAGCGGCCGGTGCAGCGACCATCACCGCGAGTGTCGCGATCAGCGCACCCATGACGCGGCCGCCGACTGTCGTTCGTATCGTTTGCATCGTGCCCTCCCGGTGGACCCGGCTCTTCGTCGTCGTTGTCGTGGCAGCGGCCGCCGCTCGAGAGGCCGTGCTTCTGATCGATACGCGAAGCTCTGGGCAAACGGTGACACGATCGTTTGCGCGATCCGCCGCGGCGTCGGGGCGGCTGCCGGCCGTCGCGGCGGACGGCGCCGGCAAATTTTCAGCAAGCCTTTGAAACGCATGGAAACCGGCGGAGCTCACCGCGACCGCCGGCGCGTCTGGCGATCGCCCGGGCGGGTCGCCGGTCCGGCGACCGCGAGAGGCGGCAGCCCGGCACCGCAGCCGGCCGGCCGCCGTCGCGTCCGCGTTCGGCGGCTCGTTCAGACCGCGCCGTCGAGGCGTCTCCGCTGCCACCGGAGTTTTCGCGGCGCCATCCGCGCCGTGCGCCGGCGACGGTATAGTGCGCCGGCATGGCGGGACCGTACCCGGCCACGAATACGCAGGAGTCGTCATGGGTCTGATACAGGCAGCGGTAGGGGCGATCGGCGGCACGCTGGCCGACCAGTGGAAGGACTTCTACACGGTGCCGGCCGGCCTGCCGGCGACCGCGGCGCTGTTCGCGGCCGTGCCGCAGGGCACCAACGCCGGACGCGGCTCGAACACGAAAGGCTCCTCGAACATCATCACCAACGGCTCGAAGATCGTCGTGCCCGAAGGCTACGGCCTGCTGCTGATGCAGGACGGCGCGCTGACCGGCTTCGTCGCCGAGCCGGGCGGCTACGAGTGGCGCTCGGACGACATCAACTCCAAGTCGATCTTCGCCGGCGACGGCATCGTCAGCCCGCTGATCTGGCAGAGCTGGGAGCGCTTCAAGTTCGGCGGCCAGCCCGGCTCGCAGCAGGCCGCGTTCTTCGTCTCGCTCAAGGAGCTGCCGGACAACCGCTTCGGCACGCAGTCGGAGATCTACTGGGACGACGGCTTCCTCAACACCCAGGTCGGCGCGGTCACGCGCGGCTCCTACACGCTGAAGATCGTCGACCCGATCCTGTTCGTGAAGAACTTCGTGCCGGCCGCCTATCTGCAGACCGGCCAGGTCTTCGACTTCACCGACCTCGACAATGCCGCGGCCAGCCAGCTGTTCAACGAGGTCGTCAGCTCGCTCGCGCCGGCCTTCAGCCTGTACAGCAACGATCCCGCCAAGGGCAATCGCATCACCAAGCTGCAGCAGGACTCGCTCGGCTTCGCCAAGAGCCTGTCCGACGCCGTCGAACAGGCCTACCAGTGGAAGTCCGACCGCGGCCTGGCGATCGTCAAGACCGCGATCGTCTCGATCGAATACGACGCCAACACGCGCGAGCTGCTCAAGACCGTGCAGCGCGCCGACGCGCTGTCGGGCTCGCGCGGCAACTCGAACCTTCAGGCCAGCGTCGCCCAGGGCATCCAGTCCGCCGGCGAGAACGGCGGCGCGGCCGGCCTGGTCGGCGTCGGCATGGCCTCGGGCATGCTCGGCGGCATCGGCAATCTGCAGCAGCCGGCCGCACCGGCCGCCGACGATCCGGTCGGCCGGCTCAAGAAGGCCAAGGAGATGCTCGACCTCGGCCTGATCACGCAGGCCGACTACGACGCGCTGAAGGCCAAGGCGCTGGGTCTCTGACACCACCGGACACACCGCGACCATGTCCGATCCCAAGACGCCGGCACCGGCTGCACCGGTGACCGGCCCCGGTTCGCCGCAGGACGTACCGCCGCTGCCGGGCAGCCAGCCGATCGATCCGGCGACGCTGCCCAGATCGATCCGCGACGAGCTCGAAGCGCCCGATCCCGCCGCGATCGACACCGCTTCGGCCGAGCTCAAGGACGGCATCAACCGCTGTCCGAAGTGCGGCAGCACCGAGATCCGGCACAAGCCCGGCACCGACCTGCTGGTGTGCCTGTACTGCCGCAACGAGTGGGACGGCGCGCGCGTCGAGGAGGCGTTCGGCCTCGGCGAAGGCCTGCGCGACCTGCGCGGCACGGTCATCGCGTCCGGCGCGCGCGACATCGCCGCCGACGCTGCCAGCCTGATGAGCTTCAAGTGCACCGCCTGCGGTGCCGAGGTCACGATCAACACCGAGAGCACGATGACCGCGCGCTGCCACTGGTGCCGGCACGTGTTCGGCATCAACGAGCAGATCGCCAATGGCGCCGTGCCCGACGCGGTACTGCCGTTCCACATCAGGAAGGACGACGCGGTCGCGCGGATCCGCCAGTTCGTCGACAAGCGGCGCATGTTCGCGCTGAAGGCGTTCAAGGAGCAGTTCACGCCCGAGAACGTCGTCGGTGTCTACCTGCCGTACATGATCGTCGACGGCAATGCCGGCGCCGACATCGCCGGCAAGGGCGAGATCAAGACGCGCGAGTACACGCGCGGGACCGGCAACGACAAGAAGACCTACTACGACGCCGACATCTACCAGATCGAACGCCACGTCGACTTTACGGTCGACGACCTGCCGCTCGAATCCTCGGCCGAGCGCGGCGATCTCGACACGCGCGTCAACACCAACAACATCATCAACACGATCCTGCCGTTCGACACCAAGAACGCCGTGAAGTGGAACGCCTCGTACCTGGTCGGCTTCACGTCCGAGAAGCGCAACCGCGACGTCGAGCATCTGCGGCCGCGCCTGGAAGACCAGCTGCTGTCGATCGCGCGCGCCCAGGTCGAGTCGTCGACCAGCCGCTACGACCGCGGCGTGCGCTGGGAGCAGGAGCGGCTCCAGGTGCACGGCACGCGCTGGGTGTCGATGTATCTGCCGGTCTGGCTGTACTCGTATCACCAGCCCGGCCGCAACGGCGGCCTGCTGCATTACATCGCCGTCAACGGGCGCACCGGCGAGACGATGGGCAGCGTGCCGGTACAGCAGTGGAAACTGCTGACGGCCGCGCTGACGGTCGGCACCTTCATCGAAGGCATCGTGCTCTGGATACTGGCGGCTTCCTCATGAGCGACGACAACGGACTCTGGCTGCTGGCACTCGGCCCCACCGGCGCGACCGCGCTGTACTGGGCGCTGTACCGCTACTACCGCAACACCGACAAGTCGCACGCGTTCGAACGCGAAACCGCCGTCGATGCCCAGCCGGTGACCGGCTCGGATCGCAAGGTCGACGAGATCAAGGGCACGCGCGCCTCGCGGATCAGCGGCGAGAACGGGCGCGCATATCGGACGCGCGTGCAGCGGGTGCGGGGCGATACGGGGTGAGCTATCCGACGGGAGCGGCCAAGAGCATGCCGCGAACCGAGTGCAGCGCACTTCGCTTCGTGCGCATGACGCGCGAGCCGCTGCATCGGTGCCGACTTCGGCCACCGCTTACCGGGTCGGCGATGCCATGACCACCGAACGTCCGCGCGATCACGTCGGCGATCGGGCTTGCGCATGACTGCGTCCGGCTCTTCCAGCGCGATCGACGCACTCGACGCCCGCGCCCGCCTGCGCCGCTCGGTATCGAACACGCTCAAGGGGTCGGCCGGCAATCTCGTCGAGTGGTACGACGTCTACGTCTACTCGGTGTTCGCGAGCTACTTCGAGTCGCAGTTCTTCAGCCCCGAGGACAAGAACGCGACGCTGTTCATCTGGGCGATCTTCGCGATGACGTTCCTGATGCGGCCGATCGGTGCCTGGTTCTTCGGTCGCTTCGCCGATCGCCACGGTCGGCGGCTCGCGCTGACGGTCTCGGTCACGATCATGGCGAGCTGTTCGTTCGCGATCGCGGTCACGCCGACCGTCGCGACGATCGGCGTCGCAGCGCCGATCGTGCTGCTGCTGGCGCGCCTCGTCCAGGGCTTCGCGACCGGCGGCGAGTACGGCGCCAGCGCCACCTATATGTCCGAGGCCGCCCTGCCCGGCCGCCGCGGTTTCCTGTCCTCGTTCCATTACGTCACGCTGGTCGGCGGCCATGTGCTCGCGCAGAGCACGCTGCTGGTGATGCTGACCTGCCTGGACGCGGACCAGATCGCGCAATGGGGCTGGCGTCTCGCGTTCGCGATCGGCGGCATCGCGGCGATCGTCGTGTTCTGGATGCGGCGCACGATGGACGAATCGCTCGAGTCCGACGCGATCGAGGCCGCGCGCACCGGACGCGCGCGCAGGTCCGGCTCGATGCGCGAGCTGCTGGTCCATCAGTGGCGTCCGCTGCTGCTGTGCTTCCTGATCACGGCCGGCGGCACACTCGCGTTTTACACCTATTCGGTGATCGGCCCGAAGATGGTCCAGAGCCTGTTCGCCGGCGGCGACGCGATGACCGGCGTCGTGATCAATCTGATCGCGCTGACGTTCCTGATGCTGCTGCAACCGATCGGCGGCTGGCTGTCCGATGGCATCGGCCGCAAGCGTCTGCTGGTCTTCTTCGGCATCGGCGGCGTGCTGTACACCGGCTTCATGGTGGTCTCGCTGCCGCAGCAGACGCACTGGCTGCCGGCGTTCGCGATGCTCGCGGTCGCGTTCGTGATCCTGACCGGCTACACCTCGATCAACGCCGTCGTGAAGGCCGAGCTGTTCCCGACCCACGTCCGCGCGCTCGGTGTCGGCCTCGGCTATGCGCTGGCCAATTCCGCGTTCGGCGGCACCGCGCCGCTGCTGTATCAGGCCGCCCTGCGCACCGATCACGTCATCGAGTTCGCCGTCTACGTGACCGCGGTGATCGCGGTATCGCTGTTCGTGTACGTGTTCTTCCTCGAGAACAAGGGCGCGAATTGGCTCGACGATGCGGAAAAGATGAGTAGTCGTGGCAGGCGCTGAGCTCGGACGATCAGGGCAACTCCAGCTCGATACGTGCAACGCGCTCATCGATACCGGACATCCTGGCGGATCGATCCTGTCTCGCTTCGATAATGGACTGCCGATAGTTCTCAAGGGCGCGCAGGCCAGCGATGGCGTAACCGTGTAAACCCTTGACCTGCTCAGTTAGCGAGACCGTCTTAGAGCTCGCGACAGCCGGTTTGACGCGTTCGAGCAACAACGCCTCGGCTTCAGAGGCACAAGCGCTAAGTCCTTTGACCTCGAGTTCTCCCGGCTCAACATCGATGTCGAACACGTCATCCGCATAGCTTCTACAATTGGAGTACACAGCGCGAGCAAGCGCTGCATAGACAGCGGCGGGGCCGCGTGCTTCGTTTTCTATGATAACCGCCTGCCATTGCGCTGCGCGGAGCGATGCCATGATGCGAAGCTTCTGAGCAAGCGCTTCAGCCTCCTTGCGTTTCTGGGCGATCAGTTCTGCCTCGCGCGCGGCGTTGTCCCTCTCGACTCGTTCGGCGAAGGTCGTGTTTCGGCTGTCCTCGATAGATAGCTCAGGGTAGCCTTCCGAACTGGTCCGCCGACATCCCGAGAACTTCGGCTGCACGTCGCAGAAGCGACGAACTTGTACGGGCGGATCACCGCGCCAAGCTTCCGACTCGGCAACTGGACGAGGGCAGCGCTTGGTGGCGCCTTGCTCCCATACGCCATATCCGACGGTTATCCAATACTCGCCTTCATAGCGGTTCGGCAAGCTCGCACAAAGAACGTAGCCGCAGACGTCGCGTCGAAAACCACCTCGCTCCAGGCACGCCGCCTCGGGTCGTGTAACGCGGATGTTCGCCCACTCCGACTCCGCCGGCGCGCCGCCTACCAGCCTCACGACCACGTCCGGATACGAGGGCGGCGGCCCGAAGCCATAGTTGCCCGGAGGTTTGGCATAAACCGGCGGAATCACGAGAATCAGCGCGAACATCCACAACACCAGGCCTCTTATCCCTCTCGCCACGACACCTACTCCCCCGGACAACATACATCATGAATTCACGCAGAAACGACGGCGATCTCTCGACGTACTCGCACTGAAGCCTACCCTTCGTCGATCGGCATGATGATACGTGCAGGTCGGCCGATGCCCTCGAGCAGATAGAGCAGACCGCCACCATCGATGAGCTCCAGTGGCTTGTCGTCGGCAAACTTGTACGCGTCGCTGCCATAGCTGCTCGTGGTGACGATGATTCCTTTTTTTGCCCCCTCATTGAGCAGGGTCCCGTAAAGATCACGGATGGCCGACACGCCGACGGTGCCACGATATCGCTTGGCCTGGATCACGACCTTGCCGCCGAGAACCGGCCGAGTATCGAACGCGATCGCATCCACACCGCCGTCCCGGCTTGACCGGGTCAGTTTCGTTTCCAGACCCATTTCGGTGAAGAGGTTGCCGACCAGCGCCTCGAACTCGGATGGACTGAGATCCATGAGATTCGGCCGAGCGTCGAGTTGGCCGAGGATATCGGTCCCTTCTACGAAGCGTGGATCGACCATATCGAACTCGATCACAGGGCGAATGGCCCTGGCTTCCTCGGGCTGCGCCGACACTTGCGCCCCCAGATTCTTCAGACAGGCTTGAGCATCGACCCGAGCGAGGTTTATAGCTTGGAAGGTCTCCTTGGAGACGCGCACCGAGATCAGATACGGACGGATGTCGTTTCCGGTCGTCTCATCGACCTTGTTGATGTAGCCGTTGAATACGGCGAGATCGAGGTGACCGCCTTGATCGGCCTCGAACACCTCATGGAGCGTGCGCAAAGCAGTCTGCGCGACGAGTTCCCGATAGATGGCCCTGGTCTCTGCGGGTTTCCGGGTCTTCACATCGACCTCTTTCCGTGCCTTCACATATCGGTACTCCGCGGCAGCAGGCACGATAGCCGGTGTCGGCAGCTCGAAATCGATGACCAGTTGCCGGCTCTCCGCTACGTAGGCAAGACGGAACTGGCTGGGAAAGCCTGGCGGATAGTCTGAGTTGCCGAGTACCATCTCGTTGTAAAGCACGATGCTCTCGACCTCGCCCTCCTTGTACGCACGCTCGAGACTCGAGACCTCCTCGTCACGCTGGGCGCGCTTCGACGCAAAAGACTCCATCGCAAGGCGATGGCGCTCTCTGACGTCCGCGACCTCCACAGAATGAGCACGCTTGCGCTCCAACACATCATTGTCGTAAGCAGCGCGATGCGCAGCGCGAACGGCGTTATTCTTCGCAACAGCTTCATCGTGGGCGCACACCGCGATCGCATGATCTGTCCGGATCTTGGTCACCTCTTTCTCGTACCGACCTTTCAAGCCGAGAAGCCGCTCGAAAAATGACATCGGCCTGACCTGGGCTCTCAGCAATTCGTCCAGTGGACCGGGCGGCGCAGGATCCTTCAGCGAGGTGTTGGGCTTGTAGTCGGGCAAAGTCAACTTGGGCAAGACCAATGTCGGCCCCGAATCATGTATTCGGAGAGAGTCGAACTCGATTCGATCATCGACTTGAAGCGTGGCGGCCAAAAGACTCTGCAGCGCCTCCACCATTTCCGCGACTTCAATCGTCAACGCCTCCGCGTTGGCCGCAGCGTCGAGATGGGCGGCCTGTACGGCGTCACGCGCGCGCTGCTGGTGCGCTTGTATCGCTTGTCGTTGCGCGCGCTCCCGTGCTTTAGCTATTCGTGCATCGTGTGCCGTAGCGGCGCGTATCTCCGCCGCTCTGGCGCGTGCTGCCGCCGCCCGGCATTGCTCAGCGCGCCGCAGTGCAGCAGCAGCTGCACGCTCACGCGCATTGGCTTCCCTGACCGACTGCGCATGTGCCCTGACAAGCACCCCCACGATCCCCGTTCTGCGTCCCATGTGCCCCCCAGCACTGGCTCTTCCTGCTTCGCATACTAGCAAAAGCCCAGGAGTGGAACAGTCCAACTGCGCGACCAGATGCGAACGCGGCGAGGAACGAAGCGCTCAAACTTCGCGAGATCATCCCGGGCTTTGAATTGAAGCGCGCACAATCCGTCGACTCAGTGCCCTGCTGCGTAGGCATACATACGCGTCTTCGGCCACTGCCGAAGAGCTATTGTCGCCGGCGGTCCAATTCGAACCATTTCAATCGCGCGGGCTGTGCACAGATTGAACACCAACACCGCCTCGCTTCGCTCACGCACGGCCGGCGTCGATCGCATCCTTCAGGCGCGGAAACAGCGGCCGGAAACCGAGCTTGTCGCGAATGCGGCGGCCGTCGAGCAACGCCGCGAACGCCTGGCCACGCTCCGGCGTCGTGCCGTCCGGCGGCGGCTGACCCACCGAGGCGAACAGGGTCGCCAGATCGGGCGCGTCGTCGTCGACGACGTTGTAGATCCGGTACGTCGGAGAAGGCGCATCGAGCAAGCGGATCACGGCCTGCGCGACGTCGGCATGGTGTCCGATCGACATGCGCTGTGCCGGCGAGAAGGTCCGCATGAACGGCACGACGTCGGCAATGTGCGGATCGCCGTCGCCGTAGACGAACGGGAGGCGCAGGATGCGCACATCCAGGCCGTCGACCGACAGCAGCATGCGCTCGGCCGCGAGCTTGCTCTGCGGATAGGCATCGACCGGCATGCAGGCATCGTCTTCGTGCGCGAGGCCGCCGCCGTTCGGCCCGTAGACCAGGCCGGTGCTCGTGAACACGAAACGCCCCACGCCGGCCTCGCAAGAGGCCCGCGCCAGATGCTGCGTGCCGAGATCGTTCACCGCATGCGCCTGCTCGGGCGTTGCGCCGCGGAAGAACGCCGCGCAGTGCACGACGGCATCCACGCCGCATACGGCAGCCGAGAGCGAATCGGCCTGCATCAGATCGCCGGTCACGAACGTGATGCCGAGTTCGCCGAGGTCGGCGGCCCGTGCAGGGTCACGCACCAATGCACGCACGGCATGTCCGTGCTCCAGCAGTCGCTTGGCGAGTCTGCTTCCGACTTTTCCGGTCGCGCCGGTCACGAGTATGTTCATGCGGACCACGATAGCCGGCGCCTGCCGCGTGGAATTGGAGAAAACGGACATCGCCTGCCGGCTTGCGTGGCGCCCGAGCGGACGACCACAATGCCCCATGTCCGCGATCCTCGCCCTGCCCGCCGAGACGCCTGCTGTCGGCGCTGCGTGTCCGATCGTCGCGACGACGGTGAGCCACTTCAGGCACGACCGGCAGCGCGTCGCACTGCCGCATGTGGAGGCTCAGGTGGTCGCGCGCTTCGGCCCTACGTTGCCGGGCGGTGTCGACGTCCATGCGATGGGACCGGGCAAGCGTGTGCTGCGCAAGTTCATCCGCGGCGGTCACCGCGCGGTACTCGCCCGGCTGCGGCCCGGTATGTACGAGGCGGTGCTGGGCATGCCCGCGGCGGAACTGGTCGGTCGGCCGATCGGGCTCGAAGACCTGTGGGGATACGCCAGGACGCAACGCCTGCGCGAGCAGCTTGCGGGCGAGCCCGATACTCGCGCGGCCGTCATGCTGCTGGAGAGAGCGATCTCGGAACGAGCGGTCCGCACGACGGTCATCGGCGCCATACCGCGTTTCCTGCACGCGGCGCTGGAGAGGCTGCAGGTGTCCGGCGTCACGACGGTCGCATGCGAGCTGGGCATCAGCGAGCGCCACTTGCGGCGCGTGCTGCAGCGGACACTCGGCGTCAGTCCCAAGACCTACGCGCGGCTCAAGCGCTTCGAGCACGCGGTGCACGCAGCGCAATCCGGACGCGGGATCAACTGGTCCACGATCGCGGCCGATGCCGGCTATTACGACCAGGCGCATCTGATCGCGGACTTTCGGTCGATCGCCGGGAGTACGCCGCAGGTGCTGCTGGCGGAGCTGCTGGAGAGTGAGCGATCGGCGGGCGTCGAAAGGGATCAGGTCCACCTTCCGGTCGTCGACTGAGGCGATGCCGCATCGCCCGCGCCAAGAGCTCCCTCTTTCGCGACACGGCCCTGCGCTGGCAGCCGATCGCACCATCGGCGCAGCTCGCGCCAGGCGGATATTTAAGACGCATCGGAAATCGCCGTTCTCGACAGCGGTCCTGCCGAGTTCGCTATGACGAGAGCAGTGCAGCGAGCAATCAAGCGTCGGCTGCGTATGACCAGGCGGTTCGCTCAGAAGAATGAAACGTCGACGGTGAAGCAATGGCTTGCACGGAGACGCCCGGCGGAGCTGGATGAGCCTTCATGTGGCGCACCGATCGGCGCTGCGTAGAGCGTGCCACAGCCAGGCCGGACTCGCTCGTCTGGAGCCGTTAGGACGAGCAAGCCGGCGTCAGGCATGCCGAAGAGGATCGGGACGAACGCCGCTGGCCGAAGCCCATCGCGCTACCCCAAGCTGACGACATCGACCGCGTTCATCTTGGATGTCGTTTCATGGGCGCTCTTCACGGGCACGGGCTGTGCATCACGGCGGGCCCGTCCGACGCGACCGCCGGGGTTGCGCGCCCATATCGCTTCGGTCGCAAGGCCGGCACGGACATAGGAGAGCGACTACGATGCTCCGCTCCATCGACACGGTCACCGGCCCGATCCGGGCGCGGCCGACGTCATACGCGGCCCACGCCGATCTGCGAGATGGCCTGCTTGACCCGCAGGCGCGCATTTCGCCGAAGTACCTGTATGACGCGCGCGGCTGCGAGCTGTTCGAGCAGATCACGCGATTGCCCGAGTACTACCCTACGCGCACCGAGGCGGCGATCCTCGCCGACACCGGACCGGCCATGGCGCAGGCGCTAAGCGGGTATCAGGTGCTGATCGAGCTCGGCGCCGGCAACTGCGAGAAAGTGCGTGTGCTGCTTCGCCGCCTGCGGCCGCGCCACTTCGTCGGCGTCGACATCGCCGGCGACTTCCTGCGCCAAGCCGTGCGCCGCCTGGCCGAGGAGTTTCCGGGCCTCGACGCGCGCGCGGTGCAGGCCGACATCACCCGGCCGGTGCGCCTGCCTTCGGACCTGCCGCTGGACGGGCGGCTGCTGTTCTACCCCGGATCGTCGATCGGCAATTTCGATCCGGCCGATGCGCTGGCGATGCTCAGGCGCATGCATGGGCTGCTCGGTCCGCGTGGCGGGCTGCTGATCGGCATCGACCTGCCCAAGCCGCTGCACTGGCTCGAGCCGGCCTACGACGACGCGCAGGGCGTTACGGCACGCTTCAATCTCAATGTACTGCGTCATGTGAACCGGCTGATCGGCAGCGATTTCGACGAAGACGACTGGGCCCACCTCGCGTTCTTCAACGAAGACCACTCGCGCATCGAGATGCACCTGCGTGCACGCCGCGCACTGACGGTGAGCTGGCCCGGCGGCACACGCCGGTTTGCTGCGGGCCAGACCATCCATACCGAGAACAGCTACAAATACGCGCTGCCGCGCTTTCAAAGCATGCTGACCCGAGCCGGCTTCACGCCCGGCGAGGTCTGGACCGATCGGCAGCAGTGGTTTGCGATGGTGCATGCCCATGCCTGACCTGCTGCAGCGCTTCGACGCCGTCCGCCGGCGCACGCTGCGGCTGGTTGCACCGCTGTCGGCCGAGGACGCCTGTGTGCAATCCATGCCCGACGCGAGCCCGGCCAAGTGGCATCTGGCGCATACCACCTGGTTCTTCGAGACCTTCCTGCTGGAACACGAGACGCCGTTCGATCCGGACTTCCGCGTGCTGTTCAATTCGTACTATCAGCAGGTCGGCGACCGTCATCCGCGCGCGCAACGCGGATTGCTGACACGACCGTCGCTGGCCCGTGTGCTCGACTACCGCGCGGCCGTCGACGAACGCATGCAGGCTCTGCTGACGCGTGACCTTCCTTCGCCGCTGGCCGAGCGCGTTGAACTTGGTTTGCAACACGAGCAACAGCATCAGGAGCTGCTGCTCACCGACATCAAGCATCTGCTGTCGTGCCATCCGCTGTGGCCCGCGTACGAATCGCCCGAGGCGGCGCCCGAGTCAGCACCGGAAACCGACCTGGACTGGCTGCCGGTACCGCGAGGCGTGCACGAGATCGGCCATGCCGGTGACGGCTTCGCGTTCGACAATGAGCGGCCGCGGCACGCGGTTTTTCTGCCCGGCAGCGAGATCGCCAATCGGCCGGTCAATAACCGTGAGTTTCTGGAGTTCGTCGAAGCCGGCGGCTACACCCAGCCACAGTGGTGGCTGGCCGACGGCTGGGATTGGCGCGGCGCGCAGCAGCTCGAGCACCCGTGGTACTGGCGACGCACGGACGCGGGATGGCAGGAATTCACGCTGTACGGCGCGCTGCCGCTGCATGGCAGCCGGCCCGTGTCGCATCTGTCGTACTACGAGGCCGACGCCTACGCACGCTGGGCCGATGCGCGGTTGCCGACCGAGGCCGAATGGGAATACGCCTGGACCGAGGCGATGGCACGGCTGCCGGCGCGCGAAGCCTTGCACCCGTGCGCAGTGAGCGGCGAAGGCTTGGGACAGGTCTGGGAATGGACGCAATCGGCCTACGCGCCCTACCCCGGCTTCCGCGTCGCCGACGGCGCGATCGGCGAGTACAACGGCAAGTTCATGGTCAACCAGTACGTGCTGCGCGGCGGCTCGTGCCTGACGCCGGCCGGCCATGCGCGCGCGACCTATCGCAACTTCTTTCCGGCTTCGGCGCGCTGGCAGATGACTGGGTTGCGATTGGCGCGGTAAGAACAGCGCAGTCATGCTCACGCCGCCTAGGGCGCTGCACATCGTGTAGGAAATTTCTTACGCGAACTTGCGAAATCGTCGAACGAGCAGATTCGGAAGCCTGTGTCAGATTCGCCTGCGCGCGAGGAGCCGAGGAAGACGCGCCCGCCTCATGGGGGATCGCCTTCATGTACCATCCGGCGCACTATCCAAGACGCCGGCTGAGGAGTGCATCCGAGCAAAACTCGTCAGTCCACAGCCATCTCCTCCGAAGGCTCGCAAAACATGGAAGGCCAAAGCAGGCAGACAGGAATGGGCGCTAGCCGGCAAAGGGTCGGAAGGCTCTCCACCCTGGCCTTGGCGATCCTCATCGCGGCCGCAGCGGGATGGATTGCCGCCTCCTTTCAAAAGGATACGTCCCCGCCAGCCGGCCGCGATCCAGAGGTGACGCCGGCCAGCTCGGCGACGCAGCTCGAGGGACCCTCTGCCTCTCAGCTTGTGGAGGAAGCTACGCAACCGCTGCCTGGGACGGGCGCCGCAGCTCCATCGATTGCCGAATTCGCCGCAGCACCGATAGACGCGCCATTGGCCGAACGCATGCCAGTCTTGGAGAAGGACTCCGCTGCCGGTTCAGGTAGAGCCTCGCTCCAGCTCTACATCGACCTGGCCGAATGCGCATTCCTCGAGTCACCGCAGGCCCGCGCGGCCTTGAGCGGCCCCACCACGTCTCACAACGCGAACGACATCGCTCAAGCGGACTTCGTGCTCGACCGCATTCAGAAGGCCGCCAAGAACTGTGCGAATGTCGACCCATCCCGCGTCGCGGCCTACAAGGCGTTCCTCGAGCGTGCCGCCGAGCAAGGCGATCCCTACGCACAACTGCTCTACTCGCGAGCGGTTCGCCCCTCCTATCAGGAGGTTCTCGACGATCCGCAACGAGCAATGGACTACAACACACGCGTGCTTCGATACACGACTTCCGCAGCACACCGCTGCATCCCGGAAGCGCTCTTTGAGCTCTCGGGCCTCTACGAGACCGGCAGGGGAACCACCAGGAATCCAACCATGGCCTACGCCCACTACTGGGTACAGGTCATGTTGGATGGCGGCATCCTCGATCCGGTCGGCGAACAACGACAACGCGATGGCTTGACCATCGAGGAAGTCGCCAGAGCCAAAGGGTACGCCGCTTCCTTCTACGCGAAGTACTGCGCAAGCCGATAGCTGTCAATCCACGGAAAAGGAGGTCTTATGAAATGCATGGTCGTTGCAGTGATGCTTCTCGTGCCTGCGGTAGCCAGCGCGACACACGTGACCGTCGAGTGCCTTTCTTGCGGCGTAGCATCCCCGATTCCCGATGGGAAGCCCTCTGCCGCGGGCACGACCTTGGCGACACTGGAAAACGTGCGCCTCGAGCAGCTGGCGACCTATGGCTTCGCGATAGGCGACTCAATCATGATTTGCAACGCGACGGTATGCGTCAACTATGTTTGGGACGGGCCTCACAGCTGGACCGGCAAAGGTCAACAGCCTCGGCAACCCGCCAACAACCCGCCGGGCGGGGGCGGCTCAGGTGGAGGTGGCGGCCCGGGCGGCCCCGGCAGCGGCGCATGGTGGTCCGTCGTGTCGGTATGTGGATACGTCAACGGCATGTTGGACATATGCCTGCTGATGCCGGGCTCTCAGCCTGAGGTTCCGTCACCGGAAGGCGACGTGAACTGAGTACACGGATCGAAGCCCCATCTGGCGTTCGATGGGGCTTCTTTCGTGAGCTTGCTGCAAGTCACTCCCACAAAAGCCGCAGAATCCCGCATGCCTTCTAGATCAGGGTTCAGCGGACGAATGGGCCGGGTCCAGCCCCGGTATCCGGCGCCTCCAACGCGAAGGCGCAATCAAAGTACTTCTCCGCCTCGCTCCACGGAGCGTTTTCCTTCCACAAGGTCAGGAAGGCACGGCTGGCATCCACGACGCTCGGGCTGACCTGCAGCGTTTGCAAGCCCAACGCATTGAAGGTGTCTTCGTGGTCGTGCAGGCTCCCAACTTGTCCGGCATAGCTGTAGAACTGACTGATCCTACCCGGCTGTGCGAATCGTGGAATGGCTTCGCACATGGCACCGCTTTCGGAGCTCCGACCAGCATGGGCTTGGGAAAAGCTGTCCTGGAGCATGTGCAGCAGCACTCCCATTGCGACTTTGTCGAGGTCCTTCCGGACCTCGACGATACCGGTGGCGAACAGATTCGTGGCCGTCATGTCGCCCGGGAAATAAATCTCTAGTTGGTCGACGCCAAGATTTCGTATGAAGCGATCCGTCGGAATCGCTTTCGTTGCCACACCCCATAGGAACTGCGCCCACATCCGCATCCGACGCTGCGTATCTGCTGCAGTTTCGCCGTCGTACGCAGCCATGGAATGAAAAAACTGCAGATCGCCGAAATGCGACCGGTACAAGAGATACTCTCCCGGGCCGAAAGCCGGCTCACCGGGATTGCTAGACATGCGCTGCTTGGCGGCCTTGTCGGCATCAGAGAAAAGGCCCTGCCAGCACTTGGGCTGGGCTGTTGAGCGCAGCGTGACCTTGGAGTCGCAACCTGCAATACGAGGCGGCGATGCGCGATTCAGTGCGAATGGCGGATCGTCGGGCCAGCGCACACCATAAAGGAGTACTTGATTGACGCGTATCGCTTCGTCGGTCAGACACTGCTTTTCCATGCCCGCCACAGCCACGCAGTCGAGGGCGTTGAGGGTGATGGCCTCATGAACCGGGCTCTTGATCATGGGAATCGCATTGGAAACAATCCACTGGCCCAAGCTATCGATGATCCGATTACTGCCCAGGCCCGATAGTGTGCGGTCAACGTCGCTAATGCGGGGCAACACTTGAAAACCCAGCGCGATGGAGGGCAGCAGTGCTACCGTCATCAGGATGGTTGCCAAGTAGCCCATCAGACGGCTCTTTTCCATGGTCACGATCCTCCGCCACTTGGTCCTGTGGAATACCCGGCTGGGTTGAGCGACATGATATCGCTTATGAACATGATAAGTGGCCGCGCCTGGCTAGACCGGAAAATGTGGTCGATAGCGAGGACAGGTTCGCTTCCTGAGCAGTCATTGGCAAAATCGAGCCGATTTCTGACGCAAGAATCGGCGATCGGCAGTGCCGGGTGAGGCCGGTCAGCGGCGAGATTTGCCGGTCGGCCCGACGACCCCGGTTCGATCTGCCGAACATCGCTCAGCAAGTCGTGCAGCGCGGCAACAATCGCCTGCCCTGCTTCCTCGACGACGGCGATACCCGGTTCTGCTGCGCGAATCGTTGGCCGACAACAAATTTCGTTGCCGGCCCTCCTTGTAAAGCTTATGCAACGTATTCGTACACGTACTGGCAGCTGCTGAGTACGCCATTCACGTAGCCGCAGACCAGCCTTCCACCAAGCGCGCCCGGCGGCGTCCCGCTACCGCCCCCACCACCGCCGGCACCGGGTCCTGGGCCACTGGGGGGGAGCTGGGGGACCGGCGTTCCGCCCGTGTAAGTGCCATCAGCATTTCGCGTGTATGGCACGCATATGGTGCCATTGCACAAGACGATGACGTCCCCTTCCTCCATCCTGTCTCCCGGATTCATGTTGTTCCAGTTGCCCTGATGCAACAGGATCTCATTCCCGGTGTTCTTGTCTGGAAATGGCGAATGCAGTGCGCAGTCTTCACAAAGATAGATACCGATGGTCCGAGCTTGTGCTTCACCGGGAACAGACAATCCGATCAAGAGTGTCAACAGAACTGCGATGCTGAAGGCTTTCATCTATGCTTTCCTTGTCATGGCGTTGACTAGCCGCAGCAGCGGCGATGAAGGGCAAGGGCAATCTGTTGGCCCTGCTGTTGTTGCTCTATGGTCAGATTTCCTCCCATTACTTGGACAAGATTCTGGCTTCGACCAGTGATGAGGTTCGCAAGAACGGCATAGGCGTATGCCTTTACGGAATCTTGGGGCACCAAGACGCCGGCATCATAAGCGCCGCAGAGCTGCAGGATCGCTGATACGTCTCCTCGCTCGGACAGCGACATCAAGAAGTTCAGTGACTTCCTCTTGAAGTCGTCGACAGCACGCGGATTCGCCATCATTTCTGCAGCGCCACCCAAGATCAAGGATGAGCTGCTCGCGTACGTGAGTTGAGCCAACGGATCGCCATTGTCGGCCGCCATCGTCAGCCACTTCGCTCGGCTATCGATCAGGTCCTGGGTGATTCCCTCGCAGCTCTCCAATCGCGCCAGAGCTTCACTTAGCCGCGCCTTCTCTGCGGACTTGGCGGTCTCATCTGTCGTAGGGATCACCGCTGTCGAGGCTTCAATGGCCCACTTACAGTCAGTGATTTTTATGAAAATCTGATGCGCAGCACGCGCATCTCCTGCGTCGGCGCGTGGCGCCAGCTCATCAATCACGTCCCTCAGCTTGCCCGGAACCGGCTTTTGAAGATCGCCGATTTGTTCGTTCGTCAACGTCCTTGGCCGCCGAGTGGCATTTGCCAAGGCGCTTGCGGCCGAGCCCTGCGTCTCAGGTGAACTCGGAGTCCGATCGATCGAAGGCTGCGCAGGTACCCCGACCGATGGCGTTTGGTCTTGGTGTATACGGTTTGCGGTTGCAATCACAAACACGGAAGCCGCGAGCACCGCAGCCACAAGGATTAGCCATATCCAACGTCTCACGCTTCATCTCCTGCGGCGCTTGTCGTTGCAGCACGCTGCGCGGTCGGCGCAGTCGATTTGGAAGCGCTTCGCCCGATTCTCCCGGCGTCGTTCCCCTCAAAGCTGCTCGTGCAGCCAAAGCGAAGAATCCACCGCAGAGTACGCGGCGCACCGACCGTGTCAACGGTAAAAGTATAAAGTTTCGGTTGCGAACTGCACGCCGCGCAATGTCCGTTCACCGTACTGCACGTTTGCAGAACGACTTGATGATCTTGCGGCGCCACTGATGCACAAACCTCGCACCGCTGCGAGCTTGCGTCGCGGAATCTGACGCGGGTGCAGTCCGCCTTACAGCAAACGCAGCAAAAGGGGTGAGGTTCACGTCTCGACCAGCCGTGAGTGCATATCGAGCCGATTTCTGACGCAAGATTCGGCGATCAGCACTGACGGATGGGGCCGGTCAGCGGCAAGACTGGCCGCATGGCCCGACAACCCCGTTTCGACCTGCCGAACATCGCCCAGCAAGTCGTGCAGCGCGGCAACAATCGCCTGCCCTGCTTCCTCGACGACAGCGACCGACGGCGATACCTGGTTCTGCTGCGCGAATCGTTGCTGGCCACCGAAGTCGCCCCGCACGCACGTCCTCATGGACAACCACGTCCACCTGCTCGTGACGCCGACCGAGATCGGCGCGGTAGCCCGCCTTATGCAAAAACTCGGACGCCAGTACGTAGGGCAGTTCAATGCCCGCCACCACCGTACCGGGACACTCTGGGAGGGACGCTACAAGTCCTGCCTGGTGGGAGGCGACCGCTATGTGCTGAATTGCTCCCGATACATCGATCTCAACCCGGTCCGGGCACGCCTGATCGATGCCCCGGAACAGTACGCCTGGTCCAGCTGCGCACACCTGTGCGGTCAGCGCAGTGATCCGCTGCTCTCGCCCCACCCTGCCTATGTGAGGCTCGGCGCCACGAGCACCGATCGCGCGGCGGCCTATCGGTCGCTACTGCGCGAGGCGCTGGCGGACGAGGATCTACAAGCCATCCGCGACTACCTGCAGCAGCAGCGGGCCTGGGGTCGCGATGACTTCCGCGCCATGGTCGAAGCCAAGACCCAGCGCTTCGCCGGCATCCGGCCCGCTCATCGCCCCCGCAGCGATACACCGACTCGGTAAGTGAACCTGACCCCGTTATCGACCCCGTTATCCGCGGTAGCCCCCGTTGTCCGACTCAAAAATAGCTAAGGCCCCCAATAGTCGAAGTAGAAAATCACCTTTTCAGGAATCTCGAAGGACAGTCCTCCTCCACACTCTATGGTATGCACCCCCGCAGATATCAAACCCTTCTGCCCCAACTCATATGGCCATACCTTGCCATCCACCCTGATGGGTCCACACGCACCACCATTGTCGTGAACCAGAACCAAGTACGTGTTGCCATCAGACGAGTCCTTATAGAACCCCCTGAGGTGCCGAGTATTACATCCATAAAGAGCGAGCAACGTAGAAAGTAGACAAACGGTTTTAATTCTCATCTATATGCCTATGCAGCAGCAGCGCGCGTGGGGCCGCGATGACTTCCGCGCCATAGTCGAAGCCAAAACCCAGCGTTTCGCCGGCATCCAGCCCGCTCATCGACCCCGCGGCGACACCCCGACGCGGTAAGTGAACCTAACCCCGTTATGCCTGCCTATGTGAGGCTCGGCACCACCAGCACCGATCGCGCGGCGGCCTATCGGTCGCTACTGCGCGAAGCGCTGCCGAACGAGGACCTGCAGACCATCCGTGACTACCTGCAGCAGCAGCACGCATGGGTCCGCGTGATTTCCGCGCCATGGTCGAAGCCAAGGCCCAGCGATTCGCCGGCATCCGGCCCGCTCATCGATCCCGCAGCGATACACCGACTCGGTAAGTGAACCTGACCCCGTTATTCCCGCTCATCGACCCCGCGGCGATACGCCGACCCGGTAAGTGAACCGGATCCCGTTATCACAAAGAAGCGGGCGCCCTAGAAGACGCCCGCCAGCTCAGCTAACTGACATCGCACCGTTAGGCAATGTACTCGTACTGGTATTGGCAACTGCTGAGGACGCCATTGACGTAGCCACACACCAACCTGCCCGCAAGGCCTCCGCCGCCAGTGCCTCCGCCCCCGCCTCCGCCGCCCCCGCCGCCCCCGCCGCCACCGGACGGCGGAAGCTGCGGTACGCGGGTTCCACCGGTATAGGTCCCATTCGAGTTCATGGTGTAGGGAGCACAGAGCGACCCGTTACACATGATGAGTACGTCTCCCGGTGCGACAGGAGCGTCCGGGTTGACGGCATCCCAGTTTTCCTGATTGCTGATAAGGTTGTTGTTCGTGATCGGATCCGGGTACGGGGACGCAATTCCACAGGTCGGGCAGAGATAGATGCCGATGGTTCGGCCGGCCGAGGCATTGCCAGAAAAAATAAATCCGAAAAAGAGGGCTAAGCAGGGCAAAAAGGAAACGACCTTCATGCTAGGTTCCTTGTCAAATTCGCGGCTTATCCGCAACAACGGCGATGCAACGAGATCGCCAAGTGTTCGCCTTCCAAGCGCTGCTCGTTCGTTAGCTTAGCTCCTAGTGCGTGGACAATATCTATGCTTGCGCCGGAAATCAGATTAGCCAAATACGCGTACGCGTAGGCTCTTACGCGGTCCTGTGGCACAAGAATTCCGACGCGATAGGCGGTGCTGAGCTGCATGATGGCGGAAACGTCGCCACGATCTGCCAGTGCCGTTAGAAATCGGAGCGACTTTGTTCTGTAGTCTTCAACCGCTCGCGGATTGGACAACATCTGCGAGGCGCCACCTACGATCAAGTCGGAACTGGCTGCATAGGTGAGCTGAGCCAACGAGTCCCCGTTGTCTGCGGCCATAGTTAGCCATTTCGCACGACTGCCAATCAGCTCGTCGGTGAGGCCTTCGCAATCCTCAAGTTTCTTCAACGTATCAGCCAGCCATGCCTTCTGCACGGCCTGCACAGCTTCGTCCGTTGTCTGTTGTGCCGAAGCAGCGCCTTCGAGAGCCCCCTTGCAGTCGTTGATCTTTACGAATAGCTGATAGGCGGCCTGTGCATCGCCGGCCTCCGCACGCGGCACTAACTCAGAGAGCACGTCAGACAACTTGCCGGGGACAGCCTCTTGGCGGTCTATGAAATCCTCGTCCTTTAGCGCGCCTGGACGAGGTGTCGAGTCTTTGGATACAGGCGCGGACGTATCCGCCGCCAGCGGACCTTTTGGCCCGGGAGTGGTCCGGGATGGCAGCGAAGTATCGGCTACCGATTGCTGCCCGGTCGGCACACGACTCTTGGTTATTGCCCAAGCGGCGGCGATCAGGATTAGCATCACTGAGAGCAGCCATATCCAACGTCTCACGCTTCATCTCCTGCGGCGCTTGTCGTTGTAGCACACTGCGCTCGATGCATCTCGCATACATAGATCGGCGCAGTCAGCTCAGACGCGCTTCGCCCCACACTTGTCGCATACCCTAGAAGCGGCTCGCGCAGTTTGGGCGAAGGCTGTACCACAGAGTACGCAAAGCGAAAATCGTGTCAACAGAAAAAGTAAAACTTCGGTTTCAGGCTGCACACGATGCGAAGGACGGACAGCGCACTGCTCGTCACAAAGCAAGTTAGCTAACGCCCGGTCAATCCCCTCACCTGCTCCACTCTTTTTCTGGAAATTGACGTTGCTGCTGTCGTCGCTTGAATGCCTGAACCAGCCCCGTTATCGGACCCCTTTATCGCCCCACGGACGCCGATCGCGCGGCGGCCTATCGATCGCTACTGCGCGAAGCGCTCCCGGACGAGGACCTGCAAGCCATCCGTGACTATCTGCGGCAGCAGCGCGCGTGGGGCCGCGACGACTTCCGCGCCATGGTCGAAGCCAAGACTCAGCGCTTCGCCGGCATCCGGCCCGCTCATCGCCCCCGCAGCGATACGGCGACACAGTAAGTGAACCTGACTCCGTTATCCGGTAAGTGAACCTGACCCCGTTATCCGAGGAAGAACTCAACCACGTCGCCAAGCTGATGAACGGGCGGCCTCGGCAAACGCTGGGCTGGATGACCCCGGCTGAGATGATGGACAAGGAAATCGCTGCTCAATCACAACGCGTTGCGCTTGAATCTTGAGACCGCCCCGTTGTCGCGCAGGCACCCGTAAGTGAACCTGACCCCGTTATTGCCCGGACCCCGTTATGGCTTCCGCAGGTCTGGGCTGCGAGGCCACCGGCGTTGCACCGTGGCTCTCGCCTTATCGCAGCACGCGAAAGCTCTAGTCCACCATACGCGTCGGACGCGAAGCGCTCGTCCGACGATGGCCGCTTGATTCCGTATCCGGATGGCTGGACCGCCCGCGGTTACTGCCGCCAGACGTCACCGATCAGATGGCGTGACGGTATGAAAACGTGGGGAAACCTTAGAAACTGACCCCGTTATCGCTGGGAAATCCACTCTGACCCCGGTTTATTTTTTTCTTTGGACTATAAGAAAGGCGCCCAAGGCAGCGCATCAAACTCAGCGGAAAGCTTTGCCCCGAGACGAGGATCTACCGTCCGTACGTATCCGATCAGTCCACCAAGATGATCGCGAAACCCAAGCACGGAGAAGAAGCCCTTGCGCTCGCAATGCTCCGGAATGCCTCGCCTTCGACAGTAAAAGAGGTGCATCCGAATCCTGTCTCGGAGCTCACGTGGCACGGATGGACGATCGCCGTTCACAACTATTCCTGTAACCACTTTACGAGCGCCGGGGGGAACAATGCGAGTCTTTCTACTATTGCTGCTGAAGCCGTTCTGACGCAAAACTAGATCCACCTCACGCTTCAGAGCGAGTATCACTCCACGGTCAGCCTGAGGCACTGAGAAGCACAGGTCATCGGCGTACCGCGTATATGTAGCTTTATACGAACGAGCAATCTTCTCCACTTGTACATCGAGCGCACGACATACAAGGTTGGACAGAGCGGGGCTAGTTGGCGCCCCCTGAGGAAGGCTGCCCACGAGGCGTGACCTATAGCTATCAATGCCCGTAACGCTGCCTCTAACCCACCTCGCCCCCTTCCGATTCGGTGTGACACGAGTACACAATCTCGCCATCTCGAAGGCAAGCAGATCAGGGTATTGAAGGTCTTTGAATACGTGAAATACTTGGACCTCAGATATGTGGCTAAAAAAATCCTGCACGTCCATATGAAGCAACCAAGACGCACCGAGATGCCTCTGAGCGTTCGCTACGAGCGGAGCACGCTTCTTGTGCACATATCCGTAGGCCGCCGCATGGACCGGCACATCTCGCAGAACACGCTGCGCGATCCACGTCTGCGCGCTTAGCAGGGCAGGTGCCGGAACAGAAATCCAACGCCGCCCCCCTGACCGCTTTCGGATAGTGAAATTCCGGTACGGAAAATCTCCGTCGGATACAACCCTCGACACCACGGCGTGGAGATCGCCGTAGCGAACGTTAGCCAACCGAGCCAAGTGCGCAAGTGAGTAGATGACGGGGACTTCCCGCGCATCAACTTTCCGGCCCGCCTCGACAAGCGCCTCGACGTACTTTCCGTCGTAGCCTGCGGCGAGACCGTTCCTCGAAAAAAGGTTGGGGTTCCAGCGTTCCATTTACTTCACCTCACGTGAGTGAGGATATTTCCCGCGCAAAACGCAAAGGCTGGGGGTAGCTCCCGGAGCGGACACCACGCGCGTTTTGCGCGGGAAATAAACCACTCCAGCGTGAGCTACCTCGACGAGCAACGGACTCCGTGCTCTCCTAAGTGACCAAACACTCAGGCCGACACCAGCTAATCGTAACGACAAACTGGTGCATCTAAACGTTGCGCTGGAACCCCAAAAACGATGATGGATAGTAGTCATGATATTCGGCCGACGCAACCCGCTTTCGCCGGCGCTTCCTCCCGCCCCGTTTAAGTACATCCGAGCCGAACCGAGTGACCGAGTAGTCAGCGTGGAGGAGCCCAAGGTCGACTAGCCACCGCAGCTTCTCGTCAAACTCGGAAACACTCAAAACCATGATCGCCCTCACGCTAACGACGTCGCGCCCTCGCGCCAGATAAGCAAGCATGGTGAGCTCAATACGTTTCGCATCCAGTGCTTTCGGATCCTCGAGGTAACGAAGCGCCAAGCGATACTGATTGCTTAGCCACAATTCCTCGGCAGTACTAGCTGCAGAATGGTCGTTTCCAAATAATTCAAAAAGGTCTGCTGGGACACTTCTATTAGGAAACAGTGGCTTTACAGCACCTTTTGGATTCTGCCGATTCCACAGAATGCCCGGAGCGTTGTTAGGGCATCCATACTGGAATACGATCGGGCTACACAACTTCCCGTAGCCGAGCGGAGTTCGGGGCAGAGCAGATGGCCGCCCGCCAGTAACGCAGAGCTGCAGGAGGCTTGGGTTGGCGCGAATAAACGACTTGTCGATCACAACTTTCACTCGAATGCGCGTGCGATCAACCGCCTTCAACTCTCTCTCGATTCTTTTAAGACCTACTTCATGTGCGGCGAAGGAAAGCAGCCACACCTTGCACCATCCCAAAGCGGCCCACGACTTAACAGCACGCGGAACAGTCTTGCGCCAGGATTTTACGAATCGGCTCCCGGTTCCGACGAAGTCGTCGACGAAGATGATGTGCTTTACTTTCCGCTGTCGCATCGACTCTATCCGGGGACTTAGCTCGATGTGGTTCGGCAGATCGCGCTCTAGATTTCGGAGCATGTGCGCAATACGTCCGGAGCTATCAGCAGAAGGCTTTACTTCCTTTTCTTGGTTGAACTCGTGGATGAAAGGTTTGGCAACTGAAAATAGCGCGATAGCTGGCTTCTGTCCGCCTGCACACAATTCTCCTACGAGCCCTGTTACCTCGCGCTGCACCCATTCCTCAACTTCCTCCAATGACACATAGCGAAGCTTCGCTATGAGGTACTCGGCCAGATACCGATGAGGCGGTTCAAACTGATTAAGCCATCCCTGGACGCGAGGAACGTCAAAGATCATCGGTTCGCCTCATTATCGAGACAAGTCGAAATTTCAAGCCTGCCGCGACCTTAATTGCGGCCACATTCCTAGGCGCGGCACGCTCACATATTCCTCCGATACTCCCCACCCACATCATAAAGCGCATGACTGATCTGCCCCAACGAGTGCGTCTTGACGGCCTCGATCAGCGCCGCGAACACGTTCTTGCGCTCGCGCGCCGTCCGCTGCAGATAGGCCAGGCCATGACCATCATGCGCTTCACCCTCGGCGGCGGCGTCCTCGACCACATGCCCATACTCGGTCTCGCCTTCCGGCGCCAGGCGGTTGCGTGAGGCCTGCCAGGCCTGCACGTTGGCGATCTGCTGGGCCTTCTCCTCGGGCGTGGAGCGGATCAGCTCGATCTCGGTCGCGATCTCGCCGCCGTGCTCCTTCGGCAGGAACGTGTTGACGCCGACCAGCGGCAGGCTACCGTCGTGCTTCTTGTGCTCGTAGTAGAGGCTCTCTTCCTGGATCTTGCCGCGCTGGTACATCGTGTCCATCGCGCCGAGCACGCCGCCGCGCTCGCTGATCGCCTCGAACTCCTTGTAGACGGCCTCCTCGACGATGTCGGTCAGCTTGTCGACGATGAAGCTGCCCTGCCAGGGGTTCTCGCAGAAATTGAGGCCGAGCTCCTTGTTGATGATCATCTGGATCGCGACGGCGCGGCGCACGCTTTCCTCGGTCGGCGTCGTGATCGCCTCGTCGTAGGCATTGGTGTGCAGGCTGTTGCAGTTGTCGAACAGCGCGTACAGCGCCTGCAGCGTCGTGCGGATGTCGTTGAACTGGATCTCCTGCGCGTGCAGCGAGCGGCCGCTGGTCTGGATGTGGTACTTCATCATCTGACTGCGCTCGTTGGCGCCGTAGCGCTCGCGCATCGCGCGGGCCCAGATGCGGCGCGCGACGCGGCCGATCACGGTGTACTCGGGGTCCATGCCGTTGGAGAAGAAGAACGACAGGTTCGGCGCGAAATCGTCGATCTGCATGCCGCGCGCGAGGTAGTACTCGACGATCGTGAAACCATTGGACAGCGTGAATGCGAGCTGCGAGATCGGGTTCGCGCCGGCCTCGGCGATGTGATAGCCGCTGATCGAGACCGAATAGAAATTGCGCACCTTGTGGTCGACGAAGTACTGCTGGATGTCGCCCATCATGCGCAGCGCGAACTCGGTGCTGAAGATGCAGGTGTTCTGCGCCTGGTCTTCTTTGAGGATGTCCGCCTGCACGGTGCCGCGCACGGTCGCCAGCGTCTCGGCCTTGATGCGCGCATAGGTCTCGGCGTCGAGCAACTGATCGCCGGTGATGCCGAGCAGGCCGAGGCCCAAACCGTCGTTGCCGGCCGGCAGATCGCCGTGATAGCGCGGGCGCGGGCGGCCTTCGAAGAACGCGTCGATCTTCTTCTGTGACTCGGCCCAGCGCTGCGGATCGGCCTTGAGGTACTTCTCGACCTGCTGGTCGATCGCGGTGTTCATGAAGAGCGCGAGGATGATCGGCGCAGGCCCGTTGATCGTCATCGACACCGACGTGGTCGGCGCGCACAGATCGAAGCCGGAGTACAGCTTCTTCATGTCGTCCAGCGTCGGGATGTTGACGCCGGAGTTGCCGATCTTGCCGTAGATGTCGGGCCGCTCGGCCGGGTCTTCGCCGTACAGCGTCACGCTGTCGAACGCAGTCGACAGGCGCGCGGCCGGCTGGCCGACCGACAGGTAATGGAAGCGGCGGTTGGTGCGCTCGGGCGTGCCCTCGCCGGCGAACATGCGGATCGGATCCTCGCCGGTGCGCCGGTACGGATAGACGCCGCCGGTGTACGGATAGCTGCCGGGCAGGTTCTCCTTGCCGAGGAAGACCAGCAGCTCGCCCCAGCTCTTGTAGGTCGGCGCGGCGATCTTCGGGATCTGCTGGTGGCTCAGCGACTCGCGATAGTTCTCGACGCGGATCGTCTTGCCGCGGACCTGGTACTCGTTGATCGGATCGGTGATCGACTTCAGCCGCTGCGGCCACTCGCGCAGATTCCTGAGGTTCTCGTGGGTCAATGCCTGCACGGCGTCGTTGTAGCGCTGGCGTAGCGTCGTCAGCGAACGGTCGCCGGCTTCGGTCAGGTCGTCGGCGTCGTAGAGGCCGAGCGCCTTCGGCAGCTTCGGGTCCTCGAGCTCCTGCAGCGCCTGCCAGAACGACTGCGCGCGGTCGGCGGCCTCGGCCTGCTTGTCGATCGCCGCATTGATCGCGCGACCCTGCTCGGCGATCTCGGCCAGGTACCGCACGCGCTGACCGGGAATCAGCACGGTCGCGCGCGGCTCCTTCAGCGTGGTGTCGAACTTCGGCGTCCAGCCGTCGGCCGGCAGGCCGAGCTTCTCGCGCAGCAGCCGGCACAGGTTCGCGAACATCCAGCTGACGCCGGGATCGTTGAACTGGCTGGCGATCGTCGGATAGACCGGCACCTCGGCGTCGGGCGTCTGGAACGCGACGCGGTTGCGCTTCCACTGCTTGCGCACGTCGCGCAAGGCGTCCTCGGCACCGCGCTTGTCGTACTTGTTGAGCACGATCAGCTCGGCGTAGTCGATCATGTCGATCTTCTCGAGCTGGCTGGCCGCGCCGTAGTCGCTGGTCATCACGTACATCGGGAAATCGACGAGGTCGACGATCTCCGAATCGCTCTGGCCGATGCCGGCGGTCTCGACGATGACGAGGTCGTAGCCGAGGCCCTTCAGGAAGCCGATGCAGTCCTTGAGCACCGCATTGGTCGCCACGTTCTGGCGGCGCGTCGCCATCGAGCGCATGTAGACGCGGTGCGAGCGCAGCGAATTCATGCGGATGCGGTCGCCGAGCAGCGCGCCGCCGGTGCGCCGGCGCGTCGGGTCGACCGAGATCACCGCGATGCGCATCTGCGGGAAGCTGGCGAGGAAGCGGTTCAGCAGCTCGTCGGTCACCGAGGACTTGCCGGCGCCGCCAGTGCCGGTGATGCCGACGACCGGGGTCTTGCCGCCGGCAAGCTGCCACTGCTTGCGCAGCCGCGCGAGGTCGGCTTCGGCGATCGTGCCGTCCTCGATCGCCGAGAGCAGGCGGCCGATCGCGATCTCGTCCGAAAGGGAGGGGGAAAGGGGGTCAGAGTCACTTTTCGCGGAAAGGGCGTAAGGCATATCGGCGTTTGAGGAAAAGTGACTCTGACCCCCTTTCCCCTTCGCCTCGGGGGAAAAGTGACTCTGACCCCCTTTCCCCGCGCGCGCGACGACGTCCTCGATCATCTCGACCAGGCCCATCTTCATGCCGTCGTTGGGGTGGTAGATGCGCTCGACGCCGTAGGCCTGCAGCTCGCGGATCTCCTCGGGCGTGATCGTGCCGCCGCCGCCGCCGAACACGCGGATGTGGCCGGCACCGCGCTCGCGCAGCATGTCGACCATGTACTTGAAGTATTCGACGTGGCCGCCCTGGTAGCTCGACAGCGCGATCGCGTCGGCGTCCTCCTGCAGGGCCGCGCGCACGACGTCCTCGACCGAGCGGTTGTGGCCGAGGTGGATCACCTCGGCGCCCTGCGCCTGGATCAGCCGGCGCATGATGTTGATCGCCGCGTCGTGGCCGTCGAACAGGCTGGCGGCGGTGACGAAACGCAGCGGGGCTGCGTCGGCGGCGGGCGCGCGGGCGGGAACCTGCGGGGCGGGCGAGCTCATGGCGACTCCGGAAGCGGACGTTTCAAGACCGCCTATTCTAGCCGGGGACGCCGGGGCACCGTGTCGCGGCG
>Ga0182747_1000197_pt1 | contig 63978 bp, 70 predicted proteins | sample eDN3rd30CBELigBY_FD_128526 | JGI IMG/M metagenome (GOLD analysis project Ga0182747, IMG submission 128526) | Enriched backyard soil microbial communities from Emeryville, California, USA - eDNA 3rd pass 30_C BE-Lig BY (version 2) (version 2) | ecosystem: Environmental > Terrestrial > Soil >... | reverse complement strand
CTGGTGAACGGTGCGATGACGAACGGCGACCACCGGGAAACGGCGCGGAACAGACCTAAAAACATCGCGCGCGGAACGCCAAAGGCTCGGCAATTCCGTGGTGACGAACTCGTGTGAATTCTAACTCACACTCACACGAGGCTGCGGGGTCGTTCGGGCCCCGGCGTTCCGCGCGCCCTCGTTCTTGAGAGGGCGATGGAAATGCGAATTGGGAATGCGGCCTGCCCGGGGCCGACCAAACAATGCGGGCGATAACGCATGTCCGTCATTCCGGGACGCCCGAAGGGCGGGCCCGGAATCCATACGCCGCAGCACAGGGGATATGGATTCCGGGCTCGCTCACTTCGTTCGCGCCCCGGAATGACGAGACTAGCGAGCGTCGCGTTGCTCGACCCACCTTGCAAACTGAGTTCGACGGTTGCTTTCCTCACCCCTTCCCATACACCGCGCGCAGCGCGTCCTTGGCCTTCTCGAGCTTGTGCTTGCGGCTCTTCGACAGGCCCTTGCCGGCGCGATTGATGTAGAAGGTCAGCATCGACATCGCCGAGCGATAAGGATCGGCCTTGCGCCGCTTGCTGCGATCGGCGGAGCGCTTCAGCGACAACGCGATCTGGCGCGGCGTGGGCTTCGTGAACACGCCCTCCTCGAGCGTCAGCGCATCGCTCTGATTGGTGACGCGCTGCGACCAGCGTTTTGCCGCCTTGCGCCGCGGATGCGAAACCTTGCGGATCTTTTTCGACATGGTGCGGTTCCTTTCAGAGGCGCAACGCCCGCGCGACCGCGGCCGTTCCGCCGCTTTGCGGGCCCTGCGTCCAGGACTATGGTACGCTCGGCTGCAAGCACCGGGAACATTGCGCATGAACATCGAAACCGCCCGCGACATCGACAAGACGGTCCTGCTGATCGAGCGCGACGGGCCGATCGCGATCCTGACGCTGAACCGGCCGCAGGCGCGCAACTCGCTGTCGGAAGCGCTGCTGATCGCGCTGTCGGAAACCTGGACGGCCATCGCGGCCGATCACACGATCCGCGCCGTGGTGCTGACCGCCAACGGGCCCGGCTTCTGCGCCGGCCACGACCTCAAGGAACTCACCGCGCGCCGCGGCGATGCCGACGGCGGCCGCGCTTACTTCCACCAGATCATGACCATCTGCAGCGGCATGATGCAGCAGATCGTTCATCTGCCGAAGCCCGTCATCGCCGCCGTGCAGGGCGTCGCCACCGCCGCCGGCTGCCAGCTCGTTGCCAGTTGCGATCTCGCCATTGCGTCGAACGCGGCGAAGTTCGCCACGCCCGGCGTCGATATCGGCCTGTTCTGCTCGACGCCGATGGTGGCGCTGTCTCGCAATGTGCCGCGCAAGCACGCCATGGAAATGCTGCTGACCGGCGACATGGTGCCGGCCGAACGCGCCGCGCAAATTGGCCTCGTCAACCGCGTCGTGCCCGCGGGCATGGAGCGCACCGAGGCCGTCGCGCTTGCCAAAAAGATCGCCGGCAAATCCGCCTATACACTGAAAGTGGGCAAGGAGGCGTTCTACGCCCAGGCCGAAATGTCGCTGTCGGCGGCCTATTCTTACGCCTCCGAAGTGATGACCGAAAACATGATGGCGCGCGACGCCGAGGAAGGCATCTGCGCCTTCATCGACAAGCGCACGCCGACCTGGGAGGACCGCTGATGAACGCGCTCGCACTCAACCTGTCGATCGACCGTCATGCCCTGATGCGCGGTGCGTTCGCCGGCATCGGCTGGGGCCTGGTCATGGCCGCCGGCCTGCTCGGCATGGCCTACGCCGAATGCGGCCTGAGCTGCGATCTCGATGTTGCCGGCACGACCGCGATCTGCGTTGCGACCGGGCTCGTTGCCGTGGGGCCGCTGGCGATGCTCCGCCGCCGCCCGGCGCGCTGACCGATCCGGTCAAATTTCTGCAATTGCGGAAGCGGCGCCCTTCGGGTGGTGATAGGCGCCATCGCAAAACGCCCTGCCCAAGGAGGAAATCATGACCCGCATTCTTCTCGCCGTCTTCGCCCTGTCGTCGTTGCCGCTGGCCGCCGCGTCGGCTCAGGAGTTTTCCGCCGAACAGCGCGCCGCCTGCTCCGCCGACTACAATTCGTTCTGCAAGGGCACCATGCCGGGCGGCGGCCGCGTGCTCGCCTGTCTTGCCAAAAACACCGATAAATTGTCGGCGGCCTGCAAGAAGGTCGTGGCCGAGGCGAAAAAATAACCGCCGCTCACGCTGGCTTGATCCGGGCCGCCCTTTGCGTTGCCGTCCGTCGCGCCTAACTATGTGATCCTTGCGCAACCGGGGGCGGCCGTCATGAACAACGCGTCCATCGTCTTCACCCCGGCGGCCCAGCAGGCGCAAGCCGAACGCGGTTCGGCACGGGCCTACGCGCAGCGTGTGGAAGAAGGTTTCCCGGATCGGGTGACGCCGGAGCTCGCCGCCTTCATCGCCGAGCAGGACACGGCCTTTCTCGGCACCGCGACCAGGGACGGCGCGCCTTATATCCAGCACCGCGGCGGGCCGAAGGGCTTCATCAAGGTCGTCGACGACAAGACGCTCGGCTTTGCCGACTACCGCGGCAACCGCCAGTACATCACGCTGGCCAACCTCAGTGAAAACGACCGCGCCTATCTCTTTTTGCTCGATCCGGCGCGGCGCCAGCGCATCAAGATCTGGGGCCATGCCCGCGTCGTCGAGAACGATGCCGCGCTGGTCGAGAAGCTGTTCGATGCCGGCTACAAGGCCAAACCCGAGCGCGTTATCCTGTTCACCATCGACGCCTGGGACGTGAACTGCCCGCAGCACATCGTCACGCGCTTCACCGAACAGGAAATCGCCGAGGCGATGGGCGGCGTCACCCGCAAGATCGCCGAGCTGGAGGCCGAGAATACTCGGCTCAAGGCGCTGTTGGCGGAGCGCCAGAAAAACGGCTAAGCATCGGCGCCATGAACCACGACTCCTACCCCGACAGCTACATCCGCGGCATTCTCAACACGGTGAAGACCGTCGCCATGGTCGGCTTCTCGCCGAACACCGCGCGGCCGAGCTATTTCGTGTTCAAGTATCTCAACGAGCGCGGCTTCAAGGTCATCCCGATCAACCCGGGCCATGCCGGCAAGGAGTTTCTCGGCCAGACCTGTTACGCCTCGCTGTCCGAGGTGCCGGAGCCGATCGACATGGTCGATATCTTTCGCGCGCCGCAATTCGTCGTGCCGGTGGTCGAGGAAGCGCTCAAGCTGACGCCGAAGCCCGCCGTCATCTGGATGCAGCTCACCATCCGCAACGACGAGGCCGCGGCGATGGCGGAAGCCGCCGGGCTCAAGGTGGTCATGGATCGCTGCCCCAAGATCGAATACGGCCGCCTCTCCTCGGAAATCTCATGGATGGGCATCAACTCGCGCACCCTGTCGAACAAGCGCGCGCAGAATCTCGGCGGCGGCTTCCAGCGCATGGGGCTGGGTGAAGCGGGCAAGAAGACGGAAGGCTGACGCACAGGCGTCACGCTAAGGCTTTTTCAACGCGGCGATCATCGCCCTGCCCTCGGCGTCATCGAGCGCGCCAAGATAAATCCCCGACAGGAAATTCCGCTCCCCGGTCGGTTTCCCCATTGACGTGCCGGGCAGTGGAATGGCCATAACAAAGCTGCCGCTGACAACCGCCGTCGTCGTCGACTTCGCATTGACGACGAAGTAATAGCTGCGGCCCGCCTCGGCATGGAATGCGTGTCTTGCACCGGCAAAGTCGAGCAGCGGCGCAACCACGATTTCATGCCGGCCTGGCGGCCGATCAACTGACAGAAACGAGCCATTGGCCACCTTGCCGACATTCTTGCCATCGATCTCCACGGCGTAGACAGCGAGCTTTCCCACCCAACTGTCGGGCCGGATCAAATAAATCCTGGCGTTCTGCCCGCTCAGCGCGCGTCCCTGCGGCTCAACCGCCGTCGTCGTCACGCATCCCGCCAGCAGAACGCCGGCGAGCACTGCCCAGATTGCGCGGATCATTGTCGCCTCCCCAACCCAGCACTACCCTACTACCTTTGGTGGCAGATTCGCAATCCGGCACGCGCGCCCACTCAATCGAAGAGGGCAACGGGTGTTCTGTCTGGCGGGAGTAACGGGCGAACTTATCCCAGCCCGATGCCACTTCCGAGCACTGCCGGCCTGAAGCAACGCGTCAACTTGACGGCACAGCGACCTCCCTTCTTAATCCGGCCACCTTGTGCGGGCCGGGAGCGCCCGTTTTCACGTGATGGAGACATTCATGGCCGACGCCGAACGCACCCCCGGATTTGACACGCTGGCCATCCATGCCGGCGCCAAGCCCGACCCGACGACCGGCGCCCGCGCGACGCCGATCTACCAGACCGCGTCCTATGTGTTCGACGACGTCGATCACGCCGCCTCGCTGTTCGGCCTGCAGGCCTTCGGCAACATTTACACCCGTATCGGCAATCCGACCTGCGCCGTGCTCGAGGAACGCGTCGCCGCGCTCGAAGGCGGCACCGCCGCCCTCGCCGTCGCCTCCGGCCATGCCGCGCAGGTCATCGTCATGCAGACGCTGCTGATGCCGGGCGACGAGTTCATCGCCTCCAAGAAGCTCTATGGCGGCTCGATCAACCAGTTCAACCACGCCTTCAAGAGCTTCGGCTGGAATGTGGTGTGGGCCGATCCGGACGATATCTCCTCCTTCGAGCGCGCCATCACGCCGAAGACCAAGGCGATCTTCGTCGAGTCGATCGCCAATCCCGGCGGCACCGTCACCGATCTCGAACCGATCGGCGCCATCGCCCGCAAGGCCGGCATTCCGTTCATCGTCGATAACACGCTCGCCTCGCCCTATCTGTGCAAGCCGATCGACTTCGGCGCCGACATCGTCGTGCATTCGCTCACCAAGTTCCTCGGCGGCCATGGCAACTCGATCGGCGGCATCATCGTCGACGCCGGCACCTTCAACTGGTCGCGCGACAAGAAGTATCCGATGCTGTGCGAGCCGCGTCCGGAATATGCCGGCATCGTGCTGCACGAGACCTTCGGCAACTTCGCCTTCGCCATCGCCTGCCGCGTGCTCGGCCTGCGCGACCTCGGCCCGGCGCTGTCGCCGTTCAACGCCTTCCTGATCTCGACCGGCATCGAGACGCTGCCGTTGCGCATGCAGCGTCACTGCGACAACGCGCTCGCCGTCGCCGAATTCCTGTCGAAGCACCCGAGCGTCGCCTGGGTCAGCTACGGCAGTCTGCCCGGCGACAAGTACAACACGCTCGCCAAGAAATACGTGCCGAAGGGCTGCGGCGCGGTGATGACCGTCGGCCTCAAGGGCGGCTACGAGGCCGGCGTCAAGCTGGTGTCGAACGTCAAATTGTTCTCGCACCTGGCCAATATCGGCGACACCAAGTCGCTGATCATTCACCCGGCCTCGACCACGCACCGCCAGCTCTCCGACCAGCAGAAGACCGCGGCCGGCGCCGGGCCGGACGTGGTGCGCCTGTCCATCGGTATCGAGGATGTCGCCGACATCATCGCCGACCTCGATCAGGGGCTGAAGTAAGGCTCATTGCATGCGGAGGGCCGTCATTGCGGTGGTGATGACGGCCCTCACCGCCATGGCGGCGCAGGCGCAGACGCAGACGCCGCTGGTTTATCTGCGCGACATCGACGCCAGCATCCGCCAGGACATGCGCTATGCCGGCAGCGACAACTTCACCGGCAGGCCTTTGCCAGGCTACGACGCAGCGGAATGCATGTTGCGCCGTCCGGTCGCGCTGGCGCTCAGCCGGGTGCAGGCCGATCTCCTCAAGAGCGGCTACACGCTGAAGGTCTATGACTGCTACCGGCCAACGCGCGCCGTCAGCGCGATGGTGAGATGGGTGCGCGATCCCAAGCCCGCTGTCGATACGACGCGGTTTTATCCGAAGATCGACAAAACCACGCTGCTCTCGGGCTACATCTCGAACCGCTCGGCGCATTCGCGCGGCGTGGCCGTCGACCTCACCGTCGTACCGCTCAACGCGCCGCCTGCCGCCCCGTTCGATCCGGCGGCGCGCTACGTCGCCTGCACCGCTTCGGCCGCCGTCCGCGCGCCGGATGCCTCACTCGACATGGGCACCGGCTTCGACTGCTTCGACGTGAAGAGCCATACGGCGAGCACCTCGATCACACCGACGCAGGCCGCCAACCGCCGCATCCTGCTCGACGCCATGCGCCGCCACGGCTTCACCAACTACAAGCGCGAATGGTGGCACTTCTCGTTCGACAACGCCGACGACGGCGCAGCCTTCAATGCACCGATCCGGAGCCGTTAGGGACCTTGCTCAGCGTCTTCGCCACATAGACCGTGACGCGCCGCAGCGTCGCATTGGTCTTCCAGATCGCGGTGACAGCCTCGTCCGTCGCCTCACCATGCGCGGCATAGGCATCGGCGACCGGCTGCCGGATCTGTGTCTTGGTCTGGGCGAAAGCCTCCGGCGACAGCGCAGCATAGGCGCGTGCCAACTGCATCGCGCGCGGCATCAGTTCGCCGCCATCGACCATCTCGTCGATCCAGCCCTTCGCCAGAGCCTCGCCGGTCGCGTAGGTACCGGCGCCGAGCGCGAACTCGGACAGATGGCGCTGCGGCACGGCCGCGCGCACGATCTCAAAGGCCAGCGCCGGCAGCGGCACGCCGACCTGCAGTTCCGTGATGCCGATCTTGCCCGCTTCCGCCGCCATGACCCGGCGATCCGCGCATGCCGCGAGCACCGCGCCGCCGGCAATGGCATGGCCATTGATGGCGGCGATCACGGGCTTCGGAAAGAAGAACACGGCGTTGTAAAGCGTGTGCAGCAGCGGCAGGAAGCCCGTCACGTAATCGGTGCCGCCGGCGGTGAGACGCTTGAGATCGACGCCGGCGCAGAACATGCGCTCCCGGCCGGTGAGCACCACCGCCTTGATCGCGGCGGTCTTGCGCAATTCGCTGAACAGCGCGCTCAGCCCTTCGCAGAATTCACTGTCGATGGCGTTGGCCTTGCCATGCTCCATGGTGATGATGGCAATACCGTCATCGACCTCCATGGAGATCATGCGCCCTGCTCCACCGGCCTCAGCACCGGCGCCGGCGCGCGCGCCGACAGCCGCTGCGCATGGACAACGGCGGCGGTCAGCACCACCACCGCGAAAGCCTGATGCGCGATCGCCAGCGACAGCGGCACGTGGTGCAGCAGCGTCGCGATGCCGATGATCGCCTGCGCCGTCACCAGCGCAAACATCGTGACCGCGCCGCGCGCCGCGCGCCGGCTCGTCCACGCATCATAGGCGTGCCAGGCGGCCACCAGCCAGATCGCATAGGCGAACATGCGGTGCACGAACTGCACCGTCAGCGTGTTCTCGAACAGATTGCGCCAGGCCGGATCGATGTGCCACAGCCGCGCCGACTCGGGGATGAATCCGCCGTCGATCAGCGGCCAGGTGTTGTAGATGAGCCCGGCGTCGAGCCCGGCGACCAGCGCGCCGAGATAGATCTGGAACAGCACCATCAACGCCAAAGCCAGTGCCGCGAGACGCAGCCGCGGCGGCGCCGGATCCGCGCCGGGCAACAAGCCCCGCGCCGTCCACACCACGGCGAAGTAAACGGCGCAGGCCAGCGTCAAATGAAACGCGAGCCGATATTGCGAGACGCTGGTGAGGTCTGAACCCGCCAGACCCGACGACACCATCCACCAGCCGACCGCGCCGAGCGCCGCACCACCGGCGAAGATCAGCCACAGCCGCGTCTTGAGTCCGCGCGGAATCATGCCGCGCGCGAGGAAAAACAGGAACGGCGCCAGAAACACAAAGCCCGTGGTGCGCGCCAGCAGGCGGTGCGACCATTCCCAGTAGAAAATCACCTTGAAGGCATCGAGCGACATGCCCTTGTTGACCTGCTGGTATTGCGGGATCTGCCGGTACTTGTCGAACTCGGCCTGCCAGGCGGCATCGCTCAAGGGCGGCAGCACGCCGGTGACCGGCTTCCATTCGGTGATCGACAGCCCGGACTCGGTCAGCCGCGTCGCGCCGCCGACCACGAGCGTCAGAAAAATCATGGCGGCGACGCAATAGAGCCAAAGGCGCACGGCGCGATGCTGGTGCGCGGCGGAGGAAGGATTGGTGTGCTGTTCCGGCATGATCTCGCGGCAAAAAGCGGCCTTGCGGGCGGGCGCGGCGACCATATAGTCAGGCCCGCCGGATCATGCAAATGTGGCCAAAGCGCCCATTTTTCTCACGCGCATTTCGGCGGTCGCACGGCGCGGCCGGATTCTCGGAGACGACATGCCTATCCGCCTGCGCAAATTCATCGGCGCCATCGCGCTGCTCACTCTGGTCATCGTCTGGGCGCTGATCGCCATGGCGCTCGCGCAATCGGCGCTCACCGACATCAACGGCATCGTCGCCGGAATTTATTACGCCATCGTCGGTCTCGGCTGGGTGCTGCCGGCCATGCCGATCGTCTCGTGGATGTCGAAACCCGACAAGGCCAAGGCTTAAATCGCCCTTGTTAGCCCCGCCATCACGCCATACGTCTGACGCATGACCGACACCGTCCGCGACAATCCCGCCCGCAACCGCTTCGAGTTGCAGACCAGCGCCGGGCTGGCGATCGCGAATTATCGCTGCGACGACCGCAGCATCGCCATCACCCACACCGAAGTGCCGCGCGCGGTCGAAGGCCGCGGCGTCGGCTCGGCGTTGGTGAAGGGCATGCTGGACGAAATCCGCCGCGAGGGCCGCAAGGTGGTACCGATGTGCTCCTTCGTGCGCGCCTATATCAACCGCCACCCCGAGTATCACGACCTGGTCTGACCGGAACCTTGCTTGCGCCTGGCGAATTGACAGGGCGGACAAAGCGAGGAACCGAACCATGTCACAGGAACAGAAGACCCGTCTCGGCATCGCATCGCTGGTGGGCCTGATGGTCAATGCGGTGCTGTTCGGCGCCGGCCTGATCGCCGTGCTCATGATCCCGGCGCTCAACGCCAACGCCTTCGTCGCGCTGCCGGTCATGATCGCGCTCAGCTTCGTGATCGCCGCGCCCATATCATGGGCCATCGCGCCGCGCCTGCGCGCCCGTTACTGGCGCAATCGCGAGCCGGATTTCATCGCGGGGTAACGGCGGGCGACGGCAAGGGGCGCCATCCGCGCAGCGCTGGCGGCGCGCTGCCAGCTTGTCTACACTCTGGCGAAACCGCCGGATTTGCATTATGGCCCGCCTCACGCTTGCCCTCGCCGCTGTCGCTCTCCTCACTTCATCCGCATTCGCCCAGCACGCGCAGTCTTATGCCGGCCTGCAGCTACGCTCGGTCAAGGCGCTGTCAAACGAGCAGGTCGCCGACCTTCGTGCCGGACGCGGCATGGGGCTGGCGCTCGCCGCCGAGCTCAACGGCTACCCGGGACCGAGCCATGTCATCGAACTCGCCGACCCGCTCGCGCTAACAGCCAGCCAGCGCGAACGTGCGCAGGCTCTGTTCGCGGCCATGAAAGCGGAGACCATGCCGCTTGGCGAAGCATTGATCGCTGCCGAAACCGACCTCGATCGGCAGTTCGCCGCGCGCAGCGTCACGCCGGCCACGCTCTCCGCCGCTACCGACGCGATCGGCGCTGCGCAAGGCCGCCTGCGCGGCGCGCATCTCAAGTATCATCTGGCGATGCTCAAGGCGCTGACACCCGAGCAGATCAAACGCTACGGGGAACTGCGTGGCTACGCCAACGCCGCGCCAGCGGGCCATACGCCGGGTATGCATCACCGGATGAAGTGAGGATTCTACTTCCCCAGCCGCTCCACCTCTTCCACCGTCCGCCCTTCCCGCGCGCGGTAGACCGGCAGCGACCAGTGATAATGCAGCGCCAGCGCGCGGATGGTGAAGCACGCCGCGAAGCCGCATACGGTCGCCGCCGCTTCCGGTACGCCGAACGACGTCAGCCCGACATAAGCCATGGCGCCGGCCAGCGCCGCGGTGACATAGATTTCCTTGCGCAGCACCAGCGGGCTTTCGCCGCCAAGAATGTCGCGGATCACGCCGCCGAAGGTCGCGGTCATCACGCCCATCGCCACGGCGATGAAGCCGCCGACGCCGGCATCGAGCGCCCGGTCGGCGCCAACCACGCAGAAGAGCGACAGCCCCGCTGCGTCCAGCCAAAGCAGCGCGCGGTAACGCGACTCCGGAATATGCGCGAGGAAGAAGGTCGCCGCCGCCACGACGAGGCAAATCGCCAAAGCCGCCGGCTCCTTGACCCAGAACACCGGCAACTGGCCGAGCATCACATCGCGCAGGCTGCCGCCGCCAATGCCGGTCGCGGCGCCGAGCAGCATGAAGCCGAAAATGTCCATGCGCTTGCGCGAGGCCACCAGCGCGCCGGTCACCGCGAAAATCGCGAGGCCGAACCAGTCGAGCGCCTTGAGCCAGGAAAAGTCCGCGATGTCGGGCATGGCATGTTTGTAACCCGTCTGCCCGGGAACGGGAATGGCAGGCCCCGGCTTATCCCTCGCCGCCTCCCGCCGTGATAGGATGACGGTGCGCCCCTCGCCTGCCGGAGCCAAGCCCGCGTGACCCAGAAGAAGGCCAAAGCAAAGGCCGCCCCGGCCAGCCGGGCGTCGGGCCGGCCCAACCGCCCCGCCGCCTTCCGCGAAGCCCTGCATCAGCTTTACGAGGGCTCGTCACCGGCCGCCTATAGATTTCGTTACGGCCTGCTCGCCTTCGATCTTTTCATCCTCGTGTTCATTGTCGGCACGTCGTTCATCGCGCGTGAGCCGTGGGTAGAGGCCTGCGACGTCGCGTTCGGGATTGTCATCCTGGCGGACTTCTGCGCGCGGCTCTATGCCAGCGAGCGGCGCTGGCGCGACCTCATGCATTTTTCGACCTGGGCCGACGTCGCGGCCATCGTCTCGTTTCTCGCGCCCATCGTCGGCGAAGGCGCCGGCTTCCTGCGCATCCTGCGCACCTTGCGGCTGCTGCAAAGCTATCGCCTGCTGGCGCAGTTGCGCGCCGACAGCCGCTTTTTCCGCCGCTACGAGGAAGTGATTTTTGCCGTCGCCAATCTCGCGGTCTTTATCTTCATCATGACCGCGGTGGTCTATGAGACGCAGCACTCGACCAACAAGGAAGTCGCCAATTATGCCGACGCGCTTTATTTCACCGTCACGGCGCTAACCACCACCGGTTTCGGCGACATCACCTTGCCCGGCACCACCGGCCGCCTGATCACCGTGGTCATCATGATCTTCGGCGTGACGCTGTTCTTCAATCTCGCGCGCGCGCTGATCAGCCCGAACAAGGTGCGCTTCTCCTGTCCGGATTGCGGCCTGCAGCGTCACGACGCCGACGCTGTGCACTGCAAGGCCTGTGGCAAAACGTTGAACATCCCCGATGAGGGCCTGGCCTGAAGAGGCGGCGCAATACAGCGCTATTCGATCGCGACGATCTCGGCGTCGTCACGCCCGGCGCGCACCACGTCGCCCACTTCCTTGCCAAGCAGGCTCACCGCCAGCGGCGACACGTGGGACACCGACCCGCGCGACGGCTCGGCCTCGTCCTCGCCAACGATCCTGAACATCTGCCGGCGGCCGTCGTCCCGCTCGATCGTCACCTTGCTGCCGAACTGCACCTTGTCTGTGCCGGGCTCGGGGGTGACGAGTTGCGCGCTGCCGCGCCGGGCGCTCCAGTAACGCAGGTCGCGTCCCGCCCGCGCCAGCGCATCGCGCTCGCCGGCGGCCTGCGCTGCGTTATAGATCTGACGCGCGTCAGCGAGCGCCGCCTCGATGGCGGCCAGCCCCTGAGGCGTCACGTAATTGGGATGCGGCGAGACCGGCCGCTCGGGCACGTCCTCGACGCTGTTGTCTTCATTGACGAATGCGCGGCTCATGAGGGAGCATATGGTCATCGCGGCCGGCGAGCGCAGCCCCCGACAGGGAGCCTTTCGTCGGGTGGCAGCGCTGGCCGTAGTTCCATATGGTGGCGAACCAGCCCATCACCCCAAACTCATGCCGCGTCCGCCGGCCTCACCCGCTTCGCGATCTCGCTGCCCTTCTCGCGCTCGACCAGCGCAATGTCGTATTGGCTCTGCAAGTCGAGCCAGAACTGCGCGCTGCCGCCGAAATAGCGGCCGAGCCGCACTGCCGTATCGGCGGTGATTGAGCGTCGGCCGTTCAGGATATCGGTGATCCGGCCGGACGGCACACCGATGTCGAGCGCCAAACGGTTGGCGGACAGCTTGCGGGTTGCCAACTCACGCTTGAGCAAACGGCCGGGATGGGAAACAGGTGCCATGTCTAGCCTCTATGGTAATCGACGATCTCGACCTCGTGTGAGTCGCCCTTGCGAAACTCAAAACATATTCGCCAGCGCTGATTGACGGTCATCGCCCACTGGCCTTTGCGATCGCCCTTGAGCTTGTGCAGCCCAACGCTCTTCAACGCACTGAGATCGTTCAACGACTTGGCCGCATTAAGTGCTAGCAGCAGATCAATTGCCGTTTCGAAATCGAGACCACGCAGAGCATTGGGCCGCTCGCCTTCCCAGACCTTACGCGTCACGGAATTCCGCCACGACCTGATCATGGCAATAAAGTACTACGTCGAACGGTGAAGCGCAACGCCGTTCCTGGCACCCCTGATGCCCTGACTTCGGCCGAACGGGCGCCCGTAGCCTACCGGCCCTCCTCACTCGCGATGCTCGATCGCGTGCATCGCCTCGTCGGCGATTGTCTTCAGCACCATGAAGAAGGCGATCGCCCAGCCGCCGCTCGGCGCCAGCAGCGCGCCGCCGAGAATGAAGCCGTGCATCGGCAGGATGCGGATATAGGGAAAGGCCATCATGGCGCCGATGTTCGGCGGCGCCTTTTGTGGCCGGCCGCGGCTCTCGATGTACGAGAACAGGTGATTGGCGAAGAAGGCGATGCCGGAGATCGCGACGTCGCCCCAGGCGACCGGCCCGCTGTCGATGATGAAGAAGGCGTAAGCGGCGTGAAACAGGCCGTAATGCACGATGAAAAACGCCACCATGCTGCGCTGTGTGGCGCGCGTCGGCGCCACCGGCTGATCGTTCATCTTCACGCCGTCGGTCGAGAACACTGTCAGCTCGGCCATCTTCAGCGCCTGGAACAGGCCGATGATCACGCTCTGCAGCCAGTAGCTGGCGAGGATGGTCGGCAGCGACCAGTCCTGCGTGACGGCCAGCCCGATCACGGCGATGTTGACGCCGAGCAGCGCCAGCGACGATCGCGACTTCAACGCATTCAGCCCGATCATACGGCCCCCGCCTGGCGTGCCGGTGCGATGACACGACCTTGCGGCAGCATGTCACGGTTCCGGCCCCGCTTCATCGCGCGGGCGTTGATCCAGCGCAAGGCCGTCTCCGCGCCCGTGGTGTGTGCTGCAGCCAATGGCAATGGACCTGAAAGGAAGTGCGCGATGGCCAACATGATGAAAGCCGCGGTGGTGCGGAAATTCAAGGCGCCGCTGGTCATCGAGGATGTGCCGGTGCCCGTGCCCGGTCCCGGCGAGGTTCTGGTCAAGGTCACCGCCAGCGGCGTCTGTCACACCGATCTGCATGCCGCGAGCGGCGATTGGCCGGTGAAGCCGACGCCGCCCTTCATTCCGGGCCACGAGGCGGTCGGCGCTATCGTCGCCATCGGCAAGAATGCCAATGGCCATGGCGCATTCGGTTTGCGCGAGGGCGACATCGTTGGCGTGCCGTGGCTGCATGACGCCTGCGGCGGCTGTGAATATTGCACCAGCGGCTGGGAGACCTTGTGCGGCGAGCAGCACAACACCGGCTACAGCGTCAACGGCGGTTTTGCCGAGTATGTGTTGGCGAACGCCGCTTATGTCGGCCGTATCCCCAAGGGCGCCGATCTCGTGAACATGGCGCCAATCCTCTGCGCCGGTGTCACCACCTACAAGGGCCTCAAGGAAACCGAGGCAAAGCCCGGAGAATGGGTCGTCATTTCGGGCATTGGCGGGCTCGGCCATGTCGCCGTGCAATACGCCAAGGCGATGGGCCTGCATGTCGCCGCCGTTGACGTCGGCGAGGACAAGCTGGCGCTGGCGCGCAAACTGGGCGCGGATGTCACCGCCAATGCCGCGACCGAGGATGCGGTTGCCAAGGTGATCAAGGAGACCGGCGGCGGCGCCCATGGCGTTCTCGTCACCGCGGTGTCCAACGCTGCCTTCGGCCAGGCCATCGGCATGGCGCGCAAGCACGGCACCGTGGCGCTGGTCGGTCTGCCGCCCGGCGACTTCCCGGCGCCGATTTTCGATGTCGTGCTCAAGCGCATCACCGTGCGCGGCTCCATCGTTGGTACGCGCAAGGACCTGAGCGAGGCCATCGCCTTTGCCGCCGAGGGCAAGGTGAAGTCCACCACGACGACACGGCGGCTGGACGAAATCAACGCGGTGTTCGATGCGATGAAACAGGGCACGATTGACGGCCGCGTCGTGCTGACGATGTAGGAAGCGTACTCCGATACCGGGCTTTCCCGGTTGCGCGGTCGGCGGTTTGTTTCCATCATATGCGCAATCAACAATGCGTCGCGCCGGGCCCTGCCCGGCGTTGCCTCGGGGAAACGAGCCATGAAGTCCGGCATGAAGTCCGCAGCGCGGGTGCAGATCGCGCTGCTGTTCTATACGACCTTCAACATCGCCATGTTCGCGGCTGCGACCTATGCCGGCACGCTGTTCCCGCCGCTGCTGCCCTATGCCGGGCTGGTCATCGCCGCCATTATGGCGCTGGGCCTGATCGGAGGACTTCCTTTAGCTTGGGCAGTCGGGAAGGCCCTACCCCGCGACTGGCATTCCGGCCTCATTGCCCGGCAATCGCCGCTGGCGCATGAGCCTGCGCGCGAAGTCTAGGTAGCCGCGCTAATCAGTCGGGGTTTGCCGCTCGGTTCGGCCACTGACGCGCGCATCGGTCATTGTGCACTGCCGCGCAATTTTTGACGCCCTGTTGCAATGCGGAGCAATTTAAGTGGTCCGCCCGAGCCATGTAAGCAATTTTATCGATTACGTTTGCCGTCTTCGGCAATTTCTGTAACGTTCTACCATTCTGCGGCGATGGGCGGGCGATGCTGCACTTATTTTCCGGTGATAATTCTATCGAGGAGACCGTCCGGTTCGCCGAGGAAGTGGCCCGCTACGGGCTTTGGCAGGTGGATCTGGCATCCGGACGGATGAGTTTGTCGTCCAACCTGTACCGCCTCATCGGTCTCAAGGTGCCGGAGGGCGCACTGGACGCGGTCGACGACATCACTTTCAGCACTTTCGAGAAGGTGACACACCCGGACGACCTCCCGGTGCTGGCGGAGATCCAGCACATTCTTGCCGAAGGCCTGCCGTTCGAACGCCAGTTCAGGGTCATCCACCCCAACGGCCGGGTGCGCGCCATGGCGATACACGGCGAGGTCGTGGTCGACGCCTCCGGCCGCAAGTCGCGCGCGATCGGCGCGCTGATGGATGTTACCACCCATGTCGAGAGCGTGCGCGCTTCGCAGGTCGACTCCGAGCGCGTCCGCGCCATCATGGCGGCCATCGACGGCCGGCTGTGGACCGCCCGTTCCGACGGCTTCCGCACCGACCTCCTGCTGCGCGGCCGCTCGAGCACCGCCGTCGCCAGCAACTGGCTTGGGTTTGCCTGGCTCACCCGCGTCCATCCCGATGACGTCGGCATTGCGCGCGCCGCCTGGGCCGAGGCGGCCGAGCGCAAAAGAAGTTTCACGCTCGATCTGCGCATCCGCGGCGACGACGGCAACTATCACTGGCGCCGGCAGTATTGCTCGCCAATGCCCAACGAGGACGGCAGCGTGCGCGAATGGGTCGGCCTGTCGCTGCTGGTCAATGCCGACCAGACAACGGCAGAATCTGCCGCCGGGACCATCACCGGCGCCCAAATTCGCGCGGCCCGCGGCATTCTGAACTGGTCGGTGCGTCACCTCGCCGACCGCACCGGCTTGTCGACCGGAACCTTGCGCCGGATCGAGGCGCACGACGGTTATAACAAAGCTGCGTCGGCGACACTGCTTTTGATTAAAGATGCGCTCTCTGCCGCTGGCGTCGATTTTTTCGTGCTGCCGACCGGTGAAGCCGGTGTTTATCCTGCGCACAAAGGCTCGCGGCTGAAGGTGGTCGGCAAGCGAGAGGAAGCTAAAAAAGCTTCCGCCTGACGCAGGACAACCGGCCGATTTCGCTCGTTTGATGGGACTTGCGCACCACGGCGCATCCATTTGTCATCGATCAGCGCGCCATGCGGTAAAACAAGCCACCGCCGTCGGCAAAAATGCGCCTGCAGACGTCGCCACCGTCACAATTCCTTCTTGCCTGCATTTTTTGACGGCTGGTTTCATGATGGCGAAAGCATGATGGTCCGCGCGCTCTCACGACGGGAGCGGACGGAGATTCGACAGATGAATTCGGGGATCACCAAGCGCTCGGTGCTGATCAAGGGGCGCAAGACCAGCATCAGTCTTGAGGATATGTTCTGGCATGCACTCAAGGACATCGCCGCCGAGCAGCGTACCTCGGCCGCGGCCCTGCTGGTGCAGATCGATCTGAAGCGCGGCAGCACGAACTTTTCCTCGGCTGTGCGCCAGTTCGTGATGGCCTACTACCTCAACCTCGTTGACGACCTGCGCAAGAGCGCAACATCACGGATCAACGATTGCAACGACACGAGCGGGTCGTCCGGCGTGACACTCGCGCCGCTGCCCGCTACATTGTTTTGAAGGCGCCGCGAGGGCGGCCCTGCCCCCTCGCAAGGACGCCTCACCCATGCAGCATCAAGTCCGCGACGCCAAAGACCGGCACCGCTTCGAGCTCGAAGCGGACGGCTACGTTGCTTTTTCGACTTACGAACGCGCCGGCGGCACCATTACGATCCTGCATACGGAAGTGCCGAAGGAACTGGGCGGTCGCGGCATCGGCACGGCGCTGGCCCACGGCCTGCTGGAATTGATCCGTGCCGAGGGCCTCAAGGTGAAGCCGCTGTGCCCCTTCGTGAAGGCCTATATCGGCAAGCATCCGGAGTACGCCGATCTGGTGGTCTGATCGGGCCGTTTGTCGGCTGCCGACCTAACGCAATCTTTACGTTTCAGTAAGACATTGGGCGCCTGCGACGGTTTTTGCAGGGAGCCTCTCGTGGATTTCAGTTTCGGCGTGCAATTTTTCCTCGACCGGTGCGAGAAATTACTGTTCTCGCTCGGTTCTCCCTTCTCGCTGACGTCGCTCTGTGCCGCCCTCCTGATCGCCATCGTCTTCTTCATCGCCCAACGCCTCAAGCGCGGACGTCGTCTGCACTGGCGTACCTTATGGCGCGCGCTGTTTCCCCGACGCATCGTCGCCTCGAAATCCAACGAAGCCGATATCGGCTATCTGTTCTTCAACGTCTTCGTCTACGGCATGGCGTTCGGCTGGGCCGTGCTCTCATATCAGTGGATTTCGCACGGCATCATGTCCGGCGCGACGGCGCTGCTTGGCCCGCTCGAGCCCACGACACTGCCTGGCTGGGTGCCGCGTGTCGTCATCACGGCCATGTTGTTCCTCGCCTACGAGCTCGGCTACTGGTTCAACCACTGGCTCAGCCACAAAGTGCCGCTGCTGTGGGAATTTCATAAGGTGCATCACAGCGCCGAGGTTCTCACACCGCTGACCAATTTTCGCGTCCACCCGGTCTATGCGTGGGTTTTCGCCAATATCCTCGCCTGCTCGGCGGCAATCGCCAACGGCCTAGGCCACGTCATGTTCGGCCAGACGGTGCCGCAATATGCGCTCACCGACACCAACTTGATCCTGGTGCTGTTCATCCACACCTACGTGCACCTGCAGCACTCGCACATGTGGATCTCGTTCCAGGGGCTGCTGGGCCGCATCTTCATCTCGCCGGCGCACCATCAGGTGCATCACTCGGCCGACCCGAAGCATTTCGACAAGAACTTCGGCAGCTGCCTGGCGCTGTGGGACTGGATGTTCGGCACGCTCTACATACCATCGAAGAAGCGCGAGACTCTCACCTTCGGCTTTCCGGGCGACGCGGACGCCCACACGGTCAAAGGCGAGTTTGTCAACCCGTTCATCAACGCGGCCGGGCACCTCAAGCCGCTGCTCCCGAAGAAGTCCGAAACGCCTGTCCCGGCCGCCCGCGAGCAAACCTGATCATCATTCCGCGGCGTGGCCCATCGCCTCGACTTCGCGCAGCCAGACATGGCGCTTGTCGTCGCCGGCCGCCTCGATCATGCCGAAAATGGTCGAGCGCACCGGCTTGATGCCGACGAAACCGAGGATGTTGCGCTTCATCAGCTTGAGAGCATGGGCGCCGTAGTACCAGCGATAAAACCAGCCCGGCATGCCCATGGTCATGATGATGCGTGCCGATTTTCCGGCATAGACCTTCCAGGCCGCGCCACCGCCGCTCTTCTGAAAGGCCAGCAGATCCGGTTGCAGGATGCGTTCAATAAAGCCCTTCATAATTGCCGGCATGTCGCCGCACCATAGCGGAAACACGAACACCAGATGGTCGGCGGTCTTGAAGGCGTCGCGCGCCGCAATGAGATCGGGTTCCAGCGGCTGGTCGCGGCGATAGCCTTCGCGCAACACGGCGTCGAACTGCATCGCACCCAGCACGAAGAGCGTGGCCTGATGCCCGCCGCTGTCGGCGCCGCGCTGATAGGCGCGACCGAGCGCCTCGCAATAGCTGTCCTTCAGCGGCGTACCGACAATGATCGCGATCTTCGCCATAACAATGCCCCCGATTGGGCCATCAGGCTAACAATCCGGGCAATGCCGGCTTTGACCTGACGCAAAGACGACGACTAGAATTCAGCTTTTCCAACACCGGAGAGTCGGCAATGCGCCTGGCAAACGAATTGAAGCAGATGCGGCAACAATTCGGGTTGCTGACTTTCTACCAGAAATTCGAACAAGTCTGTGTCATGGCGCTCACGACGTTGATCGCCATCGTCATCGTCTTTGCCCTCTGGCATCTCGGGATCAACGTCCTGTCGGCGGTGATCAACAATACATTCGATCCGACCGACTATGCGGTCTTTCAGACCGTGTTCGGCATGATCTTCACGGTCATCATTGCGCTCGAGTTCAAGCGGTCCCTGCTGGTAGTAGCCGAACGGCGCGACAGCATCGTACAGGTCCGTGCCGTGGTACTGATCGCGCTGCTCGCTGTCGTCCGGAAGCTGATCATCCTCGATCTTTCGCACACCGAAGCGCTGCAACTGTTCGCGCTGGCCGCGTCCATGCTCGCGCTGGGCGGCGTCTACTGGCTGGTCAGCGACCAGGAAAGCCGCCGCCGCCGGGCTAACCTGCAATCAGCGTCAGCAGATCGGCCAGAGCCTGCGGCGCCGTGATGTGCGGGTTGTGGCTGGCGTCGATCCCATAGGATTGCCAGCCCGCTTCGGTCTTCGCCCGTTCGTAGAATGGCCGGAAGCGATCCTCCGGCGTATGCCGCGTGCAATAGATGTAATGCCGCGGCAGGGTCAGATCGCCGTTCTGGAAGGCAAGCTTCTGCTCGAAGGTCTTGAGCGGCTGCGGCACGCGCCGCGGCGCGCACCACGCCTGATCCTCCGGCGAGGTATCTGCCGGCATCGGGCCCGGCGGAATGCGCCAATTATCGGGGCCGTCGGCTGCCGCCGACTGGCGCTGCTCGCGCGTCGACTCCGGCATGACGTCGAAGGCGCTCTCACCGTCGCGCGGCACGAAGGCATCGACATAGATCAGCTTGCCGATACGGTCGCGCGCGCGGTCGGCAACGCCGGTCGCGACCATTCCTCCATAGGAGTGCCCGATCAGGCACACATCGCGCAGATCGTTATAGAACAGACAGGCCATGACATCGGCGATATGCGTGTCGAGATCGATGCCCGGATGGGCCAGATGGCTGCGCTGGCCGAGGCCGGTCAAGGTTGGAATAACGAGATAAATGCCGCGCGGCTCCAGCAGCGGATACATCTTCTTCCAGGCCCAGGCCGAACTCCACGCGCCATGCGCGACGACACAGTATGTCATGCCCCGACCTCCTCTTCCGCGCTATCCCGCCGCCACCGCTCGTGGCCGTGCCGTCCGGCTATTCCATCGCGCCCGCACGAAATCAAGCGCGACAACGGCAAGCCCTGCCGCCAGCACCTGCCAGCCGGGGCGAATGCCGGCGTCGAAATCGAAGGCGGTGGCCAGCACCCGCATGGGCGACACGCCGAACTGGAGGCCGATGCCGATCGCCTCGCCTGCGAAAGTCAGCGCCGCCACGATGACGCTGAGCGCCAGTAGGCTCAGGGTCGAGAGCTCGGTCTTGTCCTGCCACCGAGCCCAGACGCGGTAGACCGCCAGCCAGCCGAACAGGCCGGCGACGAAGACGGGCACGGTGACATCGGCCTTGGTCTGCTGGAAGTAGTGAATAAGCGCGAGCAGCGCGATGACATAAATGGCCTGATGCAGGCGGCGCCAGCTCTTGCCGCCCATCCGCTTAATCATGCCGTCGTTCGAGGTGATCGCCAGCGCCGCGAGACCGATGAACGCCACCATACCAATGATGAGATAGACGCGGCGCGTGATCTCCTGGAACACCTTGACCAGATCGTAGCTCTGGTCGGCGACGTAAAGCAGGACATGCGCGAGCGCGTAACAGAATGTGCCGACGCCGATCATGCGGCGCACGTCGATAAGGTTGCCGTAGCGGCCGATGCGGCGCAGCGGCGTAATCGCCAAAGTCACACCGAGGAACACCAGCGTCCAAAAGCCGGTGCGATGAATGACATCGTTCAGCGGCCGTGCGCCGCCGGTAATCGCGCCAGCGTCGACGAGCGCCTTGGCGACCGGGAATAACAGCAAGGCCAGCGCAATAATGCGCAACGCCGAAAGGCGGCCGCGCCGGTCCCGCCAGAGTTCGTAAGCCGCCATTCAATGCCCTCGCCGCAGGCCGATTTCGCCGGACGACGCATATCACGGCAGCCCGTCACGGCATCCTAAAGCCTGCGTGAGCGGAATGTGAGAGAATTCAAACGCGCGGCAGCGGCCGGCCGCCCTGCTCCTTCGACGGCACCTTCACCCAGGCTTCGCCATCGAGGACGACGTCGCCGTCGACGCGGCAGACGCAAGACAGGCGTGCCCGCGTTTTCTCCGGCATCAGCTCGGCGACCTCGACCGTCACCTCAACCGTGTCGTCGATCTTCACCGGCGCGCGGAAGTTCAGCGTCTGCGATATATAAATAGCGCCAGGTCCCGGCAGCCTTGTGCCGAGCACGGCCGAGATCAGGCTCGCCGTGTAGAGACCGTGCGCGATGCGGGTGCCGAACGGCGTCTGCGCCGCGAAATGCTCGGACAAATGGATCGGATTGCGGTCGCCTGAGATTTCGGCAAAGCCGACCACGTCCGATGCGCTGACCTTTTTCGAGAGCTTTTCGCTCTGGCCGACAGAGAGATCCTCGAAATACAGCGTTTGCAGCGTCAGCATCGTTCAGGTTTCCGTTTGCAGTTGAGCCCGGCACATCGCCCACAACAGAGCGATCAGCACCACATTGATCAAAGCCAGCGCGGTCAATAGTCCGATGGTCGAATCGACGCCGAAGCGTTCGATCATCAGCGCGCCGGCCGATGGCGCCAATGCCTGAACGATCAGGCTCGGAAAGGCAATCCGTCCCATGAGGGTCGGAAACCGCGCCGGCCCGAACAGCACCAGCGGCAGCGTCCCACGCCCGATCCAGGAAATGCCGTAGCCCGCGCCATAGAGCAGGATGGCGAGGACCAGAAAAGGGAAATAGCAGAGGATCAGGACGAGCCCCAGCGCCATCAGCGCGCAGCAGCCGACCATTGTCCAGATCGGGTGGTAGCGCGAGCCGAACAGTTGCTCGATGACGCGGGCGCCAACCTGTGCCGGCCCGAACAAGGTGCCGAGCGCCACGGCAGCGGTTTCGGCGACACCGCGTGACTGAAGAAAGATCAGGAAGTGAACGATCACCACCGAACCGACGCCGGCGGCAATCGACAGGATCGCGGCCAGCAGAATGAAGATGCGGCGCTCGTTCGGTAGTGGCGCCGCCGCACACGCCTCCTCGGCTTGCGGCCTCGCCGTCTCGGCGGCGGCCTTGCGCTGGGCGGTGACGGCGAACAACAGCGGCAAAGCCAGCATGACATGCAGCGCCGCATAGATAAGACAGGCATTCCGCCAGCCGGCATGCTCGATCAGAAAGGCGCTCAGCGGCCAGCAGATGGTGCTGGCGAAGCCGCCGAACAGGGTCAGCATCGTGATCGGTCCGCGCGCCTCGCGGCCATAGCGCTGACCCAGCGCGGCAAACGCCGCATCGTACAGGCCGGTGCCCATGCCGAGGCCGATCACGGCCCAGGCCAGAAGATAGATCGCGATGTTCGGCGCCAAGGCGATGGCGGAGAGACCCGCCGCGAACAGCAGCGAACTCGCGCACAGCACGGGACGGCCGCCGTGACGGCCGATGATCTCCCCGACCTTAGGAGAGATCAGCCCACCGACGAGCAGCCCGATCGACGTACCGGAGACGACGAGGCCGAGCGACCAGCCGGTGTCGGCAACGATCGGCGGGGCAAAGACGGCCGGGAAATAGAACGACGTGCCCCAGCCCAGGATCTGCGCCACGCCAAATGCGCTGACGACTAGACGGCGGTCGCGACCGGACTCGGCACTGGCCGTAGTCAAAATGCGCGCCTCTAAATAACCGGATCCATGCCCTTGGCTCGCAACACGGCGGCGGCAGGCTCGCCGGTGAATGCTTTTATCAACGCCGTTGCGGCATCCTTGTTGGCCGAGCGTGCGCCGACACCGGCCGCATAAGTCGTCGTGTTCTGGATTGCCTTCGGCAGCGGGCCGACCAGCACCGCGCCCTTCACCGGCACGATCTCGCTGATCTGGTGCAGGCCAAGCTCGGCTTCGCCGCTGACGATCAGATCAGCGACGTAGCCGCCCTGCTTCAGATTCGCCTTGGCGCGGACCTCGCGGGCAATGCCGAGACGCTCGAGCAGCTTGTCGATGTAGATGCCGCTGGAGCCGCCACTGGCCGGATCGATATAGGCGACGCTTTTGGCCGCCAGCAGCGCCTGCTTGAAGGAATCGACGGTCGAGACGTCCGGCCTGGCCGCGCCCTCTTTCACGACGATGCCGACGCCGACGGTCGCGACGTTGACACGGCTGCCGTTTGCGACCGCACCGCTGGCGATGAGTTCATCGACGATCGCCGGCGTGATGATGGCGACGTCGAAAGCCTCGCCCCCGTCGATGCGTTTCTTGAGGCCGCCCGCGGTGTCGTTGTCGATGACAAGCTTGTGGCCGGTCGCCTTCTCGAAATCCGGCGCCAGCGCCAGCACGACCGCCTTGAAGGCCCCGGCCGAGAGAACCTTCAGCTCCGCGGCTGCGGCGGACGGCGTCGCGGCAATCCACAAGGCGGCAGCGATGAGCGGCGCGGAGAGAAAGGTTGGCGGCATGTCGATATCCTCGGCGGGGCGGCGCAAGACTTACACCGAGACGGGTTCGCAGGATACCGCCGCGCAAACGAGTGGATGCTCCCGATTGATCAGAAGGCCGGTCGCAAAATCTTCATATGCACTTAACGCATAGGTCGAATTTGTGACCAAGCAGATTTGAGCGCTGATTCGGTCCGATATTCCTCCCTGCCTGAGAGAAACAGCGCATTTCCGATCGCGTCGTCTGCAGTTCTTCGCACATGCACAACGAAAAGGCAGAGCCGTACCCTGCCTAACGCACAATCTTTGCAAAAAGTTTGATTTTCTCTACATATATCAACTACTTAAGCCATGCATTTTTGCTTAGCTGCGTCGCAACATAAATGCTTTTCATATGAGCAGGCGTGAGTATGTTCTGCGCAGATGGATCGGGGACCAGTCTTCCGGTCAAGAAATTGAAAACAGATACCCGAGAGAGAATCCCATGTTTGCCGCCCTCGTCCGCTTCATCCAGGAATGGAAGCGTTACAGCCGTAGCGTCCGTGAACTGTCCCGTCTGGACGATCGCGAACTGGCCGATATCGGCCTGAACCGCTCGGACATCGAGCGCGCCGCCTGGAGCGCCGCTCAGACCCGCTAAGACGCCTCAAAACGTCGACGGTCCCAAACGCCCGCAGTTCTTGCGGGCGTTTTGATTCAGGGGGGCCTCGTTCTTCAGGGCCGCGGCGGGGGCGGTTCAGTCCATGCTCTTCCACTGGCTGAGGAGCATAATTTCCGGGGCCTGGCCATAGGCCCGCGTCCAGGCGTCCACGGACCATTTGAGGCCGCTGTCCTTCTCCACCAGCACCGCGGTCGCGTGCGGCGCCGTGAAGTCGATGAGATGGCCGCGCGCCTCCGGCTCGGCGACGCGGTGGTATTTGAGCAGCCCCAGCTCATCCAGCACCAGCAGGAGGCTGGTGATGTTGCGGCTGGTATCGATGCAGTCGAACTGGCCCTTGTCGAACATGTAGTCGCGATTGGCGCGCGCGACGTGCCCGGTGGTGCCGGTGAGCGGCCCGACACGCTTGTCGAACCATGCCCCCGCGGCGGCCACCGCCTTGCGCTCGTTGGCGGCCGAGCCCTTGCCCGCTGTCATCAACCGCCGCAAGGTCGCATGATCGGCGGAGGTGAAGGCTAGTTCCACCCGGTACTGACAGCCGAAACCATGACACACGGTCATGAATGAGGCGCTCGGCGCCGACAGGGACAGGTCGGCATAGGCCGCCCGCTCGACCGCGGCGCGGTCGGCGAAGGCCGGCGCGGCCAGAACCGGGACCATCAGCAGCGCCAGCAGCACATTTCGACCCAATCGCATCGCACAACTCTCGACCATTGCCGCTCCGCCCGGCACCGCCTAATGATCACGCCATGACCACGAAGACCATGACCACGGCAAAATTCGCCCCCATCCACATCATCGGAGGCGGGCTGGCAGGTTCCGAAGCCGCCTGGCAACTTGCCAAGGCCGGCGTACCGGTGATCCTGCACGAAATGCGGCCCCTTCGCGAGACCGCGGCGCATAAAACCGACGGCTACGCGGAACTCGTCTGTTCCAACTCTTTCCGCTCCGATGACGCGGCCGCCAACGCGGTCGGTCTGCTGCATGCGGAAATGCGCCGCCTCGGCTCGCTGATCATGCGCGCGGCCGACGCCAATCAGGTTCCCGCCGGCGGCGCGCTGGCCGTCGATCGCGACGGCTTCTCCGACGCCGTCAGCGCCGCGCTCAAGGCCGAACCGCTGATCACGCTCGAGCGCGGCGAAGTCACGGTGCCGCCGGCCGACTGGGACAGCGTCATCATCGCCACCGGCCCGCTCACTTCGCCCGATCTCGCCGCCGCCATCGCGCAAAAGACCGGCGAGACGCAGCTCGCCTTCTTCGACGCCATCGCGCCAATCGTGCACCGCGACTCCATCGACATGGAAACCGCCTGGTTCCAGTCGCGCTATGACAAGACCGGCCCCGGCGGCTCCGGCGCCGACTACATCAATTGCCCGATGAACCGCGAGCAGTATTACGCCTTCATCGACGCGCTGATGACCGGAGACAAAACGTCGTTCAAGGAGTGGGAAGCCAACACGCCCTACTTCAACGGCTGCCTGCCGATCGAAGTGATGGCCGAGCGCGGGCCCGAGACCTTGCGCCACGGCCCCATGAAGCCGATGGGCCTCACCAACCCGCGCTCGCCCGATGTGAAGTCCTACGCCGTCGTGCAGCTTCGGCAGGACAACAAGCTCGGCACCCTGTTCAACATGGTCGGCTTCCAGACCAAGCTGAAGCACGGCGAGCAGGTGCGCATCTTCCGCACCATTCCCGGCCTCGAGAACGCGGAGTTCGCGCGCCTCGGCGGCCTGCATCGCAACACGTTCCTCAATTCGCCCAAGCTGCTCGATGAGACATTGCGGCTCAAGGCCAATCCGGCCTGGCGCTTTGCCGGCCAGATCACCGGCTGCGAAGGTTATGTCGAGAGCGCTTCGGTCGGCCTGATGGCGGCGCGCTTTGCCGCCGCCGAGCGCCGCGGCGAAACGCTGTCACCTCCGCCGCCGACCACCGCCCATGGCGCACTGCTGGCGCATATCACCGGCGGCCATATCGAAACCATCGACGCCGGCGCGTCGTCCTTCCAGCCGATGAACGTGAACTTCGGCCTGTTTCCGCCGATCACCGAAGCCGTCGAGTACGACAAGAACGGCCGCAAATACGGCCGCGGCTCGGCCAAGAACGTCGCGCGCAAGGGCGCGCTCAGCGCCCGCGCGCTCGCCGATCTACAGGTCTGGATGGATGGCGCGAAGGCGGACGCGGCGGAGTAGCACCGTCATCCTCCGCGAAGGCGGAGGATCCAGAGCTCGAACCACCGCTCGTCCCCGCGCAAGCGGGGACCCAGGACGATAGAACATCTGGATCCCCGCTTTCGCGGGGATGAACGGAGTGTAGAGCTTGCGCGGGAATGAACGGAGTTTGTGGATGCGGCGCCGGAATAATCAGCCCTCGAATATCCGCTCCGGCCTGCGCGACGCGCGCCAGATCAGCCATTGGCGCCGCAACCGCGACAGCGGCGTAACATCGAACGGCTCGTAGCCACGCCGGTCCATCGGCTTGAGCGTCGGGCCGATCAGCGTCAGCGGCAGCAGCGCCGGCAGGATCGTCAGCGGCACCTGCCCGCCTTCGCCCCGCGCCGCGATCATCTGCCGCCGCGCATGGCGGCGCAGTTCGGCGAGCGCGTTCTTCAACTCGTCGGTGGTCTTGCCGGCATAGACCTCATTGATATCGACCTTGTGGCGCTCCAGCACCTCCAGCGGGATGAACATCTGCCGCCGCGACACCTGCTTTGCGAGGTTGACGAGAATGGCCGTGATCGTTGCGGCGATTCCCGCGGCGCGCATCAACATCATCGCGTTTGATCCGCCACCGCCGCCCAATATCTCGATGGCGACGTCGAGCAGTGCCGATTGCGTCATCACGCCGTAATTATCGAGATCGTCGAGCGTGCCCATCGGGTCGTCGTAAAGGTCGAACTGATGCGCATCGACGATCCCGGTAAGGCGCTCCGGTTTGACGCCATGGCGCTTCAGGCCCGCCATGAGCGCCGCGGCGACCGGATGCGCCGCCGCCTCGCCCTCCCGCTGGCCCTCCAGCACTTCGCGCCACCACTGCAGGCGAATTTCGCCGGGCATCGGCTCGCGCGCCACATCGCGCACGCGGCCTAGCTCGATGGCGAAGGCATAGAGCGCGAACAGCGCCGGGCGCCTGTCGGCCGGCGCGAACAAGGTCGCGAGCCAGCGGTCGCGGTCGGCCTCGCGGACGAGATCAGAACAATAGGCGGAAGTATCGGACATAAGTGGTTTAAACGCTTTGCTAAGCGATGCCTCCCACTCCGCTCATTCCCGCGCAAGCGGGAATCCAGTCTGGGTCCCCGCCTTCGCGGGGACGAGCGGAGAATGTCGTAGCCCCTCTCAATCCACCGCGATCAACCCGGCGCCGGCGCGGCGGTTTTCCGCCAGCAGCACATTATAGGTGCGCACGGCCGCGCCCGTGGTCATCACATCGACCGAAATCGACAGATCGTGGAACATCGAGCGTAGCGCCGCCGGCAGAAGCGCCGGATCGCGGCCGGCGCCGATCAGGAACACGTCGAGCGTCTCGCCGCGCGCAAAGGCCTGCGCCAGCGTATCAGCGTTGAGGTCGCGGACCGATGCCACCGGCCAGGCCCACACGCCGTCCGGAAAGCAGATGATCGAGCCGCGATGCGACAGGCCACCGGACTGGCCGCCGAAGCGAAAGCCGCCATTGCCATAGACATCGATCGGCGCGGGCGTCGGCAGATGCGGCGTGTCGTTGCCGAAGCCGCCGGCCATCGCTACCGGCGGCCCTTGGGCTTCGACTTCGGCGCAGGCTTGTTGGTGATCGAGGACTTGGCGCCGGGCCGCGCGGCCGGCTTGTCGGCGATCTCGTCGGCGCCGGTGTCCTCGACGAAGCGCGCCGGAATGGCGTTCGGGTTGATGATCTCGGGCTCCGGCTCGGCCGAGATGGAGTCACGGCCGACGCCGACGCCCAGATAGATCAACATCGGCGCGGCGATGAAGATCGAGGTGTAGGTGCCGACCAGCACGACGCCGAACATCATGGTCGCCGTGAAGGAATGGATCGCCGGCCCGCCGAACAGCAGCAGCGCCAGCAGCGCCAGCGTTACGGTGATGTGGGTGATGACCGAACGCGACAAGGTCTGGTTGACCGACGCGTTCAGGATTTCCGGCATCGGCAGCTTCTTGTAGCGGCGCAGGATTTCGCGAATACGGTCGTAGATGACGACGGTATCGTTGAGCGAGTAGCCGAGAATGGTCAGCAGCGCCGCGATACTGGTCAGATCGAAGTCGATCTGCGCGATCGACATGAAGCCGATGGTGAGCACGAGATCGTGCACGTTGGCGATCATGGCGCCGAGCGCGAACTGCCACTCGAAGCGGAACCACAGGTAAACGAGGATGCCGAGAATGGCGAGGCCGAGGCCGATGATGCCGTAAGACAGGAGTTCGCCCGACACGCGCGGACCGACCACCTCGACGCGGCGGTATTCGATCTGGTCCCCGAGCGCGGCGCGCACCTTCTGCACCGCTTCCTGCTGCGCGGTTTCGCCGCCGGGCTGCTGGGCGAGACGGATCAACACCTCGCCGGCGCTGCCGAACTGCTGAAGCTGCACTTCGCCGAGATTGAGCCCGCTCAGGGTCTCGCGCATCTTGGCGATATCGGCGGTGCCCGCGGGTTCGCGGATTTCCATCAACGTGCCGCCGCGGAAGTCGATGCCGAAGTTCAGGCCGTGCGAGAAGTACAGAACGATCGCTAGGATGGACAGCAGCGCCGACAGCGGAAAGCTGATGTGCCGGAACCGCATGAAGTCGAATTTGGTATTGTCCGGCACAAGGCGGAGAAGACGCATGGTTCAATCTCCCCCTGTCAGATCGTCAGCCGCTGCGGGCGGCGCCAGCGCACCCACGTCGCGACGATAAGACGGGTAACCGTGAAGGCCGTGAAGACCGTCGTGATGATGCCGATGCCGAAGGTCACGGCGAAGCCGCGGACCGGACCGGTGCCGATGTAGAACAGCACGGCGGCGGCGATGAAGGTCGTGATATTCGAGTCGAGGATGGTCGCCAGCGCGCGCGAGAAGCCTGCGTCGATGGCGTTGATGGCTGACCGCCCTGCCCGCAGCTCTTCGCGGATTCGCTCATAGATCAGCACGTTGCTGTCCACCGCGATGCCGACGGTCAGCACGATGCCGGCAATGCCCGGCAATGTCAGCGTCGCGTTCAGCATCGACAGCACGCCGAAGATCATGGCGACGTTGATCGCCACCGCGATGTTGGCGAACAGGCCGAACAGGCCGTAGGTCACGAGCATGAACAGCACGACGAGACCGGCACCGACATACGACGAGATCTTGCCCTTTTCGATGGAGTCGGCGCCGAGGCCCGGGCCGACGGTGCGCTCTTCGATGATGGTCAGCGGCGCCGGCAGCGCGCCGGCGCGCAGCAGGATGGCGAGGTCGTTGGCGCTCTGCACCGTGAACGAGCCCGAGATCTGGCCCGAACCGCCAAGGATCGGCTCGCGGATCACCGGGGCCGAGATCACTTCGTTGTCGAGGACGATAGCGAAGGGACGGCCGACATTCTCCTGCGTCGCCTGCGCGAATTTGCGGGCGCCGGAGGTGTTGAAACGGAACGAGACGATCGGCTCGGAGGTGCGCTGGTCGAAGCCCGGCTGGGCATCGGTCAGGTCGCCGCCGGAGACCAGAACGCGCTTCTCGATGAGATAAGGCGTCTTCGGCGAGGACGCGCTGTACAGCAGATCGTCCTCGGGCGGCACGCGGCCCTGCAGCGCCTGCTCGACCGGGGTGTTGGAATCCACCATGCGGAAGTCGAGCTTGGCGGTCTTGCCCAGCAGTTCCTTGAGGCGTGCCGGATCCTGCAGACCCGGCACCTGCACGAGAATGCGGTCGGCGCCCTGACGCTGGATCAGCGGCTCGACGGTGCCGAGTTCGTTGACGCGGCGCTCGATGATCTGGATCGACTGCTCGACCGACTGGCGGATGCGCTCGAGCATCGCGGCGTCGGTCACGGTCAGACGGACGAGATTGCCATCGGACGAAATGTCGAGATTGCGCTGGCCGCTGCCGCCAAGAAGGCCGCCGAGCGGCACCGACAGTTCGCGCAGCTTGGTCAGCGCCTGGCCGGCATTGGCGTCATCGCGAACACGGACCTCGACGGTGTTGCCGCGAACGGCAAGCCCCGTGTAGCCGATGCGGGCGTCGCGCAATACGCGGCGCACGTCATCGCGGGTGGTCTCGACCTTCTCTTTGCGCACGGCATTGGCATCGACCTCGAGCAGGATGTGCGAACCACCCTGCAGATCGAGGCCGAGCACGAGATGACGTTGCGCCCATTTCGGCCAGCCGGCGACGACTTCCGGCGAAAAGAAATTAGGGACAGCACACAGGCAGATGACGAGCGCCGTGAGAATGGTCGCCGCCGCCTTCCACCGCGAAAAATAAAGCATGAGATCCTGGCTTGATTGGCCGACTTAAAGGAAACCTGCGCCCTTAGCCGGCGGTGGCTTCGTCCTTGACCGGCTCGCCCTTGGCGCGCACGTCGCTGATCATGCCGCGCATCTGACGCACGCGCACGCCGTCGGCGATTTCGACTTCGATGTGGTCGTCCGTATCGGAGACCTTGGTGACCTTGCCCACCAGGCCGCCGCTGGTCACGACGGTGTCGCCGCGGCGCACGGCCTTGACCATCTCCTGATGCGCCTTCACGCGCTTCTGCTGCGGGCGCAGGATCAGGAAATACATGATCACGAAAATCAGGATGAACGGCAGCAGCGACATCAGGATGCCGCCGTCGCCTCCCAAGCCGGGGGCCCCTTGCGCAAATGCGGACGTGCTGAACATCGTTTTAGACCCCTGGCTGGCTATCGGTCGCGCCGGGCGTCTCGCCCCCGCTGAACCCGGCTCAAATCGCTTGAATTCGGCGCGGACTATAGCGGCAGCCCGCTCAATTGCAACGCTGCCAGACCCCGGATTCAGAGGCGTTTTCTTGGCCGTTTTCAGCCATTTCGCGGCGGTTCGGGTTGCCGGACAAGCGCACGCCCGCTAAGGAGCAGCCCGTCAGTTCCGAAAGCACCGCCATGGCCAAGAAGAAGACCTCCAAGAGTACTTCCAAAAGCACTTCCCGGCGCAGCGCGCCAAAGGCGAAGACGCCCGCGCGCAAGCCCTCCGCCGCCCCGCACAAGGCCGATCCGGCCGTGCTGGCCCGGATTGCCGACGCGCTGGAGCGCCTCGCCCCGCCCGCCAAGCCGCCAATCAACCTCGAGGCCGCCGACGCCTTCGTCTGGCAGCCGGACGGCACGCTCTCGCCGGTGCCGCACGTCAACCGCGTCGGTATGTCGCTCCTCAAGGGCATCGACCGGGTGCGCGACACGCTGATCGAAAACACCGAACGTTTTGCCAAGGGCCTGCCGGCCAACAATGCGCTGCTCTGGGGCGCGCGCGGCATGGGCAAGTCGTCGCTGGTCAAGGCGGCGCAGGCGACCGTCAATGCCGCGCTCGCCAAGGACGGCAAGCGGCCCTTGAAGCTGGTCGAGATTCATCGCGAGGATATCGAGACGCTGCCGAACCTGATGGCGATCACGCGCGCCTCGCCTTACCGCTTCGTGCTGTTCTGCGACGACCTGTCGTTCGACGCCGACGACACCAGCTACAAGTCGCTCAAGGCGGTGCTCGACGGCGGCATCGAAGGCCGCCCCGAGAACGTGATCTTCTACGCGACGTCGAACCGCCGACACCTCTTGTCACGCGACATGATCGAGAACGAGCGCTCGACCGGCATCAACCCCGGCGAAGCGGTCGAGGAGAAGGTGTCGCTGTCGGATCGCTTCGGCCTGTGGCTCGGCTTCCACCGCTGCAGCCAGGACGAGTTCCTCGCCATGGTGCAGGGCTATGTCAGCCACTACGGCCTCAAGCTGCCGGAAGACGAATTGCGCCGCGAGGCTCTGGAATGGGCGACGACGCGCGGCTCGCGCTCGGGCCGTGTCGCCTGGCAGTTCATCCAGGAAATCGCCGGCCGTCAGGGCGTGCAATTGAAGGACGGCGAATAACGTGCGGGTGTCCCGCCGCGCGGCTCTGGCGGCGGTTCTCGGTACGGCCGCCCTTCCCCTGATCGGCGGGCGTGCCCGCGCTCAAGGCGATGACCGTCCTCCGGTCTTCCAGACGGCAAAACACCAGTTCGTCGTCGTCCGGCCCTCGAAACAGTTGCCGGCTGTATCGCTTATCGACATGAGCGGCCGCCCGGCGCAGGTCGCGCCCGTTCCCGGCAAGGTGCTGCTCGTCAATATCTGGGCAAGCTGGTGCGACGCGTGTCGTACCGATCTGCCCTTACTCGAGCGCTTTCACAAGACCGCCAGCCATCAAGCCGCCGTCGTTGCCGTGTCGATCGACACCGACGACCGGCGGCATGTGAAATCATATCTGGACAAGCTGTCGATCCGCGCGCTTCCGGTCTATCTCGATCCGGAGGGCAAGCTCGCCGGCAATGCCGCCAAGGGTACGGCGCCGCTTCCGATCTATGGGATGCCGCTGACTTATCTCATCACGCCATCGGCGCGCATTGCCGGCTACATGGCCGGCGTCGCCGATTGGCTCGCCCCGGATGCGCAAAAGCTACTGGCTTACTACGCGGCCGCCTAAAGCATCTCTCAGTTGCTGGCGAGATACTTGGTCGGATCGACCGGCGTCGAGCCCTTGCGGATCTCGAAGTGCAGCTGCGGCGAGGTCACGTTGCCGGTCTGGCCGGACAGCGCGATCACCTGCCCGCGGCGGATGGTGTCGCCGCGCTTGACCAGCAGTTCGCTGGCATTGGCGTAAGCCGATACGTAGCCGTTGGCGTGACGCACCAGCACGAGATTGCCGTAGCCCTTGAGCTCATTGCCCGAGTAAGCGACGACGCCATCGTCGGCGGCCTTGATCTGCGTGCCTTCCGGCACGGCGATGTTGATGCCGTCGTTCTGCGTGCCGTTCGGCTTGGAGCCGAAGCCGGCGATGACGCGGCCATGCACCGGCCAGCGGAAGGATTGCAGGCTGCCGGCGGGCTCGGCGGCCTTCTCGGGCGCCGGCTCGGCCTTCGGAGTTTCCTGGCTGGCCATGCGCACGCTCTGCGTCGGCTCGGCGGCGGGGGCGCGGTCGATCGGAATGGTGCGCGGCTGGCTCGGCGCATTGTTCGGCCAGCTCGATTGCGCGGCGGTGGTCTGCGGACGCGTCACCTGCGGGGCCGGCGCCGGGGCCGCAGCGGCGTAACGCTGCGGCGGCTGCATCTGCGGCTGCGGCGCCTGAGCTTGCATCTGCGGCGCGGCCTGACGCGGCTGCTGGGCGACGGCCTGGCGGCTGCTGCCCGGCACCTTGATGCGGTCGCCGACATTCACCCGCGTATAGGGCGAGAGACCATTGTCACGCGCCAGCGCGCTGAGCGTCGTGCCGTAACGGCGCGACAGGCTGATCAGGGTTTCACCCGGCGCGACGACGTGAACATTGCCGCCGCCGGCGGGAGCGGACTGCGCCACCGGCGCGGGAGCCGGAGCCGGCGTGTAGGACGGAGCCGCCATTTGCGGCGCAGCTTGCGACGGCGCAGCGCCGGCCACATAGCGCGGAATGACGAGACGCTGGCCCGGACGGACCTGCGAGGGATTGGTGATGCCGTTGGTCTGCAGAATGGCCGACACCGGCACGCCCTGACGGCGCGCGATCATGTCGACGGTTTCGCCGTTGCCGACGGTGACCGGATGGCCGCCATCCCAGGTCCAGTGACCGGCCGGCTGCTGCGACACGCTGCCGGTGACGTCGCCGTAGCGCTGCGTCGGCTGCTGATAGGTGCTCTGCGAAGAATAGCCGCCGGATGCGACAGTCTGCGGCGGCGTCGGCAGCGGCTGCGAGGTAACGCGCGACGTCGGCGCGGCGGGACGGGCGATGGAACCCGTCACCTCGCCGCGCGGCGGCGTGGTATTCTGACGCGACGCCGTCGGATACGGGCTGTCGAAACGGCTGGAGTTGGAGCAACCGGCCAGCGCGATACCCAGCGCGGCGACGGAGGCAACGCGCAGCTTGGTGCGCGATGAAGATGACGCGGCAACACGTGTCATAAGGTTACTCACTCAGGCACAAACTTGCTTGAGTTGTAAATAAAGCATCACCGAGTAAATAAGGCTTTAAGGTCTATACACCTTAACGCCGCGTGTGCGGGTAATGCGGCTTTTGCAACGTCGCTTGCATCGAATGTCTGCGAGTGCTGCGCCGGCCTATAATTCTCGGGCCTTGCCGCGCAGCATTGGCACGAAGCGCACCGGGATGAGCTTGTCCTCGACGAGCTTCTCGCCTTCCGGCGTTTGCAATTTGGTAAGCTTGATGAGGTGCTGCGGCCCGTTTTGTGGCCCCAGTGGCAAAATCATCACACCGCCGTCTGCCAGTTGCTCCGTCAGCGCGGAAGGCACCTCTTCCGCCGCCGCGGTGACGATGATGCGGTCGAACGGCGCCCGGTCCGGACAGCCCTCGAAGCCGTCGCCGACAATCACCTCGACATTGGTGCAGCCGGCCGCGTTCAGCCGCCGGCGCGCCTGATCGGCGAGCGTGCGATAACGTTCGATGCTGACCACCTCGGCCGCCAGCTTCGACAGCACCGCCGCCTGGTAGCCGGAGCCGGTGCCGATTTCGAGCACGCGGTGGTGCGGCTTCAGGCCCAGTTGCTCGGTCATGTAGCCGACCACATAAGGCTGGCTGATGGTCTGCCCGCAGTCGATCGGCAGCGCCTGATCGGCATAGGCGCTGGCGGCGAGATCCGCCGTCACGAACACCGTGCGCGGCACCTCGCCCATGGCGCGCAGCACGGCCTGATCCGAAATGCCGCGCCGGCGCAACGTCAGTTGGAAATTGACGCGGTCGATGTCGCTCTGTGTGCCGGTTTCATCTGTCATGGTACGGTTCCCATGGTAAGATTAGCACGAGCCGGCGGCAGTGTTGTCTTGATGTACGTCAAGCATGCCGGGGACCGGTGGCGAAGAGGAACTCGATCCGTATGGCCGAGCAAAAGACAGCATCCGCGCGTATTTTGATTGTCGAAGATGAGTCCCTGATCCGCATGCTGCTCGAGGACATGCTGGAGGATCTCGGCCACAAGGTTGTCGCCACCGCCGCCTCGGTCGAGGCCGCCAAGCAGCTTGCCGCCAGCGAAAGTTTCGATGCCGCCATTCTCGACGTCAATCTCGAGGGCCAGGAGGTCTTCCCGGTCGCCGAGATTCTCGCATCGCGCAACCTGCCCTTCGTCTTTGCCAGCGGCTACGGCCACGCCGCCCTGCCCGAGCCCTTCCGCGACCGGCCGACGCTGCAGAAGCCGTTCCAGGGCGTGCAACTCGAGGCGGCGCTCAAGGAGCTGCTGCAGGGCGCGTGAGCGGGCTGCTTGATGCGTCGTCCTCCGCGAAGGCGGAGGACCCAGCCCTTTGAACAACCTGTGAAGCGCTGGATCGCCCGCCTTCGCGGGCGATGACGGAATGAGATCGCGCACCGGACATCGCGCCCCGGGACATGCTTACGCCAGCAACTGCGCCAGCCTGGTCATGAAGGGCTCGTCGGTGAGATCGAGCCGCAGCGGCGTCACCGCAATCTTCTTGTTGTCGAGCGCGGCAAGATCGCTGCCCGGAGGCGCCGTCGGCTTGAGGCCGCGCGCGATGGCGATCCAGTAATACGGGTTGCCGCGGCCGTCGTGGCGCGCATCGATCTTGAGAAACTCCGCGTCGCGCTTGCCCTGCGTCGACACCGCCACGCCCTCGACTTCCTCGGGCAGGCAGTCGGGGAAGTTGATGTTGACCATCACATCTTTCGGCAGGCCCTGCTTGAAGATCTTCTGGATCAGCGCCGGACCGTGCGCGATGCCGGTCTGCCAGTACGGCAGATGCTTGGTCGAGAACGCGTAAGCCTGCGACAGCGCGAATGACGGAATGCCGAGCACGGTCGCTTCCTTGGCGCCGGCCACCGTGCCGGAATAGAGAACGTCCTCGGCGACGTTGCGGCCGCGATTGACGCCGGAGATCACGAGGTCCGGCCGCTCCGGCATGATGTGGCGCACGCCCATGATGACGCAATCGGTCGGCGTGCCCTTGACCGCGAAGTGGCGTTCGCCGACTTCGCGCAGCCGCAGCGGATCGTTCAGCGACAAAGAATGCGACACGCCGGACTGGTCGGTCTCCGGCGCGACGATCCACACATCGTCGGAAATCGCGCGCGCGATCTTCTCGCAGGCGACCAGGCCGGGAGCGTGAACGCCGTCGTCATTGGTGATGAGGATACGCATTGTTCTTCCTTATCCCTCCCCGTCTTCGGGGAGGGTGGACGCGAGCGGCAGCGAGCGGACGGGTGGGGTTTGTCGCAGATGCAGCCCCCACCCGGCTTCTCGCTTCGCGAGAAGCCACCCTCCCCCTTCAGGGGAGGGACAAGAAAGCGAGTGTCGCACGTGAACGTGCATCACTTCTTCTCGATCACGTTCACGCCGCCCATGTACTTCTTCAGCACGTCCGGCACGGCGATCGCGCCGCCGTCCTGCTGATACGTCTCCATCACCGCGATGAGCGCGCGGCCCACCGCGACGCCCGAGCCGTTGAGCGTGTGGACGTGGCGGACCTTGTTGTCCTTGTCGCGGAAGCGCGCATTCATGCGCCGCGCCTGGAAATCGCCGCACACCGAGCACGACGAAATCTCGCGATACATGTTCTGGCCCGGCAGCCAGACTTCGATGTCGTAGGTCTTCTGCGAGGCAAAGCCCATGTCGCCGGTGCACAGCGTGACGACGCGGTAATGCAGATCGAGCTTCTTGAGCACCGCTTCGGCGCAGGCGAGCATGCGCTCATGCTCCTCGCGCGATTTCTCCGGCGTCGTGATCGACACCATTTCGACCTTGGTGAACTGATGCTGGCGGATCATGCCGCGCGTGTCGCGCCCGGCGGCGCCGGCTTCGGCGCGGAAGCACGGCGTGCAGGCGGTCAGCCGCATCGGCAGTTCGTCCTCGGCGACGATGGCTTCGCGCACGAGGTTGGTCAGCGGGACTTCGGCGGTGGGGATGAGCCAGCGCCCTTCAACTTGAAGAGCTTCAGCTTCCAATTCAGAGTAAATCGACGTTTGACCTCGAGTCGAATTCGCTTCCAAGAGTTGCAGCTCTTTAGCAGCAGCCCTTACTTTTGCTTCATTAACGGCAAGAAACTGATCATCACGAAACTTCGGCAACTGCGCGGTGCCGTACATCACATCGTCTTTGACCAGCAGCGGCGGGTTGACCTCGGTGTAGCCGTGCTCGTCGACATGGGTGTCGAGAAAGAACTGGCCGAGCGCGCGCTCGAGCCGCGCGAGGCCCTTCTGCAGCACGACGAAGCGCGCGCCGGACAATTTAGCGGCGGTTTCGAAATCCATCTGCTTCAAATCTTCGCCGAGTTCGAAATGCTGCTTCGGCGTGAATGAATAGCTGCGCTTCTCGCCGCTCTTCGATTTCTCGACATTGCCGTGTTCGTCGGCGCCTTCCGGCACGTCGTCGGCCGGCGCGTTCGGGATCTGCGCCAGCTCCTTGTCGAGCGCGTCGGCGAATTTCTTCGCGTCAGCTTCGAGCGCCGGCATGGTTTCTTTCAGCGTCGCGACCTCGGCCATCAGCGCTTGCGCGGCGGCCTCGTCCTTTTTCGCCTTGGCCTGACCGATTTCCTTGGAGGCGGCGTTGCGCCGCGCCTGCGCCTGCTCGGAGGCGGCAATGGCGGCGCGGCGCTTCTCGTCGAGCGCCAGCAGTTTGGCCGAAAGAGGCTCCAGCCCGCGCCGGGTCAGGCCGCGGTCGAAAGCCTCGGGGTTCTCGCGAATCCATCGAATGTCATACATGGCGGGCGTTCTAGTCGGATTTTCGGGGCCGGGAAAGACGCGCTTATCCCTCCCCGACTTCGGGGAGGGTCCGGCGCGAAGCGCCGGGGGTGGGGAGCAACATTCACGACAGAAACCCCACCCGGCTCCGCGCTCGTCGCGCGAAGCCGCCCTCCCCCTACGGGGGAGGGATAAGAGCTCAATCCGGGCCGGCGGCGCCGACCTTGGCGGCGGCTTCGGCGTCAGCTTCGGCCTCGGCCTTTTCCTTGGCCGCAGCCTCGGCGGCCGCCTTCTTCTCGACGATCCGCACCGACCAAATCGAGCCCTCGTAGAGGATGAGCAGCGGGATCGCCAGCGAGAGCTGGCTGATCACGTCGGGCGGCGTGAGCACCGCGGCGAGAACAAAGGCGGCGACAATGAAATAGCGCCGCTTCTCCTTGAGCGTCTGCGACGTCAGAACGCCGATGCGGCCGAGCAAGGTCAGGATCACCGGCAACTGGAACGCCGCGCCGAAGGCGAGCACCAGGGTCATCATCAGCGACAGATATTCGCCGACCTTGGGCAGCAGCGAGATCGAGGCTTCGCCCGGCCCCGCCTGTTGCATGCCGAGCGAGAAACGCACCAGCATCGGCAGCACCAGGAAATAGACAACCGCCGTCCCCAGCGCGAAGAAGAACGGCGTCGCGATCAGATAAGGCAGGAAGGCGTTGCGCTCGTGCTTGTAGAGGCCCGGCGCGACGAACATGTAAATCTGCCCGGCGACAATCGGAAACGACAGGAAGGCGGCGCCAAACATGGCGAGCTTGAGCTGCGTCAGGAAGTATTCAAGCAGCGCCGTATAGATGAACTTGGAATTCTCGACGCCGGCGACCCAGACGAAGGGCCAGACCAGGACGTTGTAGATGTCTTTCGCGAACACGAAGCACAGCGCGAACATCACGCCGAACGCGACCATCGCCTTGATGAGCCGCGAACGCAGCTCGATCAGGTGATCCATCAACGGCGCCTTGGAGGCTTCGATGTCGTCGTGGCTCACGCGGCGCCTCCGGCCTTCTTGTCGTCGGAAGGCGCCTCGGCCTGCGCGGTCTTGATGCCTTCCTTCGGCAGGAAGTCCTCGGTCGTCGGCGGCGGCACCGCCTCGGGCAGCGGCACGTCGATTTTGGCGAGATCAGCCGTCTGCTCGGCGGGCGCCGGCAGCGCCTCGTGCGCTTGCGGTGCCGGCAGGGCCTCACCGGAGACCACCGGCAGCAGCGGCGCGGCGTCGGGCTTGTAGTCGGATGCGGTCGAGGTCGGCGCGCCGGCCGGCTCGTCGAAGGCCTTCTCGATGTCGCTCTTGGTCTCGGCGAGCGGATCGAACTTGGTGAAGTCGGTGACCTTGTCCTTGACCGTCGAGGTCAGGTCCTCGGCCTGCTTCTTGAGGTCGGCGATTTCCGCCTCGCGCAGGGCTTCCTGGAACTGGCCCTGGAATTCGGCGGCCATGCGCCGGACCTTGGCCATCATCTGGCCGACCGAGCGCAGCACGGTGGGCAGCTCCTTCGGCCCGATCGCGATCAACGCGACGATGCCGATGAGGACGATCTCGCCCCAACCGAAATTGAACATGACTAAGGCGTCCCGAATTCGCCCCGGCGATATGCCCGGAGCGGCCTGTCTTCTAGCGCGACCTGCGTTCTAGTGCGACCCGCGTTCTAGTCAGACTTGCCGTCCGGCAAAAGCGCTCAGGAGCGTACGCCCTCGGCGCGGCGCTCGGCCTCGGTCTTCTGGCCGGCCTCGAGGGTCTTGACCGGCTCGGCCGGCTTGGCGTCGGCCTTGTCGTCCTCGGCCATGCCCTTCTTGAAGGCCTTGATGCCCTGGGCGAAGTCGCCCATCAGGCCGGAAATCTTGCCGCGGCCGCCGAACAGCAGCAGCACGACGACGGCGACGATGAGCCAGTGCCAGACGCTAAACGTACCCATAACAATTCCCTCCGCGGCGACGGGCCCAAGCCCCCTCGTCCCGCCTCGTGTTTCGATCAGAAACTAGGCCGCGGAGGCGGCAAAAACAAGGAGTTAACGGCGATTGGTTAAGGGCCAATTGGCGCGGGCGGCAGCGCGCGCTGTCTGCAGCCGGACAACATGAATTCCGCTCGTCCCCGCGAAAGCGGGGACCCAGTGCCGCAAGCCCACACCGGGCTGGATTCCCGCTTTCGCGGGAATGAGCGGGGTTGGCGCCGCGGGCGCGCGCTACTTCTCGCTCTCGCTCTCGCCCTCACCTGACGCTTCAGGCTCGGCCGGCGCTTCGGTCACCGCTTCGGCGGAACCTTCCGCCTCGGCTTCGGTCTCCGCTTCCGCCGCGGGCGCCAGCCCGAGGTCGAGATCGCCCGGCTCGAGCGGGTCCTCGTCGTCACGCAAAGTTGTGTCGTCCGACGGCATCGGCACCGAGAAGCCGGCCGGCATCGAGCCCTCGAGCAGACCGGCGCCCTTCAGCTCGTCGAGACCCGGCAGATCGCTGACCTCCTCGAGGCCGAAATGCGACAGGAACGCCTCGTTGGTGCCGTAGGTGATCGGACGGCCCGGCACCTTGCGGCGGCCGCGCGGGCGGATCCAGCCGGTCTTGAGCAGCACGTCGAGCGTGCCGGCGGCGGTGGCGACGCCGCGGATTTCCTCGATCTCGGCGCGGGTCACCGGCTGGTGATAGGCGATGATCGCCAGCGTCTCGATGGCGGCGCGCGACAGCTTGCGCTGCTCGACGGTTTCCTTGGTCAGGAGCCATGACAGATCGGAGGCCGTGCGGAAGGTCCACTTCTTGCCGATGCGCACGAGATTGACGCCGCGGGTTGCGTATTCGGCCTGCAGCGAGGCGAGCGCCGCCTTGACGTCGACGCCATCGGGCAGCGCGCGCACGAGCGTCGGCTCGTCGAGCGGCTCGGAGGCGGCGAACAGCAGCGCCTCGAGGAGACGCAGTTCGTCGGCGCGCTGCACCGGCTCGGCCGCCTCGGCTTCGACGATGATCGTCTCTTCCACGCTCTGCTCAAACTGAACGGCAGCGGTTGCCGGCTCGTCGTTCGACACGATCACGAGCTTCTTGGCCGCGCTGGACATGGACTCGGTCTCCTTATGCGGTTTCTTGTGCGTCATGCGACGATGCAAACACATTCGCGCTCACACGCTTGCGCATGTAGATCGGCGAGAACGCATCCTTCTGATGAATTTCGGCGCGGCCATCGCGCACCAGTTCGAGCGCCGAGGCAAAGGACGACGCGAAGACGGTGGCGGCCAGCGCCGGCTCGACCACGTACTGGATGAGGAAGGCGTCGATGCGCGACCAGTCGGTCGACTGACCGATCATGCGCTCCAGCGTCTCGCGCGCCTCGGCGAGCGACCACACTGTGCGCTTCTTGAAGCGCACGCGCGACAAGGTCGTGCGCTGGCGCTGCACGGCATAGGCCGACAACAAATCGTACAAGGTCGCCGTATATTCCGGCTTCTTGATCTCGGCGATCGGCTCCGGCAGGCCGCGGCCGAACACGTCGCGGCCGAGTTGCGGGCGGTCCATCATCTTCGAGGCAAATTCGCGCAACGCCTCGAGGCGGCGCAGCCGGTTGGCGAGTGCCAGCGCCATGTCTTCGGCGGACGGCCCCTCGCCCGGCGCCGCTTCCGGCAGCAGCAGGCGCGATTTGAGGTAAGCGAGCCACGCCGCCATCACGAGATAATCGGCGGCGAGTTCGAGGCGCACCTTGCGCGCCTGCTCGATGAAGATGAGATACTGATCGGCGAGCGCGAGGATCGAGATCTTGTGCAGATCGACCTTCTGCTGCCGCGCCAAAGTGAGCAGCAGATCGAGCGGACCTTCGAAGCCCTCGACGTCGACGATCATCGCCGGATCGGTAACGCCGCGATCCTCTTCCATCGCCGATACGAGCTTGTTGTCGAAATCCTCAGGCGCCATGAGCCTGCCAGTCCTTCGCTCGCGATGTCAGCTTACGCCACCATCGCATTGAAAATCCGTCGCGCTTCCGCGACGTCGAACGCCTCGCCCTGCGACCGCATCGAGAGCGCGGCGTTGGCCCGCGTCGCCGCGATGCCGGTCAATTCGGGCGCGACGCCAGCCACTTCGCTCATCTCGGCGAGATCGCCGTTGCAATGAAGCACGACATCGCAGCCGGCCGCGAGCGCCGCCTGACTGCGCTCGGCAATTGTCCCCGACAAAGCACCCATTGACACATCGTCGCTCATCAACAAGCCGGAGAAGCCGATGAAGCCGCGAATCACTTCACGCACCATTGTGACGGAAGTTGTGGCCGGGGCATGGGCATCGATGGCGCTGAACACAACATGCGCGGTCATTCCGAGCGGCAGGTCCTTGAGCGGCTGGAACGCGGCGAAGTCAGTGCGCTCCAGGGTGGCGCGATCGGTGTCGACCACCGGAAGTTCCTTGTGGCTGTCGGCGCGCGCCCGGCCATGACCCGGCAGGTGCTTGAGCACCGGCAGGACGCCGCCGGCCAGCAGGCCTTCCGCCACCGCGCCGGCCAGAGCCGCGACCTTGGCCGGCTCGGTGCCGTAAGCGCGGTCACCGATGATGGGATCGGCCTCGGACACCGGGACGTCCGCCAGCGGCAGGCAGTCGACGTCGATGCCCAGCGCCTTGAGGTCGGCGGCGATCAGGTGCGCGCCCATGCGGGCGGCAGCCAGCCCGGAGGCCGGATTGCGGTCGTAGAGCGCGCTGAAGACGGCACCCGGCGGGTACTTCGGCCAATGCGGCGGCCCAAGCCGCTGCACGCGGCCGCCTTCCTGATCGACCAGGACGGGTGCCTCCCAGCCGACCGTGTCGCGAAAGTCACGAACAAGATCAGCGACCTGCCCCGGATCGCTGATGTTCCTCTTGAAGATGATGAGGCCCCACGGCCGCGCCTCGCGCAAAAAGGCGCGCTCCAGCGGCGTAATCGTGGGGCCGGACAGGCCGGTGATGAAGGCGCGGACATGACGGAGGGTCATGTTTGCGGCTTAACCCGCAACTGCCGGACGGAGCAACCACCCCTGTTGATGGCTGAAAACCGCCGCGACAGCCGTTCAGACGCGGCCGACCAGGCCTAGTTGCGCTGGATGATGCAGGAGCCGCCGGCCGCCTTTAGGCTGGAGCAGAGCTCGCCGGCCTCGCCGTTGGAGCCGACCACGACCATGGCGCGGTAGTAGATGCCCTTGTCGCCCAGATCGACACGCCGGATCGTGGGCTGACGGCCACCGAGCTGGCCTGGATATTTGCCCTGCAGCGACTGGAAGGCCGCCTGGGCCTCGGCCTCGCTGCGCTGGGCTGAGACCTGCACGGCGTAGCCACCGCTCGCGGGGGCGGTCGCCTGCGGCGCCGGCGTTTGTGCGGCCACGCGGGCCGGCGCGGCAGGCCGGGCCGGCTGGGCATTCGGATTGAGCGACAACGGCGCATGTGATGGCTGCGCAGCCGGCGGCGGAGCCGGCTGAGCGGGCGCAGCAGCCTGCGGCGTGACGTTACGCGGCGGCGGAGCCGGCTGGGCCACCGGGCGCGGGGGCTCCGCGACAGGCGCGGCATTGACGACGCGAACGGGTGGTTGCGCAGCCGACGGCTCCGGAGCGGCGGCCGCGGCAGGCGCCGCAGCAGCGATATCGCCATTCTGATCCGGACGGATCGGAATGGTGCGGATTTTCCGCGGCTCACCGACGACGCCGCTGCCCATGGCCGGCGCGCCATTGGTGGCCAGCGCGTTGTTCGCGGGAGGCTGGCCAGGTGTCGTCACCACCGGCACCGGCTGCTCCTCGCGCGACAGCAGACGCTCGATCTGGCCGTTGGCCCCAACGCGGTCGGTGACCTTGCCCGGTTCCTTGTTGGTCGCTGCCGGCACGACCTTGCTCGGCGTGGCATCGGCCTTGATCACCGGCGGCGTCGCCGGCACCGATGACGGCCCGAAGACCGCGCGATAACCCAGCGCCCCCGCGGTGCCAAGAACGGCCAGCGCGAACACGCCCGCGATCGCCAGTACGCTGATCCGGCGCCGGCTCGGGGCGACGTCGTCATAATAGTCGTCGGTCGGCGCCGGACCGAATTGCTGATGCACGTCATGCAGCGGCTCTTGCGACGGCGGAAACGCCTGGTCATAGCCGGCCGACGCGCCATTGGCGTAAGGGTCGGCCTGATAGCCTTGCGCGGCATAGCCCGGCGCGTGGGCATCGACCGGATAAAGCTCCGCAGAATCGGCCGACAGCGGCGCGCTGCCATAGGCCTGCCGGCCAAAGCCGCCGTTGGTGTAATGCTGATCGGCATAGGCGTTCTGCGAGTCGGGCGCGAACTGCTGCTCAGGGGGATAAGGATTGGCATCTTCGGGCCAAGTCGCCGCCGGCGAAGGCTGGCCCGGCACGGTCGGCGCGCGCTGCGCGGTGTTGCGGCCGTATTCGGCAAAGGGATCGGTCTGACCGATCAGGCGAGCAAGTTCCGCCAACGGATCGTTTCCGGCGCTGCTGCCGCCCGCGGCAGCGCGCGAGGACAAGTCTCCTCCGCGATAGGCCCGCTGATTGTGGTCGTCCGCCATAGCGTCCCCGGTACCGAGTTTACAAATCGCGCAAGACCCCCGCGCGTCCCTTCCCCAATTCAGAGGGACGCGTCATGCGCACCGGCGGCGTCGAGCCTACCGCATTTCGTCAGGCGCTTCGACCCCGAGCAGATCGAGGCCGGACGCCAGCACGGTCACGATGCCCTGCACCAGGGCAAGCCGCGCCACCGTCGTTTGTGGATCATCCTGGATAATGAACCGTAAATGCGGCGATTCCTTGCCTCCGCGGGTCCATTGGGCATGGAATTCGCTCGCCAATTCATAGAGATAGAAGGCGATGCGGTGCGGCTCGTGGGCCAGCGCCGCCGCCTCCAGCATGCGCGGATAGAGCGCCAGCTTGCGAATAATCGATAGTTCCCCGGAGTCGGTCAGGCGGGCGAGGTCGGCCTGCTTCAGCGCCGCCGGATCCGCGGGCAGCACGCCCTGCTCGGCCGCGGTGCGGAAGATCGACTTGCCGCGGGCATGCCCGTACTGGACGTAGAAGACCGGATTGTCCTTCGACTGCTCGATCACCTTGGCCAGATCGAAGTCGAGCACGGCGTCGTTCTTGCGATAGAGCATGTCGAAGCGCACGGCGTCCTTGCCGACTTCGTCGACCACCTCGCGCAAGGTGATGTAGTCACCGGCGCGTTTCGACATCTTGACGGGCTCGCCGTTACGCAAAAGGCGGACAAGCTGCACCAGCTTGATGTCCAGGGTCGCCTTGCCGCCGCTGACGGCCTTCACCGCCGCCTGCATGCGCTTGACGTAGCCGCCGTGATCGGCTCCCCACACGTCGATCATGTCGGCAAAGCCGCGATCGAACTTCGATTTGTGATAAGCAATGTCGGTGGCGAAGTAGGTGTAGCTGCCGTCCGATTTCATCAGCGGGCGATCGACGTCGTCGCCGAACTCGGTCGAACGGAACAAGGTCTGCTCGCGGTCTTCCCAGTCCTCGAGATTGCCGCTCTTGGGCGGCGGCAGACGGCCGTCGTAGATGTGCCCCGCCTCGCGCAGCGCCGTAATGGTTTCAGCCACCACATTGACAGGCGGCTTCGGCGGCTCCTTGGAAAACGGATCGGGCAACTCGCCCTCGATCAACGACCGCTCCGAGAAAAACACCTCGGGCACGATACGCAGGCGCGCCAGATCGTTGCGGATTTCGGCCATCATCATGTCGGTCGCGCGCAGGCGCACGATCGGCAGCCACTCGGCTTCCGGCATGTTCTTGAGCTTGTCGCCGTAATCGGCCGCGAGCTCCTGCCCGCATTCCTTGAGATAATCGCCCGGATAGAGGCCTTCCGGGATGTCGCCGATATCCTCGCCCAGCGCCTCGCGGTAGCGCAGGAAAGCCGAGCGCGCGAGCACCTCGACCTGGGCGCCGGCATCGTTGATGTAATACTCGCGCGTCACGCTGTAGCCGGCGGCCACCAGCAGGCTCGACAGCGCGTCGCCGAACACCGCGCCGCGGCCATGCCCGACATGCAGCGGTCCGGTCGGATTGGCCGAGACGTATTCGACATTGACCTTCTTGCCGGCACCGATGGCGCTGCGGCCATAGCTCTTGCCCTGCTCCAGCACCGCACGCAGCGCTTCGGGCCAGACCTCGCCCTTCAAGGTCAGATTGATGAAGCCGGGACCGGCGATATCGACCTTGTCGATCTTGGCGTCGGCGCGCAGCTTCTCGGCAATGGCTTCGGCCAGATCGCGCGGCTTCTGTCCGGCATCCTTGGCCAGCACCATCGCGGCATTGGTCGCCATGTCGCCATGCGAGGCATCGCGCGGCGGCTCGACAACGATGCGCGACAGATCCGCCTGCGGCCCGAGCACCGCGGCGGCGGCAGCATGAACACGCGTGAGCATGTCGGCGAACAGATGAGGTTCTGGCGCTGACGGTCGCAGAACGGCCTCCGCAACGGCGCGCACGCGCTCGACGACAGCGGTCAGCACATTCGCCGCTCCCGACGTCACAGTGGTTTCAGCAACGGCAGGCTTGGCAACAGGCTTGGCAACAGGCTTCGCAACGGCCTTGGCAGCCTTGATCGGCTTCGCGACGGCCGCGGGCTTCTTCGCCGACAATTTGGCCGCAAGGGGGGCGGCGGTCTTCACAGCGCTCTTTGGGGTTTTGCCCGCAACTGCCTTGCGCGCGGTCTTCGCGCCGCCTCGACGCACCGATTTGTTCGCAGCCACGGCACGTTTGGCGCCCGCCCGGGCTTTGCTCTTGACCCTGACCTTCGCCTTCGTATTGGCCTTGGTCTTAGACTTGGTTTTAGCCTTCGTCTTGACCGCGGAATTCCGCTTCGCGGCCTTTGAAGCCTTTTTCACACCGGCTCCGCGCGCCTTTTTGGCCCGCGCCGCAGGACGTTTTGCTTTGGACCGCGACGAGGCCGCGACTTTGGATTTGCTGGATTTTTTTTTGGCCATGGTGGTCGCTGCGGGTAAGGGATTTCGACGGGCAAGTCAAAGCGAAGTCATGATATAGGCTTCAGCTTATAGATTATCGGAGATTCGCTCGTTCCGTCCCCATTTCTGGAATGCCCTGCCATGACCGACGGCTTTTCTCGTCTTTCCCGCCGACAGGCGGTTGTCGGCCTTTCCTCACTCCCTCTCCTGAGCCTCCCCACCCCGGCCCTGGCGATCGATCCGCCGGCGCTGCGGGTCGCTTCGCTGGAGAAAAAAATCGGCGGCCGTGTCGGCGTCTATCTGCGCGACATCACCGGCCGGGTGCTGGTGGCGCACCGCGCCGACGAGCGTTTTCCTATGTGCAGCACGTTCAAGTTTCTGCTCGCCGCGGCGGCGCTGCGGCGTGTCGATCAGGGCCAGATGTCCCTCGACCAGGTGCTCTCCTTCGGCGAAGCCGATCTCCTGAGCTATGCCCCGGTCGCCAAAGCCAATGTCGCCAAAGGCGGCCTGCCGCTCGGCGATCTGTGCGCCGCCATTGTGACGGTCAGCGACAACACCGCGGCCAATGTCATCCTGCGCAATATCGGCGGCCCGCAGGCGGTCACCGCCTTCGCACGCTCGATCGGCGATCAGGACACGCGGCTCGACCGCAACGAACCGGACCTGAACTCCGCCATTCCCGGCGACCCGCGCGACACCACGACGCCGCAGGCCATCGGCGAAGACATGTCGCGGCTGCTCTCCGGCAATGCGCTGGGGGCGGCCTCGCAGCAGATGCTTGAAAACTGGATGGTGGCGTCGAAGACCGGGCTGAAGCGGGTCCGCGCCGGACTGCCGGGCGGCTGGGTGGTCGGCGACAAGACCGGCACCGGCGCCAATGGCAGCGCCAATGTCATCGCCATCATCCGTCCGGCGAACAAGGCGACCTTGTTCGCCTCGGTGTATCTGACGGGCTCAGTGGCCCCGGCAGAAGAACTCGATGGCATCCATATGGAGGTCGGCCGGATCATCGCCGATATCGTGCAGCGCTCCTGACCGGCACCGCCGCCTGAAAGCGGCCGACGATCGTCGTACGGGCGGCGTGCGGCCATCGCTTCCATCATCGCCGCTGCCACCACGCCATGCCGTCGGGACGCCATGCCGTCGCGATGCGTGGTCTGCTCCCCCGAAATCTGAAATCCCCGGGTCTGCGACAAACTGACTGTGTCCGGTTACCGGCCGATAAACATGTCTTAACTGTATTTTAGTAGCGTGCGCCGCGATAAGACTTAAAAACCGGGCGAGACGCATGGCCGCACGACTCCTGCGAATACCCCTGCGGAGGGATAGCCGCGCGTCGTCGTTTTCGGACATCGGCGACCGCGCCGGGCGTTTGAGCGTCGAGATCGCCGACGCCGCCGGCCTGATCGGCGATCTGACCGCTCTCGGCAAGACGCAAAGCGAGCGCGCCCAGGGCGCCATGGCCGCCGCCCGGCAGATGGCCGAAACCAATGCCGTGCTGTCGTCGGCCATGACCGCCGCACGCGCCTCCGCCGATGCCGCGGAAGAAACACTGCGCGAGAGTTCGAGCCACGTTTCCACCGCGCTGACCAATTCGATCGAGAAGATCGAGGCGCTTGGCGACGGCGCCATCGCCTTGAAGGAGGCAATCGAGAAGGTATCGGCGACCATCCAGCGCGTCCAGGAAACCAGCGCCGCGGTGCGACGCATTGCCGACGAGACCGAGCTTCTGGCGCTCAACGCCACCATCGAGGCCGCCCATGCCGGCACCGCCGGCGCCGGCTTTGCCGTCATCGCCGGCGCCGTGAAGCGGCTCGCCGAACAATCGCGCCAATCGACCAAGGACGCGCAGGCGCATCTCGAGACGCTGACAGTCACCCTCAACGAACTGGTGAGCCGCGCCGACATCAACACCCAGACCGCCATCGCCGCCAAGGCGGAGTCCAAAGGCGCCCAGGCCTCGATCAGCGAACTGGAAGCGCTCGTCGAAACCGTGCAGGGCATGACGCACGAGATCGGCACCATGGCGGCGCAGGTCGACAGCAACAACGAATGCTTCGACAGTCTCCAGGACGAACTCACCGGGTTGGTCGGCGCGGTCGAAGCCGGCTCCGGCAAACTGGCACAGGCGAAAGCGCGCACCGACTCGATCCTGACCATCAGCGAAGACTTCCTGCTGTTCATCGCCGAGAGCGGCATCAAGACGCCCGATACGCCGATCGTTACCTTGTGCCAGAGAACGGCGGCGCAGATTGCCTCGGCCTTCGAGCGCGCCATTGCCAAGGGCGCGATCACGGCGGACGCGCTGTTCGACGAGCGCTACGTGCCGGTGCCCCGCACCGACCCGCAGCAGATGATGACCAAGTTCGTCGCCTTCACCGATAAGATACTGCCCGAGTTTCAGGAGCCGCTGCTGGAGGCCGATCCGCGCATCGTGTTCTGCGCGGCCATCGATCGCAATGGCTTCCTGCCGACGCATAACCTCAAATATTCGCAGCCGCAGGGTGACGATCCGGCGTGGAACGCCGCCAACTGCCGCAACCGCCGCATTTTCAACGACCGCACCGGCCTCTCCGCCGGCCGCAGCAAGCGCTCTTTCCTGCTGCAGACCTATCGCCGCGACATGGGCGGCGGCGAGTTCGTGCTGATGAAGGACGTGTCGGCACCGATCACCGTCAACGGGCGGCACTGGGGCGGTTTCCGCATCGGCTTCAAGGTCTAGACCTCCGCCGCATCGGGACTACACTGGGCGTCGGAACTTGCCGTCGAACGGGAGACGGGGATCATGGGCACGCTTGTATTGCTGGACCTGCTCGGCGGTGTCGCCCTGCTGCTCTGGGGCCTGCACATGGTCCAGAGCGGCATCCTGCGCGCTTTCGGCTCCGACCTTCGACGCGTCCTCGGTAAAGCGCTGGGCAACCGCTTCTCGGCCTTTGCCGGCGGCCTCGGCCTCACCGCGCTCCTGCAAAGCAGCACCGCCACCGGCCTGATGACCGCCTCGTTCAGCGCCGAAGGCACCATCGCGCTGGTGCCGGCGCTCGCGATCATGCTCGGCGCCAATGTCGGCACCACGCTCATCGTCAAATTGCTGTCGTTCAACATCGCCGCGGTGGCGCCGGTGCTGTTCGTCATCGGCCTCGTCTCCTTCCGCAGCGGCGGGCGCAGCCGGCTCAAGGATCTCGGTCGCGTCTCGATCGGCCTCGGCCTGATGCTGCTGGCGCTGCATATCCTGCTCAACACGCTGACGCCGGCCGAAAGCGCGCCGACCATGCGGGCGCTGTTCAACGCGCTGACGGGCGATCCGGTGCTGTGCGTGCTGATCGCGGCGGCGCTGACCTGGGCCGCGCATTCGAGCGTCGCCACCGTGCTGCTGTTTATGTCGCTGGCCTATTCGCACTTCATCACGGCGGAAGCGGCGCTGGCGCTGGTGCTCGGCGCCAATCTCGGCAGCGCCATCAACCCGGTGCTGGAGGGCGTCCGGCGCGGCGATCCGGCAAGCTATCGCCTGCCCGTCGGCAACCTGATCAACCGCGCCGTTGGCATCACCTTATTGCTGCCGTTCCTGCCGGCACTGGCGGGCTGGTTTGCGGCCATCGAGCCGAACGCGGCGCAGATGACGGCGCTGTTCCACATCGCCTTCAACGTCGTCACGGCGGTGCTGTTCATCGGCCTGCTCGACCCGCTGGCGGCACTTCTCGTCCGCCTCTTCCCCGCGCGGCCCGCGGCGGCCGACGATTCCGCGCCGCGCTATCTCGACGAAGCCGCGCTCGACACGCCATCGCTGGCCCTGAGCGACGCCGCGCGCGAGGCACTGCGCATGGGCGACACGGTCGAAGACATGCTGCGCAAGGTCATGCAGGCGTTGATGACCAACGACGCCGCGATCGCGGCCCAGGTCTCGCGCATGGACGATACGGTGGACCGGCTCGATGAGGCGGTGAAGCTCTACATCACCAAGCTGACGCGCGGAAACCTCGACGACCGTGAGGCGGCGCGCGCGATGGAGATCGTATCCTTCACCATCAATCTCGAGCACATCGGCGACATCGTCGACAAGAACCTGGCCGAGCTCGCCACCAAGAAGATCAAGCGCGGCCTCGCCTTCTCACCGGAAGGCGCCGCCGAACTGGTGGCCTTCCATGGCCGCGTGCTCGACGCCTTCAAGACCGCCTTCGCGGTGTTCATGTCCGGCGATCTCGACGCCGCGCGGGCGCTGATCGCCGGCAAGGCCGACCTCAAGCGCGCCGAACTTACCGCCGCCGACCGCCACATGTCGCGGCTGCGCGAGGGCCGCCCGGAAACCATCGAGACGACGTCGCTGCATCTCGACGTGCTGCGCGACCTGCGTCGCATCCACTCGCATATCTGCGCCGTCGCCTATGCGGCGCTGGCCGCCGCCGGCGAAGCGGCGCCGCAGAAAGCCGGAGAGATCGTGCCGGCGGCCTTATCGGTGCAGCCAAGGCCCGCGCGGAGCTAACGCAGCTCCGGCGTCGTCTTGAAGAAGCGCGCATGCTCGGCGAGCGCGTAACGATCGGTCATGCCGGCGATGAAGTCGGCGATGCGACGCTCCTTGCCGACGCTGTCGAGCGCGGCAAAGCCCTCGCACCACTCCTCCGGCAGATCGCCCGGCGTGGCGCTGAAGTGCATGAACAGATCGGCGACCACGCCTTCGGCGTCGCGCATGACCCGCATGACGCGGTTATGGCGGTACATGCGCGGATAGAGGAAGCCCTTGATCGCTTCATCGACCGCGGTCATGTCCTTTGAGAAGCCGACCACTGGCCCCGGCGCGTTACGGATATCGGCGACGCTTTGAGGCCCCAGCGCCGCGATGCGGCGCTCGCTCTCGGCGATGACATCCTCGATCATCCGCGTGATGACGCGGCGCGTCACCTCATGGACGCGGCGCGTCGGCTCGAGGCTGCGATAGCGGTCCTCGATCTCCCGCACGATGCCGCCAAGAAACGGCACGCTCGACAGGTCGCCAAGGGTGAACAGGTCGGCGCGCAGGCCGTCATCGATATCGTGGGCGTCGTAGGCGATGTCATCGGCCACCGCCGCGATCTGCGCCTCGGCGGAAGCCTGCGACCACAGTTCGAGATCGTGGCGCCGGTTATAGGCGAGGATCGGTTTCGGCACGCCATGCTCGGCATAGCGCGCGGTCGGCGCGCCATCGCGCGCCATCAGCGGGCCGTTGTGCTTGACCAGGCCCTCGAGCGTTTCCCAGGTCAGATTGAGGCCGTCGAACTCGGCATAGCGGCGCTCCAGATCGGTGACGATGCGCAGCGCCTGCGCGTTGTGATCGAAGCCGCCGACATGGCGCAGGATGCGGTCCACCGCGCGCTCGCCGGCATGGCCGAATGGCGTGTGGCCGAGATCGTGGCTCAGCGCCACCACCTCCGCCAAATCCTCATCACAGCCCAGCGCCCGCGCCAGCGAGCGGGCAATCTGGGCGACTTCCAGGGTATGGGTCAGCCGCGTGCGATAGTGATCGCCCTCGTGGAAGACGAAGACCTGCGTCTTGTAGGCGAGCCGCCGGAACGCGGCCGAATGGATGATGCGGTCGCAGTCGCGGCGGAAATCGTTGCGGGTCGGGCTCGCCGGCTCGGCCACCAGCCGGCCGCGGCTTTGGGGTGGATCGGCGGCATAAGGGGCGCGAGGGCGGCCGCTATCGATGGCCATGGGGCATTTTTCCGGCGAATCGGGCTGCATTGACGGAGCGGCCCGGCGCACTTAACTATCGGAAATAGCCTATGGCAACGCCATAGAGGAACCGATTTGGGAACTGAAATGGACGCGGTCACCGATAGCGCCACCCCGGTCACGGTCAGCGAACGCGCCGCCCGGCGGATCGGCGAAATCCTGAAAACCGAGCCCGCCGGCACCATGTTGCGCGTCTCGGTCGAAGGCGGCGGCTGCTCGGGCTTCCAGTACAAGTTCGACATGGACCGCGACCGCGCCGACGACGACCTCGTCATCAGCCGCGACGGCGCCACCGTGCTCATCGACCAGGTGTCGGTGAACTACATGGCCGGCTCCGAGATCGACTTCGTCGACGACCTGATCGGCGCCTCGTTCAAGATCAAGAACCCGAACGCCACCGCGGCCTGCGGCTGCGGCACCAGCTTCGCGCTGTAGGCCTGTCCGCGCCTAATTGATCTTCATCCCGGTCTTCGCGGCAAAGTCGGCGTAGGTGCCGAACTCACCCTTGACCTGTTGGTCGAAAGCGTCACCCGAAAGCGCTGCCGGCTGCGCACCGATGGCTTCGAGCTTGGCTTTCACCGCCGGATCGCCCAGCGCCTTGGCGATCGCGGCGCGGAATTTTTCGATCACGGCCTTGTCGGTCTTGGCGGGCGCGAAGGTGCCGATCCAGAACGTGTAGTCGCTGTTGGCAAAGCCGGCCTCCAGCGTCGTCGGCACGTCGGGCAATTGCGGCGCGCGCGTCGGGCTCGACACCGCCAGCGCCAGCAGCTTGCCAGCCTGAATGTGCGGCAGCGCCGTGGCGATTGGACAGAAATAGTAATCGACGCGGCCGGCGATGACTTCGTTCAGCGCCTCGGCGCCGCCCTTGAACGGAATATGCAGGGCGTCGTAGCCGGCGCTGAAGCGGAAACGCTCGGCGCTCATATGCACGGCGGAGCCAACGCCGAGAGATGCAAAGGTGAGCTTGCCCGGATTGGCCTTCCCCTCCTTGACGAAATCCGCCACGGTCTTGATGCCGCGCGACGGCGCGATAATGAGCACATTCGGCACGCTGCCGATCGCCGCAACCGTCGCGAAGTCATCGGTGGGCGAATAGCTGAGCTTGGAATAAAGCGCTGGCGCGATCGTGTGCGCCGACGATGTGGTGAGAAACGTATAGCCATCCGGCTCAGCTTTCGCGACCGAGCCCTCGCCGATGGTACCGCCAGCGCCGCCGCGATTCTCGACGACAACCTGCTGGCCGAGTTCGCGGCTGACCTGATCGAACACGATGCGCGGGATCACATCGGTGGCGCTGCCGGCACCGAACGGGATAACGACACGCACCGGCCGTTCGGGCCAGTCGGCCGCATGGCCCGGCGAAGGAACATTGAAAGCGATCGCCAGCAGAACGGCGGCGGAAAAGGCAAGGCGGCGCATTGGCGTTCTCCAGTCAATCGGACTGGCGCACAGCAAAGCAAAGCCCATGCCACTGTATACAAGGCTGCGCTGCGTTCTTGCGGCATCGGCTACTTCCGCCGCACCACCAGCGACGTGCCGTGCACGCCGATGATGGTCAGCGCCGTGCCGGCGGCGAAATCCTCGTCGCCCTCCGCCAGCCACAACGTGTCATTGAGCCGGATGCGGCCATGGCCGTTGACGAAGGCTTCGCCGGCCAGACCCGTCTGCCCGACCAGATCGAGATCGCGGCGGTTGACGGCGTCGGTGTCAGACCCGCGCGAGGCCAGCCGGCGATAGACGAAATAGCCCGCGATGCAGCAGCCCAGACAAGCGATCGCGAAGAATGTGAGCTGGGCGTTCAGCGACCAGTCGATGGCGAAGCCGACCAGCGCCGTCAGCCCCGCGGCGGCGGCGATCCAGATCACATAGTTGCCCGGCATCGGCAGTTCGCACAGCGCGATAACGGCCGCCGCGACCGCCCAGAACCACGGCGAGATGGTGCCCGTCATTTGACCTCACCGAGCTTGGCATTGCGCGTCAGTTCGGCGATGCCCGACACGGCGCCGACAATGCCGCTCATCTCCATCGGCATCAGCAGCAGCTTGGCATTGTCAGCCTGCCCGATCTGCCCCAGCGCATCGACATATTTCTGCGCCACGAAATAATTGAGCGCCTGCACATTGCCGTCATCGACCGCCTTGGAGACGGCGCGCGTCGCCTCGGCTTCGGCATTGGCCAGCCGCTCGCGCGCTTCGGCGTCGCGGTTGGCGGCGGCCAGACGCCCTTCGGCGGCGAGGATCTGCGACTGCTTCTCGCCCTCGGCCTTGAGAATGGCGGCCTGCTTGACGCCCTCGGCGGCGAGAATGGCGGCGCGGCGCTCGCGCTCGGCGGTGAGCTGCAGCGCCATCGACCTCACCACGCTTTCCGGCGGGCTGATGTCCTTGAGTTCGACGCGGGTGATCTTGGTGCCCCATGGCTGCGTCGCATTGTCGAGCACATGCAACAGCCGGTCGTTGATCTCGTCGCGCTTGGACAAGGTCTCGTCGAGATCGAGCGCGCCGATCGCGGTGCGGATATTGGTCATCGCCATGTTGATCACGGCAAGGCGCAGGTCCTGCACCTCGTAGGCCGCCCGCGCCGCCTGCAGCACCTGGAAGAACACGATGCCGTCCACCGTCACCGAGGCGTTGTCCTTGGTGATGACGTCCTGGCTCGGAATTTCGAGCACGGCTTCCTGGACGTTGATCTTGTGGCCGATGCGGTCGATGAACGGCACGATCAGGTTGAGGCCCGGCATCAAAGTGGTGCGGTAGCGGCCGAAGCGCTCCACGGTCCATTGATAGCCCTGCGGCACGGTTTTGACGCCGGCGGCGACCACCGCGAGCGCGAGCACCACCAGTGCGATCAGAAATACCAGCGATTCCATGTTGCCTCCCGTTCGGCCTGACGACGCATCGGTCATCATAGCATCAAACGTGACACGGCAATGGCCGGGCAGCGGCCCGGCCATTGATGAGGATAACGTGGTTACGCGATCCGGAACGGCTCTACTCGGCCGCCACCTGCGCCGGGGCGTCCTTGACCTCCTCGAGCTGCGGCTCGAGGCGACGCTTGAGCATGCGATCGAAGCGGTCGAGATAGAGGTAGATCACCGGCGTGATGAACAGCGTCAGGAACTGCGACACGCACAGGCCGCCGACCACGGCGATGCCCAGCGGCTGGCGCAGTTCGGCGCCGGCACCGGCGCCGAGCGCGATCGGCAAGACGCCGAAGATCGCTGCGAAGGTGGTCATCATGATCGGACGGAAGCGCAGCAGCGCCGCCTCGCGGATCGCCGCCTCCGCCGAGAGGCCGATGCGGCGGCGCTCGAGCGCGAAGTCGATCATCATGATGGCGTTCTTCTTGACGATGCCGACCAGCATGACGATGCCGATCATCGCGATCACCGACAGGTCCATCTTGAACAGCATCAGCGTCAGGATGGCGCCGATGCCCGCCGACGGCAGACCGGAAATGATCGTGATCGGGTGAATGAAGCTCTCGTAGAGAATCCCGAGCACGATATAGGCGGCGAAGATGGCGGCCAGGATCAGGATGCCCTGCCCCTTCTGCGCCTCCTCGAACACTTGCGTGGTGCCCTGGAACGTCGCGGTAATGCTCGCCGGCAGGCGCTCGTCGCGCTCCAGCCTGCGGATCGCGTCGGTCGCCTGACCGAGCGAGGTGCCCTGCGCCAGGTTGAACGAGATGGTCACCGAAGGCTGCTGGCCCTGGTGGTTGACCTGCAGCGGCCCGACGGTGCGCTCGAAGCGTGTCACCGCCGACAACGGCACCGAGGTGCCGCTCGCCGTCTTCAGATAGATGTTGTTGAGCGCGTCGGGCCCCATCTTCTGGACCTCCGGCAGCGCCTGCAGGATCACCTGATAGTCGTTCGACGGCGTATAGATCGTCGCGACCTGACGCGTGCCGAAGGCGTTGTAGAGTTCCTGCCGCACCTGATCGATGGTGACGCCGTACACCGACGCCTTCTGCCGGTCGACCTCGACCGACACCTGCGGATTGGTGACGTAAAGGTCGGTGGTGACATCCAGCAATCCCGGCAGCTGCGAGATCTTTTCGCGCATCTCGGGCGCCAGACGATACAGCGCCTCGGTGTCGTTCGACTGCATCGTGTACTGGTACTGGCTCTTCGACGGCCGTCCGCCCAGATTGATGTTCTGGATCGGCTGGAAAAAGATGCGGATGCCCGGCACCGCGTTGGCCGTGCGCCGCAGCCTGTCGACCACGGTGCGCAGTTCGTCACGTTCCTTTTTCGGCTTCAGCGCCACCAGCATGCGGCCGCTGCTGACGATCGAATTCGGACCGCCGATGCCGACGGTGGAGTTCACATAAGCGACCGCCGGGTCGGCGCGCACGATATCGGCGAGCTTGCGCTGATGCTCGACCATCGCCGAATAGGAGATGTCGGTCTTGGCCTCGGTAATGCCGGTCAGAAAGCCGGTGTCCTCGGTCGGGAAAAAGCCCTTGGGCGCCACGGCATAGAGCCAGATCGTGCCGACCAGCGTGAGCAAGGTCACGCCCAGCATTACCGGCTTGAAAGCGATGACGCGATCGAGCGCCCATTCATAGCCCCCGAGCAGCCGCGAGAACGCCCATTCGAAGCCGCGCAGCACGACGTTCTGCTTCTCCTCCTCGCCCGGATGATGGCCCTTGAGCACGCGGGCGCACAGCATCGGCGTCAGCGTCAGCGCCACGAAGCCGGACACGACGATCGCCACTGCCACCGTCACCGCGAATTCGCGGAACACGCGGCCGACCATGCCACCCATCAGCAGCACCGGGATGAACACGGCGATCAGCGAGAAGGTGATCGATACGATCGTGAAGCCGATTTCGCGCGAACCCTTGAGCGCCGCCTCGTAGGGCCGCATGCCGCCCTCGACATGGCGCACAATGTTCTCGAGCATGACGATGGCATCGTCGACCACGAAGCCGACCGACAAGGTCAGCGCCAGCAGCGTCATGTTGTTGATCGAGAAACCGAACATGTACATGGCGGCAAAGGTGCCGACCAGCGACATCGGCACCGCCAGCGACGGAATGACGGTTGCCGAGATCTTCCGCAGGAACAGGAAGATGACCAGGATCACCAGCACCACGGCGATCGCCAGGGTTTCCTTCACGTCATGGACGGCATCTCGGATCGACGTGGAGCGGTCGAACAGCGGCGTCAGTTCGATCGCGGCCGGAATCTGCGCGCGCATACGCGGGATGAGGTTTAGAGCGGCGTCCACCACCTCAACCGTATTGGCGTCGGGCTGGCGCTGGATGGCGAGCACGATGGCGCGGTCGTCATTGAACCACGTTGCCACCTTGTCATTCTCGACACTGTCGATGACGCGCGCGACTTCGCTGAGCTTGATCGGTGCGCCGTTGACGTATTTCACGATAACGTCGGCATAATCGGCCGCGCGTTTCATCGACGAGGTCGCAACCAGGGTCAGCGACTGCTTGTTGCCGTCGAGATTGCCGACCGGCGCCGCCGAGTTGGCGCGCGACACCACGGTACGGATTTCGTCCAGCGAGACGTTGCGGGCGGCAGCGGCAACCGGATCGACCTGGACACGGACGGCATAACGCTGCGCGCCATAGACCGCGACCTGCGCGACACCGGGCAGTTGCGAGAGTTGCGGCGACAGCACGGTCTCGGCGAAATCGTTGATTTCCGAGAGCGGCATGGTCGCCGAGCGCATCGAGAAGAAGATGACCGGGAAGTCGCCCGGATTGACCTTACGGAACGACGGCGGCGTCGTCATTTCGATCGGCAGACGCCGCTGCGCAATCGATAGCGCGGTCTGCACGTCGAGCGAGGCGCCGTCGATGTTGCGGCCGAGGTCGAACTGGACGGTAATGTCGGTGTTGCCGAGCGACGACGACGACGTCAACGAGGTGATGCCGGCGATGGTGGAGAGCTGGCGCTCGATCGGCGAGGCCACCGAGGCCGCCATGGTCTCAGGAGACGCGCCTGGCAGCGTCGCGGAGATGCGGATGGTGGGGAAGTCGACCGCCGGCAATGCCGCGACCGGAAGCAGGCGGTAGCCGAAAATGCCGAGCACGACGATCGACGCCATCAATAGCGTCGTCAGGACCGGACGGCGGATGCAGACCTCAGAAATATTCATCGACCTCGACCCGCCCCTTTTCAGCCCGAAACGACGCCAGTTATCCGGCGCCCCCGCCTCGCCGGTTAAACTTTCGCGATCTCACGTACCCGCCGGCTTGCCGGCCGGAGCCGGGCGGCCAGCGCCCTGCACCCGCACGCGCGTGCCGTTCGCCAGGAAGGACTGCCCGTCGGTCACCACGGTCTCGCCGCCTTTGAGACCGGACGAAATGATCGACTCGTCGCCGACCTGCCGTTCGACGACGATCGGCTGCACGCGAGCCTTTCCGTCCTCCACGACAAACACGAAATTCCCGGTCTGGCTCACGGACACCGCGTTCGCCGGCACCGTCACCGCATCCTCGACGCGCAAGGTCATGCGCGCATTGACGAGCGTGCCCGGCCACAACAGTTCATCCTTGTTCGGCATGGTGGCCCGGATCATGGCGGTGCCGGTGGACGCGTCGACCGAGTTTTCGATCATGGTCACGGCGCCTTCGGCCCGCTTGGCATCGCCCGGGATGCCGGCTTGGACCGTCGCCGTCTCCGCGGCGATCGCCTCGCGGATCGCCGGCAGATTCTTCTGCGGCACCGGGAAGCTCACATAGATCGGCGCGGTCTGGATGATGGTCGCCATCGGCGCCGTGTCGGCCGGACGCACGAAGTTGCCGACCTTGACGTTGGCCATGCTGATGCGGCCGTCGATCGGCGCGCGGATCGAACAATAGCCAAGCTGCACCTTCAGATTTTCAAGCTGCGCGCGGTTCGATTCCGCGGTGGCGCGCGACACGTTCACGGCGGTCTGCGCATTGTTGAGCGTGACGATCGGCGTGGCGTTGCGATCGACCAGATCCGAATAGCGCGACACATCGCGCTGCGCCTGTTCCAGCGAGGCCTGCGCACCGTCGATCACGGCCTGCACCCGCTTCATGTCGGCTTCGATCTGCCGGCAGTCCAGCGTGAACAGGAGTTCGCCCTTCTCGACATGGGCGCCGTCGCGGAAATGAACCGCCGTGATGGTAGTCTCCAGTCGTGCCTTGAGGGCCACGTTGGCGATGGGCGTCACGGTCCCCAGCGCATCGAGATTGACGGGAACCTTCTTCGTTTCGACCTTGGCGACCTCAACGGGCACGACGCGTTCGCCGCCGCCTTGTTGCGCCCGCACGGCCACAGGCTCGCCCGTGAAATAACCACGTGCGAAATAAACGGTGCCGGCCACGGCCAGCACGAGAACCAGAAGCAGCAACTTTCGACTTTTCATCGTCTGCAGACGGTCCGGGTCCGTGGGCCCCCCATTACCCGGACGCTCCTTTTCGCGGTTTCCGGCCGGTCGGCCGGGTCGACCGCAACGGCGGCCTGATAAAAGCGGTACTTAGCATATAACGGGCCAAACTGCACTTACCTGCGCCGGTCTGCTAAACACTCCGAACACACGCTGTTTCGCCCGATTCTGGCGCATAAATTTTTGTTTATGGGCGCCGCCGGCGCCCCGCCCTACGGACTTCGCCCATGCGTATTGCCACCTGGAACGTCAACTCCATCCGCCAGCGCCTCGATAGCTTGCAGGCCTGGCTCAAGGAGCGGGCACCGGACATCGTCTGTCTGCAGGAGATCAAATGCCAGGACGATGCCTTCCCGCGCGAGCCGCTGGAGGCCCTCGGCTATAATGTCGCAGTCCACGGCCAGAAGACATTCAACGGCGTGGCCCTGTTGTCCAAGCTGCCGTTCGACGAGGTCGCACCCGGCCTGATCGGTGACGAGGCCGACGTCCAGGCCCGGTTTCTGGAGGCGCTGGTATCGACGCCGGGCGGCGTCGTGCGGGTGGTCAGCCTGTATCTGCCCAACGGCAATCCGGCGCCCGGGGACAAATACGACTACAAGCTGCGCTGGATGGACCGGCTGCACGCCTTCGCCGCGGACCGCCTGAAGCTGGAGGAGCCCTTGGTGCTTGCCGGCGACTACAATGTCATTCCCCAGCCGATCGACGCCAAGCGTCCCGAGGTCTGGGTGAACGACGCGCTGTTCCTGCCGCCAACGCGCGAGCGGTTCCGGGCGCTGACCAATCTCGGCTTCACCGACGCGATCCGCGCCGTGACCGACGACAGTGGCGTCTATTCATTCTGGGATTATCAGGCCGGCGCCTGGCAGAAGAACGACGGCATCCGCATCGACCATCTGTTGCTGTCGCCGCAGGCGGCCGACAAGCTGACCGACGCCGGCATCGACAAGCACGTGCGCTCCTGGGACAAGCCGTCGGACCATGTGCCGGTCTGGGCCGATCTCGCCATCGACGGACGCTGAGCAAACAATCGGGCCGGACGCGGCGCTACTCGCGCCGCGATTCCATCCAGCGCTTGAGGTAGACCAGCGCCAGCGCGCGTTCGTCCTCGATCGATTGCCGGTAGGCGCCGTCATAAAGCTGCGCAACCCAGGCCTCATCCGGGCCGGATCGGCACGCATCGCGCGCCAATGTCAGCCACATCAGACCGCGCGCCGCCTGCCGCGGCACGTGATCCCCGGCAAACAACATGGCCCCGAGCATGGCCTGGGACTGGCACAGGCCTTTCTGCGCCGACAGGCCAAACCAGCGCGCGGCCGTGCGCGGATCGTGCGGCGCACCGGTGCCGTTGAGATAAAGCCGCGCCAGATAGTATTGGGCCTCGGCATCGCGGAAATACGAAGCCGCGTAGTCGAACATCTGCCGTGCCCGCTCGGGCTCGGCCTTGATCGTGGTCTTGGGAATGCCCTCGAGATAATAGTGGCCGAGCGCAACGAAGGCCGACGCGACGAAACGGGATTGCGGCCCGTCCGGACTGTCGTCGGCATGGTTGGCCGCGATCGAGCGGAAATATTCGAAGGCCTTGAGATCATCCTGGGCGACACCGTCGCCCGACTGATACATGCGGCCGAGCTTCCACTGCGCCACCGCATGGCCACGCTCGGCGGCATATTCGAGCGAATTGACCGCCTTTTCGGTGTCACCGCTCTTGAGCCACTTGGCGCCGGAGCGGAACGCGTCGTTCATCGACTTCAGCGCCGGCGGCCCGCCCGCGACAACGTCGTCGGACCGCGTACCGTCGAGCGCGAGCGCGGGCCCGGCCAAGACCAGGGGAGCCATGATCGCAAGGATCAGGCCGGCGCCCAGCGTTGCCAAACGCAAAGTTGCGTCAGCTGTCCGCATAGCACTCCTTCTCCGCCGCCCCGCCCGGATGGGTCACGGCGCCATCGACAGCCGGACCGACTTGCTGCGCATATTTCCAGAGATAGCCGGAGCCGAAATGGCTCTCGCGCGGCTTCCAGTCTTTCTTGCGCGCGGCGAGTTCGTCGTCCGACAGCTTCACATCGATGGTGCCGTTGACGGCGTCGATGGTGATGATGTCGCCGTCCTTGACCAGCGCGATCGGGCCGCCGACCGCCGCTTCCGGACCGACATGGCCGATGCAGAAACCGCGCGTGGCACCGGAGAAACGGCCGTCGGTGATCAGCGCCACCTTGCCGCCCATGCCCTGGCCGTAGAGCGCCGCCGTGGTCGACAGCATCTCACGCATGCCCGGGCCGCCGCGCGGACCTTCGTAGCGGATGACGAGGACTTCGCCCTCTTTGTAAGTCTTGTTCTTGACGGCTTCGAAGCAGGCTTCCTCGCCGTCGAAGCAACGCGCCGGACCGGTGAACTTGAGTTCGCTCATACCGGCGACCTTCACGATCGCGCCTTCTGGCGCGAGGTTGCCCTTGAGGCCGACGACGCCGCCGGTGACGGTGATCGGCTTGTCCGCCGGACGCACGACGTCCTGGTTCGGATTCCACTTCACCGACTTCAGGTTCTCGGCAATGGTACGCCCGGTCACAGTCATGCAGTCGCCGTGCAAATAACCGTTGTCGAGAAGCGTTTTCATCAACAACGGAATGCCGCCAACCTCGAACATGTCTTTGGCGACATAACGGCCACCTGGTTTCAAATCCGCGATATATGGTGTCTTTTTGAAGATTTCGGCGACATCAAAAAGCGTGAATTCGATACCGCATTCATGGGCGATGGCCGGCAGATGCAGTGCAGCATTGGTCGAGCCGCCGCTCGCCGCCACCACGGCAGCCGCGTTCTCCAGCGCCTTGCGGGTAACGATATCGCGCGGCCGCAGGTTGAGCTGCAGCAGCTCCATGATCTTCTCGCCGGCGAGCGTACAGAACTGATCGCGGACTTCGTACGGCGCCGGCGCGCCGGCCGAATAGGGCAGCGCAAGACCGATGGCTTCCGACACGGTCGCCATGGTGTTGGCGGTGAACTGGGCGCCGCAGGCGCCGGCCGAGGGACAGGCCACCTGCTCCATGGCCTCGAGATCTTCGTCCGACAGCGAGCCCACCGAATTCCTGCCGACGGCTTCGAACATGTCCTGCACGGTGATCGGCTGGCCCTTCCAAGAGCCGGGCAGGATCGAACCGCCATAGATGAAGATCGAGGGCACGTTCATGCGCACCATCGCCATCATCATACCGGGCAACGACTTGTCGCAGCCGGCCAGTCCGATCAGCGCGTCATAGCCGTGGCCGCGCATGGTCAGTTCGACCGAGTCGGCGATCAGGTCGCGCGATGGAAGTGAAGCGTACATCCCGGCATGCCCCATCGCGATGCCATCGGTCACGGTAATGGTGCAGAATTCGCGCGGCGTACCGCCGGCGGAGGCCACGCCCTTCTTGGCAGCCTGGGCCTGGCGCATCAGCGAAATGTTGCAGGGCGCGGCTTCGTTCCAGCAGGAGGCCACGCCGACGAACGGCTGGTGGATCTGCTCCTTGGTCAGCCCCATCGCGTAATAATACGAGCGATGCGGCGCCCGCGCCGGACCTTCAGTCACGTGCCGGGAAGGAAGTCGGTTCTTGATGTTGGTCTTCGCGTCCATCGTACTTTTCGGGCCCCCGCCCCATTCCGCGCCGCCGGTTGCGTTCCGGCCGGCATTGTCGACACTGGCGCAAGGCCTCCTGATTTCGACCCCGGCGTTCCCTGAACGGAACATCCGGCGGCAAGGAAATCCAGAACCCCCGCAACGGTTTGTGCCGCAATTTGGAGGCCTTCGATGTGGTTGAAGGGTATGGCCAAATCGCGGCGTGGCGAGCCATCATTGGCCGCCAGAGCTTGATTGTTCCTTAAGTGTTGCAGGCCGGACACAGAAACTGCGTGGGCCGCGCTTGATCGCCCCTGTTGTCGAAGGCCCGGGGCGGCCTGTATTCCCTTTTCCGTCCCTCGGAAACGCCGAGGGGATGGAGCGCCGCGAGGCGCCCTTTGTGGAGATCGCACCTTGCGGTGCGCTGTGCCCTCGAACGGAGGACACATGCGCCCCGCGGCGCTCCATCGCGGTGTCG
>Ga0182747_1000194_pt1 | contig 64748 bp, 54 predicted proteins | sample eDN3rd30CBELigBY_FD_128526 | JGI IMG/M metagenome (GOLD analysis project Ga0182747, IMG submission 128526) | Enriched backyard soil microbial communities from Emeryville, California, USA - eDNA 3rd pass 30_C BE-Lig BY (version 2) (version 2) | ecosystem: Environmental > Terrestrial > Soil >... | reverse complement strand
TCGAGCACAAGTTCCGGCTGCCGACCCTGATCGCCGCGCGCAGCGAGGAGAACGGCATGCCCACCTACACCTTCGACATTCGCCTCCAGGGCGAGAACGAAACCGTCTTCTTCGATATCTGATAGGCGATTGAAAGCATATCATGGCCAAGTTCCAGAGCCTCAAGGAGGCTGTTGCCGAGAACCTGCGCGATGGCGACGTCGTCGCCTTCGAAGGGTTCACCCATCTCATTCCGCACGCGGCCGCCCATGAGGCGATCCGGCAGGGTCGCAAGGACCTGACCCTGATCCGCATGACACCCGACATCGTCTACGACCAGATGATCGGCATGGGTCTCGCCAAGAAGGTGATCTTCTCCTATGCCGGCAATCCCGGCGTCGGCCTGCTGCGGCGCATGCGCGATGCCATCGAGAACAGCTGGCCGCGCGGCATCGAGACCGAAGAGCACAGCCATGCCTCCATGGCCAACGCCTACGAGGCGGGCGCCGCAGGCCTGCCCTGCGCCGTGTTCCGCGGCTATCGCGGCGCGGGCCTGAAAGAGGTCAATCCGAACATCAGAAGCGTCACCTGTCCCTTTACCGGTGAGGAGCTGGCCGCGGTGCCGGCGCACCGCCCGGATGTCGCCTTCGTCCATGCCCAGAAGGCGAACAGGCGGGGGGACGTGCTTGTGGAAGGCATCATCGGCGTGCAGAAGGAGGCGGTGCTGGCGGCCAAGCGCTCGGTGGTGACGGTCGAGGAGATCGTGGAGGATTTCGACGACCTGCATCCGAACCTCTGCATATTGCCGCATTGGACCGTGACCTCGATCGTGCATGTGCCGGGCGGGGCGCACCCGTCCTACACCCACGGCTATTACGACCGCGACAACGCCGCCTATCTCGAATGGGACAAGATCTCCGCCGACCGCGATCTCTTCACCGCCTGGATGAAGGAAAACGTGCTCGACGTGGGACCCGAGGCCTTCGCCGGCCGCGTGAAGGGATTGTAGGAATGACGAACTTTTCCGACTTCACGCCCAACGAGATGATGACCATCGCCGCGGCGCGCGCGCTGTCGAACGACGATGTCTGCTTCGTCGGCATCGGCGCGCCCTCGGCCGCCTGCAACGTGGCGCGGCTGACCCATGCGCCGGACATCACGCTCATCTATGAGAGCGGCACCATCGGCACCGCGCCGAACGTGCTTCCGCTCTCCATCGGCGACGGCGAGCTGTGCGAGACGGCCGTGACCACGGTCTCGGTGCCGGAGATGTTCCGCTACTGGCTCCAGGGCGGGCGCATCTCCATCGGCTTCCTGGGCGCGGCCCAGCTCGACCGCTTCGGCAACATCAACACAACCGTGATCGGCGACTACCACAAACCCAAGGTGCGCCTGCCCGGAGGCGGTGGCGCGCCCGAGATCGCGAGTTCCTGCAAGCAGGTCTTCATCACGATGAAGCAGGCGACCCGCGGCATGGTGGAGAAGATCGATTTCTACACCTCCTTCGGCCATGGCGAAGGCGGCAACCACCGGGAGCGGCTCGGCATCAAAACCAAGGGCCCGACGCTGCTGATCACGGATCTGGCGATCTGGAAGCCCGATCCGGAGACGAAGGAATTCACGGTTGTGTCGATGCATCGGGGCGTGACCCGCGATAAGGTGCAGGAAACCTGCGGCTGGAAGGTGCGATTCTCGGATCGTCTCGAGGAAACGCCTCCGCCGTCCGAATTGGAACTCACCACCCTGCGCGAGCTTCAGGCCAGGACCGAGAAAGCTCACGGCGGCAAGAAGGGGACTTAAGATGCGTGAAGCCTATATCTGCGCCTATGTGCGCACGCCCATCGGCCGCTATGGCGGCTCCCTCTCCGGCGTCCGCGCCGACGATCTCGCCGCGGTTCCACTGAAGGCACTGCGCGAGCGGCTGCCGAACCTCGATTTCGAAGCCATCGACGACGTGATCTATGGCTGCGCCAACCAGGCGGGCGAGGACAACCGCAACGTCGCCCGCATGGCCGTGCTTCTGGCGGGCCTGCCGGGCTCGATTCCGGGCACTACCATGAACCGCCTCTGCGGCTCGGGCATGGATGCGGTCATCGCCGCCGCCCGCGCCATTAAGGCGGGCGAGGCCGAAATCATGATCGCGGGTGGCGTCGAATCCATGTCGCGCGCGCCCTTCGTGATGCCGAAGGCCGACACGGCCTTCTCGCGCAATGCCGAGATCTACGACACGACCATCGGCTGGCGCTTCATCAACCCACTGATCAAGAGCCAATACGGCGTCGATTCCATGCCGGAGACCGGCGAAAACGTGGCCGCCGATTTCAACGTCTCGCGCGCGGATCAGGACGCCTTTGCCGTCCGCTCGCAGAAGAAGGCGGCTGCCGCCCAAGCCAACGGCCGTCTGGCGCAGGAGATCGTGCCGGTCACGATTCCGAAGCGCAAGGGCGATCCGGTGATCGTCGACAAGGACGAGCATCCCCGCGGCGACACCACCATCGAGCAGCTGGCGAAGCTGTCGACCCCGTTCCGCAAGGATGGCACGGTGACGGCGGGCAATGCGTCCGGCGTCAATGACGGCGCGGCGGCCCTGATCGTCGCCTCTGAAGAAGCCGTGCGGAAATTCGGGCTCGAGCCCATCGCCCGTGTGCTCGGAGGCGCCACCGCCGGCGTCGCCCCGCGCATCATGGGCATCGGGCCGGCACCCGCCACGAAGAAGCTCTGCGCCCGTCTCGGCCTCAAGCCGACCGATTTCGACGTGATCGAGCTGAACGAGGCCTTCGCCAGCCAGGGCATCGCGGTCCTGCGCGAACTCGGGATCCCGGAGGATGCGGAGCATGTGAACCCGAACGGCGGCGCCATCGCACTCGGGCATCCCCTCGGGATGTCCGGCGCGCGTATCACCGGCACGGCCGCGCTCGAGCTCAAGATCAGGGGCAAGAAGCGCGCGCTCGCCACCATGTGCATCGGCGTCGGCCAGGGCATCGCCGTTGCCGTCGAGGCCGTCTGAAGCGAGGCTCATAATGACCGGAACGCTCCCATTTCCCGTATTGCAGGCCCTCGTCGGCGACGAGGAGGTGGGGGCGTTGTTTTCCAACGAGGCAGAACTTTCGGCCATGCTCTGGGTCGAAGCCGCTCTTGCCGAGGCCGAGGCCAAGGTCGGGCTGATCGGCGAAGAGGCTGCATCGCGGATCTGCGAGGCCTGTCACGCCTTTCAAGCGGACTGGAGCAAACTTGCCGAAGGCCTGGCCCGGGACGGCGTCATCGTTCCGGAGTTCGTCAGGCAGTTGCGCGCGGCGATCGGCGAGCCCCATGCCAAGCCCGCACACCTCGGAGCCACCAGCCAGGACATCATCGATACCGCCCTGATCCTGCGACTGAAGAGCGTGATCGAGCTCCTCGATCAGCGTCTCGATACCCTGATCCATTCTCTCGACGGGTTGAGCCGTCGCGATGGCGCGGTCCGGCTCATGGCGCATACGCGCATGCAGCAGGCGCTTCCCTTCACCGCAGCGGACAAGATCGACACGTGGATCCAACCCCTGGAGCGTCACAGGGCGTCGCTGCAGGCGCTCGCTCCGCGCCTCCTGGTCATCCAGCTGGGCGGTCCTGTCGGCACGCGCAGCGAGCTGAAAGGACACGGCGATGCGGTGGCCGATGCTCTTGCCGAAATTCTCGGTCTCGGTCTTGCGCCGTCCTGGCATTCGCAGCGGGACAGGATCGGTGAGTTCGGCTCGTTCCTCTCACTGCTCACAGGCACCCTCGGCAAGATCGGGCAGGACATTGCCCTCATGGCCCAGAACGAGGTCGGGGAGGTGAAGCTTGCAACGGGCGGCGTATCGTCCGCCATGCCGCACAAATCCAACCCCGTCCCGGCGGAAGTGCTCGTGACCCTCGCCCGCTTCAATGCGGGTATGCTCGGCATCCTGCATCAGGCGCTGGTGCACGAGAGCGAGCGCTCAGGGGCTGCCTGGACGCTAGAATGGATGGTGCTGCCGCAGATGGTGGTCACCTCGGCCGCAGCCTTGAGCAGGGCTCAATCTCTCGCCGCAGGCCTCAGCTTCGTGCCTTCGAAGACCGATTTGTAAAATACGGCAACGGATCTGCAAGGAGATAGTGCATGCGTACCAAGGTCGCCATCATCGGCGCAGGCCCCGCCGGGCTGCTCCTCGGTAGCCTTCTGGAAAATGCCGGCATCGAGACAATCATCCTGGAACGGCGCAGCCAGGACTACGTGCTCGGGCGCATCCGCGCCGGCGTCCTCGAACAGGGCACCGTCGGGCTGCTCGACAAGGCTGGAATCGGCGAGAGGATGCATGCGGACGGGCTCGTCCACGACGGAGTGGAATTCTGCTTCGACGGCGACAAGCACCGCTTCAACTTTCGCGAGCTGATCGGCCGCACGGTCATGGTCTATGGCCAGACGGAGGTCACCCGCGACCTGATGAAGGCCCGCGACGCGTCGGGCGCTACGACCGTATACGAAGCGGAAAACGTGTCGCTCCACGACTTCGACGGCGACCGGCCAAAGGTGCGCTATGTGAAGGACGGTGTTGCGCACGAACTCGCCTGCGATTTCATTGCCGGCTGCGACGGGTATCATGGCGTTTCCCGCGCGAGCGTTCCGGAAGGCTCCATCCGAACGTTCGAGAGGGTCTATCCGTTCGGCTGGCTCGGCCTCCTCGTCGAACGGCCTCCTGTCGCGGACGAGCTGATCTACGCGCATCACGAGCGCGGCTTTGCGCTCTGTTCCATGCGTTCGCACACCCGCAGCCGGTACTACATTCAGGTGCCGGCGGACGAGAAGGTTGCGGAATGGTCCGACGACCGTTTCTGGGACGAGCTGCGCCGCCGGGTCGATCAGGAGACGGCCGACCATCTGGTGACCGGACCGTCCATCGAGAAGTCGATTGCGCCATTGAGAAGTTTCGTCGCCGAGCCCCTGCGCTTCGGGCGCCTGTTCCTGGCCGGGGACGCGGCCCATATCGTGCCGCCGACCGGTGCCAAGGGGCTCAATCTCGCGGCAAGCGATGTCGGCGCTCTCGCAGAAGCGCTGGTCGAGTTCTATGCCGAACGCTCGCCTGCCGGCATCGACCACTATTCCGCCCGCGTGCTCTCTCGCATCTGGAAGGCCGAGCGCTTCTCGTGGTGGATGACATCCATCCTCCACACCTTCCCGGACACGGATGCTTTCAGCCGGCGGATCCAGCGGGCGGAGTTCGAGTATCTCAAGAGTTCGGACGCTGCAGCGCGTTCGCTTGCTGAGAACTATACCGGTCTTCCGATGTGACCCGCCACGTCATCACCGGCCTTGTGCCGGTGATCTCTATTGATTGGAACGCCGCGCTTTTCGGATCGGGATGGCCGGCACAAGGCCGGCCATGACGTGAGGGTGTCATCCCCGGCGGTCCGCAGGACCGGAAAGGGGATCCACTCACATACACAGCGCTATGGATTCCCTTCCCCTCCGCTGACGCTACGGCCGGGAATGGCATTGAGGGCAGCGCCGCCTGTCCTCAAGCAATCCTAGCTTCTATCAGCCTTGGCAAAACTCTCGTGCCGATCCGCGATCGCCTTCGCGAGGGAGCCGTCGAGACCGAACTCGTCGATCATGCGGCTTGCTTCGCGCATCTCCGCGGCGCGCCGGATGCCGTGCTGCTTGACGCGGGACATCATGACCTTCGCAACGTTTTCCCAATCCATGCCGGGATAGGAGGCCTTCAGGCTCGCGAGGACCGCCGGCATGACGCCTGCTTTCTCCGAAGCGAGGGTGAAATCCACCATCAGGGCCTCCATGCCCTTGATCACGATGCTGCGGCAGAGTTTCGTAGCAGAGGCGGTGCCGATCCCGGTGCTGACGGGCGTGATCTTCATCCCGAGTTCGTTGAGGCGCGTCGAAACGGCTTCCGCTGCTTGGCCGCCGCTCAGAATCGGAACCTCGATCCCCGGATCCCGGACAGGTGCCATCACGGCGAACTCGACGAAACCCGCACCGCTTTGCCGGATGTGTTCTGCGGCCCGCTCCTTCGTCGCGGGGGAGACGGAATTGAGGTCGATATAGATCTGCGACGAATGGAGGTGAGGCGCCGCCTGAGAGGCCACAGCGACGGCAGAATCGGCCGTCACTGCGGAAATCACGATATCGGCCTCGCGGCACAGATTGCCCAGGTCGGAAGCGGCATGGACGCCCGCCTCGCGGGCCTGCTCGCGAAGCAGCGGCCCCGTCTCCGGATCACCGAACAGGATGTCATAGACCCCGATGCGCACGCCCGGTTTGGCAGCGAGCTGTCGTGCGAAGAGCTGGCCGACTTCGCCATAGCCGATGAAGGCAATCCCGAGACTCATCCGATTTCACCGTTCCCCATGTGACCGACGAAACCGTCAGTCCTCGTCCTTGTATTCGACATAGACGAGGCCGGCCTTGGCCAGCGGCTCGCGCATCTTGTAGAGATCGAGTCCGAGGGTGCCGGAGGCCAGGGCCTCTCGCTTGGCGCCCTCATTGGCGACGCGCGCTTCTCCGGCCTCCGCAACGGCTGCGGCTTCCTTGCGCGGAATCACGACGACACCGTCGTCGTCGGCCACGATCACGTCGCCCGGCTTCACCAGGGTGCCGGCACAGACCACCGGGACGTTGACCGACCCGAGGGTCGCTTTCACAGTCCCTTTGGCTGAAACCGCACGGGACCACACGGGAAAACCCATCTCGGTCAAGGTCTTCACGTCGCGCACGCCGGCATCGATCACGAGGCCGACGACGCCGCGCGCCTTGAGCGAGGTGGCGAGGAGGTCGCCGAACATGCCATCGGTGTTGTCGGCGGTCACACCCACGACCAGGATGTCGCCAGGTTTGCACTGCTCGACGGCGACATGGATCATCCAGTTGTCGCCGGGCTGGGCGAGCACGGTGACGGCGCTCCCGGCGACCTGCGCGCCCGGCCAGATCGGCCGCATATAGGGCTTCATGAGGCCGACGCGGCCCATGGCCTCATGGGTCGTCGCGGTGCCGAGTTCGGCGAGCCGGTCGACGACCGATCGATCGATGCGCGGCGTGTTGGTGACGACGACGGGCTTCATGCCAGTTCCTCGACGATCTGCGGGAAGATGCGCTGGTAGGCTTCGCCATAGGTCATGGCCTTGCCCGAGTTCCGGCCGCCCTGCATGCCACGATTGAGTGCGACGCGGGTGTAGTATTCCCAAAGATGCTTCTGGGCGGCGAGGATCTCGAAGGCCTTGCGCTTCGTCTCCCAGACATCGTCGATGTTGAGGATCACGTTAGGCTTGTAGTTGCACTGCTCGGGCTGGTGCGGCTCGAACAGGAAGACCGGCGGCGCATTGTAGGAAAGGTCCGGATTCGGCTTGTGGCCGGCCGCCTGCGCGATGATGCGCGCCTCTTGCGCAAAGCGCGTCGCCTCCGGGTGGTCGACGTTATAGGGATCCTCAAGCGAGTGGGTGAGCACGAAGGAGGGTTTCATCTCGCGGTAGATATCGACGAGGCGGTCGAGCATTTCGGGCGTGGTGTGGAGCGGATAATCGCCCGCATCGAAGAACTCAATCTCGGCACCGAGCGTTTCGGCCGCGCGCTGAGCCTCCTCCTGCCGCTGCGCCTTGACCTCGGAGAGCGACACGTCGCCTTTCTTCCAGGCAAACTGACTTTCGCCGCGCTCGCCAAAGGAGAGGCAGACGATCTTCATGCGGTAACCTTTGCGGGCATGAAGCGCGATCGCGCCGCCTGCCCGCCACACGAAGTCGCCCGGGTGGGCGGTCACAACCAAGCCGGTCTTTCCAGTATTCATCGGTGCCTCTGAAATGGGGTTCGTCAGTCAGGCTGCCTGCGGCCAGCCTGGAATGCCGGGTTGAATGGATCGACCGGAGGGTGCATCAGCCATTTGGGTGCATCAAATGGTTTGTTTATGGGCTTTGATGAATTTTTTTCATCGCGGTGCGAAGAGATCCTCGCTTCTGCCTCGGTTCTGCGAAGGCCTGCACGATCAGCTTGCGCAGCTCGTCCGCCAGGGGCGAGAGCGGCGTGCCGCGTTTCGAGATGATGCCGAGCTGGCGGGTGACGCTCGGATTGCGCAGGGGGATCAGCTTCAGCCCGCGCTCGTCGACCGTATCGAAGGCGAGGCTCGGAATGACGGTCAGCGCCACGCCGGCCCGGACGAGGGCGACCGCCGTCTGGATATGCTGGACCTCGAAGCGCCAGCTCAGCGCCTCGCGGCGGCTACCCAGCGCATCGTCGATGATGATCCGGTTTCCGGTCTGCGGGCTGATCCGGATCAGAGGTTCGTCTGCAAGGTCCGCCCAGCTCGCGGTCGCCTGCGCGGCGAGGGGATGATCGTCTGGGCAGACGAGGGTGAACGGGTCCTTCATCAGCAGCTCGATGTCGAAATCCCAGCGATGGGCCGCGACGAGGGTGATGCCGAAAGCGATGGTGCCGTCCTGGACCAGGGTGCTGATCTCGGTTGCCGAATTGTCGTAGATCCGCACCAGCACATCCGGATGCCGTTCCTGGAAAGAATGCAGCACCCGCGGCAGGCGCCCGGAGGCGATGGTCGGGAGGCAGCCGATCGATAGGGTCTCCTGTCGGCTGCGGCCCTCCTGGCGCAGGTCGTCGAGAGAGACGGCGAGGCTTTCGATGGTCTCCTTCACCCTTGGCAACAGATTGAGCCCGGCCTGCGTGAGCGACACCTCCCGGGTCGTGCGGGACAGGAGTTTCACGCCGAGATCCTCCTCCAGCTTGCGGATCCGGTGGCTGAGCGCCGTCTGCGACAGGTTCAGATGGGCCGCCGCATGCTGGAAGCTGCCGCGCTCGGCAATGGCGACGAAGGCGTGAAGGCCCAGGAAGTCGATACGCATGCAGGTCTCCGAAGTCGGCTCTCTTGCTAAAGATGAAACAAATTCATCAATAGACAAATATAAACCATTTGCTTCATGTTTTGGCGATGCCCATGCTCGGCCCGACTCTCGAAGGATGGGAAGGCGAGGCGGGCGGCAGCCTGCCGGCGTGACCATGCCCGACATTCTTCGATCCGCCTGAAAAGGCTCTCGATCAACGCTCATCCGAACGGCAGCATGACGTCAGCGCCCCTGATCCCGCCTCCGCATCCCGATCCGCATGTGCCGTCCTTCAAGCTCCCGCCGAAGGCCTGCGACACGCATTGCCATATCTTCGGGCCCAATCACCTTTATCCTTACGTACCGGAGCGCCCCTATACGCCGCCGGATGCGCCGCTGGAGATGTTCAAGGCGCTGCACGACCGGCTCGGGGTCGAGCGGGCGGTGATCGTCAATGCGACGCCGCACGGCCGCGACAACCGCGTGGTGACCGATGCGATCGCCCAGAGCGGCGGGCGCTACAAGGGCGTTGCGAATGTCGACGAGACGTTCAGCGATCGGGATCTCCAGCGCCTTACCGATGCCGGCATCACGGGATGCCGCTTCACCTTCCTGCCGCGGCTCGGCAGGCTGCCGGACATGTCTTCCTTCGACCGGATCGTCGAGCGCATCGCCGCGTTCGGCTGGCATGTGGACCTGTATCTTCCGGCGACGCTATTGCCCGATTTCAGACCCAGGCTGACGGCCTTGCCCGTCTCTTACGTGCTCGATCACATGGGGGTCGTCGATGTCGCGCAGGGGCTGGGTCAGCCGGCCTTCACCGCCTTGCTCGATCTGCTGCGCGATGACGAGAAGTGCTGGGTCAAGGTCACCTGCCCGGAACGCATGTCGCGGACTGGGCCACCCTTCCACGACGTCGCTCCCTTCGGCCGTGCCTTGATCGAGGCCGCGCCCGATCGCGTTCTCTGGGGGACGGACTGGCCGCATCCGAATGTGCCCGTCATGCCCGACGATGGCGATCTCGTCGATCTCATCCCCCTCTACACCGAGGATCCCGTCCTCCAGCGCAAGCTGCTCGTCGACAACCCGGCGCGCCTGTTCCGTTTTCCGGATTGAGTGCCGCGGCAAACACATAAGAACTCAGGGAGAAACACATCATGTTCGAAACCATTGCGAGGCGAACGCTGTTGGCGTTTGGCGTGGCAGCCGGTCTTTCCGCCGCGATGCCGGCACAGGCGCAGCCGGCCTATCCGACACGCCCTGTCAAGGTGGTCGTTCCGTTCGGAGCCGGCGGCGTCGCCGACATCACGATCCGCATCGTGTCGGAAAAGCTGAGCGAAAAGCTCGGGCAGCGCTTCATTGTCGAGAACATGCCGGGGGCGGGGGGCATCACCGCCGCCCGCGCCGCCCTCTCGGGGGAACCGGACGGCTACACCCTGACCATGCTCACCAACGGCACGGCCATCAGCGTGCCGCTCTTCGCCAACCTGCCGTTCAACCCGGTGACGGATTTCGTGCCGATCTCGACCCTTGGAACATTCGACTTCCTCTTCGTCGTCAATGCCAATTCGAGCTTCAAGACGCTCAAGGATCTGCTCCAGCAGGCGAAGACCAAGCCCGGTTCCCTGAATGTCGCGACTGTGGCAGTCGGCAGCAGCCAGCATCTCTCCTCGGTGCTCTTCAAGGCCGAGTCGGGTGCCGACATGGTTCATGTGCCGTTCCGCAGCACGCCCGATGCACTGGTGTCGCTGCTGCGCGACGACAGCCATCTGTTGATCGATTCGCAGGCTGCGGTGAAATCCGGTCTCGAAGGCAAGCAGGTGAGGGCGATCGCATCCTCCGGGCCGAACCGTTCCGCCGCCATGCCCGACGTTCCGACCGTGCGCGAATCCGGAATCGAGGGCTTCGACGTCACCTCGTGGAACGCCCTGTTCGCGCCGAAGGGAACGCCGCAGCCGGTCATCGACAGCCTCAACAAGGCCCTGCAAGAGATCCTGAAAGCGGATGACGTGAAGGCGCGTCTGCTCGATCTCGGCATCGAAGCCCGCAGCGAGACGCCGGCCGAGCTGAGCCAGCGCCTGCGCTCCGACATCGAGAAGTGGCGGGCGGTGATCGAGAAGGCCGGCATCCCGAAGCAGTAGCCATTCATGAGGGATTTTCATAAATCCCGAAAAACAAACCATTTGCTTCATGTTTACGCCCTGGCCCATCTTTGGAGCCAGGCTGGATACAGGGATCAATGAGCAAACGGCCGACCATCGTCCTGCTGCCGGGACTTCTCTGCGATGCCAGTATGTGGGATGCGCAGAGGAGGGCGCTCGAGCCCTATGCGGATGTGCGCATCGGGGACTTCTCCCAACTCGATTCCATCGAGGCCATGGCCCGCTCGGCGTTGGCCCTCGCGGATGGTCCATTGGTGGCCATCGGACATTCGATGGGTGCCCGCGTCGCGATGGAAATGGTCCGCCTGGCTCCGGAACGCATCACGAAGCTGGTGCTGATCGATACCGGCATCGACCCGCGCCGGGATGGCGAGCAAGAGAAACGGCAGGAACTCGTCGATCTCGCCTTCGCCGAGGGCATGAAAGCGCTGGCGGACAGGTGGCTGCCGCCGATGGTTCATCTGGAACGGGTCGCGGACGAGGCGTTGCTCGCGCCGCTCAAGGACATGGTTCTGCGGGCCTCGCCCGAGCAGCACCAGCGCCAGATCAAGGCGCTACTCGATCGCCCGAATGCCCGGCTTGGCCTTGCGCAGATCGCCTGTCCGACTCTGGTGATGGTGGGACGGCATGATCGCTGGAGCCCGCTGGCCCAGCACGAGGAGATGGCGGCACTGATCCCCGAGGCCGAACTCGTGGTGATCGAGGATAGTGGGCACATGTCTCTGGTGGAGCAGCCCGAGCAGGTCTCACAGGCTCTGCTGCGTTTCCTTGGTTTCGGGAACAAGAACGACGACACCCATGGCGTCGCGACAGGGAGAGAAGAGCCGATGGACGAAGAGGCCGCGCCGGATCGCATTCCGGATACACCTTTGTTCGACCGCAAGCGGTCGCTGCGCGGATATCGCATCAACAAGATGGCCATGGGCCTCGGCGATCCCGCCAACCGGGAAGCATTCAAGCAGGACGAGAGCGCCTATCTCGACCGCTTCGGCCTCACCCCCGAGGAGAAGGACGCGGTGATGACGCGCAATTGGCAGGAGATGGTACGCCTTGGCGGAAACCTCTTCTTCATCCTCAAGATCTCGGCCGTCGACCCGGTGCGGATCACGGAGATCGGCGCCCATCAGGCGGGCATGGAACATGCGGATTTCCTGCGGGACCGTTTAGGGAAGAAATAAGAATGGCAAAGCTCATTGGCGGCCTTGGAACATCGCATGTTCCCTCGATCGGTGCGGCTCTCGACAAGGGGTTGCGGGATACACCCGATTGGAAAGCGTTCTTCGACGGCTACATTCCCGGCCAGGAATGGGTGAAGCGGCACAAGCCCGACGTTGCCGTGGTGATCTTCAACGATCACGGCAACACGTTCTTCCTCGACAAGGTGCCGACTTTCGCCGTGGGCTGCGCGGAGGAATATCGCCCGGTCGACGAGGGCTGGGGACCGCGCGCCATCGCGCCGTTCAAGGGGGATGTCGACTTCTCCTGGCATTTCATCGACACGCTGGTCGAGAACCGCTTCGATCCGATGATCTGCCAGGAGATCGAGGTCGATCACGGCTTGCAGGTTCCGATGGAACTGTTCTGGGGCAAGCCCGACGCATGGCCTGTGAAGGTGGTGCCGATTTTCGTCAACGTGATCCAGTATCCGATACCGCTCCCGAGCCGGTGCTATGAGATGGGCCGCGTGCTGCGAAAGGCCATCGAGAGCTATGACAGCGACGAGCGTTTCGTCATTCTCGGCACCGGCGGCCTGTCTCATCAGCTCCAGGGCGCTCGCGCCGGCTTCGTCAATCCCGAGGCGGATCAGGCGTTCCTGAATGACATCGCCGACAACCCCGACAAGCTCGCCGGGATGTCGCGGGAGCAATATGTCGAGATGTTCGGCAGCGAGGGCGCCGAGCTCATGATGTGGCTGGTCATGCGCGGGGCGATGGACCCCGACGTGGTCGTCCGACACAAGCACTACTTCGTGCCGGCCTCCATGACCGGAGCCGGCATGATCGTCATGGAAAACCGGGCGGATGCCGCCTCGGCAGCGGCTGCCTGACGCCATGTTCTGGCTCATGACCTGCCGCCATCGGCGCGATGCACCGGCGCTACGCGAACAACATCGGGATGCACACCGCCAGCATGTCGCTTCGGGCGGCGGTGGATTGGTTCGGGTGCTGATCGGCAGCGCTCTGACCGAAGACGATGGCGAGGCACCGAATGGCAATTTCGGCATTCTGGAAGCACCTTCGCGAGAGGCGGCGCAGGCCTTCGCCGAGAGCGATCCCTATGCTCTCGCCGGCCTCGTCGAGGCCATCGAGATCACGGCGCTCGCATCCCGTTTTCAGGCGCATCGGATCGATCCCATGACGCGCTAGCCGTTGCAGAATATGGCCAGCCGGGTCGTTCAAGAAGCCCGGGCCAAAGCACTCAGAGAGGAAGACATAAGTGACGACAGAAAAAGACCTAGGGGCTTCGACTCCGGCATCCGGGATGACGCGACGCCATGTCCTGATGGGTGCGGCGGCTCTCGGTATGACAGCCACGTATTCCGGGCGCGTCTCCGCACAGGCCTATCCGAGCCAGAACATCCTGCTCGTCGTCCCGTTCACGCCCGGCGGATCGACGGACATTCTGGCACGGCTTCTCGGACAGCGGCTCGAGGGCGCGCTCAAATATCCGGTCCTCGTCGAATCCCGCCCGGGCGCCGGCGGCTCGGTCGGCGTCGGGTCCGTGGCTCGCGCTGCAGCGGACGGACACACGCTGGTCATGGGCCATATCGGCACCTTTGCGGTCAATCCGGCGCTTTATCCGAAGCTGCCCTACGATTCGATGAAGAGCTTCGAGCCGGTCAGTGGCATCGCGAACGTGCACAACATGCTTGTCGTCCATCCGGACGTGCCGGCAAAGACGCTGCAGGAACTCATCGATTACGCCAAGCAGAACCCGGGCAAGCTGAACTACGCCTCCGGCGGCATCGGCAGCGCGGCCCATATCGCGATGGTCGCGCTTGCCGACCGGACGGGCATGAGCCTGACCCACGTGCCCTATCGCGGCACCGCGCCGGCGGTGACCGATCTTCTCGGCGGTCGTGTGCAGCTTACCTTCACGGGGGCGCCGAACCTGCTGCAGCATGTGGAGGCCGGCTCGATGCGGGCGCTTGCGGTTTCCGGGTCGTCGCGCCTCAAGAGTGCTACGAACGTTCCCACCGTAGCGGAGTCGGGCTTTCCCGGATTCGAAGCGTCGCAATGGTACGGAATCCTGGTGCCGGCCGGCACGCCTCAAACGGTGGTGGACAAACTCAACACGGAGATCAGGACGGCGATGGCCGCGCCTGAGATCGCCGAGCGTCTGTCGCTGGAGGGCGCCGAGGTGTGGACCAACACGCCTGCCGAATTCCGCGATCACATCTCCAAGGAGATGGTGCGCTGGGGTGACCTGGTGAAACGCACGGGCATCAAGCCTGAATAACCATTTCCTTCCTGCTTCCTGAAAGGATGCCGTCAGACGTATCCAAAAGGAGGCGGGGAGTTTCATAAGGGAGGAAAGAGAATGCTACGACGGACATTGTTGAGTGCTGCAGGAGCAGCCGCCGCCATGCTCGCCTTGGGTGGGGCGGCGATGGCGCAGGAGACCTTGAAGATCGGCCTGATCCTGCCGATGACCGGGCCCTTCGCCTCGACCGGACGCCAGATCGAGGCGGCGGCGAAGCTCTATATGCAGCAGAAGGGCGATACGGTCGCGGGCAAGAAGATCCAGCTGATCGTCAAGGATGATACCGGCACCGCCGACGTCACCAAGCGCCTCGCCCAGGAGCTGATTGTCCAGGACAAGGTCACGGTCCTTGCCGGTTTCGGGCTCACGCCTCTGGCCCTGGCGACGGCGCCGCTCGCCACGCAGGCAAAGGTGCCCGAGGTCGTGATGGCGGCCGCGACCTCGATCATTACCGAGCAATCGCCCTTCATCGTTCGCTCGAGCTTCACGGCCGCGCAAGCTACCGTTCCTCTTGCCCAATGGGCGGCGAAGGAGGGTCTCAAGCGCGTCGTCACCATCGTTTCCGACTACGGTCCGGGCATCGATGTGGAGAAGGCGTTCACCGAGACCTTCACCAAGGCCGGCGGGCAGGTGGAGAACCTGCGCGTTCCGCTCGCGAACCCGGACTTCTCGCCCTTCCTGCAGAAGTTGGCCGACGCCAAGCCCGATGCGCTTCTGGCCTTCGTGCCTTCGGGCGTCGGTTCGCAGTTCATGAAGCAGTTCGTGGAGCGCGGCCTCGACAAGAGCGGCATCCGCTTCCTCGCGGAAGGCAGCGTCACCGACGACGATCTGCTCAACAGCATCGGCGACGTGGCGCTCGGCGCCGTGACATCACATCACTACTCGGCAGCCCATGACAGCCCGGAAAACAAGGCGTTCGTCGAGGCCTTCAGAAAGGCCAATAACGGCATGCGTCCGAACTTCATGGCGGTGGGCGGCTACGACGGCATGCACCTGATCTACGAGGGCCTGAAGAAGACCAACGGCGAGGGCGGGCATGCGCTGCTCGACGCCATGAAGGGCATGAGCTGGACGAGCCCGCGCGGTCCGGTCTCCATCGATCCGCAGACCCGCGACATCATCCAGAACGTCTATGTCCGCAAGGTCGAGCGCAAGGACGGCGAGCTTTACAATGTGGAGTTCGCCACGACGCAGAACGTCAAGGATCCGGTGAAGGCAGCGAAGTCCAACTGAGCATCGAATCGTGACTGAGGCGCTGTTGCAAGACGGCGCCTCTTTTTATGTATACAGATTTAACGCTCACGCTTCGCTTTTTGTGCATCCGGTCGCGAATTAGCCGCAAGTATAGTTGCCTCGCGCCGCGACCTGTATACAGTCTGTATCAGGGAGAAAAAGATGACGCACGCCAATGCCTTTCCCCTCAATGCCTGGTACGCCGCGGCCTGGGGCCATGAGATCGCGCACGAACTCGCCCCCCGGACGATCTGCGACAAGGATGTGGTTCTCTACCGTCGCAGCGATGGTCAGGTGACCGCGCTCGAAGACGCCTGCTGGCATCGGCTGTTGCCGCTCTCCATGGGCCGCCTTGAAGGCGATCAGGTGATCTGCGGCTACCACGGGCTCGTGTTCAACTCGGCCGGGCGCTGCACCTACATGCCGGCGCAGAAGACCATCAATCCCTCGGCTTGCGTCCGTTCCTACCCGGTTGCCGAGCGCCATCGCCTCGTCTGGATCTGGCCCGGAGATCCCGCTCTGGCCGATCCGGCCAAGATCCCCGATTTCCACTGGAACGACGGTACCGAATGGGTCGGCGAGGGCGGCACTTTCTACAGCCTCAAATGCGACTACCGCCTCGTGATCGACAACCTGATGGACCTGACGCACGAGACTTACGTCCATGCCGGCAGCATCGGCGACGAGGCCATCACCAGCACGCCCTTCGACGTGACGCATACGGAACGCACGGCGACCGTCACGCGCTGGATGAAGAACATCGAGCCGCCGCCGTTCTGGGCCAAGCAGCTCGACCGGCGCGGCGAGCACGTGGACCGGTGGCAGATCATCTATTTCCAGGCTCCCTCGACGGTTGTGGGCGACGTGGGCGTCGCCGTGACGGGAACTGGCGCTCCCGAGGGAGACCGGTCGCAGGGCGTCAACGGCGCCTTCCTCGCGGCGATCACGCCGGAGACCGACAAGTCCTGCCATTACTTCTGGAACTTCGTTCGCACCTTCCGGACCGATGACGAGCAGCTCACGCGCGACATCAACAAGGCGCATGTGAACGAGGGCAAGGGCGTCTACGACCAGGACCACACAGTTCTCGAGGCGCAGCAGATCGCCATCGACAGAAATCCGCGCATGCCGTTCTACAACCTCAACATCGATGCCGGTGCGCTCTGGGCCCGTAAGTTGATCGATGGGATGCTGGCCGATGAGCACGGTCCACAGCCTCACGTTCCGAGCCAGGCGGCCGAGTAGGATCCGACGATGGCCGAGCAACTCGAATGGCGCTCTGCGAAGCTCATCCGGACGCGGGATCTCACCCGTGATATCCGGCTCTTCGAGATCGAGCCCTCGGGAGACTTCGTGGTCCCGAAGGCAGGCAGCCACATCAATGTGACGGTGCAGATCGGCAGCCGGCCGGACGTGCGGTCCTATTCGATCGTCGGCCCGTGCACCGATGGCATGTACCGGATCGCGGTCAAACTCCTTGGCGACAGCCGCGGCGGCTCGGCCTATATGTGGAGCTTGGCTCCCGGCGCCCATCTCACCATCTCGACACCGGGCAACCATTTCGATCTCGGGCGCAACCGGCCGGAATATCTGCTGCTGGCGGGCGGCATCGGCATCACGCCGATCTTCACGATGGCCCTGGCTCTCGCCGAGATCGAGGCCGATTTCCGAGTGCTCTATGCCTGTCGCAGCCGGGAGGACATGGCGCTGGCCGAGGAATTGCGGGAGCGCATCGGCGACCGGCTGCAGATGTTCGTCGATGAGGACGGGCAGCGGGTCGATCTCGACGCCGAGATCGCTAGGCTTGTCCCTGGTGGGGAACTCTACGTCTGCGGCCCCATCGGCATGCTGGAGGCGGCCAAGAGGGCCTGGCAGCAGAGCGGCCGCCCGGTCGAGCAGCTGCGGTTCGAGACCTTCGGCAATAGCGGGCGCTTCGCCTCGCAGCCCTTCAGGGTCAACATCCCGCGCCTCAACCTCGTGGTCGACGTGCCGCAGAACCAGACCATGCTGGACGCCCTCGAAACAGCCGGAATCGCCATGATCTCGGATTGCCGGCGCGGCGAATGCGGGTTGTGTGCGCTGCATATTCTCGACGTCGACGGTATTGTCGACCACCGGGATGTGTTCTTCAATGACGAGGAGAAGGCTGCCAATGCCAAACTCTGCACCTGCGTCTCGCGGGTGGCGGGGGGCAGCATCACCATCGATACCGCGGACAGGGCAGCGTGATGAGCGTGGACAAGGTCAGCGACCGCTCGCTTTCCCAGACGGTGAAGGCCCAGCTCGCCCTGCGCGAGCTCGTGCTTCGCGGCGAGCTGAACCCGGGCGAGCGGGTCTCCGAACTGCAGATGGTCGAGCGGCTCGGCGTGTCCCGGACCCCGGTCCGGATGGCTCTCGTCCGGCTCGAGGAGGAAGGTCTGCTGGAGGCCATTCCGTCCGGCGGTTTTGCGGTCAAGGCCTTCTCGGAGAAAGAAGTCTACGAGGCGATCGAGATCCGCGGCACTCTGGAAGGAGTGGCCGCGCGCTTTGCCGCCGAGCACGGGGCGAGCCGGACCGACCTGCGCAATGCCGCTGATATTCTCGATGCCATTGACGACGTGGTTCGACAGGAGCGGATCGAGATCGACCTGCTGCAATATGTGGAACTGAATGCGCAGTTTCACCGGATCCTTCTCGCCATGGCGGACAGCCCGACCCTGGCGCGGCAGCTCGAGCGGGCCAATGCGCTGCCCTTCGCCTCGCCGAGCGCTCTCGTTCCGGTGCAGTCGCGCTCGCCGGAGCTGCATCATATCCTGACCGTCGCGCAGGACCAGCATCGCTGCGTCCTCAGCGCCATCGAGCGGCGGGAGGGAAGCCGGGCGGAAGCCATCATGCGGGAGCATGCGCGCATCGCTCACCGCAATTTGGAATGGGCGCTCACGAACCAGCGGGACATGGATCTCGTACCCGGTTCCGCGCTGATCAAGAGGCGCATCCGCGCCTGAAACAGGAAGGCTTGGAAAAAGCCGAAGAGGGAGGAAGAGACATGCTGAGACGGACATTGTTAAGCGCTGTAGGCGCTGCGGCGGCCATGCTGGCTCTGAGCGGGGTGGCGATGGCTCAGGAGACGGTAAAGATCGGCCTGATCCTGCCGATGACCGGGCCCTTCGCCTCGACCGGACGTCAGATCGAGGCGGCGGCGAAGCTCTACATGCAGCAGAAGGGCGATACGGTTGCAGGCAAGAAGATCCAGCTGATCGTCAAGGACGATACCGGCACCGCCGACGTCACCAAACGCCTCGCCCAGGAACTCATCGTCAACGACAAGATCGCCGTCATGGCCGGCTTCGGGCTGACGCCTCTGGCCTTGGCGCCAGCGCCTCTGGCGACGCAGGCGAAGGTGCCGGAGGTGGTGATGGCGGCCGCAACCTCCACCATCACCGAGGCCTCGCCCTTCATCGTCCGCACCAGCTTCACCCTGCCTCAGGCGACCGTGCCGATGGCGGATTGGGCGGCCCAGAACGGCCTCAAGAAAGTCGCGACGCTCGTCTCCGATTACGGCCCCGGCATCGACGCCGAGAAGGCCTTCACCGCCGCCTTCACCGCCAAGGGCGGGCAGGTCGAGAACCTGCGGGTTCCGCTTGCAAACCCGGACTTCTCGCCCTTCCTGCAGAAGGTGGCGGACGCCAAGCCTGACGCCCTGTTCGTGTTCGTGCCCTCCGGTATCGGCGCCCAGTTCATGAAGCAGTTCGTCGAGCGCGGCCTCGACAAGAGTGGCATCAAGCTCATCGGACCCGGCGACGTCACCGATGACGATCTGCTCAACAACATGGGCGACGTTGCACTCGGAGCGATCACGACCCAGCATTACTCCGCAGACCACGACAGCGCGGAGAACAAGGCGTTCGTCGAGGCGTTCAAGAAGGCCAACAACGGCATGCGCCCGAACTTCATGGCGGTGGGTGGCTACGACGGCATGCACCTGATCTATGAAGGTTTGAAAAAGACCAACGGCGAAGGCGGGCAGGCTCTCGTCGACGCGATGAAGGGCATGAGCTGGACCAGCCCGCGCGGTCCAGTCTCCATTGACCCGCAGACGCGTGACATCGTGCAGAACATCTACGTCCGCAAGGTCGAGCGCAAGAACGGGGAACTCTACAACGTCGAGTTCGCCACGATTCCCAATGTCAAGGACCCGGTGAAAGCCGCCAAGTCCAATTGATCACTTGCGGAAGCGCCGTCGAAGGGCGGCGCTTCCCTGAATACGCCTGGAGAGAACGGTGCTGACCATCCTCTTTGACGGCATTGCCTACGGCATGCTGTTGTTCGTGCTGGCCTGCGGGCTCGCGGTGACCCTGGGACTGATGAACTTCGTCAACCTTGCGCACGGCGCCTTCGCCATGGCCGGCGGCTATGTGACGGCCGTTCTCATGAACCGCTTTGGCGTGCCGTTTCTTCTAACTCTTCCCCTGGCCTTTGCCGTGCCGGCCGTCATCGGCCTGGTGCTCGAGCGGACGCTCTACAAGCAGCTTTACGCGCGCAGCCACCTCGATCAGGTGCTGTTCTCCATCGGTCTGGTCTTCATGGCGGTCGCAGCCGTCGACTATACCATGGGATCGCAGCAGCAGATGATCCAGATCCCGACCTGGCTCCAGGGCCGCGTCGAGATTCTCGGCATCCAGGTCGGCCTCTATCGCAGCTTCATCATCGCCGTTTGCGGCGTCCTCGTGGTGGCGCTGCAATTCGTCCTGACCAGAACACGCTTCGGGAGCCGCTTGAGGGCGGCGGTTGACGACCCGAGGGTCGCGCGCGGCCTCGGCATCAATGTGAGCGTGATCTTCGCCACCACCTTCGCGGTCGGCTCCGGGCTCGCGGGCCTAGGCGGCGCGCTGGGCGCGGAGATCCTTGGCCTCGATCCCACGTTCCCGCTCAAGTTCATGATCTACTTCCTGATCGTGGTGACGGTCGGGGGCACCACCAGCATCACAGGCCCGTTCGTTGCGTCTCTGCTGCTCGGCATCGCCGACGTCGCCGGCAAGTATTACGTGCCGAGCTTGGGTGCCTTCGTCATCTACACGCTCATGATCGTCGTTCTCGTTCTTCGCCCACAGGGCCTGTTCGCCCGTGCGCGCTGAACCGATAGGAAAACACCCGATGCAGTCGACCACTGCCGAAACTGTCAGGACGGGCTTAAGCCGCAGGGGACGATGGGGCATCGGCGAGATCGCCTTCTGGCTCGTGGCCGCAGCGACCCTGTTCTTCCTGCCCGAGCGCCATCTCATCCTGAACGAGATCGCGATCATCGGTCTCTTTGCGCTCTCCCTCGACCTTATCCTCGGCTACGCCGGAATCGTGTCCCTGGGCCACGCCGCCTTCTTCGGCCTTGGCGCCTATGTGGCGGGCATCATGGCCAAGAACGGCTTGGGTGACCCCCTGCTCGGATTGGGCGGAGCAGCGATCGCTGCGGCTATTCTCGGCTTCGTCACCAGCTTCCTCGTGCTGCGCGGTTCCGATCTGACCAAGCTGATGGTGACGCTCGGCGTCGCGCTGGTTCTCGGCGAGCTGGCCAACCAGATGTCCTGGCTGACCGGCGGCGCCGACGGCCTTCAGGGCATCAGCATGGGACCGATCCTCGGGCTGTTCGAGTTCGATATCTTTGGGACAGTCGCCTATGCGTACAGCCTCGTGGTGACCTTCGTGCTGTTCGTGCTTGCGCGCCGGATCGTCGTGTCGCCCTTTGGCCTGTCGCTGCGTTCGATCCGCGACAATCCTCTGCGGGCCCGCGCCGTCGGCATTCCGGTCAACCGCCGCCTTGTCGCGGTCTACACGCTCGCCGCGGCTTACGCGGGCGTTGCCGGCGGGCTTTTGGCGCAGACCACCCAGTTCGTCTCCCTCGACGTGCTCGCCTTCCACCGTTCCGCAGACGTGATGCTGGTGCTGGTGATCGGCGGCGTCGGCTATCTCTACGGCGGATTGATCGGGGCCGTCGTCTTCAAGGTGCTCCAGGACGTCCTCTCGGCCTGGACGCCGCAATACTGGCAGTTCTGGATCGGCCTGATCCTCGTCCTCCTGGTCCTGGCCGGCCGCGAACGCCTGACCGACAAGGCCAGATTCGCAGTGAAGCGCTTCTTCGGCCGCTTCAAGGCGCAGCGCACCGACGCGATACCGACCACCTCGGCCCGGGAGATCTAACATGGCGCCTGCTCTCGAAACCAGAGGCCTCGTGAAGCGCTTCGGCGGCCTCGTCGCCACCGATGACGTGACGTTCAAGTTGGAGCAGGGCGCGCGTCACGCCCTGATCGGCCCCAATGGCGCCGGCAAGACCACCTTCATCAACCTGCTCACCGGCGTGCTGACTCCTACCTCCGGCCAGATCCTGCTGGAAGGCGAGGACATCACGCGCCTGCGTCCGGAACTGCGGGTCCAGCGCGGCCTGGCGCGCACCTTCCAGATCAATCAACTCTTCCCGGCCATGACGCCGCTTGAAACCCTGGGCCTTGCCGTGTCCGAGCGGATGGGCGGCGGACGCGACTGGTGGCGCGTGATCGGCAGCAAGCGGGAGATCGTCGACGAGATCGTCGAGATCGCCCAGCGCTTCCGCCTGACCGACGTGCTCGACGAGCGCACCTCGAATCTCGCCTATGGCAAGCAGCGCCTGCTGGAAATCGCCGTCGCCTTCGCCTGCCGGCCGCGCGTGCTGCTTCTCGACGAACCGGCGGCGGGCGTGCCGGAGGCGGAGCGGCACGAGCTGCTCGCCACCGTGGCGGCGCTGCCGCGCGACGTGTCGGTGCTGCTGATCGAGCACGACATGGACCTCGTGTTCAGCTTCGCCGACCGGATTTCGGTTCTCGTCAACGGCGCGCTGTTCACGGAAGGCACCGTCGAGGAGGTTTCGACTGACCCCAGGGTTCGGGCCGTCTATCTTGGGGAGAGCGTCGATGAGTGATCTACTCAACCTGCAGCAGGTCTCGGCGGGCTACGGCGATGCCATCGTCATTTCGAAGATCGATCTGAGCCTGAAGCCTGGAGAATCGCTCGCGGTGCTCGGCCGCAACGGTACCGGCAAGACCACGCTCATCAACACCATCATCGGCGTGACCCGCCTTCGCGGCGGCTCGATCACACTCGGCGGTCGCGACCTGACCACGACCCGCCCCGACAAGCGGGCGCTCGCCGGAATCGGCTGGGTGCCGCAGGAGCGCAACATCTTCAAATCGCTGACGGTGGAGGAGAACATCACGGCGGTTGCCCGCCCTGGTGCCTGGAATCTGGCGCGTGTCTATGAGATGTTTCCCCGTCTCAAGGAACGGCGCTCCAACCTCGGCAACCAGCTTTCCGGCGGCGAGCAGCAGATGCTGGCGATCGCCCGCGCGCTGGTGCTCAATCCCAAGCTCATGCTGCTCGACGAGCCGACCGAGGGTCTCGCTCCCATCATCATCGAGGAACTGCTCGCTGCGCTCAGCCGGATCATCCGCGGGGAGGGCATGTCGGCCATCGTGGTCGAGCAGCACGCCCAGAAGATCCTCGGCGTCACCGACAACGCGCTTATCCTCGATCGCGGCACCATCGTCCATGCCGGTCCGAGCCGGGCGCTGATCGAAGATCCGGCCGCCCTCGAGCAGCATCTCGGGGTGACGGCCAAGAAAAAGTCCGCACGCGTGGCGGCGAACTGAACCAAAAAGTGGAGGAACATCCGATGCAACGAACCAAGCCACCTTTCCGCGCCGACATGGTCGGCAGCCTGCTGCGCACCGCGGCGTTGAAGGACGCACGCCACAAGCACCATGACGGCGAAATCTCCGACGAGGCTCTGAAGGAGATCGAGGACCGGGAGATCCGCGCCCTGATCAAGCGCCAGGAGGAGATCGGCCTGCAGGCGGTGACCGACGGCGAGTTCCGCCGCGCCTTCTGGCATTTCGACTTCCTGGAGCATCTCGACGGCGTGACCTCCGTCGAGGCGGATTCCGGCATGAACTTCAAGGGCGGCGTCGGCATCGCCAAGGCCCTGCGGATCACCGGGAAGGTCGGTTTTTCCGGCCAGCACCCGATGATCGATCATTTCCGCTTCGTGAAGGACAACACCGACCGCGTGGCGAAGATGACGATCCCGGGTCCGAGCATGCTGCATTATCGCGGCGGCCGGAAAATGATGAACATGGGCGTCTATCCCAACATGGACGACTTCTATGCCGATGTCGGCAAGGCCTACAACAAGGCCGTCCACGCCTTCTACGACGCCGGCTGCCGCTATCTCCAGCTCGACGACATCTCGTTCGCCTATCTCTGCGATCCCGAGCAGCGCGAGATGCTGCGCCAGCGCGGCGACGATCCGGAGAAACAGCCGGAGATCTATGCCGGGATGGTGCGCGAGGCGCTGAAGGACAAGCCGGACGACCTGACGATCACCATGCATCTGTGCCGCGGCAATTTCCGCTCGACCTTCATCGCATCGGGCGGCTACGAGCCGGTCGCGGAAGTGCTATTCAACCGCATGCCGGTCGACGGTTATTTCATGGAATGGGATACGGATCGGGCAGGGGGCTTCGAGCCCCTGCGCTTCCTGCCGAAGGGCAAGTCCGTCGTTCTCGGTCTCGTGACCTCCAAGACCGGTACCCTGGAAAAGAAGGACGACATCAAGCGGCGCATCGACGAGGCGAGCAAGTTCGTCGATCTCGATCAGCTCTGCCTTTCACCCCAATGCGGCTTCGCCTCGACGGAAGAGGGCAACACGCTGGCCGAGGACGAGCAATGGGCCAAGCTGCGGATGATCGTCGAGATCGCCGAGGAAGTCTGGGGCAGCCCGGGCAGCGGGGCCAAGAAGGCGGCGTGAGTGTATGGTCCATAAAGGGTTTACGCCCCCTTAGCCCTCATCCTGAAGGCCGCCGCAGGCGGCGTCGCGAAGGACGAGGGCGCTTCCAGTGCGCGCTAGATCCTCTTTCGAGACGCCACTTCGTGGCTCCTCAGGATGAGGACAGAGATTTACGAGCCGGACACTGAGGACAACGTGGGGGCGAGCCGTTCGGCCCGCCCCCCGTCACGGCGATTTTCGTATGGAAGCGATGACGATGCAGGAAGAACCGGTGCTTGACCTCGCCCATCTGGGCCATCTCGAGCTGCTGACGCCGAAGCCGGACGAGAGCCTGCGTTTCTTCGTCGACGTGATGGGCATGACGGAAAGCGGACGCCAGGGCGATTCCGTCTATCTGCGCGGCTGGGACGATTACGAGCGCCACTCGCTCAAGCTCACGGCTTCCAAGAAGCCCGGCATGGGGCATATGGCCTTCCGGGCGCGCAGCCGGCAGGCCCTTGAGCGCCGGGTCGCCGCGCTCGAGGGCTCCGGCTACGATATCGGCTGGACGGACGGCGACCTCGGTCATGGCCCGGCCTTCCTGTGCCGCGATCCGGACGGGCATTTGGTCGAGCTGTATTACGAGACGGAATGGTATGAGCCGCCGCCGGAGCTTAAGCCTGCCCTGAAGAACCAGGCGCAGCGCTTCCCGGCGCGCGGCGTCAATGTTCGCCGGCTCGATCACCTCAATTGTCTCGCCGCGGATATCCGCGCCAATCGCATCTTCTTCGAGACCTATCTCGGATGCCGGCTGACCGAGCAGATCGTCCTGAACGACGGCACCGAAGCCGGCATGTGGATGACGCTGACAAACAAAAGCTACGACTTCGCCTTCACCCGCGACCATACGGGTGCGAAAGGCCGCTTCCACCACCTGACTTATGCCCTCGACAGCCGCGAGGACGTCCTGCGCGCGGCGGATATCTTCCTGGAGGCAGGGGTTCCCATCGAATCGGGCCCGCACAAGCACGCGGTTCAGCAGACCTTTTTCCTCTATGTCTACGAGCCTGGCGGCAACCGCGTCGAAGTCTGCAACGCCGGCGCGCGGCTCATCCTCGCCCCGGACTGGAAGCCGATCGTCTGGACGGAGGAGGAGCGCAAGAAAGGACAGGCCTGGGGCATGAAGACGGTCGAATCGTTCCACACCTATGGGACGCCGCCGGTCGAGGGCGCCCATTAGCAGCCATCCCGTATATTCCGTAGAGGAAAATTCCGTCATTCAAAGATACTGGTCCCTATAACCATTAACTCTACCAAGGGTTTAACGGCTGCTGCCCGACGACGTTCTGTTGACGTTTAAGAATATATTACGACATTCTGCGCTATCGATACGCTGATATCCATGGCGGATTGGACGCTCACCGCGGTGAGACTGGGCCAAGGGCATGATGCCGTTCCGTCATACCGGTGAGAGCCCGGTATGCTTCTTCACCCCAATCATCGTCATCTCTCCCCGGCCGTCAGGCCAATGGAAGCGTAATGGATCGGTCCGCCGTCCTATCCGGGACATCGCCGCTGTCCGCCGGCCCCTGGCTGACACGCCCGTTCAGAGGCCTGATCGGCCGGTTCGGCATCGGCTTCCTGATTCCCGTGCTCGAGGCCACGCTGCTCATCACCCTGCTCGCGCTCGCGCTCCCGGTCGCCCTGCTCCAGGTCTACGACCGGATTCTTCCGAACAAGGCGATCGGTACGCTGGCGGTGCTCGCGACGATGGTGACGATCGCCATCCTGCTGGAGGCGCTGCTGCGCCACGTGCGCGGACGCGTTCTCGCCCGCATCGCCGCAACGTCCGAGGCGCAGGCGCATCGCCAGGCGATGGAATGCCTGCTCAATGCACCACTGTCGGCTCTGGAAGGTCACGGCAACGGCTATTATGCCGAGCGCCTTTCCGCCATCGGCTCCTTACGCGAAGCCTGGTCCGGCCCGGCGCTGCAGGCGATGCTCGATCTGCCTTTCGCGCTGCTCTATCTCGTTGGCATCTGGTATCTCGCCGGGCCGCTCGTTCTGGTGCCGCTGGCGCTCCTCGGCGGCGTCGGGCTGCTTGCCGTCCTGACGGGACGCCGCGTCCGCTCCGCCGCCCACAACCTCGCCATGGCCGAGGAACGGCGCTTCAATTTCCTGTTCGATACGCTGAACTGCATCCATTCCATGAAGGTTCTGGGCGCCGAGCCGCTGCTGGAGCGGCGCTACGAGCGCCTGCAGAACGGCTCGGCGCAGCTGCGGCGCAGGCTGGCGCAGACGATCTCCGCAGGCCAGGAAGGCGGCATGCTGCTCGCCCAGATCGCAACGGTGGGCGTTGCCGCCTTCGGCTGCCACATGGTGCTGAGCGGACAGCTCAGCGTCGGCGGCCTCGGCGCCTGCACCATGCTGGTCGGGCGCACCATGCAGCCCTTGCTCGGCGGCGTCGCCCTGTGGTCGCGCCTGCAGTCGCTGGCGGAAAGCCGCCGGCGCGTGGCCGAGATCGGGTCCTTGCCCCAGGAGCGTCACGCCGGCCGTCCCGTGCTGCAGGTGAGGGAAGGCCATGTGGTGCTGGAGGCTGTCCGGTTTCGAACCCAGCACTATTCCGAATGGCTTTTCGACGGGTTGGCGCTCGAGGCGAAGCCCGGCGAGATCGTCGGCATCACAGGCTCCAACGGCTCCGGCCGCTCGGCGCTGCTGCGCCTGATCGCCGGCGATCTGCAGGCGAACGAGGGGCATGTTCGGATTGACGGACAGAATCTCGCCGACGTCGATGTGGGGCCTGCGCGCCGGCTTGTCGCCCTGGTGCCGCCGGACCCGGCACTGGTGCGTGGAACGCTTCTGCAGAATATGACGATGCACCAGCCGCAGCGGGAAGCCCTGGCTTTGCGCCTCGCGACGGAACTCGGCCTGGATCAGGTCGCGAGCGCCCTGCCGGGCGGCTGGCACACGCAGGTCGGCGTTGCTGCGACGCCACTGCCACGTGGCGCGGCCCAGCGCATCGGCGTCGTGCGCGCGCTGGTCGAGGAGCCGCGTATCCTTCTCCTCGATGATATCAGCTCGCAGATCGATAGCGACAGCGACGCACGTCTCGCCCGGCTCATGGTGGAATTGAGGGGCAGGGTGACCGTGATCATCGTCACCCATCGCCCCTCCACCCTGAACATCGCCGACCGGGTCTATGCGATCCGCAGCGGTGGATTGGAGCGCGTATCGTGAGCGCGCATCTGCACGGCCCGATCGAGCTGCCTGAAGATCTTGCGACGCCGTCGGATCTCACGCGCTGCCTATCGGCCATGCTGTGGCTGATGGAATGGTCGGGCGGCGTCGACGATCTGCTGGCAGCTCTTCCTCACGCCAAGCCCGACATCGACCTCACGGATCTGCGCAACACGCTTGCCGTCCTGGGCTATCCGACCCGAATGGAACGTCTGCGCGGCGGTTCGCTCGATCCGCGCCGCCTGCCGGCGATCCTCCTGACCCGGGGCAAGGCGGCAGCTCTGGTCTATTGCGACGAGTCCGGCCAGGTGCTGACGCTGGACGGCAGCACGGGCGAGGTGACGCCATGTGTTCCTGAAACAATGCGCCATGGCGTGGCGCTGGTGATCGACACAGATGCCGCATCATCCCGCCAGAACTGGTTCGCTGGCATCGCGCGCCGCTTCCGCGGCGACCTGCCGGGACTGCTTTGCCTCAGCGGCCTGATGGCCGTGCTCGGGCTTGCCGTGCCGATCTTCACCATGGCGGTGTTCGACACCGTCATTGCCGGCTACAGCCCCGGCACCCTGCCCATGCTCGTCGGCGGAGTCATCGCGGCGATCCTGTTGGAGATCGCCTTTCGTGCCACGCGGCAGCGTGCGCTGCTGCGCATCGCCGAACGGCTCGACCGGCTGGTTCCGAGTGCGGTGTTCACGCAGCTGATGTCGCTGCCGACCGCGCTTGTGGAGCGGGCCGGCACCGCCTCGCAGGTGTCGCGTCTGCGTGATTTTGCAGCCATCCGCGAATTCCTGACCGGCAGTTTCGCGGTCGCCTTGCTCGACATGCCATTCACCGTGCTCGTCGTCGTGCTCATGGTGGTGCTCGGCGGCTGGATTGCCGTCGTTCCGGTCGGAACGGCCGCGGGCTTCGTCGCCCTCTATCTGGTCTCCCGCGGGCCGATGCGGCTCGCGATCGAGCAGGCCGCCCGCGCCAACCAGGCTCGGGAAGCACTGGCGGTCGAGGCACTGGAAGCCGTACGCACCTTGAAGCTCGTCGGCGCCGAGGAGCGCTGGATCGAGCGCTATGCCGGCGCTTCCGCCGCAGCGGCCATCGCCTCGGCTCGGGTCGGCACGCTTTCCGGTTCGGTCCTCGCCGCCAGCCAGGCGCTCGTCACGCTGTCCGGACTGGCCGCAGTCGTGATGGGAGTTGTCTCCGTCCTTGCAGGTGCGATGACGGCAGGCGCGCTCATCGCCGGCATGATGCTGATCTGGCGCATCCTCGGCCCGTTGCAGACCGGTTTCGTCATGCTGTCGCGGTGGGAGCAGACCGTTGCCTCCATTCGTCAGGTCGACGGGATGATGGCGCTCGAGACCGAGCGCCCCCCGCCGCTCGAGGCGCGCATGGCGCCGCCGGAGCAGGGCGCCATCGTGTTCCAGCGTGTGACCCTGCGCTACATGCCGCAGGCAGAGCCGGTGCTCGCCGGCGCCAGTTTCTCGATTCAGCCTGGGCAGGTCGTCGCCGTCACGGGCGCGGAAGGAACCGGCAAATCGACCTTGCTGCTCCTCATCGCGGGTCTCTACCGGCCGCAGGGCGGACTGGTGCGGATCGACGGGCACGACGTGCGCTCCTTCAACCCCGCTGTGCTCCGCCGCAGCATCGGCTGGGTGCCGCAATCGCCAGGGCTTCTCTACGGAACGGTCGCCCAGAATCTCCGCCTTGCCCGTCCTAGCGCCTCGGATGAGGAACTGCGCGCGGCAGCGGCGGAGGCTGGCGTCCTCGAGGCCATCGAGGCACTGCCGCAGGGTTTCGACACTCGCGTCGGCGACAACCAGAGCGGCCGGCTCCCTCGCAGCATCCTGCAGCGGATCGCCCTTGCCGGCGCTCTTCTGCGCAATGCCCCGATCCTTTTGCTGGACGAACCCGTGGCGGGACTCGACGATGCCTGCGCTCAGGCTTTCACCGATGTCATCGCCTCGCATCGGGGGCGCTGCACCATCCTCATGGCGACGCATCGGCCGAGCCATATCCGTCTTGCCGACCGTGTGCTGCGCGTCCGGGATGGACAGGTCGAGGAAATCGAACAGCAGGGCGCCCCTTCCGGACCGCGTCCTACCAGAACATCCATCGGCGTCCCTTTGGCCAATGCCGCCTTCGCGAACGTCGCTGCCGCCAACAGCTCGAAGGTTGCCTGATGAGCAAGACCGTCAACCACGCCGCCGAGGGCGAGATCCTGCCGGCAACGATCGACCGACGCATCCTGCCCCGTGCCAGCCGACAGCCGCGCCCTGACAGCCATGTGCTCGCGCTTGAGGAACTGCGCGTTCACGGCTTGGAGCGTGCCGTCGTGCTCGGTACAGGGCTGCTGGTGGCCTCGACCCTCGCTTGGGCGGCCTTGACCCATGTGCCTGAAGTCGCTGTGAGCGTCGGCGAGATTTCGCCCGCCGTCGCCCCCGCGCCGGTGCAGCATCTCGAAGGCGGCATCGTCGCCGAAGTGCTTGTGAACGAAGGCGAGCGGATCGAGGCTGGGCAACCCCTGTTGCGCATGAACGATGCGGCCGCACAATCCGAGCTGTCGCAGGCCCGCCTGCGCCTTGAATCCCTGCAGCTTCAGGCACAGCGCCTTGCCGCAGCGGCGAACGGCAATCTCATCGCCATGGAATTGCGCGGGCGCCAGGGTCCTACGGCAGGAATGGTCGCCGACGCGACGGGAGGAACGCAGGTGGTGCCGCTCCTGACAGCCGGTACCTTCGCCGAACCGCAGCGCGCCGCCTTGACGGCCCGCATGCGGGCTCTCGCCGATCGCATTTCCGTCCTGCAGGAGCAGGTCGCGCAGCGGCGCGGCGACCTTGCGACTCTATCTGGCCAGATCTCCTCTCTGCAGGAGCAGATGTCGCTGCATTCCAAGGAACTTGGCATCCGGGAGGATCTGGCGAGAAACGGCCTGACCACTCGCCTTTCCGTGCTTGAGGCGCAGCGGCTTTTCATGAGCGCCAAGGCGGAGCACGAACGCCTGAGCGGGCAGCATGGCACCGCTCTGCGCAGCCTCGCCGAGGCGGAAGCGCGGATCACCGAGGCGCAATCAACAGCCGTGGACGAAGCCCGTCAGGAAGCGGCCCGCGTCGCGCTCGAAGTTGCGGAGACGACGGAAGTCGTCCGCAAGCTCGAGGACCGTGCCGACCGCACGGTGCTGCGAGCGCCCATCGACGGCGTTCTGCGCGGGCTCGCCGTTCATCGTCCCGGCACCGTGCTGCCGCCGGGCGGGCTGGTGGCCGAGATCATGCCGCAGGATTCCTCGCTCGTCGCCGATGTGCGCCTCATGCCGCGGGACATCGGCTTCATCGAGCCAGGCCAGCAAGTCCACGTGAAGGTGCAGGCCTTCGATTATTCACGCTTCGGCTCGGTGGAAGGAACGGTGGAGCGTGTCTCCGCCGGCACTTTCCTCGACGAGCAGCGGCAGCCGCATTACCGCGCGCGCATCGCACTTAAGCAGCAGCATGTGGGCCACGATCCGCGTTTCGCGCAACTCGTGGCCGGCATGACCGTCCAGGCGGACATCACCACCGGCACCAAGACGGTGCTGCAATACCTGCTGAAGCCGATCTACTCGGCGATGGCAGGCTCCTTCCATGAGCGCTGAGGAACAGCCCATGAGCCAGCAGCCCGATCTCACCATTCCCTTCGATGCCAGCGTCCTCGACGAGGAGGCCTTGCGAGCCCTGCGTGCCGTGCAGCGCATGGTTCCGGCAGGCGACGGAGGTTCCAGCGGCAATCTCGTCGGTGGCACCGAGGCGGTCGCGGCCTTCGGCATGGTGCCGGGAGCACCGTCTGGAACGGCCTCTGTCAGGCCCTTCGAGATCGCAGCTGGGAGGACGGACGGAGCTGTAGCGCGCGAAGAAGCACCTTCGAGTGAAACGGATCTCGCTCCGTCGAACGATAATCCCGCGCTGGTCGATGCGGCGCTGCCCGACGACGTACCGATGCGGGCACCGGCAGCATCACAGTCCTCGCCTGCACCGAAGGCTGCCACATCCTCGGGCTCGTCGAGCTATGTCCCTGACACGTCCGCGGCCGTGGCCTTTGCTCCGGAGGTCGTGAAGGCCGGCGCAGATCTCCCCGATGATCAGGTTGCACACCCGCAACCACCAGCCGACGAGCTGATTGAGGAACAACCGCAGGACGTTACGGCCACGCCGCCTCTTGCGCAGGCCACCGACGCGGAAGGGCAGGAGGACCGGCCAATTGCCTTGAACCTTTCCGCCGCTCTCGCCGATACCGATGGTTCGGAGCTGCTGTCGGTCAAGATTTTCGGAGTTCCCGAAGGCGCCACGCTCACGCACGGCACGCGGCAATCAGACGGCAGCTGGAGCGTCTCTCCCGCCGATCTGGCCGATCTCGCGATCATTCCTCCGGAGAACTTCTCCGGTACCTTCAACCTTACCTTGCGCGCCACCTCGCAGGAATCGAACGGTGAGACGGCCGCGACCGAAGTCGCGTTTCAGGTCCAAGTCCATGCAGTCGCCGATGCCCCGAGCGTCGCGGTCGCCGACGCCCATGGACAGGAAGACACGGCCGTCAGCCTCGCAGGCCTCGGCGGGGCTTTGCGTGATACGGATGGCTCGGAGAGCCTCAGCTTCGTGATCTCGGGCGTTCCCGCAGGCGCGACGCTCAGTGCCGGCACCTCTCTCGGCGGCGGGCGATGGGCACTCAGCCCGGCGCAGCTCGAAGGGCTGACGCTCACACCTCCGGCCCATTTCTCGGGACAATTCAACCTCACGCTCACGGCCATCGCCACGGAGAGCGAGGCCGGCGTGCCGAGCGCCCGCACATCGGCTTCCTTTGTCGTGAGCCTGGATCCGGGGGTCGATGCCGGTAGCATTGGCGGCGCAAGCCAGGGGGCGGAGGACACGCCGATCCTGGTCCAGCCGGCCTTCCTGACGCCCGACATGGACGGCTCGGAGACATGGTCGGAGTTCACGCAAGTGGCAGGCGTGCCGGCGGGAGCCACGCTCAGCCGCGGCACGGAAATCGCCCCGGGCCTCTGGCAGGTTGCGACGGCGGATCTGCGCGGGGGGCTCGTGAGCGTGCGCCCGGCGGTGCACAGCGATGCGGACTTCACGCTGACCCTGACGGCGACCCTGACGGATAGCGGCAACGGCACGAGCGTGAGCCGGGTCGTCACCGGGACGCATGTGGTGACCGTGGATGCCATCGCCGACGCACCCGCTATCTCCGCGGGCAACGCTGCAGGGGATGAGGACCAGCCAATCCCGCTCAATCTCTCCGCCGCTCTCGTCGACAACGATGGCTCGGAGGTTCTCTCGGTCAACATCCTCGGCGTGCCCGATGGCGCGAGCCTCTCGCATGGCACGCGGCAACGCGACGGCAGCTGGAGCGTCTCTCCCGCCGATCTGGCTCACCTGTGCATCACGCCTCCTGCCGATTTCGCGGGAACCATCGATCTGACGCTCCGCGCCACGGCCCGAGAGACCTCGAACGGCTCGACGGCGGTCCGAAGCGTCGATTTTCAGGTCGTCGTGGCCGATGTCTCCGACGCACCATCGGTGACGACACAGGACGCGTCAGGGCGCGAGGACGAGTCGATAGCTCTCGCTCTCTCGGTGGCCCTGACCGACACCGACGGATCAGAAATTCTCTCGGTCGCGATTCTGGGTGTCCCGTCCGGCGCATCGCTATCGCATGGCAGCCGCGCGGCGGATGGCAGCTGGATGGTCGATCCAAACGATCTCCCGAACCTGTCGATTCTTCCGCCCGCGAATTTCTCCGGCACCATCGACCTGACCCTTCGGGCCACCTCGGTGAGCGCGAACGGCGTCACCGCGACGACCAATTCGCCGTTCCATGTGGCGGTGGAGGCGGTTGCCGATGCTCCCGCTGTGGCTGTGCATGATGCGGCGGGGCAGGAGGATCAGGCGATCGCGCTCGACCTCTCCGCAATGTTGACCGATACCGACACTTCCGAAGTGCTGTCCGTGACGATCGAGGGACTGCCGCAGGGTGCGCGCCTGTCGGCGGGAACGGACAACGGCGACGGCACGTGGTCTGTGTCGCCAGCGCAGCTCGCCGGTCTCACGCTGACGCCGCCCGCCAATTGGAGCGGCACGATGGCGCTGAGCCTGGTGGCCCAGTCACGCGAGATTTCGAACGGGTCGACGGCGACCACGCGCGCCGATTTCCAGGTTTCGGTAGAGGCCGTCGCCGATGCGCCGGTGCTTGTCGCTCACGATGTGCGCGGCTTGGAAGACACGGCCATCACCCTCGATCTCTCCGCGACGCTGCAGGACCGCGACGGCTCCGAACTTCTGTCGGTCAGCATCTTCGGGGTGCCTGCCGGCGCGTCGCTGTCGCATGGCATCCGTCAGGCGGATGGCAGTTGGAGTGTGTCACCGTCCGATCTCGCTCATCTGAAGCTGACGCCGGTGAGGGATTTTTCGGGGCCACTCAATCTGCGCATGGAAGCAACCACCAGGGAGTCTTCCAACGGTGATACGGAGACAATTGCTGCCGACTTCCGCGTCCAGGTCGGCGCTGTCGCGGATACGCCTGATGTGGTCGTCGCCAACTTCTCCGGCCGCGAGGACGAGCCTGTGGCTCTCACCGGCCTCGGCGGAGCCCTGCGCGATATCGACGGCTCCGAGAGCCTGAGCTTCCTTTTGACCGTACCGACCGGTGCGACGCTCAATGCCGGTGTGAAGCAAGCCGACGGCAGCTGGCTGCTGACGCCGGCACAACTGAGCGGGCTGATCCTTACGCCGCCCCCGCATGGCTCCGGCCAGTTCCAGCTCACGCTGACTGCCGTTGCGACCGAGAGTGAGCCGGGCGTGCCGAGCGCGCGCAACTCGGCGAGCTTCACGGTCAATCTCGATCCCGTGCTCGATGCCGGTTCCATCACCGGCTCTGCCGCCGGCAACGAAGACAGCTGGATCACGATCAGGCCGACTTTCGATACGCCCGACAGAGACAACTCGGAGACTTGGTCGGAATTCACGCGGGTGTCCGGCGTACCTGCCGGCGCGACGCTCAACCGCGGAACCATGGTTGAGCCGGGTGTCTGGTCGGTCCCGACCGGGGATCTGCGGTCCGGGCAGGTGAAGATCAAGCCGCCGGCGCACAGCGACGAGGATTTCACCCTCACATTCACCGCAACCCTGCAGGACACCGGCAACGGGAAGACGGTGAGCGGCGAGGTGACGGGAACCAGCCGGGTGACGGTCAATGCAGTGGCCGATGCCCCGAGCGTGACCGCCACCAGCGTTTCGGGGGACGAGGATGGCGAGATTCCGCTCAATCTCTCCGCCGCCCTTGTCGACAGGGACGGCTCGGAAACGCTGGCGGTCCGGATCTACGGCGTGCCGGCAGACGCCTCCCTGACAAAGGGCACGTTGCAGTCTGACGGCTCTTGGCTCGTGCGGACGGAGGATCTGCCGCAGGTCGCGCTCAAGCCGCCTCTCGACTTCTCTGGCACCATCGACCTGAAAATCCGCGCCACTGCGTCTGAAAGCTCGAACGGCAGCAAGGCTTCGACCGAGGTGCCTTTCCAGGTGAAGGTCGAGGCCGTGGCCGATGCTCCGGGTCTTCGCGTCAACCACTCAGTGGGGGACGAAGATACGGCGATCCCGCTGAACATGGCCGCCTGGACGACCGATCGCGACGGCTCGGAAACAATCGTCGGCTTCAGGATAGTCGGTATTCCGGAGGGAGCGGTCGTGCGCGCAGGGAGCGTCGTGCTCGTCCGCGCCGCCGATGGCTCCGTACTGGTCGATCCGGCGCAGGTGAACGGCCTCACCATCACGCCGCCCGCGCATTCCGATAAGGACTTCACCCTGAAGGTCTCCGCCATTTCCGCGGAGCCCAATGGCAGCACGGCCGAAAGCCAGCCGCTCGATCTTCGCGTGACCGTGCGTGCTGTGGCCGACGCGCCCATCATGGACGTTACGGGCGCGACCGGCTTCGAGGACACCCCGATCGCGCTCAATCTGTCCGCAACCATGCCGGATGCGGATGGATCGGAGACCTTAAGCTTCGTCATCTCCGGCATTCCGGAAGGAGGCGTGCTGTCCCACGGGACCTATCGCGGGCCAGGCACATGGTCGCTGACCGCGGAGGAGGCCAGGCAGGCGACCCTGCTTCCGCCACGCGACTTTTCCGGCACCATCGAGCTGCGTGTAACGGCGGTCACGCAGGAGGCCGATGGCGGCGATCAGGCGAAGACGCCCGTTCGCTTCCCGGTCAACGTGGTCGCGGTGGTCGACACCCCCGCCGTCGGCGGTCTCGACGGACATTCGGGCAATTGGGGCACCATGGCGGGAACGGAGGACCAGCCCATCGCGCTGCGTCTCGATCCCGGCCTGCGCGACAGCGACAACTCGGAAAAGGTCGTCGGCGACATCCTGATCGGGAATGTCCCGAACGGCGCTGTCCTGAAGCTTGCAGACGGCACGATCCTGGCTGCAGACGTAAACGGCATCTACCGGATTCCCGCCGCGCAGATGACGGGCGTGACGCTGACCATGCCGCATGATAGCGATCAGGCTGCGACGCTCACCGTCGAAATGACCGTCGAGGATACGGACGGCGTCCGCGCGACCATCGGCGGCCACATGGTGGTGGACCCGGCCGGCAATGCGGACACGCCCGTGCTCACACTCACGGAATCGACCGGCACCGGCCATAACAGCTTCGATCCGGACGAGGGATTGATCCCTCTTCACATCGCCGCGACACCCGGCGATACGGACGGATCGGAATCCCTGTATATGTGGGTGCGCGACGTGCCGGCCGGTGCGGTTCTCTCGGCCGGCATCCCTGCCGGCGACGGCGTCTGGCTCGTTCCGGTCGAGGCGCTCACCAATCTCTCGATCCGCCCGCCGGCCGGCTACAGCGGCGGCTTCGACCTGAAAATCACGGCGGTTGCCGTGGAGCGTGAAGGCGACCAGACGCATCTAACCGAAGAGGTCACGGTCACCGTCACGTCGCCTTCGGGGGGCGGAAGCGGGGGAGGAGACGGCGATGGATCGGGCACGGTCCCCGGCAGCGCGCCCGTTGCGCAGGCGCCTGCGCTCGCGGTCGCCGATGCGGTGACAGCCGAGGATCGCTCGGTGCAGTTGTCGATCTCCGCTGGGACGGCGGATTCGGACAATGGCCGCGAGACGCTCGGCATCCGCATTGACGGCGTCCCTGCCGGCGCGAGTCTCTCGGTCGGCGTGAGGGATCCTCTCACCGGCACCTGGGTGCTCCGGCCGGACCAGCTGGCGAATGTCAGCCTCCTTCCTCCAGCGGATTTCTCGGGCACGATCAGCCTGCGCGTGACGGCGGTTTCGACAGAGGCCACGGGCAGCCAGACGACCACTACATCCGACCTCAACGTTACCGTCTCCGCAGTGGCCGACAGCGCCGTCATCGCTGCCGCCCCGCCTGCCGGCGTCGAGGATGTGGCGGTTCCGCTAAATCTCACCATCGGGGTGAGCGACAGGGACGGCAGCGAGTCGGTTGCGGCCGTCGTAATCTCCGGCCTGCCGGCAGGCTCGCGCCTCGAAGGCACAGGCATCACCGACATGGGCAATGGGCGCTGGTCAGTCGATCCCGCCCATCTCGGAAGCCTGAATTTCGTTCCGCCTCCGAACAAGTACGGCACGTATACGCTGACCGTCGAGGCGACGACGCGCGAGGCGAGCAACGGCGACACGCTGGCGACGAGCCGGACGGTCGCGATTTCCGTTGCGCCGAGCGCCGATGCTCCGATCGTGACGGTCCATGACGCGGCGGGCAATGAAGACGGCAGGATCGCGCTCAACCTCTCGGCGTCCCTGACCGATACCGACGGTTCCGAAGTGCTCTCGATCGTGATCGAAGGTCTGCCGGAAGGCGCACGCCTTTCCGCAGGTCTCAACAACGGCGACGGCAGCTGGACGCTGACGCCCGCGCAGCTTGCCGGCCTGACGGTGACGCCGCCCGCCGATTGGAGCGGCACCATGGCGCTGACCATGCTGGCGCATTCCCGCGAGACCTCCAACGGTTCGGTGAAAACCACGACGGAAACCTTCGACGTCCACGTAGATGCGGCCGCCGACGCTCCCGTGGTGAGCGCCCGCGATGCAGCGGGCCGCGAGGACGAGCCGATCGTCCTGAACCTATCCGCGCTGCTGACCGACCGAGACGGCTCGGAGACGTTGTCGGTGGTGATCTCGGGAATGCCAGCCGGCGCCTTCCTCTCGCACGGCACACGCCAGCCGGATGGAAGCTGGCTCGTGTCGCCCTCCGATCTGCCGAATCTCGCCGTCACGCCGCCGCAGAACTTCTCCGGATCCTTTGGCCTGACGCTGCGCGCCACCAGCCGTGAGACGGGCGGCGAGACGGCCACGACCGAGGCAACCTTCCGCGTGCAGGTCGATGCCATTGCCGACGCGCCTTCCGTGACCGTAGTGACCTTCTCGGGCAGCGAGGACACGTCGATCAGGCTTACCGGTCTGGGCGGCGCGCTGATCGATACGGATGGGTCGGAGAGCCTCAGCTTCGTGCTCAGCGGGCTGCCGGCTGGCGCGAGCCTCAGCGCGGGCACCAAACAAGCCGACGGCTCATGGCTGCTCACGCCGGCACAGCTCAGCAACGTGACCTTCATTCCGCCGGCACAGGTCTCAGGATCCTTCACCCTCACGCTCACCGGCATCGCCGCGGAGAGTACAGGGGGATCGAGCGCCCGGACATCCGTCGACTTCACGGTCAGCCTCGATCCGGTTGCGGATGCGGGCACGATTGCCGGGTCGAGTGCCGGCTCGGAGGATACCGCGATCCTGTTCAAGCCGACCTTCACGCTTACGGACAATGACGGTTCTGAGACCTGGTCGGAATACACGCAGGTTTCCGGCATGCCGCAAGGTGCCAGCCTCAATCTGGGGACGGAACTCAGCCCGGGCCTGTGGCAGGTGGCAACCGCCGATCTGCGCGCCGGGCTGGTGACGATCCAGCCGGCCGGGAACAGCGATACGGATTTCACGCTCACCTTGAAGGCGACGATCACCGACAGCGGCAACGGCATCTCTGTGAGCCGGGAGATCACCGGCGCGCATAGCGTCAGCGTCGCGGCGGTTGCCGATGCGCCGGTGGTTGTCGCAGGAGATGCGAATGGGCTCGAGGATCACGCCATTGCGCTGAATCTCTCGGCCGCGCTCGTCGACACAGACGGTTCAGAGACTCTGACGGTCACGATCCTCGGCGTGCCTGACGGCTTCACGCTCTCGCATGGCACAGCCGTCGGGGGTAGCGCATGGACTGTGCCGGCCGCCAGCCTGCCCGGCCTCCAGGTCATGCCGCCACAGGATTGGAACGGAACGCTGAACCTGACGCTCCAGGCGACGAGCCGGGAAGCCACGGGCCAGACGGCGACGACCACCACCGCGTTTACCGTGACCGTCGACGCCGTGAACGACGCGCCGGAGCTCGTGCTCATGGCGCCAGATCATGCGCAGGCCGGTGCCCACCAGGCGCATGCGATCGGCGGCGCCGAGGCTCAGGATATCGACAGTGCGCATCTTGGCGGCGCGACCGTCACGCTGTCCGGTGCGCAGCCCGGCGACCGGCTCGATTTCGACGGCTTCGTCCTCCATCAGGAGAACGGGCGCACGATGATCGGCGACACGGGTATCGAGATCGTTGGAGGCGGCTATGCGGCCGGAACCGGGACCCTGGCGCTCAGAGGCGATGCGGCACCCGAAACCTATTCGTCGGTACTCGAGGCTCTGGTGCTCGAAAGCGGCGATGCATCGGGCCTTGCCGCCGGCAGCCGCAGCCTCGGGGTGATCCTGATCGACAGCGAGGGAGCGGCCTCACCTGAGAGAAGCGTCGAGGTCGTCGTGGACGCTTCCAGCCAGGCTTCCGTCATGGCGGCCTCCGCCGACGGGGCAGGGACGACGCAGGATCTGGCAGGCTCCGACATGCTTCTGCTCATGGCCGACGGAGTGTCCGATCCGAGCCATGGCGCGGGGGCGGCCTGGACCGACCAAATCGATACCGGCGATGCCTCCGCCTCCGGAGCGCATCCAACTGCCGACCTCGATCAGCCTGGCGCGGATCATATCCAGCCCCTCGACGACTTTCAGGCGGACGCCTCGCGGCTGCAATGGTCCTGAGAGTTTTGCACGACAAGAGTTTTGCCCCCTTAGCCCTCATCCTGAGGGCCGCCGCAGGCGGTATCTCGAAGGACGAGGGCGTCTCCAGAGATCACTGAATTCTCCTTCGAGACGCAGCTTCGCTGCTCCTCAGGATGAGGTGAGTGATTTATGAGCTTGCCTCTGAGGGCACGGGTGTCAGTTGACGCCCGCTGTCCTGCGGCCTTAGAGAGAAGCACGGATCGGGACAGGTTCCCGTTCCTCCGGAGAGGTGGCCGAGTGGTTTAAGGCAGCGGTCTTGAAAACCGCCGTGGGTGCAAGCCCACCGTGGGTTCGAATCCCACCCTCTCCGCCATGATCTCATTAACCAAACCGCCGCAAAATGCTCCTTCGGCTTCCTTCCTGCCGACCATCTGCCTCACTGTTCGATGCAGGAAAGGCTCTCCGAAACGGAGATCACAGGCCAAATTCTTGTTTTTGCTATAAAAATTTGACCTCCTTCCGCGGAAGGCAGCCAGGGTCTCACCTTCCTCAACGTTTTCAAGGCAGGGAAGCCGGCGCCGATGAAATTCAAGCTAAACGAGAGAATGTTCAAGTAAGGCACTGAAAATATGTGTCTTTTCACATTCTGAAACTGAATTAATCCAACCGAGGCTTTGCCATTGACAAGCGCAGCGGTTTAACCTTCCTTTAAGGTTCAACGAAGCACCTTGGCTTGATGCCCGGGCCAACCTCCGGGACGGTGCCACGAATGGTGCAGATAAAGGGTTGCGAGGACACATGCATTGTAATCGCGCAGAAGCGACATCCGGGCGCAAGGACGGTCTCGTCTCCTTGAATCATCGGACCCTCCTTCGCATTGCAGGCGTAACGGCTATCGCTCTGACGGCGGCCAATTGCTCATCGAATGTCCGTGGCGGCATCGATCCGAAATACGGCGTCGCACCCAGCCCCAAGATGATTGCCGACGGCCAGCCCGTTCCGAAGGGCGGCGGCCGCGAGATGGTCGGCAAGCCCTATTCGATTGCTGGCCGGACCTATGTTCCGAGCGAAACGCCGCGTGCAGCCGAGGGCTTGGCGTCCTGGTATGGACCCAGCTTCCACGGCCGCATGACGGCCAACGGCGAAATCTTCGACCGCGATTCCGTTGCGGCTGCGCACACCACGATGCCGCTGCCGAGCTACGCACGCGTCACGAACCTGCAGAACGGCCATTCCATGATCGTCCGCGTCAACGACCGCGGGCCGTTCCATGGCAACCGGGTCATCGACGTATCGGAGCGTGCCGCTTCGGCTCTCGGCTTCAGGCAGCAGGGCACGGCCCGGGTGCGCGTCGAGTATGTCGGCCGTGCCTCCACCAACGGCAGCGACGACCGCATCCTGCTTGCCAGCCTCCGGACGGACGGCCAGCCGGCAACCATGACGCGCTCGGCCCCGACGATGATCGCTCAGGCTGCGCCGCAGCCGAACGCGCCACGTCAGGCCATCGCGCTGCGCTCCTACGAGCCTGACAGCGAGGCCTATTCTACGCCGGCCCGTTCGAGCCAGCCCATCGCTTCCGGTGCAGTCGCAAGCAACGTCCCGCTGCCGCCCGAGCGTCCCTTCGATCTCGGCACGATCCCGGGCGCGGCGAGCCCCGTGGCGAGGATCAGCGCCGCCAATCCGGCCTCGAGGCCGGTCGTGGCGAGCCTTTACGAGACGCAGTCCGGGTTCCAGAAGACCAACGCCTACTCGACCTCCGGATCGTCGAAGTTCGTCCTGCGCTAGGCGCCGGACAACACACTCTCGTGATGGAATGTAACAACGCGCACAGGCGAGCGTAGCCGCGCGTTGATTTGCTGTTGACGCGCTACAGATTCGAGGTCTCCTAGGGGAATAACCCGGAGATGTCGACAATGCGTCACGTTAAGGTCGCCCAGTTCCTGGCGACGATCGGTCTTGTCTGGAGTGCCGTTTCCCTGGCTGTCGCCTGGCCACAGGAGGCGCGGGCGCAAGGCTTTCAGACGATTGCACCGACTGCGATCCTGATGGACGCCGAAAGCCATGCGGTTCTTTTCGAGAAGAATGCCGACGAACTGACGGCGCCTGCGAGCATGGCCAAGACCATGACGGCGGAGGTCGTGTTCAACGAGATCAAGAGCGGCCGCCTGAATTTCGACAGCGAGTTCATGATCTCCGAGAATGCCTGGCGCAAAGGAGGAGCGGGCTCCGGCGGCTCGGCCATGTTCGCCAGGGTCAACACCAATGTGCGGCTGGAAGACCTGTTGCGGGGCCTGATCGTTCAATCCGGCAACGATGCCGCCATCGCCATCGCGGAGGGCATTTCCGGGACGGAGGACAATTTCGCCCGCAAGATGAACGAGCGCGCCAAGCAGATCGCCCTGACGAAATCCACCTTCCGCAACGCCACCGGCTACGGCCATCCGGAGCAGAAGACCACGGTTCGCGATCTGGCCAAGCTCGCCCTCTACATCATCGAGACCTATCCCGACCTCTACAAGATCTTCGGCGAGCGCGAATTCACCTGGAACAAGATCCGCCAGCAGAACCGCAATCCACTGCTGTTCCTGGACATCGGCGCGGATGGCCTGAAGACCGGCAACATCGACGAGTCCGGCTTCGGTCTCATCGGCTCGGCGGTTCAGAACGATCAGCGTCTGATCGTGGTCGTGAACGGTCTCAAGACCGCCAAGGACCGGGCGGCGGAATCGCGCAAGCTGCTCGATTGGGGGTTCAGGGCGTTCGAATCCCAACAGCTCTTCGCTGCGGGCCAGGTCGTCGGCGAGGCCCAGGTTTTCGGTGGGAACAGACGGTCGCTTCCGCTTGTCTCCCAGAAGCCTGTTCGTGTACTTGTTCCCCGTGGCGACGGCGAGCGGGTCACCGCTCGCATCGTCTACACCGGTCCGCTGAAAGCCCCTGTCCAGAAGGGGACCGAAGTGGCCCGGCTTCAGGTCAATCGTGGGGACATGCAGGCCGTCGAAATGCCGCTTTATGCCAATGAGGACATCCAGGAAGGCACCCTGAGCCAGCGGGCTCTGGATGGCCTTTTGGAATTCAGCACGGGCTGGGTCCGCCGCGCATTCACGAGCCTCGTCGAAGGAATCTGATGGCAGGCTGCTTCATCACGTTCGAAGGCGGGGAGGGTGCAGGCAAGTCGACCCAGATCGAGAGACTGAAGAACCGGCTCGAGAAACTCGCGCAACCCGTTCTCGTGACCCGCGAGCCGGGCGGTTCGCCACATGCGGAAGAGATCCGCGCCTTCATCCTCGGTGGTCATGCCAAGCATCTCGGGCCTTTCGCAGAGGCCCTTCTGTTCGCCGCGGCCCGCATCGATCATCTCGACAAGACCATCGTTCCCGCGCTCGAGCGCGGGACCCATGTTCTATGCGACCGTTTCGCGGATTCGACGCGGGCTTATCAGGGCTCCGTGGGCAACATCGACAAGGGTTTGATCGACCAGCTGGAAAAGGTGACCTTGCGCGGAGTGAGGCCGGACCTGACGCTCATCCTCGATCTTCCTGCCGAAGTCGGGCTCGCAAGGGCAGGGGCGCGGCAGGCCGGAAAAGGCGAGGGCGCGGACCGGTTCGAGGAGGAGGACATCTCCTTCCATCAATCCCTGCGGCAGGCCTATCTGTCCATCGCCCAGGCTGAACCGGGACGGTGCGTCGTCATCGATGCGAACCGGGATCCGGATGAAGTCGAGGCCTCCATCTGGGCCGCCCTCCGTGAGCGGCTTCCGCAAATGACCGACCATGCGCTGAGGCCTCTCGATGTCGCGTGACGATCAGGACATCGCCGAACCGGATCAGTTCGAGGGTGCGCCGCATCCGCGGGAGCAGTTCGCCTTTTTCGGACACGAGGAAGGCGAGGGGGCCTTTCTGGAGGGGCTGCGCAGCGGTCGTCTTCATCACGCCTGGCTGATCGGCGGAGCCCAGGGCACCGGCAAGGCGACCCTCGCCTATCGCGTCGCCCGGGCTGTGCTTGATCCCGAGAAGAGATCCGACAGGGCGGTTCGGAATCTCGACGTCCCATCCGGTTCGAACACCGCGCGACAGGTCGCGGCTCTCTCGCACCCCAATCTCTCCGTGCTGCGCCGTGCTCCGGCGACCGACAAGAAGGGCCCCTCGGCCACCATTCCGGTCGAGGCCGTCCGGCGGGCGCTCTCCATGTTCGGCTCGACCGCCGCCGATGGGGGCTATCGGGTCTGCATCGTCGACAGCGCAGAGGATCTGACGATCTCGAGCGCAAACGCCCTGCTCAAGGTGATCGAGGAGCCGCCTCCGCGGTCTCTGTTCCTGATCGTCAGCCACGCCCCTCAAAGGGTTCTACCCACCATCCGCTCCCGCTGCCGGCGCCTTCTGCTGCGACCGCTGGAGGATCGGGACGTCACGGCGGCCATTCGCTCCCTCGGCGAGCCGTGGGCCGGGATTCCCGATGCGGTCGTCGACCAGGCGCTACGCTACGGCGAAGGCTCGGTCCGGCGGACCCTGGAACTGCTCGACGAGGAGAAGGTCTCCTTCATCGACCAAGTCACCAGGCTCCTCGACGGATTGCCGAAAGCCGATCCCAAGCAGATCCTTGCCTTGGCAGAGGCTCTTGCCAGACGCGATGCGGACGATAGCTACGAACTCGCGCTGGATACCGTCCAGCGCTGGGTTTCCGGGAAGCTTCACGAGCGGGCGAGCCTTGGGGCTTCCCGTCTTGCGCCCTTGGTGGAGGTGTGTGAGAAGATCGACCGCTCGGCGCGCGAGATCGACGTGTTCAACCTCGACCGTCGGCCCTTCATCCTGACGATGTTCGACGATCTTGCCGACGCGGTCCGGCGAGCGGCCTGAAGCCTCCTCCATCGCAGGAGCCGAAGGGTTTCCAAGTTTCAGTTTAGGGATTCGATATGGCCGACAAGCAGAAATTCTACATCACCACGGCTATCTCGTACCCGAATGGCGCGCCCCATATCGGCCACGCCTACGAGGTCGTCGCGTCCGACGCGATCGCACGCTTCAAGCGCATCGACGGCTACGACGTCTTCTTCATGACCGGCACCGACGAGCACGGCCTCAAGATCCAGCAGACGGCTGACAAGAACAACACGACGCCAAAGGCCTTCGTCGACGAGATGGCTGCCAAGTTCAAGGCCATGGCCGACCGGCTCGACTGCTCCTATGACCGTTTCATCCGCACCACGGATGCCGATCATCTGCCCTCGACGCAGGAACTCTGGCGCCGGATGCAGGAGAAGGGCGACATCTATCTCTCCAAGTATTCGGGCTGGTACTCGGTCCGCGACGAGGCCTACTACGACGAGAGCGAGCTGACCAAGCAGCCTGACGGCAGCTGGCGTGCGCCCACCGGCACGCCGGTGGACTGGATCGAAGAGGAGAGCTATTTCTTCCGTCTCTCCGCCTATCAGGACCGCCTGCTCGCCCATTACGAGGCCAATCCGGACTTCATCAGCCCGGAGACCCGCCGCAACGAGATTACGAGCTTCGTCCGTTCCGGTCTGCAGGACCTCTCGATCAGCCGCACGACGTTCAACTGGGGTCTTCCGGTTCCCGACGCTCCCAAGCACGTCATGTATGTGTGGATCGACGCCCTCAACAACTACGTGACCGGTTGCGGCTTTCCGAACGAGAACGATCCGCGCTGGCATTACTGGCCGGCGGACGTGCACATCATCGGCAAGGACATCGTGCGCTTCCACACGGTCTATTGGCCGGCTTTCCTGATGTCGGCGGAGCTGCCGCTGCCGAAGCGCGTCTTCGGCCATGGCTTCCTGCTCAACAAGGGCGAGAAGATGTCGAAGTCGGTCGGCAACGTGGTCGATCCCTTCGACCTCGCCGACACCTACGGCGTCGACCAGATCCGCTATTTCTTCATGCGCGAAGTGCCGTTCGGCCAGGACGGGAACTACTCCCACGAGGCGATCATCAACCGCATCAACGCGGATCTGGCGAACGACCTCGGCAACCTTGCGCAGCGCTCGCTGTCGATGATCGCGAAGAACTGCGACGCCCAGGTGCCGCAGCCGGGCGAGCTCACCCAGGCCGACCAGGACATCCTGTGGCTCGCCGATGCGCTGCCGGGTAAGGCGAGGGCGGCGATGAAGGACTTTGCCGTCCATACGACGCTCGCCGAGATCTGGGCCGTGGTGGCGGAAGCCAACCGCTACTTCGCCTCCCAGGAGCCCTGGGTGCTGCGCAAGAGCGATCCGGCGCGCATGAATACGGTTCTCTATGTCACGGCCGAGGTTCTGCGGGCGGTCGGGATCCTGGCTCAGCCATTCGTCCCGACGGCTGCCGCCAAGCTGCTCGATCTGCTGGCCGTGGCGCCGGAGGGCAGGGTGGTTGCCGCCATCGGCCCGGAGCACCGTCTGGTCCCCGGGACTCCGCTGCCGCAACCTGCGCCGATTTTCCCGCGTTATATCGAGGCGGAGGCGTCCTGACGCATCCGCTTTGATCGGCCCGCAAGGGCCCTCGGCGGAAGCGTGCGATGTTCACCACCTTCATGTTCGCGACCGGGATCGAGAACAGCATCCCGACCATCAACAATGGCCGCACCCGCATCGACGAGATGGAGAAGTGCGGCCACTACACCTATTGGCGGACGGATTTCGATCTTCTCGAAGACCTCGACATCCAGGTCCTCCGCTATGGTCCGCCGCTTCACAAGACGTTCATCGGCCCGGGCCGTTATGACTGGTCCTTCGCCGATGCGACCTTCGGCGAGATCGAGCGCCGCAACATCATTCCCATCGTCGATCTGTGCCATTTCGGCGTTCCCGACTGGATCGGCAATTTCCAGAACCCGGATTTCCCAAGTCTTTTCGCGAGTTACGCCGAAGATTTCGCACGGCGCTTTCCGTGGGTGCAGCTCTATACGCCGGTCAACGAGATGTTCATCTGCGCGCAGTTCTCGGCGGCCTATGGCTGGTGGAACGAGCAGATGACGACGGATCAGAGCTTCGTGACCGCGCTCAAGAACATCGTGAAGGCCAATGTGCTCGCGATGGAGCGGATCCTGAAGGTGCGCCCGGATGCCCTGTTCATCCAGAGCGAGTCCTCGGAATATTTCCACGCCGAGAACCCGGCCGCGATCAAGCCGGCCGAGATCATGAATGCCAGGCGCTACCTCTCCCTCGACCTGAATTACGGGAAGCGCGTCGACTCGGAGATGTACGAGTTTCTTATGGACAACGGCATGAGCCGGGACGAGTACCATTTCTTCCTCAGCCGCTCGTCGCTGCGCCACCACTGCATCATGGGAAACGACTACTACGTCACCAACGAGCATCGGGTCTGCGCGGACGGCTCGACGCGGGCCGCCGGCGACGTGTTCGGCTACGATGAAATCACGCGCCAGTATTACGAACGCTACCGGCTTCCCGTGATGCACACCGAGACAAACCTGATGGAAGGCCCAAATGGCGACGAGGCCGTCAACTGGCTCTGGAAGCAATGGGCGAACGTGCTGAGGGTCCGCAACAACGGCGTGCCGATCGTCGGCTTCACCTGGTACTCGCTCACGGACCAGATGGATTGGGACACGGCCCTGCGGGAGGAAAACAACCGCGTCACGCCGGTCGGACTCTACGATCTCGACCGCAACATCCGGCCGGTCGGACGCTGCTACAAGCAGCTGATCAAGGATTGGTGCGACGTGCTGCCCGCTCAGAGCGTGTGCCTGACCGTGCCCGTCGTCAGGCCGCAGGAACATGACGAGATGCCTGTTCGCCGCCATCAGGAGCGGCTGCGCACCATGGTACGCAAGGAAAGCAAAGAGGACGAGGAGCCCGTGCCGACCGCGCAGGGCGTGCGCCGGTAGACGACGGCACTGATCCGATCTATGCAGCCTGTGCCGCTTGCCGCCGCAGAGGAGGGCGCCTTCACCGATGTTGGTCGACAGCCATTGCCACCTGGACTTCCCGGATTTTCAGAGCGGCCTCCCCGAGGTTTTGGCCTCGGCGGCCTCTGCAGGCGTTGGCCGGATGGTGACGATCTCGACCCACGTGGCGCGCTTCGAGGCCTATCGGGCTCTCGCCGAGGCCCATGAGAGCGTCTTCTTCACGGTCGGGACGCATCCGCACAACGCCGCCTTGGAGCCAGATATTCCTGCGGAGCGGCTCATCGATCTGTCCCGTCATCCGCGCTGCATCGCCATCGGCGAGGCCGGCCTCGACTATCACTACGACAAGAGCCCGCACGACGTGCAGCAGCGTGTCTTCCGCACCCATATTGCGGCCGCGCGCGACACCGGGTTGCCGCTCATCATCCATGCGCGGAATGCCGACGACGACATGATCGGGATCCTGACCGAGGAAACGGGGCGAGGGCGCTTCGACGCGGTTCTCCACTGCTTCTCGTCAGGTGAAAAACTGGCCCAGGTGGGTGTCGAGCTCGGCTTCTACGTGTCCTTTTCCGGCATCCTGACCTTCAGGAATTCCGACGATATCCGCCGGATCGCGGCGAACGTGCCGCATGATCGTCTCCTGGTGGAGACGGATGCGCCCTATCTCGCTCCCGTTCCGCATCGCGGCAAGACCAACGAGCCGGCTTATGTGGCGCATACGGCTCACGTGCTGGCCGAGGTCATCGGCGTGACCGATCAGGCGGCCGCGGAACTGACGACAGCCAATTTCTATCGCCTTTTCGCCAAGGCCGCGGCTGCCGATACCGCCCAGGGCCAGGTGCTGGCCTCATGACGCTGCGGGTTACGATCCTCGGCTGCGGGTCTTCCGCCGGCGTGCCGCGCGTCGGCGTCGGCTGGGGCGCCTGCGACCCTTCGAATCCGAAGAACCGGCGCCGGCGCTGCTCGATCCTGCTCGAAAGGACCGGACCGGAGGGCACCAAAACCACCGTGCTGGTCGATACCACGCCGGATCTGCGCGATCAGCTTCTCGGGGCCGATGTGCGGCGCCTGGATGCCGTTCTCTATACCCATGAGCATGCCGACCACATCCACGGGATCGACGACCTTCGGCCGCTCGCCCTTGTCCAGCGCCAGCGCATTCCGGTCTATGCCGACCGGATGACGAGCGAGCTGCTCCAGATGCGCTTCGGCTACTGCTTCGACACGCCGGCCGGCAGCTCCTATCCGCCGATCCTGAAGATGCGCCATCTGCAGATCGGCGTTACGACCGCCGTGCCAGGCCCGGGAGGTTCCATTGAGGCCCTGCCGTTCAAGATGGTCCATGGTGACATCGACGCCATGGGCTTCCGGTTCGGTGGCCTGGCTTACGCGCCGGATGTCAGCCAGATGCCGGAGGAAAGCGTGCGGAGCCTGGAAGGTCTCGACGTCCTGATCCTGGACGCCTTGCGCTACACGCCGCATCCCACGCATTTCTCCGTGTCGGAGGCATTGGAACTGATCGGGAAGGTCAAGCCCAAGCGGGCCATCCTGACGAACCTCCACACGGATCTCGACTACGAGACGCTGCGCCGTGAACTGCCTCCGCATATCGAGCCGGCCTATGACGGGCTGCAGATCGAGATGCCGTGAGCAGGAAAGCGAATATCGACATCATCGATTGAGCGACGAGGCGAACGTCGCCGGATGCGGCCTAAAGCCCATCCCCCTGAGGGAATTGATCAATTTAAGTTCCATAATATATCTTATGCGAAATCGATATGTGCGCAGAGGGGTGCCCTCCTACGGGCTCAAGGCGCCTCTCTCCCCGGCATCGATCTCCCGCGCGGTTCGTCCTCGACGCTCAAAATGGTTCGCAGACTTAGGCCGCACGGAGTCAGCCGGTCGTCACTTCTGAACGACGCAGAATGTGTTACCGTCCGAGTCAGCCAGGACGACGTAGTCCGCGCCCTCCGGATATCGCCAGTCGACGCGACCGGCGCCGAGTTCCAGCAACCGCTCAACCTCCGCCATCTGTGCAGCTCTTCAAACCGGCTGCGACGCCGACGCCCGTCGAACCGGTCCGTGACCGGCTGCCGGTTCAGGCTGCGGTTTCCGCAGCCTCGTCGATTGCGGTCCAGTTGTGGGTGATTTTGGCCACGGCGCCCAGCATGATCGAGGCGGAACAGTACTTTTCCTTGGAAAGCTGGATCGCCCGCTCGACCTTTGCCGGTGCGAGATCCCTGCCCTTGACGCGGTATTCCATATGAATCGCCGTGAACACCTTGGGGTCCGTCTCGGCGCGCTCGGCCGTGACCTCGACCTCGCAATCCGTGACGTTCTCGCGGCCCTTGCGCAGAATCTGCACCACGTCGAAGGCCGTGCAGCCGCCAAGCCCGATCAGCAGCATTTCCATCGGGCGGATGCCGAGGTTACGCCCGCCGTACTCGGGAGCGCCGTCCATGACGACCGCATGGCCGGTGCCGGATTCGCCCACGAACATCATGCCGTCGACCAGTTTGACTCGCGCTTTCATTGGATTTCCCGTTCTCTCGAAGAATCTCGTTTCGCTCGTATAGCGCCAACTCGCGCGCGTGACACCAATCCGGCTAGCTCAGCGTCTCGTCCTCAGGCTATGACACGGATAAAGATCGGGGATCCATCATGAAGCCTTCCTCAGACATCGCGCGGCTCATCGAGATCATGGCGGCTCTGCGCACGCCCGGAACCGGCTGCCCCTGGGATCTGGAGCAGGATTTCGCGTCGATTGCGCCCTACACCATCGAGGAGGCCTACGAGGTCGCGGACGCCATCGAGCGTGGCGATCTTGCGGATCTGCGCGACGAGCTCGGCGACTTGCTGCTTCAAGTGGTTTTCCATGCCCGCATGGCCGAGGAGCAAGGCTCCTTCGCCTTCGGCGACGTGGTCGACGCCATCACGCGAAAGCTCATTCGGAGGCATCCGCATGTTTTCGGCGACACCAGGAATCTATCGCCCGAACAGGTGAAACGCCTTTGGGATTCGATCAAGGCCGAGGAGAAGGCCGAGCGCCGAGCCGCCCGGGAGCGCATGGGGCAGGGTCCCGAGGCTCACGAGGCAGGCTTTCTCGGCGGTATCCCAACGGCCCTACCCGCCCTGACCCGGGCGCAGAAGCTCACCGCCAAGGCAGCGAAGGTCGGCTTCGACTGGCCTGAAGCGGCACAAGTCATCGACAAGATTCACGAGGAGCTGGAGGAGGTTAAGGAAGCCTCCTCATCCGGCGCGAGAGATCGGATCGAGGATGAGATCGGGGATCTTCTGTTCTCCGTCACCAACCTCGCCCGCCATTTCGGAATCGATCCGGAACGCGCCCTGAGGCGTACGAACGCCAAGTTCGAGCGTCGCTTCGCCTCCATCGAGACCGCTCTCGGAACGCAGGATCGGAGCCTCGACGACGCGTCCCTCGAAGAGATGGAGGAGCTTTGGATCGCGGCCAAGCACGCCGAGCGGGAGCCCGGCTCGTCCTCATAGGGTGCGGGCGTCCGGGAAGCGGTTGAGGAAGCGGGGCTCCTTGCCGGCAACGATGCGGATTTGCAGAATGGTATGCCCGTTCTCCTGGCTTTCGCGGTCCAGGATCTCCGTGTTCTCGTGAAGCCAGGCCAGCCCCTGCCCGTCCTCGGGCGCAACATCGACCTCGTAGGTCTTCCGGCCCATGGCGAGATGCTGCTCGATGGTGGCCAGGAGCTCAGGGATTCCGTCGCCCGTCAGGGCCGAGATGAGGATCGGCCGCCTCTCCTCGCCTGTCCTGTGCGATGCCGTGGCGAGCCTCTCGCGCTCTCCGGCTGAGAGAAGATCGGCCTTGTTCCAGACCTCGACGATGCGTTTCGTATCGTCCGGGTCGATACCGAGCTCGCGCAGCACGATCGCAACGTCGCCGGCCTGGGCCTCGGTCTCACCATGGGAGACGTCCCGGACATGCAGCAGAACATCGGCCTCGACCACATCTTCGAGAGTCGCACGGAACGCCGCCACCAGCATGGTCGGCAGGTCCGAGATGAAGCCGACGGTATCCGAGAGGATCGCCTTTTCTCCATGCGGCAGCTCGATGGCGCGGGATGTCGGATCGAGGGTCGCAAACAGCATGTTCTCGGCCAGGACATCGGCCTGGGTCATGCGGTTGAACAGGGTGGATTTGCCGGCATTGGTATAACCGACGAGGGCGACGATCGGATACGGCACCCGCCGGCGGCTCGTGCGGTGCAGGGACCTGGTCTTCACGACGCCCTCGAGGTCCCTCTCGATCCGGTTCATCCTTTCCTGGATCAGGCGCCGGTCGGCCTCGATCTGCGTCTCGCCCGGACCACCGAGGAAGCCGAAACCGCCGCGCTGGCGCTCGAGATGGGTCCAGGAGCGGACCAGGCGCCCCTTCTGGTAGGACAGGTGCGCCAGCTCGACCTGGAGCGTACCCTCCTTGGTGCGGGCGCGCCGGCCGAAGATTTCGAGGATGAGGCCCGTGCGGTCGATGACCTTGGCGCCCCAGGCCTTTTCCAGATTGCGCTGCTGCACCGGGCTCAGCGCGCAATCCATCACCACGAGACGGATCTCCTCCGCCCGGACGATGCCGGCGAGCTCGTCCACCTTGCCGCTGCCGATGAAGGTCGCGGGCCGCGGCGAACTTAAGGGGGCGATGAGGGAATCGACGACGGTCAGGTCGATGGCGAGGGCAAGGCCCGCAATCTCGTCGAGACGCGCTTCGGGAGGGCGCGGATTGCCCCCCTCGCCGTCTGCATCTGCGGAAATCCGTCGCTTGCGGGTCAGATAAGGACCGACGACAAGTGCGCGGGTCCCTGCCGCAACCTCTTTTTCAGGTTCGGCAAGCTGAGCGAGACGTTCTTCCCCCGGAGTCCGCGGTTCCGCCACCTCAGGCCTTCTCGCCAGCCTCGTCGATCTGATCGAACAACTGGACGGGCTGTCCCGGCATGATGGTGGAAATGGCGTGTTTGTAAACCAGCTGGGAATGACCATCCCTGCGCAGAAGGACGCAGAAGTTGTCGAACCAGGTAACGACGCCCTGAAGCTTCACCCCGTTGACGAGGAAGATCGTCAAGGGAATTTTCTGCTTCCGGACATAGTTCAGAAATGTGTCCTGAAGATTCTGCGCGCGATCGCCCGCCATTGAAGTTGCCTCGCCAGCCCATCGCCGCCGGTCTTGGCTATGGGGCCGCCTGGATATGGTTTTCCGCTTTCGTGCGGTCGCTGACCGGCCCTCATATTACAGGGCGAACGGCCGCGTTCGGCAAGGGGGGCGCAACGGTTCTACCTCCTCGGAACATATTTTCCCGTGGATGGCCCTGCATCTTTTCCTTTTGACGGCGCGAAAGTCACTTCCGCGCTACACTGAAACGCCCTACCCGCCGATGCCCAGCGACTTGAGCTTCCGGTGCAGGGCTGAGCGCTCCATGCCGATGAACTCCGCCGTCCGCGAGATGTTGCCGCTGAATCGGGCGATTTGCGCCAGGAGATACTCGCGCTCGAAAATCTCGCGCGCCTCTCTGAGGGGTAAGCTCATCAGCTTCTCGCCCCCTGCCCCACCCGGCGTGCTCGGCACGAGTGCGCCGATCTCGGAAGGGAGCATATCGGCGGTGATCTCGGCTTCCGGATCGCCGGAGGTGAGAATCATCAGGCGTTCGACGTTGTTGCGGAGCTGGCGCACGTTGCCGGGCCAGTCGTGCGACTGCAGCACCGCCATCGCGTCCTCGGCGATGCGCCGCTTGGGCAGACCCGTCGTAGACGAGATCTGATCCATGAAGAACTCGATCAGCTCCGGCACGTCCTCGCGCCGCTCTGACAGGGACGGCACCCGGATCGGAATCACGCCGAGACGGTGAAACAGGTCTTCCCGGAACTGACCGGCGGCGATGGCCGCCGGCAAATCGCGGCTGGAGGACGAGACGATACGTACATCCACATGAACGCGTGTCGTGCCGCCGATGCGCTGGAAGTTCTGATCCACGAGGACGCGCAGAATGCGATTCTGGGTCTCTCGCGGCATGTCGGCGATCTCATCGATGTAGAGCGTACCGCCATGCGCCTCCTCGAGGGCGCCAACCCGCCGCCCGCCGCCCGCGCCGCCTTCGGTTCCGAAGAGCTCGGCTTCCATGGTCTCGGGCGTAATCGTGGCGGCGGAGAGAACCACGAAGGGTCCGTTGGCACGCGTGGAAAGGCCGTGAACGGTCCGCGCCGTCAGTTCCTTGCCGGAGCCGGGCGATCCCGTGATCAGGATGCGGGCATTGGTCGGAGCGGCACGTTCCACCGCCTGCCGAAGCTGGTTGATGACGATCGACCGTCCGGCGATGCGGCTCGCCTGAACGGAGCGCGAGCGCAGGTCGCGCACCTCGCGCTTCAGGCGGGAGGCTTCGAGCGCACGCTCGGCCACGAGCACGAGGCGGTCGGCCTTGAACGGTTTCTCGATGAAGTCGTAGGCGCCGGCCTTGATGGCGGAGACCGCCGTCTCGATGTTGCCGTGGCCCGAGATCATCACGACCGGCAGGTCGGGATGCTGGGCCTTGACGATTTCCAGAACCTGGAGACCGTCGAGGCGGCTTCCCTGCAGCCAGATGTCCAGGAAGACGAGGTGCGGGCGACGCGTCTCGATGGCGGCAAGGGCATCGTCGGAGGTGCCCGCAGTACGGGTGCGGTGTCCCTCATCCTCCAGGATGCCGGCGACCAGTTCACGAATATCGACTTCGTCGTCGACGACGAGAATATCAGCGCTCATAGGCTTGCCTTGCGAGTATCATTGCGGCTGGAAGGGGCCGATGCCTCTTCCGCCACAACCTGTTTCGTCTTCGGGATCCACATGCGGACCTGACCGCCCCGTCCGGCGGGATTGTCGGCCAGTTCCATGCCACCCCCATGGTCTTCCAAAATCTTTGCGACGATCGGCAGGCCGAGTCCCGTACCGCCCTCGCGGGTCGTCATATAGGGCTCCAGAAGCCGTTGGCGGCCTTCGACGGGAAAGCCCTTGCCGTTATCCGTCACGGCGATGATCAGATATTCCGGATGGGTGTCGTCGAGGAGCACGGAAATCTGCGCTTGCCCCCTTTCGGCCTCCGGCACGGCCGCGATGGCCTCGGTCGCGTTCTTGACGATGTTCGTGACGGCCTGCGAGACGAGCCGGCGGTCGAAGGGAGCGACGAGACGTCCGGGAGGAACATGGTCGACGAACTCGATCTCCGGGTGGGCGATCTTCATCATGAAGACCACCTGTCGGATCGTCTCGGCCAGATCCTCGTCGCTGATCGCCGGCTTCGGCATGCGCGCGAAGGACGAGAACTCGTCGACCATGCGCTTGATGTCGTCCACCTGCCGGACGATCGTGTCGGTGCATTGATCGAACACCTCGCGATCCGTGGTGATGACCTTGCCGTATTTGCGCCGGATGCGCTCGGCCGAGAGTTGGATCGGCGTCAGCGGGTTCTTGATCTCGTGGGCGATGCGGCGCGCGACATCGGCCCAGGCGGAGGTACGCTGCGCCAGGACGAGATCGGTGATGTCGTCGAGGGTTATCACGAGATCCCGCTTCTCCGCACGGGCCTGCTCGCTGGTCACGCGGACATTGATCGTACGTTCCTTGCCCCGTCTGGAGAGGTGGATCTGCTGCTGCATCAGGCGCTGTCGCCCATGGCTCATCTCCTCGACGAGTGGCGCCACCTCCGGCAGCACCATGGCGATCGACTTGCCGAGCAATTCCTCGCGGGTCGTGCCGAGGAGGGCTTCCGTCGAGGGATTCACGATGGTGATCAGTCCACGGGCATTGACGCCGATCACGCCGGCCGAGACGCCGGCCAGAACCGCTTCGGTGAAGCGGCGGCGGCGGTCCATCAGGTCGCTGGCGGCGGTCAGGCCATCGTGCTGGCGGCGCAACTCCGAGGTCATCTTGTTGAAGGTCTCGCCGAGATGGCCGAGATCCCCCTCACCCCGGCGCACCGGCACCTGGACGTAGAAATTGCCGGTAGCAACCTGATCGGTGGCGTGGATCATCCGACGGATCGGTGCCACCAGCCGGTTGGCGAAGTTCAGGCCGAACCAGACGGCGGAGAGCAGCACGATCAACGCGATCAGTGTGAACATGGAGGCGAAGGCGATTTGAATGCCCGCCTTCTTCTGATCGAGAGCCTCGTAGAAGGCGACGCCCACCTCCGCGACGCGCGGGAACTCCACGGCGCGGGGGTCGACCTCGCGGGCCACATAGAGGATGCGCCCGCCATGGGCATCGAGCTTCAGGGCGGACCGGAAAATGTTGCCCGATCCAGGGAAGAGGCAGAGCGCCTCCCGGTTGCTTGCCTCCTGGAGATCCGTCTGCGACGGCGGGGGTATGCCATCGAGCTTCTTGGCTTCGATCCGCTCGACGACCGTGCCGTCCGGATCCACGATCATCGCAAGCGGAAAGCCTAGGAAGACGGTTCGAGAATTCATGAATTCCCGGAACAGATTGCGATCGGCGTCGAAGAGAACCTTGGCACGGTTAAGGTCTGCCGCCATCAGCTGAGTTTCGCGGGCGAGCGTGCGGCATTGCAACTCCCGGTAAGACCGCGCGATCGAGACCGTGTTGTTCATGAGCTCCTTGAGCGAGCCCGTAAACCAGGGATCGAGGCCGCGCTCGAGGGTGACCGTGGCCACCGCCGCCACGAGAATCGCCGGAAGGACCGCCACGAGACTGAACAGGCCGACGATTCGCACGTGGAGGCCGGCAGCCGCCGCCCCTGCCCTGCGCTCGCGCACCAGCTTCCGGGTCTGCCACGCCACGATCCCGAGAAGCACGGCGATCAGTACGCCGTTCATCAGAAACACCCACACCACGACGTTGTGGGTGGGCAGCACAGGCGTTGCGCCGGCGAGGATCAGGAAGGTCGCAAGGGCCGAGGCGAGTGCCGACAGCACGGCGCCGTAGCCCAGCCAGCCCATGCCGCTCTGGGACGGCTCCGCCGCCTGCCGCTGTCCAATGGTGTCCTGGTCGATCAAGACTGAAGCCCCGCACGATCGGGTGCCTTCGGAACGGCACCCTGCCCTCGGGTGATGCACCAACACAACACTGTGGTCAAATTATTACAGGAAGCCCAGCTTCAAACCCGGTTGGACCGCACCACCATCAGCTCGAGATCCCGCACTTTCTTGCGCAGGGTGTTCCGATTGACGCCGAGCAGCTCCGCCGCACGGATCTGATTGCCGCGCGTGGCGGCAAGGGCGGCACCGATGAGGGGACCCTCGATCTCGCGTAGGACCCGGTGATAAAGGCCCGGAGGCGGAAGCGTGTCCCGAAAGCCCGAAAAATATTCGTTCAGGTGACGCTCCACCGCATCCGAGAGCCCCTCGGACGACTGTTGCGACGGCTGCGAGGAGGCCTTGCCCACCGGCTGGGACGGCAGCAAGGGCTGGGAATCGAGCTCGGAATCGATGATCGCCCCGGTGATCGTATCCTGGGGATAGAGCGCCGCCAGGCGCCGGACGAGGTTCTCCAGCTCGCGGACATTGCCCGGCCAGCGATAGCGCTTGAGCCGGTCCATGGCGTCCACGTCGAGCTGCTTGCGGGCGAGCCCTTCCTTCTCGACCAGCATGAAGAAATGACGCGCCAGGTCCGGGATATCCTCGACGCGCTCCCGCAGCGGCGGCAGGCGCAGGGGCACCACGTTGAGCCGGAAATAGAGGTCCTCGCGGAAGAGCCCTTGCTGGATCAGGACGCGCAGGTCCTTGTTCGTCGCGGCAACGATGCGGACATTGGTCTTGATCGGCACCCGGCCGCCCACGGTGGTGTATTCGCCCTGCTGCAGCACACGCAGGAGGCGGGTCTGCGCCTCCATGGGCATGTCGCCGATCTCGTCGAGGAACAGGGTTCCGCCTTCCGCCTGCTCGAAGCGGCCGGTATTGCGGGCGGTCGCGCCGGTGAAGGCGCCCTTCTCATGGCCGAAGAGTTCCGATTCGATGAGCTCGCGCGGAATCGCCGCCATGTTGACGGCGACGAACGGTCCCTGACGGCGCTTGCCGTAATCGTGCAGCGCCTTCGCGACCAGTTCCTTGCCGGTGCCGGATTCGCCGGTGATCATCACCGTCAGATCGGTCGGCATCAGGCGGGCGAGAGCGCGGTAGATTTCCTGCATCGCATGGGAACGGCCGACGAGAGGAATATCCTCGTTCTCGGGCGACGGATTGGCGCCGGTCGGCACGGAGCGCGGGCGCGAAAGTGCGCGACCCACGACGGCAACGAGTTCCTTCAGGTCGAAGGGCTTCGGCAGGTATTCGTAGGCGCCACGCTCCGAGGCCTTGATCGCGGTCATGAACGTGTTCTGGGCGCTCATGACGATGATCGGCAGCTCCGGGCGCATCTTCTTAATGCGCGGCAGAAGGTCGAAGGCGTTCTCGTCCGGCATCATCACGTCGGTGATGACGAGATCGCCCTCCCCTTGGGCCACCCAGCGCCAGAGGGTCGCCGCGTTGCTGGTCGAGCGGACTTCGTATCCGGCCCGCGACAGGGCCTGATTCAGAACGGTCCGGATGGCGGCATCGTCGTCAGCAAGAAGAATCTGTCCGCTGGGCATGTCTCAAATCTCACAAATCGGCCCCGCGGCCATCGTCCGCGCGGTGCATGGGCAGAAGAATTCGGAAAGTGGTTCGCCGGGGCGCCGGCTCGCATTCGACGATGCCGCCGTGATCGCCCACGATCTTCGCGACCAGCGCGAGTCCCAGGCCGCTGCCCTGGACCTTGGTAGTGACGAAGGGGTCGAAGAGCTCCCGCATCAGGTCCTGAGGAACACCGGGGCCGTTGTCGGTGACGCTTAGCTCGATCGGCAGGCTCACCCGCTCCTGGGATCCGGGCACCTGGAGCCGCACGCCGGTCCTGAAGGCCGTCGACAGGATGATCTCGCCGTCCGTCGCATCGATGCCGACGGCTTCGGCCGCGTTCTTGACGAGGTTCAGGATGACCTGGATCAGCTGGTCCCGGTTGCCGAGCACGGGGGGAAGCGACGGGTCGTAGTTCTCGACGAAGCGGATATGGCGGGCAAAGCCCGACTGCGCCAGGCGCTTCACATGATCGAGGACGCCGTGGATGTTCACCGGGCCGCGCTCCACCGGGCGCTCCTCGCCGAACAGCTCCATGCGCTCCACGAGCTTCACGATCCGGTCGGTCTCGTCGCAGATCAGCCGGGTGAGGAGGCGGTCGTCCTCGCTCGCGGATTGCTCCAGGAGCTGCGCCGCACCGCGAATACCGGAGAGCGGGTTCTTGATCTCATGCGCCAGAAGGGCGCCCAAAGCCGTGATCGAGCGCGCCGCGCCGCGATGGGTCAGCTGGCGGTTCATCTTGTCGGCGATCGTCCGCTCCTGCAGCATCACGATCACGTTGTCGCTGTCGTCGCCGAGCGGCGACGCGGACACGTCGACGATCCGCTCCGCGCCGAGGCGCGGACTGCCGATATCGACGCGGTGCTCGCTGACGCTGGAACCGCGCTGACGGACGTCTTCGACGAGCGCCATGACCGGCGAGCCGAACGGGATGAAGTCCGTCAGCTTCTGCCGCAGCATCATGCGCAGGCTCATCTCGAAGAACGATTCGGCTGCGGAATTCGCGTGCACGATCCGGTGCTCCGGCCCGACGGTGAGGATCGGGATCGGCAGCGCGTTCATGATGAGGTCGTTGAGGTTCGGCGTCGCCGTCATGCTGCCTCGCGCTCCTGGCGGCTGTAGATTGAGCGCAGGAGGGCGGTCACCGTCCGCGGCTCCTCCGACGTCACGAGAGCGGTGCGAATGTTCGAGGGAACATGGAAGCCGGAGGCCGAAGCCACGTCCGCATAGCCGGCGAGGTGCTTGCGCGCGTGCCGGACGCCGACCTTCTCACCGTAGAGGGACAGAAGCCCCTCGTAATGCTCGACGGCGATCGCCATCATCTCGTCCGGTGTCGGATCGGGAATCGTTCTGCCCTGGAGCGCGGCGCCGACCTGGCCGACGAGCCAGGGCCGCCCGACGGCCGAGCGGCCGATCATCACTGCGCTGGCGCCGGACGCTGCGAGGCAGCGCCGAGCATCATCGAGAGTGCCGATGTCGCCATTGGCGATGACGGGAATGTCGATGGCGTCTACGACGGCGGCGATGGCATTCCAGTCGGCCTCACCCTTGTAGAATTGCTGGCGCGTACGGCCATGGACCGTAACCGCCTTGACGCCGAGTTCTTGAGCCCGGCGTGCAAGCTGCGGCGCATTGATCGTGGCGTCGTCCCAGCCCAGACGCATCTTGACCGTCACGGGAACGCTCGCCGCCGCTACCGTCGCCTCGATGAGGCGGGCGGCGTGGTCGAGGTCGCGCATGAGGGCCGAGCCGGCATAGCCGCCGATCACCCGCTTCGCCGGACAGCCCATGTTGATGTCGATGATGCGCGCACCAGCCGCCTCGGCGACGCGCGCGCCCTCCGCCATCCAGTGCGGGTCGCAACCGGCGAGCTGAACGACATGAGGCTCGATCCCCGCTCCTTCCGCGCGCAACTGTGCTTCTTCGGACCCCTGGACGAGCTCGTCTGACGCGACCATTTCGGACACGACAAGGCCAGCCCCCAGACGCTTGGCAATCCGCCGGAAAGCGACATCGGTGACCCCGGATAGCGGGGCGAGAACGGCTGGTGCTTCGACCCGTACCGGACCGACGCTGAAGTTGCCCACGCCTAATTTTTGGTCAAAACTCATTGTGCCTAATCAATAGCCAATTTCAGGATACGCGCAAGTCCCTCTCACTGGGATTTGCCTTCTTGCGAAGTCACGCTTAGGAGAGCGTTCTTGACGGAGAGAGCCGATCCGGATGTCAGTTGCCGCCCTCATCGTTGCCGCAGGCCGAGGATCAAGAGCCGGGCAAGGGATCCCGAAGCAGTACCAACCACTTCTGGGACAAACGGTTCTTGCCAGGACGCTGGCCGCCTTTGTCGCCCATCCGCGCATCGACCGAACCATCGTCGTGATCCATCCGGACGACCGGGCTCTCTATGACGCAACCCTCGCTTCCTTGCCAGCCGCCGCATCGGCAGTTCTGCCATGCGTCCGTGGCGGCGACACACGGCAGGATTCGGTGCGCAGCGGGCTCGAAGCCCTGGCCGAGCTCGGTCCCGAGATCGTCCTGATCCATGACGCCGCGCGGCCTTTCGCGAGCGCCGACCTGATCGACCGGGCGATCGCTGCGGCTAAGGAGTGGGTGGCGGCCGTTCCGGGAATTCCCGTGACCGATACGATCAAGGTGATCGACGACCGATCGCGGGTTCTGTCCACTCCCGATCGCTCCAAGCTTCGGGCGGTGCAGACGCCTCAGGCTTTCCGCTTTCCAAACCTGCTCGATGCCCATCGCCGCGCTGCTGCCTCGCAACTGCACACCTTCACCGACGACGGCGCGCTGGCCGAATGGGCCGGCCTGCCCGTGCATGTCTTTGAGGGTGAACCCGGCAACATCAAGCTCACCCATCCGGTCGATTTCGCGGAGGCCGAGCGGCGCATGAAAGGCGAGACGATGACCTATGTGACGCGCCTCGGGACCGGCTTCGACGTGCATGCCTTCGGCGACGGCGATCACGTCTGGCTCGGGGGCGTAAGCGTTCCCCACGACCGCGGCGTCGTCGCCCATTCGGACGGCGACGTGATCCTGCACGCCTTGACGGACGCCGTTCTCGGCGCCCTCGCCGATGGGGATATCGGCACCCATTTCCCGCCGAGCGACCCGCAATGGCGGGGCGCCTCCTCCGACCGGTTCCTCGCTCATGCGGTCGGCCTCGTCCGCGAGCGTGGCGGGATCGTCGATCATCTCGATGCCACCCTGCTCTGCGAACGGCCGAAGCTCGGCCCGCACCGGGAGGCGATGCGCAACCGCATCGCCGAGATCGCGGGACTTCGCCTCGACCAGGTGTCGCTGAAGGCGACGACCACGGAGAGGCTCGGTTTCACAGGACGCTCCGAGGGCATCGCCGCCCAGGCCGCCGCGACGATCCGTTTGCCGGAGGTGAGTGCATGACGCCTGAGATGAAGAACCGCGCGGCGGCGCTGCTCGATGCCTACAAGGCGAAGGGCCTGAAGATCGCGACGGCCGAATCCTGCACCGGCGGCCTCGTCGCCGCCCTGCTGACGGAGATCTCGGGCTCCTCGGCCGTCGTCGAACGCGGGTTTGTGACCTATTCGAACGAGGCCAAGACCGAGCTGATCGGCGTTCCGGCCGACCTGATCGCCGCTCATGGCGCCGTCAGCGAATCGGTCACCCGGGCGATGGCGGAGGGGGCGCTGTCCCATTCCTTGGCGGATGTGACGGTGGGCATCACCGGCGTGGCGGGCCCGACCGGCGGGACGGCGACGAAGCCTGTCGGGCTCGTCCATTTCGGCCTGGCGCGCAAAGGTGCGGCGACGGTCCACCTGGAGCGGCGCTACGGCGATCTCGGTCGGGAGACGATTCGCCGGCGGGCGGTCGAGGATGCTCTGTCGCTGCTCGAACAAGCGCTTCGCTGAGCTCAAGCCCGCGCCTGCTGAGCCTTCGACGGGCTGCCGTAGATGGCATCGGCGCGCTCCTCGAAGGCTTCCGTGAACTTGCGGAAGGCCTTGTCGAAGACGCTGCCCATGAGCAGGCCGAGGGCGAAGCTCTTGAACTCGTAATTGATGTAGAAATCGACCTCGCAGCCGCCACCCGGCACCTCGCGGAAGGTCCAGCGATTCTCGAGATACTTGAACGGCCCGTCCACGTATTCGACCGTGATCTTCCGGCGCGGATCGTCCAAGGTCACCCGGGTCGTGAAGCTTTCGCTGATGGCCTTGTAGCCGACCGACATGGAGGCGACGAGGCTCTCGATGCCCTCCCCGCTCTGGACGCGGCGGATGATGCGCAGATCCTCGCACAGGGGCAGGAACTCGGGATAGCGCTCCACATCGGCCACGAGGGCGAACATCTGGTCCGGCGTATGCTTCACGGTCCGGGTGGTGCGGAAGGTCGGCATCGCTCAGGCGGCCTCTTTGAGGGTGGACAATTCGGCCTCGAGGGCCGCGATCTCGGATCGGGAGCGCAGCACGTAGACGCGCTGGTCGGGACGCAGACGCTGCAGCATGCGAAGTGTCTTCGGCCGCATTTTGGCCGAATAGGTCCAGATCCAGCGCATGAACGACCAGTCGAAGCGCTCGGTGCAATCAGGGCCAAGATCGGCCCGCACCCGGCCGTAATTCCTGGCGACGCGCCAGAGCACGCTTGCGAGGCAGCGCCAGCGCGGCAGGTCGAGAAAGACGATCACGGTCGCCCGGGGCACGCGGATATCGAAGGTACTGGCATAGTTGCCGTCCATGACCCAGGCCGGCTTTGCTGCAAGCGCCCTCACCCGCTCCCGCCATTCCTCCTTGCCCGGAACGGCCCAGCCGGGTCCGAAATATTCGCGGTCGAGATGGATGACGGGCAAGCCGAGACGCCCGGCGATACGGCTCGCCAGGGTGCTCTTGCCCGCGCCCGGGCTGCCGATGACCAGAATGCGCTGCATGCGGCGTCCGAAAACCTGCTCGCTGTTAGCCGAGCTTCGCCAGACGAGCCGCCTTCAGCTTGGCAAAATCCTCGCCCGCATGGTGCGACGAGCGCGTCAGCGGGCTCGAGGAGACGAGAAGGAAACCCTTGGCATAAGCGGTGGTTTCATAGGCCTTGAACTCGTCCGGCGTGACGAAGCGGATCACCTGATGGTGTTTCTTCGTCGGCTGGAGGTACTGGCCTATGGTCATGAAATCCACATCGCCCGAGCGCAGGTCGTCCATGAGCTGGAGCACCTCGTTCCGCTCCTCGCCGAGGCCGACCATGATGCCGGATTTGGTGAAGATGGTCGGATCGAGCTCCTTGACCTGCTGCAGCAGGCGGATCGAGTGGAAATAGCGCGCGCCGGGACGGACCTTCAGGTACTTGGACGGGACCGTCTCGAGATTGTGGTTGAACACGTCGGGCTTGGCCGCGACCACGATCTCAAGCGCGCCGGGCTTCCTCAGGAAGTCGGGGGTCAGGATCTCGATCGTGGTCTTCGGCGAGCGGGCGCGGATGGCGTGGATCACGTCGGCGAAATGCTGCGCACCGCCATCGCTCAGGTCGTCCCGGTCGACGGAAGTGATGACCACGTGCTCCAGGCCAAGCTTCTCCACCGCCTTGGCGACGCTCTCGGGCTCGTTCGGATCGAGCGCCTGCGGCAGGCCGGTCTTCACGTTGCAGAAGGCGCAGGCCCGGGTGCAGGTGTCGCCCATGATCATGAAGGTGGCGTGCTTCTTCTCCCAGCACTCGCCGATATTGGGGCAGCCCGCCTCCTCGCAAACGGTCACGAGCTTGTTCTCGCGCACGATCCGGTTGGTTTCGGCCCATTTGGGCGAGCCCGGAGCCTTCACGCGGATCCAGTCGGGCTTGCGCTGCTGGACGGGCTGGTCGGGCCGGTGCGCCTTTTCCGGATGACGGGGGCGCTGATCCTTGTTCAGCAGGTCGAGAACGACGGCCATGAATCACAAACCCTTGGAAGCTAAAACCCTTGAGGCGAAGGGACCCCGCCCTTCCTGACGTGCCGATGATTTAAGACTTCCGGCGCACATTCGCAAATGCTCAGATGTCGGGACTGCCTTTCCCTCGGGCGCGACGACGGACCGTCCGCAGCACGATCTCGACGCCGGCGCGCTGCCCGATCCAGAATTCACGATGGTCGTGCATCTCCTCGATCACCGCATCGGCAAAGCGCTTGCGGTTCTCGAAATAGCAGGGTGGGCCCAAGCCGCCCTGGCAGCGGCCCTCGTTGCGGCACATACGCCTGCGGCAGGTTTGCGGCACCCGGATCACGTCGGCGAGACGCCGCAGAACGTCGTCGGCATCGGGCATCTCGGCAAGGATGGAGCGAATACGGCTCATGGAAAAACCTCTAATCAATGAATGGATGAAATTGCTTGGGGAACAAAAGGGCATGCCTTGCGGGCCCGGGGCCGTATCGGCTCCGAGCCTTTGGGCAATCGAGGGTGGCGCGAATGGCAGCCCGGCTCGATGATGGATGGAAATGCGATGAGCCGAGATGCCTCTTCGCGCACGGCTTCTTTAGGCGGACAGGAGAGGCCGGCCCGGTGACCGTTCAAG
>Ga0182747_1000189_pt1 | contig 65452 bp, 63 predicted proteins | sample eDN3rd30CBELigBY_FD_128526 | JGI IMG/M metagenome (GOLD analysis project Ga0182747, IMG submission 128526) | Enriched backyard soil microbial communities from Emeryville, California, USA - eDNA 3rd pass 30_C BE-Lig BY (version 2) (version 2) | ecosystem: Environmental > Terrestrial > Soil >... | reverse complement strand
TCCCGCTCCGGCAGGCGCATCACCATGCCCAGCGCGCGGCCGCGCGGGATGATCGTCGCCTTGTGGATCGGATCGGACGCCGGCTCGTGCACCGCCACGATGGCATGGCCCGCCTCATGATAGGCGGTCATCCGCTTCTCATCCTCGGTCATCACCATGGAGCGGCGCTCGGCGCCCATCATCACCTTGTCCTTGGCCGCCTCAAACTCGGCATTCGCGACCAGCCGCTTGCCGCGCCGCGCCGCCATCAGCGCCGCCTCGTTGACGAGGTTGGCGAGGTCCGCGCCGGAGAAACCGGGCGTGCCCCGCGCAATCACGCGCGCGTCGACATCCGGCGCCAGCGGCACCTTCTTCATATGGACCTGCAGGATCTTCACGCGGCCATCGATATCCGGGCGCGGCACCACCACCTGCCGGTCGAACCGGCCGGGGCGCAGCAGCGCGGGATCGAGCACGTCGGGCCGGTTGGTCGCCGCGATGATGATGATGCCCTCATTGGCCTCGAAACCATCCATCTCGACCAGCAGCTGGTTCAGCGTCTGCTCGCGCTCGTCATTGCCATTGCCAAGACCGGCACCGCGATGGCGGCCGACCGCGTCAATCTCGTCGATGAACACGATGCAGGGCGCATTCTTCTTGGCCTGCTCGAACATGTCGCGCACCCGGCTCGCGCCGACGCCCACGAACATCTCGACGAAATCGGAGCCGGAAATGGTGAAGAACGGCACGCCCGCCTCCCCCGCAATCGCGCGGGCGAGCAGCGTCTTGCCGGTGCCGGGCGAGCCCACCAGCAGCGCGCCCTTGGGGATCTTGCCGCCCAGCCGCGCGAATTTGGTCGGGTCCTTGAGGAACTCGACGATTTCCTCCAGCTCCTCGCGCGCTTCATCGATGCCGGCGACGTCCGCGAAGGTGACGCGGCCCTGCTTCTCCGTCAGCAGCTTGGCCTTGGACTTGCCGAAGCCCATCGCCCCGCCGGCGCCGCCGCCCTTCTGCATCTGGCGCAGCACGAAGAAGGCGATGCCGAGGATGAGCACGAACGGCAGCGACTGGTAAAGCAGGATCATCCAGAAATTGGGCTGCTCCTCCGGCTGCCCGCTATATTTGACGCCATGCTCGTTGAGCAACGCGGGCAAGCTGGGGTCCGGCACCGCATAGGCGGTGAAGCGCTGGTCATTTTTCAGGATACCGTTGATCCGGTCCGGCGCGATGGAGACTTCCTTCACGGAGTTGGCCGCCACCTTGTCCCGGAAATCGGAATAAGCGATCGCCGTGCCCTTCTGGCCGACACCCTTGCTGTCGAACACGGTCACAAACATCAGCAGCGCGAGGAACACACCGGCCAGGATGAGCGCGCTCTTGATCCAGGGGTTGCCCTGCGGTTCCTTGTTGTCGTTCATTTTCACTCGCTTTCGCGCTTCAAAATAGGTGATTGCGCCGGGAACACAATGGTCAGTCGCACTTCGGGCTCAGTCGAATGTCCGATCAGTGGACCTTTCGCGGCGGCGCCCGCCGCACGGTCCACGCCGTCCCGCCGGCCACGATACAATCCGCCAGCGTGACAGTCTTACCGGCAAAGAGTTGAACAAGAGCTTGATCAAGTGACGGACCGCGCAGTTTTTCCGCCTCGGGATTGATCGCCGCGATCATGCGCTGCAGCAGGCGGCGCAAGAGCTCGGAAGGCAGGTCGATCTGCTCGAGCCGCATCACGCCATCGTCCAGCGTGATCGCGCGCTCCGCGATTCGCGCGGCCATCCAGCTCAGCGCCGCGTCGGCATCGGCCAGGGCCGCCACCGACCGGGCAAGGCCGGCAGGGTCCACCAGGTCATGACTGCCCAGCGCGCGGCGCAGCCGCGCCCGGTCGAACCGGTCATCTTCATTGCTGGGATCGTTGACGAACGGGATGGCGTGAGCCGCGCAATAAGCCCGCAGCGCCGCACGCCGCTCTCCGAGCAACGGTCGCAGCAGCGGGCCCCGCCGTGCCCGCACGCAGGCCAGACCGCCAACGCCCGCACCGCGATTGAGCCGCATCAGGATCGTCTCCACCTGATCGTCAGCCTGATGCGCCGTCATCAGCCAGGCCAGCCCTTGCGCGACCTGCCAGTTCGCCAGAGAGTGATAGCGCGCCGCCCGCGCCGATGCCTGGAGGTTGCCGCCCAGCGGGCCATCCACCGACAGAATCTGATGGGGCACATCATGATCGGCGCACCAACGTCCGACCATTTGCGCTTCGGCATGCGCCTCCGGCCGCAACCCGTGATCGACCGTCGCTGCCTCCACCCGCCCGGGCCACGCCATTTGCGCCGCGCCGAGCAGCGCCATGCTGTCCGGCCCGCCGGAAACCGCGATGCCGATCCGCTCGTCCGATCCGACCGGCCGACCGATCAATCGGGCGGTCGCGGCCTGCAATCGGTCGTTCAATCCGTCAGGCACCGCATTTGGCGCGCACCCGGCCCTTGGTCATCATCTCGCGGACATTGGCCGCCAGTCCGCTGCCGAACTTCTCGGCCAGCTCATCATAGGCGAGACAGGCGTCCTTCAGGCGGTTGAGCCGGATCAGCGCTTCGCCGACCCACGCCAGACTTTCCGCCGCGCGATCACCATTGGGGCGCAAGCGATAATTCTCATACAGGACCTTGGCCGCCGTCGCCGTTTTGTCATCATCCAGATAGGCCCGACCGAGCAAATTCTGGGCGCGGCTGGCAACCGGGTCCTTGCCATATTTGTCGACCGTGGCCTGCAACTGGGCCTGGGCCTCGGGGAAGAATTTCGCATCCCACAGGCGGTAGCCATAAGTGTAGCTGTCCAGCGCCGCATTGCCGGTGTTCGGCCGCTCGATCGCGGCGACCTGCTCATTGCGCGCGACGATCGACTGCCCGCCAGCCGCGGGTGCGGCAGCCGGCGCCGGCGCTGCCCCCGCCTGCGAGAGCAGCGGCACCGATCCCGCCTCACCGCTCCCGACCGCAGGCACCACAGGCGGTGCCGTCAGTTTGGCATAGGCCTCTTCCAGCTTGCGCAAGCGATGATCATTCTCTTCGGCCTGCCCGGTGATGCGGGCAAGCTGCGCCTCGATCGCGCTCACCCGCGCCGTCAGGTCGGCGATCGGCAAGCTCGCGGGCGCCCCCGATACGACCGGCGGAGCCGCCACGGGCGTCACGTCAGGGGTCACGATCGCACCGGTGGCGCCGGGGAAAACCTTGCGCTGCACCGCGCGCATTTCCTGCTCCAGCCGGTCGATCCGACCATCCACCGTTTTGGGTTGCGCGAATGCTCCAACACTCCAGAGCAGTGGCAGACCGGCGCAGAGCATGGCGGCAGCGCGCAAACGGGAAACTCGCAAAGAGTGCGGAAGCGTAGCTGACATGGTGAACGGTTCCTGTGTATCTGTTAGGGCATCCATAGCCGATCCCGCTGCCGGGTAAAGCGGCCAGCATCGCGACCGGCCAAGCCGAGCCGCGCGGGAGATCAGGTGCCGGCGACGGGTGGCGCCGCGGCAGGGCTGGCCGGGGCCTCATCGGCCGGGACCGGCTTGCGCGCGAGCAAAGCGGCAGCGCTCACCGGGACATCGGAGATCGTCCGCTCGGCCGTGCCCAGTGGCGGGACCGCTTGCCCACCCACGGTCACCGCCAGTGCATCCGGTCGGCCGGTGAGGATCATCGGGTTTCGTGCGGTGTCCGGCACAGTCACGCTCTTGCCTTGCGACAGCGTGCCCTCGAACAGCCGCTGGCCATCCGGTTCATAGATCCGCAGCCACACCTCGTTGACGGCGGTCATCACCACCGGACCGGTCGGCGCCGGCGCCGCCAGCTCCGGCGGCCGGGTCCGAGCGACGGGATCGGCGATCCGCGTCTCCGTCCGCTGCTCGGCGGCCAGCTGCTCGTCCGTCGGCGGCGTATTGAGCTGCATCCGCCAGATCGCATAGCCGCCGGCAAACAGCAGGATGAGGATGGCCGCTGCCCAGGCGAGCCTGCGCGGCGGCACACTGCTCGGGTCCACCGGCTCTTCTATTTCATAAGGGCCCTGCCCGACGCCGCCCAGCTCATCAATCTCCGCGCGGACCTTGGCGACCAGCTGGGCCTCCTCGATCCCCACCACACGGGCAAAGGCGCGCGAGAAGCCGGCGGCATAGGTCGTGCCCGGCAAAGCCTGATAATCGCCCGCCTCAAGGGCCGCGAGGTGGCGCATGGGGACACGCGTGCGTGCCGCCACTTCCTCCAGTGACAGACCGGCTGCTTCACGCGCCCGGCGCATCTGCTCCGGCGCACTGGCATCCTGTAGAGAGGCGACCTCGACCTGTTCGTCCGCCGCTTTGGGCTGTTTGGCCATCGTTTGTCCGCTATTCGTCCGTTGTTCGGTCGGTTCGGGCCCAACCTTGTTTCATGGCACCGCGCATGGTGTCAACGCGCATAATGCCCACCCTGGTCAATTAACCTCGACATTGTTGGCGCTTGCCCACTGCGCCAGCGGCTCGCGCAGATTCTGCGTGCCGTTCTGGATCAGGGTCTCGCAATAATGTTTCAGCGATGCAAGGTCGAGGGAGCGGATCATCGCCTTGACCGGGCCGACCGATGCCGGCGTGATCGACAGGCGGCGGATGCCCAGCCCCAGCAGAGCCATCGCTTCCAGCGTGCGGCCACCCATTTCGCCGCACACGCCCAGCGATACATCATGGCCTTCGCAATTGCGCACCACCCGCGCGATGAAGCGCAGGATCGCGACGCTCAGCCAGTCATAGCGCACCGCCAGCTTGGGGTTGGCCCGATCCGCCGCGAAGAGGAACTGGGTGAGATCATTGGTGCCGATCGACAGGAAATCCAGTTCGGGCAGCAGGAAGTCGAGCATCTCCGCCAGCGAGGGCACTTCCAGCATCGCCCCATAATGGATTTCCCGTGGCAGTTTCCGTCCATGCTGGGCGAGCCAGTCATGCTGCTTCTGGAACAGCGCCTTGGCCTCGATCAGCTCCCAGGGTTCGGAGATCATCGGGAACATGACGTAGAGCGAGCGCCCCGCCGCGGCCTCCATCAGCGCGCGGGCCTGCACCTTGAGCAGGCCGTCCCGGTCCAGCGCCAGTCGCAGGGCGCGCCAGCCCATCGCCGGATTCTCTTCCAGGTCATTGTCGTTCTTGCGCAGATAGGGCAGCGCCTTGTCGCCGCCGATATCGACCGTGCGGAAAATCACCGGCCGATCCCCCGCCGCATCCAGCACGTCGCGATAGAGGCGCAGCTGGCGCTCGCGCTGCGGCAGGGTCGCCGAGACGAGGAACTGGAACTCGGTGCGAAACAGGCCGATGCCGTCCGCACCGGTCACATCCAGCGCGGCGACATCGTCGCGCAGGCCGGCGTTGACCATCAGCTCGATGCGCTGCCGATCGAGCGTGACCGCCGGCTTGTCGCGCAGCGCGACATAACCGGCGCGGCGCTTTTGCGAGACCGCAAAGCCGCTATCAAACGCCTCGCCCATCGGCACTGTCGGGCGAATATAGAGCCGGTTCTGATTGACATCGAGCAGCAGCAGGTCGCCCTCATTGATGAGGTGGCGCGTGCTCTTCACCCGCCCCAGCACCGGCACGCCCATCGCCCGCGCGACGATGGTGACATGGGCCGTCAGCGAGCCTTCCTCCAGGATCAGTCCCTTCAGCCGCCGCCGGTCATATTCCAGCAATTCTGCCGGCCCGAGATTGCGGGCGATCAAAATAGTATCCTGCCGCAAGCCAAGCTGCGCCGCCGTGCCCAGCTGCCCCGAGACGATGCGGAGCAGCCGGTTGGACAGATCCTCCAGATCGTGCATCCGGTCCTGCAGCAGGGGGTCGTCGATCTGCCGCATGCGCATGCGGGTGCGCTGCTGCACGCGCTCGATCGCCGCCTCGGCGGTCAGGCCGCTGTCGATCGCCTCGTTGATGCGCCGCGACCAGCCCTCGTCATACGCGAACATCTTGTAGGTTTCGAGGATTTCGAGATGCTCGCCCTCCCCGCCGAATTCGGCCTGGCCCGCCATCCGCTCGATCTGCTCGCGCATCCGCCCGAACGCGGAATAGACGCGCTGCCGCTCCACTTCGACATCCTCGGCCACGGTATGTTCGATGATCACGCGTGGCTGATGGAACACGGCATGGCCGCGCCCCATGCCCATCACCAGCTGCAACCCGGAAATGACCGTCGCTCCGGTTTCCAGCGGACGGGCGTCCCCCGGATGTTCGTCCACCAGCCCGGCATTGCTGATGAGTTCCGACAGCACCATGGCGACTGTCTGCAGCGCCTCGATCTCGACTTCCTCATAGGCGCGCGGCTCGTGATGCTGCACGCACAGCACGCCGATGGCGCTCTCGCGCCGCACGATCGGCACGCCGGCGAAACTGCGGAACAGCTCCTCCCCTGTTTCCGGCCGATAGGCGAAATCACGGTGGCTGGAGGCCTCCTCCAGATTGAGCGCCTCGACATTGGCGGCGATCGTGCCGACCAGCCCCTCGCCCAGCGCAAGCCGGGTCACATGCACCGCCTCCTGCTTGAGCCCGCGCGTCGCATACAGCTCCAGCATGCCTTCCCGCAGCAGGTAGATTGAGCAGACTTCGCTGGAAAGCTCGCTGGCGATGATGCCGACAATCTTGTTGAGCTTCACCTGCGGCGGCGTGCGGGCGGCCATGACTTCATGCAAACGCTGCAAGATCTTGCGGGCGGCCACAACGGCGGTGTTCGATGACAATTGAGGGCGGCGGGTCGCGTTCATGGCGCCACGCTAACAGATGCTGCGAATGCTGCTAACAGAAAGTGCAACATGGGCCCGATTATCGCGACTGGCTGCCGGACGCCCGGCGACAAGGCCGGCACCGGGCAACCCCGCGGCCATTCCTGCCCGTTCATCAGCCGGGCGGTTCCCTCGGGACAGGCAGCGGCCGATCGACGGTGCGACCGGCCGCTCGCCCCTGTCAGTCCGCGCGGCGGGCCAGCGCGGCGCGCGCTTCCGCCATCAAGATCTCGATAATTTCGGCGACCGGCTCTTCCCGCTTCACCATGCCCACGGATTGCCCGGCCATCAGCGAGCCATTCTCGATGTCGCCGTCGATGACCGCGCGACGCAGCGCCCCGGCCCAGTAGCGCTCGATCTGGAGCTGCGCCTCGCCCATGTCGACCTTGCCCTCATCGAGCAGCTGCGCCACCTCGCGCTGCTTGGCGGTGAACGCCTCGGTCCCGGCATTGCGCAGCGCCCGCACGGGGATCACCGGCAGGCGCGGATCGACCTGCACGCTCGTCACCGCCTCGCGCGCCGAGGCGCGGAAGAAGGCCTTCTTGAAGTTGGGATGCGCGATGCTCTCCACCGCGCAGGCAAAGCGGGTGCCCAGCTGCACGCCGGCCGCACCCATTTCGAGATAGGCCGCAATCGCCTCGCCATGGCCGATGCCGCCCGCCACGAAGATCGGCAGTTCGCTCGCCATCACCGGCAGGATTTCCTGCGCCAGCACGCTCGTCGCCACCGGGCCGATATGGCCGCCGGCCTCCATCCCCTCGATCACCAGCGCATCGACGCCCGAGCGGTGCAGCTTCTTCGCCAGCGCCAGCGCCGGGGCAAAGCAGATGACCTTCGCGCCGCCGGCCTTGATCGCCTCGATGCTGCCCTTGGGCGGCAGCCCGCCGGCCAGCACGACATGGCTGATCTCATGGCGCAGACAGATGTCGATCAGTTCCATGATGTCGGGATGCATGGTGATGAGGTTGACGCCAAAGGGCTTGTCCGTCAGCGCCTTGGTCCCGACAATCTCGGCATCGAGCAGCGCCGGCGTCATCGCGCCGCAGGCGATCAGGCCGAACCCGCCGGCGTTGCTGACCGCCGCCACCAGATGGCGCTCGGACACCCAGCTCATCGCCCCGCACAGGATCGCGGTCTCGCATCCAAGAAAGTCCGCGCCACGCGCCATCAGCGCCGTCAGCCGATCCACCGCCACTATCGTTCCGCTCATTCCCGCTCCATCACATATGGACAATCGCACGCCGATAGAGCCTCAAACCCCGCTTGGCGACAAGAGAAATGCCCGGCCTGTTCATGCCTCCCATCTCCCATCCCGACACGCGCGCGTTTGCAGCATGATCGGGGCCGGCGATTGCACCATGTCGGCTGCCCCTTGCCTCTGCCCGGCCGGTCAGGAATATATCTCGCAAACAAGCCGCAAACCCGGCGGACAACAGGAGAGGATGATGATGACGGGAACGCACTCATCTTGGATGGCCGGCCTCCTGGCCGCGGCTCTCTTGGCCCATATGCCGGCGAGCGCGCAAAACCGGGATAGCCGCCCACTCGACACGGCCGAGATCATCGTCACCGGGACACCCCAGCCAACCCGGCGCGCAATCGAAAAGCAGGCCCGCGCCATCACGCGCACCGAACTTTTCTTCCGCCTCCCCCTCGCCCAGTTCCAGGACCCTATCTGCCCGGGCATCATGGGCCTGCCAGTCGCAACGGCACAATTGCTGGTCGATCGTATCCGCTACAATGCGGAGCGCATCGGCATCGACACAGCGCGTGACGGCAAGTGCGAACCGAATGTCATCATCGCGGTCGTCGGCAACGGGCAGGCCGAGATCAAGGCGCTCAAGGCCAGGCGCGGTCATCTTTTCAAGCTGATCTCGACAAGCGAACTCGATGAACTGGCCGCCGATCCGGGGCCTGTCCACGCCTGGGCGAACACCATGGTCCGGTCGCGCCAGGGGGACATTCTGCATGGCGATGCCGAGAATGGCGAGATTCCGACGCTCTTCGTCGCCCAGTCCCAGTCCCATATATTTCTGGCGCACCGGCTCGATATCGTCAGCGCGGTCGTCATGCTGGACGCTGCCGCCATTAACGGCCTCAGCGTCGTCCAGATCGCCGATTATGCGACCATGCGCGGTTTCGCGCGCACCCGACCGATGGATGGCGAAGGCTCGGTGGACACCATCTTGCGCCTGTTCGACCCCGAAACGGCCCGGCCCGGCGAGATGTCGAATTTCGACATTGCCTATCTGCGCAGCCTTTATGGCGGCATTCCCAATATACCCGCCGTGTCGAAGATCGCCGGGATCGGCAGGGAGTTGCGCAAGCAATCCGCCGCCGACCAACCGGACAAACCCGCAACGCCCTGACGCTCCCCGCACGGCTCAGCGATGCGCGGCCGTCAGCGCCGCGCATCGGCATGGCGGTCAGGCCGCTGGCAGCTCGGCGTCCAGCCCATAAGCGGTATGCAGCACACGCACGGCCAGTTCCGTCTCGTCCTCGTCGATCAGCACCGAGACCTTGATCTCGCTGGTCGAGATCGCCTCGATGTTGATGCCGCGCTCGGCCAGCGTCTTGAACATGATCGCCGCGACGCCGGCATGGCTGCGCATGCCCACGCCCACAACGCTGATCTTGGCCACTTCCGCATCGGTGATGATGCGATTGAAGCCGATCGTCTCTTTCAGATTCTCGATGATATCGACGCTGCGGGCCAGGTCGGCGCGGGGCACGGTGAAGGTGACGTCCGTCTCCGCCTTGTCCTTGCTGTCATTCTGGATGATCATGTCGACATTGATGCTGGCATCGGCCAGCGGACCGAAGATGCTCGCCACCGCGCCCGGCTTGTCCGGCACGCGGGTGACGATGATCTGGGCATCATTCTTGTCGTGCGCGATGCCGGTGATGAGCTGCCGTTCCATGTCCTTGTCCTCAATTTCTGCTTCGCTGACGATCATCGTGCCCGGCTCCGGGTCGTCGCCCGGCTCCTCGAAGGAGGAGAGCACCTGCAAGCGCACCTTTTCCTTCATCGCCAGCGCGACGGAGCGGGTCTGGAGCACCTTGGAGCCCACGCTCGCCAGTTCCAGCATTTCCTCATAGGTGATCTTGTCGAGCTTGCGCGCCCGGCTGACGATGCGCGGATCGGTCGTATAGACGCCGTCCACATCGGTATAGATATCGCAGCGGTCCGCCTTCACCGCCGCGGCGATCGCCACGGCCGATGTGTCCGATCCGCCCCGGCCCAGCGTCGCCACCCGGCCATCATGCATCTGCCCCTGGAAACCGGGGATCACGGCGACCTGCCCGCTTTCCAGCGCGGCCACCAGCGCATCCGTCTCCACCGTCTCGATCCGCGCCTTGCTGTGCGTGCCGGTGGTGCGCAGCGGCAACTGCCAGCCCAGCCAGCTGCGGGCATCGACCCCCATCGCTTTGAGCGCCATCGCCAGCAGCCCGCTGGTCACCTGCTCGCCGGAGGAGACGACGACATCATATTCCGCCGTATCATAAAGCGGGCTGGCTTCCTTGCAGAAGCCGACCAGCCGGTCCGTCTCGCCGGCCATGGCGGAAACCACCACGGCGACCTGATTGCCCCGGCCAACCTCGAACCGGATGCGCGCCGCAACCTTGCGGATGCGTTCCATACCGGCCATCGAGGTGCCGCCAAATTTCATTACAATTCGCGCCATGGACTTGCCGCGCACCTTTCATCAGCTATCAAGGGGGCAGGAACAGCGGGGCGTATATGCTTAGACCAGCCTTCAAGCCGGCGCCCTCATAATCAGCGGGATATATAATGGCAAGCGAGCCGCAAACCGGCACGATCGACCCGAAGGAAGCCGCGCATTTCGGCGCGCAGGCGGCCGACTGGTGGGACCCCAAAGGCACCAGCGCGATGCTGCACAAGCTCAATCCGGTGCGCCTGCGCTACATCCGCGCGGCGATCGACCGGCACTGGGCCGGCGACTCCGCCGCGCTGCGCCCTCTCGCCGGCAAGCGCGTGCTGGATATCGGCTGCGGCGCGGGCCTTGTCGCCGAACCGCTGGCGCGGCTGGGCGCCGCCGTCACCGCGATCGACGCCGCGCCGGAGAATATCGCCGCCGCGCGCGACCATGCCGTACGGATGGGCCTTGCCATCGATTATCGCGCCGGCGGGGTCGAGGCGCTGGACGAGCCGCCGTTCGACCTCATCACCACCCTTGAAGTGATCGAGCATGTCACGGACCCTGCCCGCTTCCTCGCCGCCATTGCGCGGCTGCTCAAGCCGGACGGGCTGCTGATCCTCTCGACGCCCAACCGCACCCCGCTCTCCAGGCTGACGATCGTGACGCTCGCCGAGGGGCTGGGCCGGATTCCCAAAGGCACGCATGACTGGCACAAGTTCCTGACGCCGGACGAGGTGACGGATTTGCTGAGGGCACAAGGCCTCATCGCGGCCGATACCACCGGCATCGGCGCGGACCCGCGCTACGGCTTCACCCTCGGGCGCGATCTGTCGATGAATTACATCCTCTCGGCCACGCGGGCCAGCGCGGAACCCGTCCCGCAGGCAGCGCGTTGACCCGGGGCTGCTCCCGCCTGCTCATGGCGGCCTGTTCCGGAAGGATGATCTGATGCCAGCAGGCACCAACCTCGCCTCCCCCCCTCAGCCTCGCGCGAACCCCCTCTTCATGCTCGATGATATGTCGAGCTGGTTTACGGACCATTGGTTCCAGCTGGCGATGGCCATGGGCGCCGGCGCGCTCATCTATCTGCTGCTCCGCTCCCTGCGGGGCGTTGGCACAAAGCTCGCCCGGCGCGAGCATCTCCCCGGCCTGTTGAGCGTGGTGGCGCGCGCCGCCACCCGCACATCGCAACTCTTCATGATCATCGTCGCCGCGCGCATGGTCAGCGGTTACGCCGATCTGCCGGCCGCCCTGCTGTCCATCATCGGCTTCCTGTTCACCATCATCGCCGTGTTCCAGGTCGCGGTCTGGCTGCGGGAGGTCATCATCGGCCTGATCGAGCGCCGCGCCGGCACGGAAGGTTCCGAGGCGCTGGTGAACGCCATGGGCATCATCCGCCTGCTCGTCTCGGTCGCGCTGTTCGCCATCGCCACCGTCATGGTGCTGGACAATCTCGGCGTGAACGTCACCGGCCTTGTCGCTGGCCTGGGCATTGGCGGCATCGCCATCGGTCTGGCCGCACAGGGCATTTTTTCCGATCTGTTCGCCGCGCTCTCCATCCTGTTCGACCAGCCCTTCCGCGTCGGCGAGGTCATCACCTACGACCAGACGACGGCGCGGGTGGACCGGATCGGCCTCAAGAGCACCCGCCTGCGCGCCACGTCCGGCGAGCGCAAGATCATCTCCAACACCAATCTGCTCCAGAAGGAAATCACGAGCCTGCGGGACCTCGACCGACGGCAGGTCAAATTCGCCTTCGGCATCATCTACCAGACGCCAACCGACGTCATCGCCCGCATTCCCGATATCTTGCGCGACGTGGTCGAAGGCGAGAAGCAATATTTCACGCAGGCTGGCATGGTCGCCTTCAGCCCCAGCTCCCTCGATTTCGAGCTGACCCTCGACGTGCTCCATCCCGCCACTGTCGATTATTTCATGATCCGCCACCGTATCGCGCTTGGCATCTTGCAGCGCTTCAATGCGGAAGGCATCCACTTTGCCTACCCGACCCAGACCAGCTTCACCGCCGCCCCCGACGGGCGCATGATCATGCCCTACCCGGCGCCGGAAGATACCGCCGCGGGCTAGGCTTTCCGGTCCGTTATGGAGCAGGTTTCAGCTCTCAGACGACATCCTGATAATAGCCGGCCCACACATGACTTTGTTTGCGGTTCACGCGGAGCAAGGCCATCACCGCCACGAGCAGGGCCAGCGCGGCCAGCGCCAGAAAGACGGGCCAGTCCCTGATCGGCGATTCAAACAGGCTGAACACCGCGCTGGCGAGCATGAAGGGCACGACAGCGACGCTCGCCAACGCGGCGCTGCGCCGTGCCTTCTTGCGCCGGGGCGCCTTGCGCCAGAAGAACAGGCTGCCCAGAACCGCAATATTGGCCGGGAGCATGTGCATCCACGCGAACGGCATCATCCAGAGGAGGTAGCCGGTCACTGCGAAGGTCGCGAGGGCGAGTGATAATGCCAGAAACCGTGCAAGCCGCACGCAACACCTCCTGAATTGATGACCTGATGGTCAAAAGGTCACGCCCTGGCAATAGCTTTTGCCGGAGGACCGATTGGAACAAGCTTAAGTCAATTCGGTAAACTCTTCATAACCAAGCTTGCTCCCCAAAGTGGTGCCCAATGCAGCGCCCCATCCCTGGCAATCAACGCTTCGTCTCGATCGCGTGCGAGCAGCAGCGCCCCGTCAAGGTCCACCCAGTCCGCGAGTTGCCCGAGCAGGAAAGCCGGCGCGATGCCCAGCGAGCTGCCGAGCATGCAACCGACCATGATCCGCAGCCCCCGGCTCTTCGCCGCCCGCGCCATCGCCAGCGCCTCGGTGAGACCACCCGCCTTGTCGAGCTTGATGTTGATCGCCTGATAGCCGGCCAGGCCATCCAGGTCGGCCAGATCTTGGCAGCTTTCATCCGCGCAGATCGTGACCGGCAACGCGGCCTTGGCCAACGCCGAGTCATGCCTCGCCGGCAGAGGCTGCTCGATCAGCGCAACACCCAGCGCGGCCAGCGCGCCGGCCCGCGCCGCCAGCTCCGTCGCCGTCCAGCTCTCATTGGCATCGACGATCAGCGTTGCATCCGGCGCCGCCGCGCGCACAGCGGCAATGCGGGCCTCGTCGCCCTCCCCGGTCAACTTGCATTTGAGCAGCGAAAAGCCCTGTCCGCGCGCCTGCTCGGCGGCAGCGGCCATGCTAGCCGGATCATCCAGGCTGATCGTATAGGCCGTGCGCAGCGGCTGCGGTGCAGCAAGCCCGGCTAGGTCCCAGACGGGCCGGCCGGCACGACGCGCCTCCAGATCCCACAGCGCGCAATCAAAGGCATTCCGCGCTGCGCCGGGGGGCATGATCGCGCGCAACCGCTCGCGATCATAGGCCTCCGGGCTGCGTGCGACCTGCCGGATCGCCTCCGCGCAATCCTGCGCCGTTTCGCCATGATAATAGATGGGCGTCCCCTCGCCGCGTCCGGTCAGCACGCCGTCCGTCACCGTGCAGACGACCACGTCCACGAACGTCTTGGCACCCCGACTGATGGTGAACGCCCCCGCGACGGGAAAGCGTTCCACCACGACAGATTGCAGCGCAAACGCCCCGTTGCTCGCTTCCGCCTTCATGCTCACGCCCGACTCAACGGCTCGGCGGCCCATCGTGCCGGGCGATCCACGCCTCGACGACGGGCGCGATGCGATTGCGCCATTTCGAGCCGTTGAAGATGCCGTAATGGCCGACATCCTTTGCCAGCAAATATTGCTTCAGGTCGTCCGGCAGATTGGGCGTGATATCCAGCGCGGCGCGGGTCTGGCCGATCCCGGAAATATCATCATTCTCGCCTTCGACCGCCAACAGCGCAATGTCGGTGATCGCCGCCGTGTCCACCAGCGCGCCCCGGTGGCGCATCTCGCCTTTCGGCAGGCTATGCTTCTTGAAGACCTCATTGACCGTCTGCAGGTAGAATTCAGCGGTCATGTCGCAAACCGAGCGATATTCATCGTAGAAGGCCTTGGTCGCTTCGGCGCTGTCGTCATCCCCGCGCACAAGATGGCGGAACATCTGCCAGTGGCTCATCAGATGATTGCCGAGGTTCATGGACATGAAGCCGGCCAGTTGCATGAAGCCGGGATAGACCTGACGGCCGGCGCCCGGATAGTTGAACGGCACGCTCACCACCACATTCTGGCTGAACCAGCTCAAGGAGCGCTCCTGCGCCAACTGGTTGACCGCCGTCGGCGCCTGACGGGTATCGATCGGCCCGCCCATCATCGTGAGCGAGCGCGGCCGGCAGGGATTCCCGGCGGCCGACATGACGCTCGCCGCGGCGAGGCAGGGCACGGAGGGCTGGCACACCGCCAGCATATGCGCGCCCGGGCCGATATGCCCGAGCCAGTCGATCAGATAATCCACATAGTCGTCGAGATCGAACGCGCCTTCGCTCAGCGGCACGTCGCGGGCATCGCGCCAGTCGGTAATATAGACATCGTGTCCCGGCAGCAGGCGCGCGACCGTGCCACGCAGCAGCGTCGCGAAATGGCCGGACATCGGCGCGACGATGAGCAGTTTGGGGCCCTTGCCTTCATGCCCCTGCCGCACGAAGTGCCGCAACTGCCCGAAGGTCTTGCGCGCCTCGATCACTTCCTCAATGGCAACGGTTTGCCCGTCGACCAGCGTCGTCGCCAGCCCGAAGGCCGGCTTGCCGCGCGGTGCGGATGCATGGGCAAACACCTCCAGCGCGGAAGCCAGCATCGGCCCGCCACCGAAATAGGCGAAGGGGTTAGCCGGGTTTTGCAGCAACTCCATGCCTGCCGTCGCCATGGCGCTGGCGCTGGCCAGAAAGTTCCGTTGAATGTCGTAAGTGCTATAAAGCATGCGATTCCCTGCCGGACATATGGCCTGATATAGGAAAGGGTCATCCGTGTTGCGATGCAATAACCGGCATTTTGCGCATCGTCGTTAAAAAACTGGGCGACGCGCCCTGTCATTCACATTTTGCACCATTCACATAGCCTGTCACATAGCCTGTGCAAAAGCCTTCCCAATGCCGATGACGATGGTCTAGGGCGCATCTATGGCTTCCCCTTACCGTACGACCGACGGGCCGAATGCGCCCAAACCCGCCAGTCTCGGCAATCTCCGGCTCATCTGGGCGTCCGCGATGCGCTATCCCGGCCATGTCGCCGGTGCCGGCCTTGCCCTGCTCGCCGCGTCCGGCGCCACCCTTGCCATTCCGAGCGGCTTCAAGCTGGTCATCGACCGGGGCTTTGCCAGCGCCGGCGGCGGTGACATGGCCCGCTGGTTCCAGTATCTGCTGATCATCGTCGTCGTGCTCGCGATCGCCACGGCGCTGCGCTATTATTTCGTGTCCTGGCTCGGCGAGCGGGTGGTGGCGGACATGCGCATCGGCGCGCAAGCCAATCTGCTCCGGCAGGAACCGGCCTTTTTCGAGCAGAACCGGCCGTCCGAAATCGCCTCGCGGATGACGGCGGACACGGCCGTTATCGAGCAGGTCGTCGGCTCCACCGTCTCCATCGCCCTGCGCAATCTGCTCACCGGATTCGGCGGCGTGGCCTATCTCTTCACCCTGGCGCCGCGCCTCACCGCGCTGCTGTTGTTCGGCATTCCTCTGGTGCTGGGGCCGGTGATATTCGTCGGCCGCCGCCTGCGCGTCCTGTCCCGCGCCAGTCAGGACCGGCTGGCGGTGATCGGCAGCATCACTACCGAGGTTCTCGGCGCCATGAAGGTGGTGCAGGCCTTCGTGCAGGAAGCGCGCGAGGCGACCCGGTTCCGCAATGCGGTGGAGGACAGCTTCCGCACCGCGCGCCGGCGCATTCTCGTCCGCGCGGGCATGACCGCCACGATCATTCTCGTCATCTTCGGCTCGATCACCATGATCATGTGGCAAGGCGCGCTCGACGTGGCGGCGGGTCGCATGTCTGGCGGCACCATCGCCGCCTTCGTGATCACCGGCGGCCTCGTTGCCGGCGCGTTCGGCGCGCTGACCGAGGTATATGGCGACCTGCTGCGCGGCGCTGGCGCAGCGCAGCGGCTCAGCGAACTGACCAGCGCCGTTCCCTCCATCCGTCCGCCGGCGGCGCCTGTCGCCATTCCTGTGACGCATGAGGCCCGGCTCACCTTCGACAAGGTCGGGTTCCATTATCCGACCCGGCCGGACACCAGCGCGCTCATCGACTTCTCGCTTGATGTCGCACCGGGTGAAACCGTCGCCATTGTCGGCCCCTCGGGCGCGGGAAAGTCGACCCTGCTCCAGCTTGCCGAGCGCTTCTATGATCCGCTGGAAGGCCGGATCACGCTCAACGGCGTCGATCTGCGCGATGCCGACCCCGCCGCGGTCCGCGCAATGATCGCGCTGGTACCGCAGGAGACGGTGATCTTCGCGGCGAGCGCACGCGATAATCTGCGCTACGGCAACTGGAACGCAAGCGACGACGCCCTCCGCGCCGCCGCGCGAGCCGCCAATGCCGAGGAATTCCTCGACACCTTGCCGCACGGGCTGGACACGGACCTGGGCGAAGGCGGCGCGCGGCTTTCCGGCGGCCAGCGCCAGCGCCTCGCCATTGCGCGCGCATTGCTCAAGGACGCCCCCCTGCTGCTGCTCGACGAAGCCACCTCCGCGCTCGACGCCGAATCGGAACGCCTGGTGCAGGACGCGCTCACCCGGCTGATGAAGGGCCGCACCACCATCGTCATCGCGCATCGCCTCGCCACGGTGCGCGCCGCCGATCGCATCGTCGTGATGGAGGACGGGCGCATCGTGGAGATCGGCACCCACGCCGAATTGAACGCACAAGGTGGCCTTTATGCCCGTCTCGCCTCGCTTCAGTTCGCGGAAACCGCCTGAAAATGCGACATATTGATACATTTCGGACATAATTTCACGACAGAACCCGCATATGGCACGGATCAGCGCGCTTTTCGGGGCGCCGGGACCGCAAAATACCCCATTCAGTCGTCCGCTATCGTCCGCTTCCCCATTTGCAAAAGCCCTGCAATCACCTAACCCAAGCAGACCCGCCGCCCGCCAAGGAGCGCCCCTCCATGTCAGCCCGCCCCCATCTTCTGCTTGTCGATGATGAAGCGGCGATCCGCGAGCCCCTCGGCCAATATCTGCAACGCGCCGGTTTCCGTGTCTCGGAAGCGCCGGACGCAGCGGAAGCCCGCCGGATCCTTGCCGGTGGCGCGATCGAACTGGTCGTGCTCGATGTCATGATGCCGGGTGAGGACGGCCTCAGCCTGTGTCGCTCGATCCGCGAGAATGGGGATCTGCCCGTTATCCTCCTCACCGCCCGTACGGAGGAAACAGACCGGATCGTCGGCCTCGAAATGGGCGCCGACGATTATGTGCTCAAGCCTTTCTCCCCGCGTGAGCTAGTCGCCCGGATCAAGACGATCCTGCGGCGCGCCGGCGGTGCTTCCCCGCGCGAAGTGCAGGCGGGCGGCACGCTCTATCGCTTCAATGGCTGGACGTTGCGCGCGGACGACTGGACCCTGACTGGAGCGGACGGTATCGCCATTCCACTCAGCACGGCCGATTTTCGCCTCCTTCACGCCTTCGCTACCCATCCACGGCAGGTCCTCAGCCGCGACCAGTTGCTCGATCTGACGCGAGGGCGCGAAGCCCATGCCTTCGATCGCTCGATCGACAATCAGATCAGCCGCCTGCGTCGCAAGCTGGAGGATGATGCTCGTGCGCCGGGCCTTATCAAGACCGTCTGGGGCGGCGGTTATATGTTCGCGGCGGACGTGGTGCGCGAATGACCATGGGCGGGGGCGGTGTCATGAAACGGTGGCGCCCGCGCACATTGGCGGGGCAGACCATTCTCGTCGTGGCGGCATCGCTGTTCGTCCTGCAACTTATCGCCTTTTCACTCTATTATATCGGCCTGCGCAACCAATGGGTCACGGTGGCCGCCGCACCCGGTGTCATCCGCATTCTGGAAGCGCTCGATCAACGCGACCAGCCGGTCTCCTGGCAGCGTATCCGCGCGGCACGCACTCTGCAGCTCACCGCCGAGGCCCCCGCGCCGAGGGGGCATGATGCACCGCAAGTCGCCACGCGGGCGGCGGAGCTGTTCCGCTCTGCCGGTCTTCAGCCGCTCGATGTGCGCGTGGCCATCAACCAGCCTGAACCCAAGCCGCGCCTTTCCGGCCTTCTCACCGGAAAGACCAATCAGAAACGCACCGACCGGATCGACGTTCAGCTCAGCGTCAAGCTCCAGTCGAACCGATGGGTCACGGCCTATACCCGCGCTGCTCCCGTCGCACAGCCGATCTTCCAGAGGGTTGCGGTGCAGACGCTGTTTCTGTTCGGCATCGTGCTCATGCCGCTGGTCTGGTTTACCCGTCGCCTTGCCGCCCCGTTGCGCGCGCTGACATCCGCCACGACGCGTGTCGGCACACCGGAAGGGACAGCGCCGGTGCCGGAGATCGGGCCGGACGACGTGCGTGGGCTCGCGGCTTCCTTCAACGCCATGCAGGACCGCATTCGTTCCATGCTGGAAGAGAAGGACCATATGCTCGGCGCCATCGGCCATGATCTGCGCACGCCACTGACCGCTCTGCGCGTGCGGGTCGAGACCGTGCCGGACGGTCCGGACCGCGAGCGCATGATCGCCACCATCGACGATATGCGCAAGATGCTGGATGATATTCTCTCCCTCGCCCGCGCCGGCCGCGACCGGGAGCCGCCGCAGCGTGTCGACCTGGCCGCTCTGGCCGACGCAGCGCTCGACGATCTGGAGGATACCGGCGCTCCGGTCGACCGCGCCGACATGCCGCGCACCATCGTCACCGTGCATCCACGCGCCATCCGGCGGGCCCTGACCAACCTTGTGGAGAATGCCGTCAAATATGGCGGCCATGCGCAGGTGTCGCTGCGTGTCGAGAAAGATCGAGCCATTCTCGCGGTGGCTGATTCCGGTCCCGGCATTCCCGAGGACCGGATCAGCGAGATGCTCAATCCCTTCACACGCATGGAACAATCACGCAGCCGGGATACCGGCGGCACCGGCCTCGGTCTCGCTATCGTGCGGGCCATCACTTCTGCGGAAGGCGGGCGTTTGCACCTTGCCAATCGGCCCGAAGGCGGCCTGCTCGTCGAACTCAGCCTGCCGCTCGCGCCATGACGACCTCGTTACTCGTGGTCCACATCGTTCATCTGGCGCAGCTTGGCCGAGCTCCGGCCGGGCGGCATCACTCCCCTATCCTGCGCAATGGCATTCTGGTTGATGATCGTCGCACCGGCCGGCAAGGCCGAGCGTCCGAGGTCAAGCTTGCGCACCTCTTCCTTTGCTAGGGCCAGCCGCTCGTCCCGCATCAACTGCCGGCCACGATGATCCCCGTCGGCATTTTCGGCCACTGCTGACGGTGCGGCTGGCGTCGTCTTGCTCCATCCGAGGATGACCGACATGCGGCGATTGCGCGGATCATAGCGATCATCGGGCACGAAAGGCTCGCGGTCCGCCACGCCCTCGATCCGCATGAACCGTGCGCCGCCAATGCCGTTCTGGGCAAGCACGGCGCGCGTCGCTTCCGCGCGCGTGCTGGAAAGCACCCAATTGTTCATGCTGCGACCGGCCGCATAAGGCAGACTGTCGGTATGGCCGCGCACAATGACATCATTGGGCACGCCCGCGATCACCTGAGCCACCTGCTCAAGCAAGGCCCGCGCTTCCGGAAACAGCCGATCCGTGCCCATGGCGAACATCGCGAAATCTGCTTCGTCGATCAGGTCAATCCGCAGGCCTTCGCGGGTTTCGGTAAACTTCACCTGCTTGCGCAAACGGCGCAGCGCCGGATTTTCTGCAAGCCGCTCTTCAAGCACGCGCTTGAGCTGCTCGAATTGCTGGCGATCCCGATTCTTGATCTGATCGCCGCCAACATCGCGCACACCGGACGCGTCGCGCGGGATGGTGATGGCCAGATTGCCCTGCCCGCCCGTGGTCGGGTAATTATCCTTCGCGGTGAAGCTGTCACCGCCGAACAGGCCACTCGAGCCGGCGCTGTCCATTTTCATCTGCACGAGCGTGGGCGTGAAATAATCGGCCAAGCCCTTGCGCTGCTTCTCGGTCGTCGCGCCGAGCAGCCACATGAGCAGAAAAAACGCCATCATCGCGGTCACGAAATCGGCATAAGCCACCTTCCACGCGCCGCCATGATAGGCGTCATGCCCGTCCGAGACGATCTTCTTGACGATAATCGGCCGCAGTTCCGGCTCGTTCGTGCGCTTTTTCGGGGGCTGTGCCATGGTGTGCGTCCTGCCCGATCAGCGGCCGCGCATGCCGTCGAACACCTCGGCAAAGGCAGGCTGGTTGGCGTGATTGAGGTTGGAACGCGCCGCCTCGATAACCAGCGGCTGCGGGTGGCCATGGAGCGAAGCAATGATGATCTGCTTCACCACCTGGTAGATGGACGCATCCGCCTCGATCACCTGTCGGCAGCGGTTCGCAAAGGGACCGACGATCCCATAGGCCAGCAGCACCCCCAGAAAGGTGCCGACCAGCGCCGAACCGATCATCGCGCCGAGAATTTCCGGTGGCTGATCGATGGAGGCCATCGTCTTCACCACACCGAGCACAGCCGCGACGATGCCCAGCGCCGGCAGTGCATCTGCCAGCGTCTGAAGATTGTTGGCCGGACGGATTGCCTCATGATGATGGGTCTTGAGACTGTTATCCATCACATCCTCCACCGCGTGAGGATCGAGCGTGCCGGAAGAGACGACGACCAGCCGCAGCGTGTCGCAGATCAGGTGGATCAACGTCGCATCGCCCATCAGCCGTGGATATTCAGCGAAGATCGACGAAGATTTGGGATCCTCGATATGAGGTTCCAAAGCGACCGGGCCTTCCACCCGCAGCGTTTTCATCAGCTTGCTGACGAGAAAGATGCAGTCGAGAAAATCCTGTTTCTTATATTTCGGGCCCTTGAAGACTTTCATCAGCCCACCAAGCAGCGCCTTGAGGTCCGCGCCCGAATTACCGATGACCAGTGCGCCGACCGCAGCGCCCCCGATGATCAGCATCTCATGTGGTAGGGCATGTGCGATCGGACCGATATCGCCGCCGGTGAAGACGAATCCACCGAACACCATGACCAGCAATATAACGACACCGATACCTGCGAACATTCTGTGCCCCACGCCCTTCTGATCACCAGCAACCTGGCCCGGATCGAACCAGTTGCCCCCGCCAATCTCTAGGACGGCTCTGCTGTAACAGGGTTTAACTTCATGGTTATCAGGCCATTAATCGAACGTTCCGATGGTCAGAAGAAGTCAAACAGCGATTGCTTGCTGATCCGAGCGAAGGCGATCTGCGCCGCCTCCAGCGTCAGCAGCTTGCTTTGCAGCTTCGTCACCACTTCGGTGAGATCGGTGTCCTCCAGCGTCGAGCGGCGCTCGGTCAGCGCCAGCCCGGTATCGTCGAGCCGCCTGCCGATATCCTCGATCCGCAGGGAGCGGACGCCTTGCAGCGATTGCGCCACGATCACATGGTCCAGTGCCGTGCGGACATCGCCGAGCGCATTGCCTCGCGCCGTCTCGTCACCCGAGCGGATGGCATCGATCGCATCCGCCAGAATATCGTCGAGCGAGCGCGAGCCGACGACATTCTCCGTCACGCTTTGCCGGGTCGGCACCGCATCGATTGCAAGGCCGGCACCCACCGGGATATTGACAGTGTTCATCTCGTCGAAAACCGGCCGACCCTGATAATCCGTCTGATTGACCAGATCATTGATCGTCACGCGGATGCCTTCCAATTGCTTGGCGACGGCCTCCCGACCGGGCGACCCCGGCCCGGTCGTGGCGGAGGTCACCAGCAATTCGGTCACGCTGGCCATGAGATTGTTGATCTCGTCGAGATTGCTCATGGCCTGAACCGCGCGCGAATCCGCGAACTGGAGATTGCTCTGCCAGGCGGTATTGATGGATTGCTGACGGCCCACGAGCGAAATCTGCACCCAGTCCTGTGGATTGTCCGACGGCTGATTGAGCTTGGCTCCGCTGGAGATTTTTGCCTGTTCGGTCGCGATCTCCCGCGCCATGTTCTGCTGGCGGAGGATCTCGGCGTTGAGAGACTGAGTGGTGATGAAGACCATATCGGCTGACTCGTGCTGGCCGGTCAGAAGACCGAGAAGAGGGTTTGCATGACTTCCTTGGCAACCTGAATGATTCGCGCCGACGCCTGATAAGCCTGTTGAAAGCGCAGCAGATCGGCCGCCTCACGATCCAGATTGACGCCGCTCACATCCGCCCGCGCCTGCTGTGCCATGGTATCGCGATTGGCCGCTGCGGCCTGTTCGGTGAAGGTCGCGGCAACAAGATTGCCGTGGGTGGCTACCAGACCGATCCATTTATCCTCGAAGGAGCCGGGTCCGCGCAGGGCGCTGATCGCCAGGAGATTGCCGTTGCTCACGCCGCTCGTGGACGCGCTCGCAACATCGGCGGGGTCGGTGATCAGCACCTGCAGCGTGCTGGCATCGGCACCCATCGCCAGCATGGCCGTGCCCGGTGCTCCCGCCGCCGTCTGCCCGGCCATGTGCCAGTTATTGACTGCGGCCACATAGTCGGTGACCTGCGCATCGAGCGCATCGATACGATCACGGGTGATCTGTGCGCTCTGCACGAGACCGCCGAGCGAGCCGTTGCCCGGATCATCAATCGCCACACCGTCGACGGTGAAGTGCAGCAGCCCGTCGAGGTCCTGCGTCACGGCAAGCGGATTTGCGACGATATTGTCGACGAGCTTGACCCCGCCATAATTGATGTTCGCGACATCATGGGTGTCAAATTCCACCGTGACATTCAATCGCTTGGCGATCTCGCCCAGGGCCTGATCGCGCGAATCCAGCAGCGCGATATGCGCGGCGGTTTCCGGCGCGGAACGACGCAGCCCTTCATTGGCATCGGCCAGTTGCTGGAGCGCATCGTTGAGCGCCCTCACCTCGTTCGTCGCGCCGGCGCCGATGCTGCTACGGATCGTCACCAGGTCGCCGCGGCTTTGCTTGAAAGCGGTGTTGATCTGCTCGAAGGCGAATAACAGATCCGCTCGCCTCGTGGTGTCCGCCGGATTGGCGGCAAGCTGCTCCGCCGCCGCAAACATGGCGGTCATGCGCTGTCCGACTCCCAGCGGTCCATCATTCAGGGCCGTCTGGATATCGCCCATCCAGCGCGCGCGCTGATTGGCGCTGCCGAGCAGGTTGCTGGTCTGACGCGCGGCGGCATCGAGATAGGGATCGGTGGAACGGACGATCCGGTTGATATCCACGCCGCCATAGGCGAGGCCCGAGCGATACCAGATCGTCGTGCCCGCGCCCGATGGCGATTCCTTGAGCGCCAGCGTGCGGCGGCTGTAGCCGGGGGTATCGGCATTGGCGATATTGTTGGAAATCACCCCCATCGCCGCCTGATAGGCCCGCGCGCCGGATGCCCCGATGCCGAACAGATCGGAAATCGTCACGGCGTCTTCTCCAGTTGCGAAAGAATCAGTTCGGCAATGCCAAGCCCGCCTTTATCGGCAAGGTTGTCAGCCATGCGCGCATCCGCCAGTTCACGAAACTGGTCGACAGCGCTACTGCCGGTCAGTTCGTCACCAAGACTGGATTGCCGCATCGTGCCGACCAACTGGCGCACGAAGATCGCTTCGAACGCCTTGGCCGCCTGCGCCATCTCGGCGCGCTGATCCGTCTCGCGGCGGGTGATCCCTCCGCCAGCGCCGATGCCCGTCCCGATGGTCGCCAGTTGCGTCATATGATTTCCAGCTCCGCTCGCATCGCGCCGGCCTGCTTGAGCGCTTCCAGTATCTCGACGAGATCGGAAGAAGAGGCACCCACCGCATTCACCGCCTTCACTATATCGGCCAGCGAGGCGCCACCTTTAAAAAGAAACATCGGATTGCGCTCTTCTTCGGCCGCAATGGCACTGGACGGCTCGACGGCAGTCTGCCCCTGCGAGAAAGGGGCAGGCTGCACGATACGAGGAGATTCCTGCACGGTGACGGTCAGCTTGCCGTGGCTGACGGCGGCCGGCGTGATGCGCACCATACCGTTGATCACCACGGTGCCGGTACGAGCGTTGACGATCACGCGCGCCGGCGGATCGGCAGGCTTTACCTGAATATTCTCGATGAGGCCCATCATCATGATACGGCTTTCCGCCCCTTGCGGCGCCGCAATCGCAATGGAGACGCCGTCCAGTGCGCTGGCACGCTGGTCGTTGAATGCCAGATTGATCGCGTCGGCAACGCGCAGCGCGGTGGTGAGGTCGGCTTCAGCAAGGTTGAAGGTCAGCGCCGGGCTGCTGTCAAATCCGCTGGCGACAGCACGTTCGACCGTGGCGCCGCTCGGAATTCGGCCAGCGGACGGCACATTGACCGAAAGCTGCGAGCCATCCGCACCGGAGACACCCAGCCCACCAACCGCCAGATTGCCCTGCGACATCGCATAAATCTCGCCATCGGCGCCGCGCAACGGGGTCAGCACCAGCGTGCCACCACGTAGCGACTTGGCCTTGCCGAGCGCCGATACGGTAATGTCCAACCGCTGGCCGGGTTTGGCGAAAGCCGGCAGATCAGCTGTCACCAACACGGCGGCGGCATTCTTGAGCGCAGGGTTGACGCCTGGCGGCAACGTAAGACCAAAGCGCGAGATCACGCCCTTCATGCCCTGCGTCGCATAATCGAGGCTGTCATCACCCGTGCCGGCAAGGCCGACGACGATGCCATAGCCGATCAGTTGGTTACTGCGCAGCCCCTCGAACGCGCCAAGATCCTTGATGCGCTCGGCCTGCGCGGGCGCAGCGAGCGGGAGCCCGAGGACGAGGAATATGGCAAACGCCCGGCCCAGCATCGAAAGGAAATGAGACATCATGGGATGGCAGACTCCGTCAGAAAGGGCTGATCTGGGAGAAGAAACGCGAAAGCCAGCCCTGCCGGCTTGCACGGGCAATTTCGCCCTTGCCCGTGTAAGTAATGCGCGCATCGGCCACACGGGTAGAGAGCACACGATTGTCCGGACCGACATCGGCCTGCCGCACCAGGCCCGATACCTGCACATATTCATCACCCCGGTTGAGCGTGAGCTGCTTTTGTCCGCGCACCAGCATGGTGCCGTTGCCCAGCACCTTGGCGACCGTGACCGTGATCTCGCCGGAAAGCGCATTGGACTGGGCGGCATCGCCCTTGCCCTTGAAACCCTGACTGCCGCTCGCACCGACATCGCTGGCGCTGAACAATTTGCTAAAGGGGCCGGTCGATGGCGGCGTCAGGCCGATGCTGCCGGCCCGATCCGTATTGGCGCTATTGCTCTTGGTCGCCTGCGTGCGCTCGACGAGCAGGATGGTAATGATATCACCCACGCTGGCCGCCCGCGCACCGCTGGTCAGCGCGGAAAAGCCCGTGCTGCTCTGGAAGATCGCGCCGGTGGGTTGCGCCGGCCGGGCCAGTTCCGGATCGGCATAGGTCACCTGATAGGCCGGATCGGCCAACGGGTCCGCCTTCTTGCCGAACAGCCCGGCAAGCGCCGGCGTGGCGATCAGAAATGCGCCGGCGGCGAGCGGGCAAGCGAGCTTCATGATCATAGCTGCTGATTCACATATTGGAGCATCTCATCCGTCGCCTTGATCATCTTGGAGGCCACCTCGTACGCACGCTGCGTCTCGATCATGTCGACCAGCTCCTCGACCGTGTTGACGTTCGATTGCTCGAGCGCTGCCTGCCGGATGGTACCCCGGCCTTCGAGGCCGGCCGCACCGGTCTGCGGCGTGCCGGAGGCGGCCGTCTCAATCAGCAGATTGCCACCCACCGCCTGCAATCCGGCCGGATTGATGAAGCGCGCCGTCTCGATCTGGCCGAGCTGGGTCGGCTCGGCCTGGCCGGGGACCATAGCGGACACCGTGCCGTCATTGCCGATGGCAATCGCGCTGGCGCCCTCAGGAAACTGGATCTGCGGCATCAAGGGCAAACCATCAGCGGAAACGATCACGCCATCCGCGCTGGTCTTGAAGTTGCCGGCGCGGGTATAGGCGATCGTGCCATCCGGCCGTTGCAACTGGAAGAAGCCGCTGCCCTCAATCGCAAGATCGAGCGAATTTCCCGTGGTGTTGAGCGTGCCCTGTGTGTCGATCCGCTCGGTGCCCGTCAACTGCACGCCGCTCCCCAGATTGAGGCCGATGGCGAGCCTGTTCTCGCTATCGGCCTGACTGCCGGCGGCGATGAGCTGCTGATAGCCCAGCGTCTCGAAATTCGCCCGGTCGCGCTTGAAGCCAACCGTGTTCACGTTCGCCAGATTGTTGGCGATGACGCGCATCTTGACGTCCTGGGCGTCGAGCCCGGTGCGGGCCACATGGAGGGCGGATGTAGTCATGGATCAGATCCTCTGGTTACAGGCGCTCAGGTATCGAGCCGCATGAGGCTCGCGCCGCTGCTGTCGATATCCTTGGCGGTGTCGATCAACTTGATCTGGGTTTCCCACGCCCGGCTGGCCTCGATCATCTGGACAAGCGCACTCGTCGCATTGACATTCGAGCCTTCAAGAGCGCCGGCAGTCACGTTGGCGAACGGTTCCTGAGGCAGCGCGCCGCCATTCACCTCACGGAAGAGATTATCCGTCCCTTTGGCGATGCTGGAGCCGACGGGGCTCGCCAGCTTGATCGTGTCGACAAGCTGGGGCTGGTCGACCTGGCCGCCCTGCGGCACAATCCAGATGCCGCCATCCTTCGCGATCCTGATGTTGTCAGCGGGCGGCAAGGTGATCGGCCCGCCCTCCCCCAGCACGGGGAAACCATCGCCGGTCGTCAGTAGCCCGCTTTCATTGAGCTTGAGGTCGCCACGCCGCGTATAGCCTTCCGAGCCATCATTGGCCTGAACGGAAATCAACGCCTCGCCATCGACGGCAATATCCAGCGGATTGCCAGTCTGCGTGACGGCGCCGCTTTTCATATCCGCGGCGATGACCTGATCGACGGCCTCGGCGCGGCTGTTGAAGGTTTGTCCTCCCACCCAGCGCGCCGATGCGTTGACGATCTCGGCGCGGAAGCCAGCCGTGTTGGCATTGGCGAGGTTGTTCGCAATCGCCGTCTGCCGCGCCATCGCACCGCGCATCGCCGTACGCGCAATATCGACAAGCCGATCCATAAGCTCTCAGTCCCCCTTCAGGTCGGCCATCAGGTGCGCATATTGACGACGGTCTGCGTCATGGACGACGCCGTCTCGATCGCCTTGGCATTCGCCTGGAAGTTGCGCTGCGCCGAGATCAGCGCGACCAGTTCCTCGGTGATGTCGACGTTGGAACGCTCCAGCGTGCCGGAGCGAACCGCACCGAAGGCACCGTCATTGCCGGCGCCATAATCGGCCTCGCCGCTCTTGTTGGTCGCCGTCCAGTGCGCATCGCCTTCCTGCCGCAGATTGTCCTGGCTGGCGAAGCTAGCCATGGCAATGACGCCGAGATTCTTGACGCTGCCATCCGCGAATGTGGCTGACACCAGACCGGTCTCGGAGACGGCCACGCTCGCCAACATGATGGTGGGATCATCCGGGCTCACCTTGGGAATGATAAGGTCGCTCAGGTCGGCCGCGGCCGTGCTCGTCGGCTTGCCGTCGCCATCCGGATCGGTCGGCATCACCTGCAGCCGCGCACCCGTCATGTCCACGACATAGCGATCCTTATCGACGCCGAATGCACCGTTGCGCGTATAGCTGATCATGGCATCGGTGCCCGCGCTCCGCACGGTGAAGAACCCCTCGCCGGTGATCGCCAGATCGAGTGTCTTGTCCGTCGTCTCCAGCGTGCCTTGCGTGAACTGCTGTGTCGTATTCTGCATGCGTACGCCCTGACCGGTCGCGGTCGGACCGGAGGACGCGAAGATGTCACCAAAACTGGCGCTGCTCTTCTTGAAGGCCGTGGAGGACACGTTGGCAACGTTGTTCGAAACGACGCTCAGCTCGGACTGGGCAGCCTTGAGGCCAGATAATGAGATATAGAAGGACATGGAGGCTACTCCTCAGTTGAATGCAGGTTGTCAGCCGAGCCGAAGTGCGTCGGTCGGGGAGAAATTACCAAGAGCGGTGATGAGCTTTGCGTCCGTGCCGCTGGCCGGCGACTGGACGGCGGCGATGCTCGCCCAGGTTGCGGTCGCCAGCGGTGTCGTGCCGCGCACGCGCACTTGCAGCGCTTCGCCGCCGATACGATTGCCGGCATCATCCAGGCCATCCCAGAAGAACGGCACCAATCCCTTCGCCTGCGCACCCATTTCAAGGGTTTTGATCGTGTTCCCGCTAGCATCGACCAGATCGATCGCAACATTGCCCGCATCGGTACCCAGCGCCAACTCGCCGGCATAGGCGCCGGTCCGGTCCGGCGTAGCAATGTTGCTCTCGACCAGCATCGAACGACCGATCCAGCTCGCGGCATCGGACATGCGCGAACCGCCAAGGGATTCTGCGATGTTGCCAAGCAGGCTGTTGCTTTCCGTCTGTGCGGACAGCGACGAGAACTGGGCCATCTGCGCCACCATCTGGCTGTTATCCATCGGCTCGAACGGATCCTGATAACGCATCTGCGCCGTGAGCAGCGTCAGGAAGCCGTCCATCTGGATGACATCGTTGCGCTTGGTGGCCGTCTGCGCCAGATTCTGGTTGGCGTAGGATGTCGCCGCATCGACTTTCCATGGGCTGGATATTGCCGTCATTTGCCGAGCCTTATCGTTTCGAGCAGAAGGGATTTGGCGGTCTGCATGACCTGCACATTATTCTGATACATGCGCGCGCTCTCGATCATCTCGACCAGTTCCGCGCTGCTATCGACGCCCGCTTCCCACACATCGCCATTGGCGTCCGCCAGCGGGTGGCCGGGGTCGTGCCGCCGGGTCGCCTGCATATCGGATGTGACGACGCGATCCACCTTCACGCTCGCTACGCCCGGCTTTTCGACCACGGTCTGGAACACCGGTCGGATGGCGCGATAGGCCTCTCCCTGGCTGCCGGAGATCGAACCGGCATTGGCGAGGTTGGACGCCGTCGCGTTCAGCCGCACGAGTTGAGCGGACATGGCGCGTCCGGCGATGTCGAAAACATTCATGGGCTTCGCCATGCTCATTCTCCCCGCAGCGCGCGCGTAATGGTGTTGAGCCGTCCTTCAAGAAAAGAGAGCGTCGTGCGATATTTGACTGCATTCTCGGCAAAGAGCGTCTGCTCGGTCGACATCTCGACGGTATTCCCGTCGCTGCTCGGTTGCAGGGGAATGCGATAACCCATCGCACTCTCCAGCGCGCTGGAGACGCTGCCCTGCTGACGGGAGGCGTCGGCCAGCGCCTTGTCGAAATCAATGTCGCGTGCCTTGTAGCCGGGCGTCGAGGCATTCGCGATATTCGAGGCAATGAGATCCAGCCGCTGCGAACGCAGCGCCAGTGCCTTGCCATGGATGCCGAACAAATTGTCTTCGAGCGACATTTTTTCGCGCCTTCCCTAAAATTCACTTCGGCCGGGCCGTTCTGACCGGATGAAGGTCCGGGTCAGGCATCGCCCATGCCCGCATGGAGATAGAAGCAAACACCGTGCCAAATCGCTTTGCTCGCTTATGCGGCAGGCGAACATGAGCATTCCCGCCCCGTTGCAGCGCGTGGGCGGCAAGGGCGGCAATTTCTTGCCGGCTGGCGGCAGAAACTTGCCGGTCGTGGAGATTAATGGGGATGATGGCTGGCAATGACTGACATATTGACCCATGTGTTTGCGCCGCTGCCACTGCTCGCCGTGCTGGCAGGCGCAGGCCTGATCGCTTGCGCGCAGACGGGCTTCGCGACCGCCAGATCCGCCTTTTCCGCCCTGCGCCCGCTCATCACGGCCCGGCCGGATGCCGAGCGCGACACGGCTCGCGCCATGCTGTTCCGGATCGAGGCGGTGGCAGAGTTGCACGGACTCATGCGGACCGACCGCCTACAAGCCGGGCATCCGTTCATCGCACAAGCCCTCGTCACTTTTGCCAATGCACGGGATGTGGCGCATTTCTCCGACTGGATGCAGCAGGCCATTGCCGATCGTCGCAGCCGCCACGCAGGCGTCATCACCTTCTGGAACGCGGTGGCGGATGCCGCGCCGGCGATTGGAATGGCGGGCACCATTGTGGGCCTGATCGGCATGTTCGCGGGCATGCACGATCCCTCGATCATTGGTGCATCGATGGCGCTCGCTCTCATGACCACATTGCACGGGATGATCCTGGCCAATGTCATCGCCGGGCCGATCGCCAACCGTCTCACCGGCCTCTCCGCGCGCGAAATTGCCTGGCAGCAGGCGCTGGCGGAGCGGATGATCGCGATTGGCGTGCGCGAAGGCGGAGCGATCCGCAAGCCCAGCGCCCGCCCTAGCTCTCGCGAGGCCGCATGATCCGCGCGAGCCGCTCCCGGTGGGCGCTCAGCTTCGCCGATCTCTGCCTGTTGTTGCTCGGGTTCTTCGTGCTGCTTCAGGCCGATCAGGCGACCCGCAACCGGGCGCTGAACGGCATTGGCCAGCATTTTGGCGCGACTGCCGTGCCGCGTCAGGCGGAGTTGAGCGCGCAGGCGCTGTTCGAGCCGGGCGAAGCGCTGTTGAGCGAAGCCGGACGGGATGCCTTGCTACGAGTCGCCCGGCCATTCGTCACGGCGGATACCACCGTGCAGATCCAGTCCATTGGCCTTGATGACGGGCAATATCGGTTCGACGCGTGGGACCTCGCCGCCGCCCGCCTTGGCGCCGTCGCGCGCGCGCTCGTCGCGGCCGGCATTGCCCCGCAGCGGCTGCGCATTGCCGGGCTTGCCGAACAGGTGGAGGGCGACACGCCGGACAGGCAGATGATCCGCCTTCTCGAACGGCCTGCAACGCTCGACTAGGCGGGCTGGCACACTCCTTGCTTCTTGAAAGGCATGGAATTGCGCACGTCGCACTGGGAGCCTGACTGTCATGACCGAAATGCCCATTCTCCCTTCCCGCGTGATCATCGCCGCGCTGGCGCTGTTCGCCCTTGCGCTGGTGGTTGGCATCGCGATGCCGGCACGGGCCCAGAGTTTTGAAAATCTCGAACGGCTCGACAGCCTCGTGGCCATGACCATGGGCGCCAATCGCGGTGAGCCCGGCGGGCCGATCGCCCCGGTCGATCGCCGCCTGCGCCTTGCCGCCTGCCCCACGACTCCCAATGTCGAAGGGCCGCAAATGAGCGCCGCGATCGTCTCCTGCCCGGCCGTGGGCTGGCGGATTCGTGTGCCTCTCGCCCCGATCGGACAGGCTCCGCAAGCGGCAACGGCGCAGAATTCCGCGGCCTCGCCCGCTTTGCCGGTCATCAAGAAAGGCGATCCGGTGCGATTGATCGCGGGGAATGAGGTTTTCTCGGTGTCGCGCCCCATGATCGCCGATGAGGATGGCGTGGTGGGCGCGCTCATCCGCGTGCGCCAGGACGCCCGCGCGACCCCGGTGACGGCGCGTGTCGAAGCAATGGGCGTGGTGCGTGCGCCGGCTATTTAAAGTTTTCTGAAACCGGCCGTATATAGAGCGGTCGGACAGAAAGGATGATGTGATGATCAAGTCGGTAGGCCAAGCGCTCAGCGCCGCAGTCGAGGCAGCCAGGCTGCGCGAGAGCGGACAGACGCGTGCGCCGGCGACGGTCAGCAGCACGGCGACGTCGGACACGGCGCAGTCGGTTTCCACCCCCGCGGCACGCATGGCGGCGCAGGGCGCTCCGGTTGATCTGGAGCGTATCGCCGCCGTGAAGCAGGCCATCGCGTCCGGCAACTATCCCGTCGATCCGCAGATGATCGCCGAAAAGATGCTCGATCTGGACCTGCCGGCCGCCAGACATTGATTGGCAGATTTCCATGTCCCTTGATCTGATCGACGCTCTTGCCGAGGCAGCGGCGCACTTGCGCGCCGCGATGCAGGCCGCCGATCTCAGCGCGATCGAACAGGCGACGGCGCGGTTCCAGACGGCGCTGACCGCCGTGCAGGGCGTAGGCGCGTGGCGCACCAATCCGGAGGCCAAGGCGCGGGTCAAACGATTGATCGAGGAACTGGATGCCGCGCGCACCCTGGCCTGCCTGCTCGGCGACCGGGCGGGGCAGCAGCATCTGGCGATCGCCCAGGCCAATCCCGATGCGCCGCAGCCGCTTTATGAGCGGCCGCGCTGAGCGGATACTTCCGGTCTATTGAAACGCCCTATTTCGGGCATTCGGCACCCCTGATAAACTGGCATGATTTTTGCTTTATGACACCTGAACAACAGGGATCATGGTCCGGAAATGTCAGCTTTTACGGGACTGACGACAGATAGAAGCGCCGGAGCGACCGGGCGGGTGCAGCAGGCCATTGCCACGGCCAGCCGCCGCACCGGCGTCGATTTCGGCTATTTAATGGGTCAGGCGCGCATCGAAAGCAGCATGAACCCCACCGCGCGCGCACCAACATCGAGCGCAAGCGGGCTTTATCAGTTCATTGACCAGAGCTGGCTCGCCATCGTCAACGACCATGGCGCGAAATATGGCATGGGCTGGGCCTCCGATGCGATCCAGAAGACCGGCAGCGGACGCTACCATGTCGCCGACCCGGCCATGCGCCAACAGATACTCGACCTGCGCAATCATCCCGAGACGGCATCGGTGATGGCCGCTGAGCTGGCCGCCGACAACCGGACCTATCTGGAAGAACGGATCGGCCGGCCGGCGCAATCGGTGGACCTGTATCTGGCACATTTCCTCGGCGCGGGCGGCGCGGCGAAATTCCTGACGACGATGGCCGCGGCGCCGGGCACATCCGCCGCCAGCCTGTTCCCGGCGGCGGCGCGCGCCAATGACGGCATTTTCTATGACCGGCAGGGCCATGCCCGCAGCCTTGCAAGCATCCGCGATCATTTCGCCAACAAGCTGGCCATGGGTGACGCCGACCCGGCGGACGGATTCAACGGCATGAGCGCCGGGGGCAGGCACGAACTGCCAGCCAATGCGAGACTGGTGCAGCCAGCGGATTATCTGCGCATCGCCCGCCAGCAACGCGCTCAGGGCGCTCAGGGCACGCAGAGCGGGATGGACGCATCATCTGCCAGCGGGGCCGCCACGGCGACCCTGAGCGCACTCGCCGCACGGGCGAGGCTCGCCGCGCTGGAAGCCCTCGCGGGCCCGGATGGCGCAGCCGGCGGCGCGGCGTTGCCCGACATGGGTGGCCTTGCTGCCATCGGGCCAGCCGGCGGTCCGGGACATGCCGACGGAATCGCCGCATTGTCCGGTCCCGCAACGCCATCCGCCATGAGCGCGCTGGCCGGCCTGGTCCCGGCGACCGGTGCGGACGACGCCCCGGGCACGGATGCATTGACCGGACAGCAATGGCTGGCCGCACGCCAGAGCGACCCTGCCTCCATGTCGCGCGCCGAAACCGCGCGGCTGGCCTATCTCATGCTCGCCACCCTCGGAAGGTAATCGCCCGTCATGACCCCTGCCGACGTCAATATGAAGATCTGGAGCAACGCCGCCAAGGGCGCGGTGCTGCCGATCGCGATCCTGCTGCTGGTCATGTTCATGATGGTGCCGGTGCCGCCGATCATGCTGGATATCGGCTTCATCACCAATATCATGATTTCCCTCGCGGTGCTGATGGTGGCGCTCAACGCGACCAAGCCGCTCGACTTCTCCAGCTTCCCGACCGTGCTGCTGTTTGCCACGCTGCTGCGGCTGGCGCTCAATGTCGCCTCGACGCGGGTGGTGCTGGTGAGCGGGCACACCGGATCGGACGCGGCGGGCCATGTCATCGAGGCGTTCGGCAATTTCCTGATCGGCGGCGATTATGTCGTCGGCCTGTTCGTCTTCGCGATCCTGATGATCGTCAACCTCGTGGTGATCACCAAGGGCGCCGGGCGCGTGTCCGAAGTCTCGGCGCGGTTTACGCTGGACGCCATGCCGGGCAAGCAGATGGCGATCGACGCCGACCTCAACGCCGGGCTGCTGACCGCCGAGGAAGCCAAGCTGCGCCGGCAGGAAGTGGCGACCGAGGCCGATTTCTACGGCTCGATGGATGGCGCCTCCAAATTCGTGAAGGGCGATGCGGTGGCCGGCGTGCTGGTGCTGGTCATCAATATCGTCGGCGGCATCATCCTGGGCGTGACCAGCCATGGGCTCGACATGAGCCAGGCGGCGCAAACCTATGTGCTGCTGGCGATCGGCGACGCGCTGGTGGCGCAGATCCCGGCGCTGCTGCTCTCCATCGCGGCGGCCTCGATCGTCACGCGCGTGACCTCCAAACATGATCTGTCCGGCCAGATTTCCGAGCAGTTCGCGGTGGGCAAGGCTTGGATCCCGGTGGCGGGCATCCTCACCTTCCTGAGCGCCCTGCCCGGCATGCCGCATCTGATCATGATGCCGGCCGCCGCGCTGGCATGGTTCATCGCCTGGCGGCTGCGGCGCAATGCCCGCATCGCCGCGCAGGTGCCGCCCGAGCCGGTGGCGGTGGAAAACCCCGCGCATATCGAATGGTCCGACGTGTCGGACGGCGCGGTGCTGGGGCTGGAGATCGGCTATGGGCTGATCAGCCTGGTCGACGAGCGCAAGGAAGCACCGCTGATCGGCCGGATTACCGGCATCCGCCGCCAGCTCTCGCGCGAGCTGGGCTTTGTGGTGCCGATGATCCGGGTGAAGGACAATCTGGCGCTGGGGCCCAACCAGTATCGCATCACCATTGCCGGGGTGATCGTGGGCGAGGACGAGGTGTGGCCGGACGATCTGCTGGCGCTGGACAGCGGCGACCTGACGCAGATCGTGCCGGGCCGCGCGGCCAAGGACCCGACCTTTGGCCTCGACGCCGTGTGGATTTCGCCCGCGCGGCGCAGCGAGGCGGTGGTGGCGGGCTATACGGTGGTCGACCCATCGACCGTGGTGGCGACGCAGCTCAACCATCTGATCACGCAGAATGGCGCGGAATTGTTCGGCATGGACGAGGCGCGCAAGCTGCTCGATACGCTGAAGGAGGTGGCGCCGCAACTCGCCGAGGGGCTGACCCCGCAGCCGCTCACGCTGGCGCAGGTGACCGCGCTCTGCCGCGGACTGCTGGAGGAAGCGATCCCGCTGAAGGATTTCCGCCGGATCGCCGAGGCGATGGTGGACGCGGCGCGGCCGGATATGGGCATGCCAGCGCTGATCGAGGCGGTGCGCCAGCGGATCGGCGCGCTGATCATCCAGAGCATCGTGCCCGTGCGCATGCCGCTGCCGGTCATCACGCTGGATGGCGAACTGGAAGGGCTGCTCGCGCAGGCGATGCGCGTGGCCGGCGATGCGCAGCACCCGATCGAGCCGGCGCTCGGCCAGCGGCTGATCGAGCAGGTGAGCGAGGCGGCGCGGCCGCTGATGGCGCAGGCCCGCAGCTTTGCAATCGTGACGTCGCCCGTGGCGCGGCGGGCGCTCTCCCGGCTGTTCAGGCCGCATCTGCCCGACACGCCGGTGCTGTCTTTTCTGGAGATCCCCGATGGCAAGCCGGTGGAGGTGGTCGCCGTGGTGGGCAATGACAGCCGGATCAACCGGGTCGAGCGGTTGCAGGCGGCATGAGCGCGCTTGTAAAATTCATGCTGCGGACCCCGCGTTCCGGCAAGTCCTGCTTAAGCAATATCGGCTAGACCGCCATGATGCAAAGCGCTTCCCTTGCCGCCACCGGCCTGACTTATGGACGCAAGGCCGGGCCCGCGCCCGACCAGCTGGCGCAGCAATATATGCCGCTCGTCCGCAAGATCGCCTGGCATGTGCATGGCCGTGTCTCCAGCACGATCGAGATTGAGGACCTGCTCCAGATCGGCATGGTGGCGCTGGTCGAGGCGGCCAATGCCTTCGAGGATCGCGGGCATGGCTTTGCCGCTTATGCGCAGTTGCGCGTGCGCGGGGCGATGATCGACCATCTGCGCCGCCATGCCACGCTGACACGCGCGGCAATCACGCGGCGCAAGAGCATCGAGGCGGCGCGCAAGGCGCTCGAGCAGCAACTTGGCCGTGCGCCGGGGGACGCGGAGATTGCCGCGCATCTGGGGCTCGATGCGGCGGACTGGCGCGCCTATGCCGAGGGCACCGACGTGGCGCAGATGCAGAGCATGGACGAGGTCTATTCCGACCAGTCGATCTGGTTTGCCGATGTCGCCGAGCGGGCCGACGAGACGCTGGAGCGGGAATCGCTCAAGGCGGCGATGGCCAGCTGCATCGCCGACCTGCCGCAGCGCGAGGCGATGGTGCTGCAGCTCTATTTCGTCGAGGAAATGAACCTGGAGGAAATCGGCCTGACGCTGGACATCGGCGCGGCGCGGGTCTGCCAGATCAAGAAATCCGCGCTCGACAAGCTGCGGGGGCGGCTCGCCGAGTGGGTGTAACGGGCGGCGGGCACGCTCCCTCCCGTTGACTGGCCCCCGGCGGAATGCGAACGGCCGGTCCGGAATTCGCACGGACCGGCACCCGACAATGCTAGCCGCGCCCCTCGCCTTGCGGTAGAGGAGCGCCATGTCCGCCACGTACACGCTCGATACCGCGACCAGCCGCGCCAACCCGACACCGGCGCCGATGAAGCGACTGACCGTGCCCGCAATCCAGCGGCGCAAGATCGACGGCCGCACCGACGAGCCGCTGGTGATGCTCACCGCCTATACCGCGCGGCAGGCGCAATTGCTCGATCCGCATTGCGACATGCTGCTGGTCGGCGATTCGCTGGGCCAGGTGATTTACGGCCTGCCCTCCAGCGTGCCGGTGTCGCTCGACATGATGGCGGCCCATGGCGCGGCGGTGGTGCGCGGCAGCTATCACAGCGTCGTGATCGTCGACATGCCGTTCGGCAGCTATGAGGCCTCGCCCGCGCAGGCGTTCGAGAGCGCCGCGCGACTGCTCAAGGAGACGGGCTGCGCGGCGGTGAAGCTGGAAGGCGGCGAGGCGATGGCCGAGACGATCGCGTTCCTCACCCGGCGCGGCATTCCGGTGTGCGCGCATGTCGGGCTGACGCCGCAGGCGGTGAACGCGCTGGGCGGCTATGGCGCGCGCGGGCGCAGCCAGCAGGAGCATGACAAGATCCTCGCCGACGGCAAGGCGGTGGCCGATGCCGGGGCGTTCGCCGTGGTGATCGAGGGCGTGCTGGAGCCGGTCGCCATTGCGCTGACGCAGGCGCTCGCCATCCCCACCATCGGCATCGGCGCATCGGCGCAATGTGACGGGCAGGTGCTGGTGACGGACGATCTGCTCGGCATGTTCGAGCGCACGCCGCGCTTCGTCAAACGCTATGCCGACCTGGCCGCGACCATCAGCGGCGCGGCGGCCGATTATGCCGCCGAGGTGCGGGCGCGCAGCTTCCCCGGCGACGCGCAGCTCTATGGCGCAAAAAAGTGATTTGCCTGGGGTTCAGCGGCCGCTAAGGTCCGCGGCCGCATAGCCTCCCCACCATCCTTGTAGCTGGAGACCAGAATTGGCCCTGTCGCCATATGAAACCGATGCCCTGATGCGCGAGGTCGACGAAGCCGTCCGTCAGGATGACATGGCGTCCTTCTGGCTGAAATATGGCAAGCTGGTGCTCGGCGGCATCGTGCTGGCGCTCGCGGCTTTTGGAAGCTTCCTCTATTGGCAGCACCACCGCGTCACCGTGGCCGAAGACAACAGCATCGCGTTCGCCACCCTGCTCAAGAGCGCCGAGGGCGGCGCGGTCGACCAGAGCATCTATGACAGCATCATGGCCGACAGCAGCCAGGCCTACCGCACCGAAGCGCAGCTGGTGAAAGCCGCGCTCGCCGCCGGCAAGGATGAGGGCAAGGACGCGATCGCCGATTATGACGCGATCCTGAAAGACCCCAAGGCGCTCGCGCCGATGAAGGAAGCCGCGCTCATCCGCCGGACGACGCTGGCGTTCGACACGATGAAGCCGGACGAGGTGATCGCCGCGCTCAAGGATATGGCGGTGCCGGGCAACCCGTGGTTCGGCAGCGCCGGCGAACTGACCGCGATCGCCTATCTCAAGCTGGACAAGCGCGCCGAGGCCGGCAAGCTGTTCGCCAGCATCGCCCAGGACCCGCAGGCGCCCGAGACGCTGCGCCAGCGCGCCGGACAGATGGCCAGCTCGCTGGGCGCGTCCTCCGCGACGCCGGGCGCGCAAAAGGCAGCCGATACGCAGACAGCTGGCGCTGCCGCGCCGACCGCGGACGCAACACCCGCGAGCAAATGACGAGGACAGGATGACGACCCGCATGACAATTCGTGCCGCATGGATGCTGCTGCCTGTCTCGATCGCTCTGGCCGGCTGCGCCGGGCTCGGCGGGAAGAAAGCCACGCCCAAGACCCCGGTTTTCGGAGAACGCACCGCCATTCTGGGCGGAACCGACGTGATCAATGTCGACGAGACCGTTGCCGGCATCCCCGTGACGCTGCCCCCCCCGGTGGTGAACAGCGACTGGGCGCAATCGGGCGGCGACGCCTCCAAGATGATCGGCCATGTCGCGCTGGGCGCCGGCACGCAGCAGGTCTGGACCGCCTCCATCACCGGCGGCAGCACGCGCGCGCGCCTCGCCTCGCCGCCGGTCGTCGCGGCCGGCAAGCTCTATGTGATCGACACCGACGCCGTCGTCTCCGCCTTTGACGCCAAGACCGGCGCCAAGCTGTGGTCCGCCAGCGTGCGCTCCCGCGACGATCAGGGCAGCGTGCAGTTTGGCGGCGGCGTGAGCGTCGAAGGCGCCCGCGTCTATGCCACCACCGGCATTGGCGATGTGGCCGCGCTCAACACCAGCGACGGCGCGATCATCTGGAAAGTGCGGCCGGGCGGCCCGTTGCGCGGCTCCCCCACCCTCTCCAACGGCAATGTCTATGTGATGAGCCAGGACAACCAGCTCTTCGCGCTGGGCGAGACGGACGGCGCCGTCATCTGGACCGATTCGGGCACGCTGGAAGCAACCGGCGTGTTCGGCGTTGCCGCCCCGGCGGCGGCGCAAGGCACGGTGATCGCCGGCTACAGCTCGGGCGAACTGAGCGCCTATCGCTACGAAAACGGCCGTGCCCTGTGGGGCGACGCGCTGAGCAAGACCAGCATCTCCACCTCTGTCGCCATGCTCACCGACATCGACGCCGACCCGGTGATCGACAATGGCCGCGTGTTCGCGATCGGCGAAGGCGGCCGCATGGCCTCCTATGAGCTGCTCAGCGGCCAGCGCCTGTGGGAACTCAACATCGGCGGCGTCGCTACGCCGCTGGTGGTGGGCGACTGGGTGTTCGTGGTCACCGACAAGGCCCGCCTGTTCGCCATCACACGGGCGACCGGCAAGGTGCGGTGGATCAGCGACCTGCCCGCCTGGCGCAAGCCCAAGAAGAAGACCGGCCCGATCCGCTGGCATGGGCCGATCCTGGCCGGCAACAAGCTGACGCTCATCTCCACCGAAGGCGCGCTGGTCTTTGCCGACCCGGCCACGGGCAAGGTCGAGGCCGAGCATGACCTCAATCGGGGCGTCTCGCTGCCACCCATCGTCGCGGACAATATGCTCTATGTGCTGACCGACGACGGCCGCCTGATCGCTTTCCGTTAATGGATGGCCGACCCCCCCGTGCGCTGCCGGTGATCGCGATCATCGGACGGCCCAATGTCGGCAAATCGACGCTGTTCAACCGGCTGGTCGGCAAGCGACTGGCGCTGGTCGACGACCAGCCCGGCGTGACGCGCGACCGGCGGGAAGCCGATGCCGAACTGCTCGGCCTCCAGTTCCGCATCGTCGACACCGCCGGCTTCGAGGAAGATGATGCCCTCACCCTGCCCGGCCGGATGCGCGCGCAGACCGAGCAGGCCGTGGCGGGCGCCACGCTCGCGCTGTTCATGATCGACGCACGGGTAGGCCTGACGCCGCTCGACGAGCATATCGCCCGCTGGCTGCGCGCCGGCGACACGCCGGTGGTGGTGCTGGCCAACAAGGCGGAAAGCCAAGCGGCCGAGACCGGCGTGATGGAATGCTACGCGCTGGGCTTTGGCGAGCCGGTCGCCTTCTCCGCCGAACATGGGCAGGGGCTGGCCGATCTGTTTCAGGCGATCCGCCCCCATGTCGAGCGAGAGGATGCGGAGGAGGACGCCGCGGCAAGCGAGGCAGCCGATGACGATCAGGAGCCGGACGACAATGCGCCGCTCAAGCTCGCCATTGTCGGGCGGCCCAATGCCGGCAAATCGACGCTCATCAACCGCATCCTCGGTGAGGAACGGCTGATTACCGGGCCGGAAGCGGGCATCACCCGCGACAGCATTGCCGTCGACTGGCTGTGGCATGCCCCCGATGGCCGGCAGCGGCCGGTGCGGCTGATCGACACCGCCGGCATGCGCAAACGCGCCAAGGTGCAGGACAAGCTGGAGAAGCTCTCCGTCGCCGATGCCCTGCACGCGGTCGATTTTGCCGAGGTGGTCGTGCTGATGCTCGACGCCACGCTGGGGCTGGAAGCGCAGGACCTGCGCATCGCCGACAAGGTGCTGAGCGAGGGCCGCGCACTGGTGATCGCGCTCAACAAATGGGACGTGTCCGAAAATGGCTCGGCGCTGTATCAGGGCGTGCGCAAGGCACTGGACGAGGGGCTGGCGCAGGTGCGCGGCGTGCCCCTGCTCACGGTCTCCGGCGCCACCGGCAAGGGCATTGACGACCTGCTCGGCGCGGCCTTCGACACCCGCGCGCGCTGGTCGCAGCGTGTGCCCACCAGCATCCTCAACCGCTGGTTCGACGCCGCGCTGGAGGCCAATCCGCCGCCCGCCCCCGGTGGCCGGCGCATCAAGATGCGCTACATCACGCAGGCCCGCATCCGCCCGCCGACGTTCATCATCTTCGGCACAAGGCTGGATCAGCTGCCGGAAAGCTACAGCCGCTATCTGGTGAACGGCATCCGCCGCGAGCTGGATTTCACCGGCGTGCCGATCCGCCTCAACCTGCGCAGCGCCGCCAATCCCTTTGACACAAAAAAGAGCTGATCCGCGCCGCCTCGACACGCGCGGCCTCAAATGCCCATGGCCGGTGCTGCGCGCAGCCCGCGCCATGCGGGAGGCCGACGCGGTGTTGCTGCTGGCCGATGACCCGGTGGCGCTGACCGACGTGCCGGCGCTGGCGCAGGCCCATGGCTGGGCCATCGACGTGCGCGAGACGGCGGACCATGCCGAATATCATCTGCGCCGGCAGGACGATTCGGGGCGTTAAGGCCTTTTTACGCAAATCAGGTCATCATGCCGCGCAGGATCATCTGTGCGGGCCTGACCGATCATGTCCCATTTCCATGCCGTTCCGCTCGTGGACGATGACGAACTGGCCGCGGCCCGCGCCACACTGGGCGCCGCCCTGCCGCGCATCATGGGCTATCTCCTCGAGGATGGTCCGCAATCCATCGCCCGGATCGAGGAAGCGCTGTCCATCGGCGACGCCGCCATGATGGTGCGCCCGGCGCATATGCTCAAGGGCGAAGCGCGCCAGCTCGGCTGCCGGCGGCTGGGTGATCTGGCCGAAACGATTGAACATATGGCGCGGCGCTGCGTGGACATGCATGAAATGCCGACCGCCGGGGCGACCGACATCGCGATGCTGAGGGATTGTTTCGACGAGAGCCTGGCGATGCTCCAGGCACGCATCCCGGCCTCGCCCGCCATCCCGCCCATACACGCGGCCCCGGCTCGACGGGCGGTGGGCACGCCGGCCAACGGCGCGCGCGTTCGCCTTTTCGGGCGGCGCACGCCCTCCTGAACCGCCGCCCTGACCAGTAGCACTTTGAAACTGCACCGAAGCCCGTTATAGTGGCTGCGCAGGCCGGTCACGCCCTTGCCATTCGGGCGCGGAATAGGCAGTAAGGCAAACGAATTTTCTTGCGCAGTCGAGTCATGGGAGACACGGAAAAATGGTGCACAGCGCACTTAGCGGGCTGGATGAAATCGTCGCCCGGCATGCCGGTCGCGAAGGCCCGTTGCTGCCCATCCTGCATGATGTGCAGGCCGAATATGGCCATGTGAGCGAGGACGCCAAGCGCTATATCGCCGGAGCGCTGAACCTCAGCCGCGCCGATGTGCATGGCGTCGTCAGCTTCTATCATGATTTCCGGGAAGCGCCGGCCGCGCGCCCGGTGCTCAAGCTCTGCCGGGCCGAGGCCTGTCAGGCGCGCGGGGTCGAGGCGCTGGTGGCCGATGCGGAAGCCGCCGCGCAGGGCCGCGTGACGATCGAGCCGGTCTACTGCCTCGGCCTGTGCAGCGTGGGCCCCAACGCGATGGTGGGCAGCGCCGTGCATGCGCGGCTCGACGGGCCAAAGCTCGACGCACTGATCAAGGGACTTGCATGACATGGTGACGGTTCGCATTTCCGACGACGCGCTGGCGATCGCCTGCGGCGCTGACGAGGTGGCCGCCGCCTTTGCGCAGGCGGGCCATGAGGTGCTGCGCGTCTCGAGCTGGGGCATGCAGTGGCTGGAACCGCTGGTCGAGATTGACGGCATGGGCTTTGGGCCCGCCGCGCCGGGCGATGTGGCGGCGATCCTCGATGGCAGTTCGCCGCTCGGGATCGGGCGGATCGAGGCGCATCCGTTCATTGCGAAGCAGCAGCGGCTGACCTTTGCGCGCGCCGGCAAGACGCGGCCGACCAGCCTTGAGGATTATGCGGCGAGCGATGGCTGGAAGGGCCTCGCCCACGCCAGGGAGATTGGCGGCGAAGCGACGATCGAGCAGGTGATCGCATCGGGCCTGCGTGGCCGGGGCGGCGCGGGCTTCCCGACCGGCATCAAGTGGCGCACCGTGGCGGGGGCTGTCGCGGACCAGAAATATATCGTCTGCAATGCCGACGAGGGCGACAGCGCGACCTTTGCCGACCGCATGCTGATGGAGGGCGACCCCTATTGCCTGATCGAGGGCATGGCGATCGCCGGCTTCGCGGTGGGCGCGAGCAAGGGCTATATCTACGTCCGCTCGGAATATCCGCACGCCATCGCCAAGCTGGAAGAAGCGATCAGGGTGAGCGCGCATCTGGTCGCGCCGTTCGATGTCGAAGTGCGCGTGGGCGCTGGCGCCTATGTGTGCGGCGAGGAAACATCGCTGCTCAACAGCCTGGAGGGCAAGCGCGGCGAAGTGCGCGCCAAGCCGCCGATCCCGGCGCTGGTGGGGCTGTTCGGCCGGCCAACCATCGTCAACAATGTGCTCTCGCTGGCGGCGATCCCCTATATCATGGCGCAAGGCGCGCAGGCCTATGCCGATTATGGCATGGGCCGCTCGCGCGGGACGATGCCGATCCAGCTGGCCGGCAACATCAAACATGGCGGGCTCTATGAGACGGCGTTCGGCATATCGCTGGGCGAACTGGTCAACGAGATTGGCGGGGGCACGCAGAGCGGGCGGCCGGTCAAGGCCGTGCAGGTCGGTGGGCCGCTGGGGGCCTATCTCCACCCGGAGCAGTTTGAGATCCCGTTCGATTATGAGGCCTATGCGGCAGTCGACGCGCTGATCGGCCATGGTGGCATCACCGTGTTTGACGACAGCGCCGACATGGCCGGCATGGCGCGCTTCGCCATGGAATTCTGCGCGGTGGAAAGCTGCGGCAAATGCACCCCCTGCCGGATCGGCTCGATCCGCGGGCGCGAGTTGATCGACCGGATCCTCGACCGGGCGCCGCGCGGGCGCGATGTCGTCGAGACATTGCCGCAGATGCACAATGCCAAGACCGCGCCGCGCTCGCTCGAAGACGAGATCGTGCTGCTCGAGGATCTGTGCGAGACGATGAAGTTCGGCTCGCTGTGCGCGCTGGGCGGGTTCACGCCCTATCCGGTGATGAGCGCGCTCAAGCATTGGCCGGAGGATTTTGGCGCGGTGCGCACGGCCGAGGCGGCCGAGTGAGCTGCTGCGCCGGCCTGCTTGGCGCCGACCGCCGGAGCGTGCTGGGCGCGGTGATCGCCGGCGGCAAATCGACGCGCTTCGGCAGCGACAAGGCGCTGGCGGCGCTGCGGGGCCGGCCGCTGATCGACCATGTGACCGAGACGCTCGCCGCTCAGACCGCGCAGGTGGTGATATGCGGGCGCGCGCATGGCGGGCTGCCGATGGTGGCCGATACGCCCGCGCCGCATATGGGGCCGCTCGGCGGGATTGCCGCCGCGCTGCTGGAAGCGCAGGCACGCGGCTTCAGCGCGGTGCTGACCGTGCCGTGCGATGCGGTGGACCTGCCGGACGATCTCATCGGGCGGCTGTTCCCCTACCCGGCCTATGTCGCCAGCATGCCGGTGATCGGGCTGTGGCCCGCATATGCCGCCACGGACGCGCTGGCGATTTTGAACGGCGACGGCGTGCATTCGATGAAGGCATTCGCCGCCCGTATCGGCGCGCGCGCCGTGCAATTGCCGCGCGACCCTGTTAATATCAACACCGTTGCAGATCTGGATCGAGTTGAACGCCATGGGCTATGAACCGCAAGCCGATTTCGGCACGCCGCCGAGCAAGTCGGACAAGCAAGTCACGCTGACCATCGATGGCCATGCCGTCACCGTGCCCGAGGGCACGACGGTGATGCGCGCGGCGGCGGAGGCCGGCGGCGCGATCCCCAAGCTGTGCGCCACGGACAATATGAAGCAGTTCGGCTCCTGCCGGCTGTGCGTGGTCGAGATTGACGGCGCGCGCGGCACGCCGGCCAGCTGCACCACGCCGGTGGCGCAGGACATGGTCGTGCGCACCCAGACGCCGCGCCTTGAGAAGCTGCGCCGGGGCGTGATGGAGCTGTATATCTCCGACCATCCGCTCGATTGCCTGACCTGCTCGGCCAATAATGACTGCGAGTTGCAGGACCAGGCGGCCGCCGTGGGCCTGCGCGACGTGCGCTATGGCTATACCGGCGAGAACCATCTTGGCCTCGGCACGGACATCTCCAACCCCTATTTCGATTTCGATCCGAGTAAGTGCATCGTCTGCTCGCGCTGCGTGCGGGCGTGCGACGAGGTGCAGGGCACCTTCGCGCTGACCATCGAGGGGCGCGGCTTCGGCTCGCAAGTCTCGCCCGGCCTGGCGAGCGACAATTTCCTCTCTTCCGAATGCGTCTCGTGCGGCGCCTGCGTGCAGGCCTGCCCGACCGCGACATTGCAGGAAAAGTCGATCAAGGAAATCGGCAAGCCCGAGCGCTCGATCGTGACGACCTGCGCCTATTGCGGCGTGGGCTGCGCCTTCCGCGCCGAGATGCGCGGCGATACGCTGGTGCGCATGGTGCCGTGGAAGGACGGCAAGGCCAATCATGGCCATAGCTGCGTGAAGGGCCGGTTCGCCTGGGGCTATGCCAACCACAAGGACCGGATCACCAAGCCGATGATCCGCAAGTCGATCAGCGAACCCTGGCAGGAAGTGAGCTGGGACGAGGCGATTGCCTACACCGCCGCCGAGCTGAAGCGCATCTCCGCCAGCCATGGCATGCGGGCGCTGGGCGCCACCACCAGCTCGCGCTGCACCAATGAGGAAACCTTCCTCATGCAGAAGCTGGTGCGGGCCGGGTTCGGCAACAATAATGTCGATACCTGCGCGCGCGTCTGCCACTCGCCGACCGGCTATGGCCTGAGCCAGACCTTCGGCACATCGGCCGGCACGCAGGATTTCGACAGCATCGAGGAATGCGACGTCGTCCTCATCATCGGCGCCAATCCGACGGATGCGCACCCGGTGTTCGGCAGCCGCATCAAGGCGCGCCTGCGGCAGGGCGCCAAGCTGATCGTGATCGATCCGCGCCGCATCGACCTGGTGCGCACGCCGCATATCAACGCGGACTATCACCTGCCCGTCCAGCCCGGCACCAATGTGGCGGTGCTGACCGCCATGGCGCATGTGATCGTGACCGAGGGCCTCGCCGACGAGGCGTTCATCCGCGAGCGCTGCGACTGGGATGAATATCAGGACTGGGCGCAGTTCGTCTCCAGCGAGCGGCACAGCCCGGAGTATCTGGAAGCCGTGACCCGCGTGCCGGCCGCCGACCTGCGCGCGGCGGCCCGGCTCTATGCCACCGGCGGCAATGCCGGCATCTATTATGGCCTCGGCATCACCGAGCATAGCCAGGGCAGCTCATCCGTGATGGCGATTGCCAACCTCGCCATGGTGACCGGCAATATCGGCCGCGCCGGCGTGGGCGTGAACCCGCTGCGAGGCCAGAATAACGTGCAGGGCAGCTGCGACATGGGCAGCTTCCCGCATGAATTTTCCGGCTATCGCCATGTCTCCGACAATGTGGCGCGCAAGCTGTTCGAGGATGACTGGGGCGTGCGCCTCGACCCCGAGCCGGGCCTGCGCATCAACAACATGCTCGACGCCGCCGTGGATGGCGAATTCCGCGCCATCTATATTCAGGGCGAGGATATTCTCCAGTCCGACCCCAACACCAAGCATGTCGCGGCGGGGCTGGAGGCGATGGAATGCGTGATCGTGCAGGACCTGTTCCTGAACGAGACCGCCAATTATGCGCATATCTTCCTGCCCGGCTCGACCTTCCTCGAGAAGAACGGCACCTTCACCAATGCCGAGCGGCGCATCCAGCCGGTGCGCCGGGTGATGGAACCGGCCAATGGCTATGAGGACTGGCAGATCACCCAGCTGATCGCGCAGGCGATGGGGCTGGACTGGGACTATACGCATGCCAGCGAGATTCTCGACGAGATTGCGCGGCTGACGCCGACCTTCACCGGCGTGTCATGGGACCGGCTGGACAAGGAAGGCTCGCTGCAATGGCCGGTGAATGACGCCGCGCCGGATGGCTCGCCGATCATGCATGTCGACCATTTCGTGCGCGGCAAGGGCCATTTCGTCGTCACCGACTATGTGCCGACCGACGAGCGGACCGGCCCGCGCTTCCCGCTGCTGCTCACCACGGGCCGCATTCTCAGCCAGTATAATGTCGGCGCGCAGACCCGCCGCACGGACAATGTGCTGTGGCATGACGAGGATGTGCTGGAGATCCACCCGAGCGATGCGGATAATCGCGGGCTGGTCACCGGCAGCTGGGTGCGGCTGGCCAGTCGCACCGGCGACACCACGCTGCGCGCGCTGGTGACCGACCGGGTGGCGCCGGGCGTGGTCTACACCACCTTCCACCACCCCACCACGCAGGCCAATGTCGTCACCACCGACTATTCCGACTGGGCGACCAACTGCCCGGAATATAAGGTGACGGCGGTGCAGGTCGCGCCCTCCAACGGGCCCAGCGAATGGCAGGAGGAGCAGGCGGAGATCACCGAGCGCGCCCGCCGGATCGTGACGGCGGAGGCCGCGGAATGAGCGGCTCGGACACCGTCAGCGGCCTCATCCGGATGGCGAACCAGATCGCCACCAACATGGCGACCATGCGCTTTGCCGACGAGCCGGCGGCGGTGGCCGAGCATATCAAGCGCTATTGGGAGCCGCGGATGATCGCCAAGATCCGGGTCGCGGACCAGACGCTGCTGACACCGCTTGCCCGGCAGGCCATCGCGCTGCTCGGCGAGACGGGGGCCTCGCAGGCGCAGGCGACCTGATCGGCTGCCATGACCGATGGTGGCACGAGGGGCCGGGCGTGGCGGCATGCTCCGGCCCTGCCCTGATGAACCGATGCATGGCGCTACCGTGCGACATGGACCGCCGCCCATGACGGTACGCTCGTGACAGACGCAGACCCATTGCCCCCCGCGCGGCTGACGGCATTGCGCCCGGACGGCAGCAACCGGGCCGTGACCCGTCCCTTTGCGCCGGAAGTGCCCGTTGCGCTCGAATATAACGGCCTCTCCTATGCGGTGATGATGGCCAGCCCGTTCGATCTTGAGGATTTCATCAGCGGCTTCGCGCTCACCGAGGGGCTGGCAGGGGCGATTGACGATGTGAGCGGCATCGACATCGCGCAGACCGACAAGGGCTGGATCGCGCGCGCGACCATCGCCTCGCTTGCGGTCGAGCGGCTGCTGGAGCGGGTGCGCACGCGCGTGGCGGAATCGAGCTGCGGCCTGTGCGGGATCGACAATCTGGAAACGGTGGCCAGGCCCCTGCCCCCGGTCGCGGCGCATGTGGCCATAGCGCCGGCCGCCATCTTCACCGCGCTCGGGGCGCTGCGCGATCATCAGCCGGGCAATCGCGCGACCGGCGGCATGCACGCCGCCGCCTTTGTCGACCGGCATGGCGCGATCCTGTGCGTGCGCGAGGATGTTGGCCGCCATAATGCGCTGGACAAGCTGATCGGCGCGCTCGCCCGCAGCGGCACGCCGGCGGCGGACGGCTTCATCCTTTCGACCGCGCGATGCAGCTACGAGATCGTCGAAAAAGCGGTGCGGGCCGGCGCGACGACGCTGGCGACCATCTCCGTGCCCACCAGCATGGCCGCAGCGCGCGCGGCCGCGGCGGGGCTCAGCCTCTTCGCGCTGGCCCGCCCGGATGAAGTGCTGCGCGTCACCCCCTGAAGCGAGGCAAGCCCCACCGCATCACGCATCGGTGAGCATCCGGCGATCGCGAGCATGACATGATAGGGCCATCGAGCCCGCATGTCAGCATCGCTCCGCTGTCGCCGGGGTGTCGTGAAACGCTTTCCGGGCATTGCCGCCATGCACCCAGCGACATGGTCGATGGTAGCCGCCCGTCCTCTGACCGGGCCACGGGCCGCCTGTCCGCTCGCGAGCATGGCTCGCCCAAAGGCGCAGGGACAGCGCCATTCCGGATGATCGGGCCCAGCCTTGTCCTTCCCCTACATCGTCACCCATGATGGGCAGGGGGCCGGCACCTTGGGCATGGCAAAGGGGCCGCCCGTTGCCGGACGGCCCCTTGCTTGTGCGCATCGTTGACGGCGGTCAGGCCGTGGCTTTGGCATGCTCCGCATCAGCATCGCGCATCGGCAGCACGAGCAGCAGGATCGTCGCCAGGATGGAGCCCAGCGCCATGATGGCGGACACCACGGTGAGCTGATCATTGCCCAGCAGGTTGAAGAGGAAACCCGCCAGGATCGGCGAGCCGGCCGCGCCGAGGCGGCCGACGCCCAGCACCACGCCGGTGCCGGTGGCACGGGCATAGGCCGGGAAGCCGAGGGCGAAGGCCGAATAATAGCCGACAATCGCCGCATTGGTGAAGAAGCCGGTGGCGAACGTGGCCATCTGCCAGCCCCACAGCGTTTCCTTCTGGATGCCAAAGGCTGCGACCGCGACCGAGCTGAGCACCAGCATGACGACCGTGGGCGCCTTGATGCCCCACTTCTTCATCAGGAAGCCGAAGATGCCGCCGCCAACCGCGCCGCCGACATTGGCGATGGTGAGCACACTGGCCGCCTCGGGCTGCGAATAGCCGAAGTCCGCGACGATCTGCACCGCCCATTTGAGGATATAGTAGAAGGTGATGGTGTGGCACATATAGCCGAAGGCGAGCAGCAGCGTGACCTTGCGCAGCGCGGGCTTGCTCAGAATGTCCATGACCTTGGGCTTCTGGCCCACCGCCACCTCGGCCGGCAGCGCCTCGATCGGAGGCAACCGCAGCGTCTTGAGCGAGCGGTTGATCTTCTCCAGCGCGCCCTTGGGGCGCCGCGCGGCATAATAGGCCGGCGTCTCGGGGACGAGGAAGATGATCAGCGGGATCATGATGACGGTGACGATGCCGCCGAAATCAAACACCGCGCGCCAGTCATAATGCACCAGCAGCCATTGCTGCGCCACGACGCCGCCGACGACGGCGCCAAGCGGGTAGCCGATGACCATGAGCGCCATGGCGAGGCTGCGACCTGACCGGCTGGAGGATTCCGCCGTCACCGCATTGATGGCGGCGAGCATGCCGCCAATGCCAAGGCCGGTGAGGAAGCGCCAGCTGGTCAGCGTCCATACCTCGGCCGCGAAGCTGGCCAGGAACATGCCGCTGGCCATGACAGCCAGGCAGAAGAGCATGGCGGGCTTGCGGCCCCAGCGATCGGCCATGCCGCCGAGCAGCACCGAGCCGAAGCCCATGCCGACCAGTTCAGCCGAGAGGACGATGCCCAGCTCGGCGCGCGGGATGCCCCACTCCTTCGAGATGCCCGGTGCGGCAAAAGCGCTCGACAGCACGTCGAACCCGTCCAGCGCATTGAGCAGCACCATGAGCACGATGACGATCCATTGCCGCGCGGACATGTTCGATTCGTCGATGACCTGCCGCGGATCAACTGCAGCCATGGAAACGTCCCCTCCCCAAGAAAAAAGCGCGCCGAACCAGCAATCTGTGGTGGCGAATCATTCGTGAATACGGCGCAATAACTCGATGAGCAATGTCACTTCGCGCTTGGTGAAGCGCGATTTGAGCCAGCACTCATGCGCGGCGATGGCATGCTGCGCCGCAACACGCGCCTTCTCGCCGTTTTCCGTTAGTTTCAGCGTTTGCCGCCGGCGATCCAGCATCGACGCGCCACGCACCAGATAATCGCGCGCCTCGAGGCGATTGACGATCGCCATCGTCGTCGCGCGGTCCATCTGCAACCGCCGGCCGATATCGACCTGCGCAATATCGGGATGCTCGGCGATCAGCCAGAGCACAGACACCATCTTCTGGGTGAGGCCCAGTTCGGAAAATGTCTCGGTGAAATGCCGATAAGCCGCGCCATGGGCGAGACGGATGTGGAACCCCACAATCTCGTCAATGCCGCCCAGCCCTTCATCCGCCGAAGCGGGGGCGGAGGCCGGGGCAGCATCAGCCCTTGCCACACGGGAAGGACGAGGCGCTTGTCTCTCTTCCACGGCTCTGGTCAACTCCCTGCTCGACCACCCGGACATTTGGCGAGATCGTAAGTATAGCATACAATTCTGAGCGAGAGGAGCAACCCATGGTTCATTTTCCTGATTCGCCCGCGTTCACGGGCTTCAATACCCCCTCGCGGATCGAGTGCGACATTCCAAATCTGTCGCATGACGGCACCATCCCGGCCGGGCTGAACGGCGCTTTCTTCCGCGTCCAGCCCGATCCGCAGTTTCCGCCGCGTCTGGGCGACGATATTTCGTTCAATGGCGACGGCATGATCACCCGCTTCCACATCCATGACGGCCAGTGCGACATCCGCCAGCGCTGGGCGCATACCGACAAATGGAAGCTGGAGAATGCCGCCGGCAAGGGCCTGTTCGGCGCCTATCGCAATCCGCTGACGGATGACGACTCGGTGAAGGGCGCGATCCGCAGCACCGCCAACACCAATGCCTTCATCTATGCCGGCAAGCTGTGGGCGATGAAGGAAGACAGCCCGGCGCTGACCATGGACCCGGCGACGATGGAAACGATCGGTTTCGAGAAATTCGGCGGCAAGATGACCGGCCAGACGTTCACCGCCCACCCCAAGGTGGACCCGCACAGCGGCAACATGGTCGCCATCGGCTATGCCGCGAGCGGCCTGTGCACCGATGACGTGACCTATTATGAAGTGAGCCCGGAGGGGGAACTGGTCCGCGAATTCTGGTTCAAGGTGCCCTATTATTGCATGATGCATGATTTCGGGGTCACGCAGGATTATCTGGTACTCCACATCGTGCCCTCCATCGGCAGCTGGGAACGGCTGGAGAAGGGGCTGCCGCATTTCGGCTTCGATACGACGATGCCCGTCTATCTCGGCATCATCCCGCGCCGGGGCGACGTGACGCAGGACGATATCCGCTGGTTCAAGCGCGACAATTGCTTCGCCAGCCATGTGATGAACGCCTTTCAGGAGGGCACGAAAGTCCATTTCGACACGCCGGAAGCGGAGAACAACATGTTCCCCTTCTTCCCGGACGTGCATGGCGCCGCGTTCAACCCGCAGCAGGCGGCGAGCAAGCTGACCCGCTGGACGGTAGACATGGCCTCCAACAGCGAGGATTTCGAAAGCGTGACCCAGCTCACGCAGACGGTGGGCGAATTCCCCCGGATCGATGACCGCTTCACCGGCCTGCCCTATCGCTATGGCTGGATGCTGGAGATGGACGGCCAGCGCCCTGTCGAGCTGAAGGGCGGCAGCGCAGGCGGCTTCCTGATGAACTGCCTGTTCCTGATCGACCATGAGACGAAGGCCGAGCAGCATTGGTGGTGCGGCCCGGTCTCCTCCCTGCAGGAGCCGGCCTTCATCCCGCGCAGCAAGGACGCGCCGGAGGGCGATGGCTGGATCGTGATGGTGTGCAACCGCCTGGCCGAGCATAAGAGCGACCTGCTGATCTTCGACGCGCTGGAGATCGAAAAGGGGCCGGTGGCGACCGTGCACATCCCCTTCGCGCTGCGCTTCGGCCTGCACGGAAACTGGGCGAATGCCGACCAGATCGGACTGGCGGCATGAGCGCGGGCCCGGCCGCAACCCCCGCCGGGGCGATCCGGCCGGGCCTGGAGTTCGTCTATGAGGCGGAAGGCCATCTGGGCGCGCCGGTGCCGATCGGCGAGACGCCGGACGGCACAAGGCGCATCATCCCGATCTTCGATGGCGGGCGCGTGGAAGGGCCGCTCATCCGGGGCAGGCTGCTCGGCAATGCCGCCGATTTCCAGCTCACCCGGCCGGACGGCGTGACGGTGGCCGATGCGCTCTATGCGCTGGAAACCGACGACGGCGTGGTCATCCAGATCCGCAATCGCGGCCTGCGGCGCGGCCCGCCCGAGGTGATGGCGCGGCTGGCGGCGGGCGAGGATGTCGACCCGGCGGACTATTATTTCCGCACGGTGCCCGAGTTCATCGCGCCGGCGGGGCGCTATGCATGGATGAACGACAGCATCTTCCTCTGCTCGGGCGCGCGCTACAAGGCCGGCATCAAGCTGTGGGTGTGGCGGGTGACGTGACGCCGGCCGGCTTCAGGCGCGGCGGGCGAACAGGAGATAAAGCGCGGCGACAATGACGACGATGGTGACGTTGACCGCCAGCCGCTCCCAGATATGGCGCCGGAAGAAAGCGACATCCACGCCGATGATGACAATGGCCATGGTCAACGCGACCAGCGCGGCCGGGAGCTTATGCATATCCATCCACCCTCCCCGCTTCGTCGCGGCTGTGGCAAGACCGTGCTGCGCGACGCACCATAGCATGGTTGGGGGCGAGGCGGACATATGGCGCTGACACCAGTTGCGAAATGACCACCGCGCCGCCATCTTGGCGCGATGACCAAACTCAGCTTTCTCGACCTCGTCAACGTCGCCGAGGGTGAAACGCCCGCCGACGCCATCCGCCGTGTCGGCCCGCTCGCCGCCCATGCCGAGGCATTGGGCTATCATCGCTACTGGATCGCCGAACATCACGGCATGGCCGGGGTCGCGGCTGCCGCGACATCGCTCATCATCGCCGAGGCGGGGCGCGCGACCAGCACGATGCGGATCGGCTCGGGCGGGATCATGCTGCCCAACCACTCGCCGCTGCTCATCGCCGAGCAGTTCGGCACGCTGGATGCGCTGTTCCCCGGCCGGGTCGACCTTGGCCTTGGCCGCGCGCCGGGGTCGGACGGCAAGGTCGCCCGCGCGCTGCGCCGCGACTTCATGCGCGAGGCTGAGGAGTTCCCGCGCAACGTGCTGGAATTGCGCGCGCATTTCATCGGCGAGCCCGACCTTGGCCTGCTCGCGGTGCCCGGGCGCGGCGCCGATGTCGAGATGTGGATCCTCGGCTCCAGCCTGTTCGGCGCGCAACTCGCGGCCGCCCTGGGCATGCCCTATGCCTTCGCCTCCCACTTCGCGCCGGACCTGCTCGACGAGGCGCTGATGATCTACCGCCGTGACTTCAAGCCATCGGCGCATTTGCGCGCGCCCTATGCGGCGGCAGCAATGGCCGCCGTGGCGGCGGACACGGCGGAGGAAGCGGAATATATCGCCAGCTCGACGATGCAGAATTTCGTCGCGCTGCGCACCGGCAATCCGGGCAAGCTGCCGCCGCCGGTCGAGAATTATGTGCAGAGCCTCCCCCCGGCGCTGAGCGGGATGCTCGGCCATGTGCTGCAATGCTCCACCATCGGCACGCAGGAGGATGTGGCGCGCGGCCTGCGCGGCTTCATCGCCCGCACGCAGGTGGACGAGCTGATCGTCCACAGCGCCGCCTTCGATCCGGCGGCGCGAATGAAGTCGGTAGCGCTGATCGCGCGGGCGTTTGCGGACGTGACTACAGCTTGAAAGGGCCGCGCCGACCCACAAGGGATTGGACCGTAAAGACATGAATAACCAATAATCCGCAGGGGGGTCCTCTTCTTCGTGGGCGCGATTTGCCACGCGGGACAGAATGCTTAATAATAAATTTGCAAATCCGCTCCATCAGGTGCGGGGACCATAAAATATGGAGAGGGGATAATTACGATGGAACTCGCAGCAAGACTCACGGCTTTACACGAGCGGACCCAGCAACACCGTGAAATCCTTTTGACAGAAGAGGCCGCCAAAAACGCACTGATCATGCCTTTTCTTCAAACCCTCGGCTATGATGTATTCAACCCTGCCGAGGTCGTTCCAGAATTCACTGCTGATATCGGTACGAAGAAGGGTGAGAAAGTCGACTACGCGATATGTCGAGATGGGAAGGTTTCCATTCTGGTCGAATGCAAGCCTTCTTCCGCCGAGCTGAGCCTCAACCATGCCGGTCAGCTATTCAGATATTTTAGCGTGACAGATGCTCGTCTGGCGATTCTGACAAACGGTGTCGTCTATCAATTTTATTCCGACATCGACAAGCCGAACAAAATGGATGACAATCCGTTCTTCGTGTTCTCAATGGATACGATCCGCAAGGCGGATATCCGCATTCTTGAGCAGTTCACAAAAGCCGGGTTTGATATCGACAAGATCGTCCAGGAAGCCGGCAATCTCAAGCTCGAATCCCAGATCAAATCAGTCCTCGAAGCCGAGTTCGCCGAACCGTCTGAAGAATTTGTCAAACTCATTGCCGGACGCGTTCACAATGGCCGGCTGACTGCCGCTGTGAAGGATAATTTCCAGCGCCTCGTTGCCGGTTCAGTCTCATCCATCATCCGCAATTCGGTGAATGATCGCATCACATCGGCTCTGGCGGCATCCACATTACCGGAACCAGACAATACCGCAAACGGCAGCGTGCAGGACGAAGCGATCGTCACCACGCCGGAGGAAATCTCGGGCTTCCACATCGTGCAGGCAATTGCGTCGCGCATGGTTGATCCCAAACGCATCGTCATGCGAGATGCGAAATCCTATTGCGCCATTCTCCTCGACGACAATAATCGCAAAACGCTCGCCCGCCTGCACTTTAACGGTATCAACACAAAATATCTGGGCACGTTCACGGACAAAGAAGAGACGCGCCATACGCTCGATGATTTAACGCAAATCTATCAGCACGCTGCCGCAATCGAAGCCCGGATCAAGGAATTTGATGCCACGGAGTGAGGTCCGGATGGCTTGACCATTGATAGCTTGTGCCAATTGATCGGCCATTAGCAAAATAGAAACGGGGGCCAGCCTCTCGGCCAGCCCCCGCTTTTGCGTTAGAAGCGACGCCCCGTCAGGCGGCGGTTGCAAGTGCCTTCGCGTCTTCTAGAATCATCTTGGCGCCCTTTTCGCCGATCATGATCGAGGCGGCGTTGGTGTTGCCCGAGACGATCTTGGGCATGATCGAAGCGTCGATGACGCGCAGGCCCTCGATGCCGTGGACGCGCAGGCGGGCATCGACTACCGCCTTGGGATCGCTGCCCATGCGGCAGGTGCCGACCGCGTGATAGAGCGTGCCGCCCGCAACCTGCGCATAATGGAACATCTGGTCGTCCGTCTCGCCGAAGGGATCGGTGGGGGATTCCAGATATTTGGCGATCGCCGGCTGCTGCCAGATCTTGCGGATCAGCTTCAGCTCGGTGACGGCCATCTGCTGGTCCGCCTTGTCCGACAGATAGTTGGGCGTGATCCTCGGCGCGTCCATGCCGTCCGGCGTGCGGGCGTGGATGTGGCCGCGCGATTCCGGGCGGAGCTGGCAGGGGTTGGAGGCCAGACCCGGCTCCTTCTCCAGCGCGAGCTGCTGCTTGGCGTTGAGCACTTCCAGGTCCATCGAGGCGGCCATGGTGTGGATCTGGATATCCGGCGTCTCCAGCCCCTCGCGCGAGCGCACGAAGGCGCAGCCATGCGCCACCGCGTAGCTGAGCAGGCCCTTGCGGGTCATGCCATATTTGAGCACCTGGCCGACCAGCGGCAGGCCGCTCGCCATGCTGTTGACCGAGGGCGTGCCGGGCTTGAGCCGCGCCTGACAGCCGATCATATAGTGATCCTGCAAATTCTCGCCGACGCCGGAGAGTTCATGCACCAGCGGCACGCCGAGCGACTGGATGAGCGCGCCCTGCCCGACCCCGGAGATTTCGAGCAGCTTGGGGCTCTCCACCGCGCCGGCGGCGAGGATGACTTCCTTGCGCACCTTGATGCGGCGGACGCGATCATGCTGGCGGAACTCGATGCCGACGGCGCGCTTGCCCTCGAAGAGGATCTTCGTCGTCATGGCGCGCAGTTCGACGGTGAGGTTGGGACGATCCATGACCGGATGGAGGAAACCGACCGCCGCCGAGCAGCGTTTGCCGTTGCGCGCGGTCATCTGGAACCAGCTGGAGCCTTCCTGATCACCGTCGTTGAGGTCGTCCTTATAGGCGATGCCGGCCTCGACACAGGCGTCGACGAGGGCCTCGCTGATCGGGTGATGCTCCGGGAAATCCGAGACGGCCAGACCGCCGCCGACGCCGTGGGTAGGGATCGGGCCGCGCTGCTGGTCCTCGGTCGACATGAAATGGGGCAGCACATCGTCCCAGCCCCAGCCCTCATTGCCCATCTGACGCCAGCCGTCATAATCCGCCGACTGGCCGCGCACATAGAGCAGGCCGTTGAGCGACGAGGAGCCGCCGAGCACCTTGCCCTTGGGCCATTTGTGCGGACGGCCCCCGGAGCCTTCGTCCACCTCGGTCTCATAGAGCCAGTTGACCTTGGGATCATTGAGCGTCTTGCCGAAGCCGATGGGAATCTGGATCATCAGGTTGGACCAGAACTGGCTGATCTCGCGCGTCGGGCGATCATCGCCACCGGCTTCCAGCACCACCACTTCCGTGTTGCGATCCGCCGAGAGGCGGTTGGCCAGCACGCAGCCGGCGCTGCCCGCGCCGACGATGACATAATCTACAATGGTTTCATCAGCCATGATCGTCTCTTTCCCTCCAGCCGGGCGCGCAGCGCGCCACGCGGCATGATTCCCGCTCAATAATTCCGCCCGATTACACGGGGCATTTCGAGCAAAGTCAACAAGGGCGGCACGCAGCACCGCCCCTTTTCTTACACCGGCTCACCAGCCGCGCGGGCACGGGCGATCATCAGCCCCTCATCCTTGCGGATGCGCGTGGCGAGGGTGAGCAGCAGGATGACGATGGGCACCGCCACACTGCTGACGCTGAGGATGGCGACGCGCAGATTGCCCCCGGTCGCATCCGACACCATGCCGACCAGATACGGCCCCATGCCGAGGCCGAAAATGGTCGAAATGATGAGATAGGTGCTCGCCGTCATGCCCCGCATGCGCGGCAGCACCAGCCCGTACATGAGCGCATAGAGCGGCGGCATCCAGCAGGTGAGGATGAAGCTGTAGGGGATGAAGCGCCAGTAGAAGCTGGCCGCATCCGGCGCGAAATAGACCCACACGCCGACCAGCGGCGACACGCCCAGCGCGAACAGGGTGATGTAGACCCGCCCGGCGCCGGGCAGCCAGCGATCCAGCCAGTCAGAGAGCGGCCCGGCCACCATCGGCCCGACCACGCCGATGGCGAGCGAGATGAGGCCGAAGCGCACGCCCGTCTCTGCCGGGGACTCCCCGAAGCTCTGCATGATGAACATGGGGGTGAAACCCATCACGCCATAGTTGATGATCGTCTGCAGCGCGCCGACGGACATGGCGATCATCAGCGACGGCGAGCGGACGACGACGGCGAAGGTCGGCTTGTCCCGCAGCGACAGGCCTTGCAGCAGGTTGAAGATGACGATGATGCCGAAGCCCATCACGCCCCACTGGATGACATGGGGATTGACCGAAAAAGCGCCAAAATCCAGCGCCGGGCGCGGCGAGAAGCTGGAGGTGACCTGCACCATGACCGTCATCAGCGCGATCACAATGACGACGCACAGGATGCTCGCCCGCCACTGGCGCGAACTGGCCTTGCTCGAGAGCAGCGCCAGGAAGTTGGCGCCCGGCGTCACTTGCCCGAGCACCGCCAGACTGGCGCGGAACGGCGCGGGATCGCGCGGCGTCTCGATCCCGTCCATCAGACCGCGGCGGGGCTCCTTGAGCTTCCACAGCAAGGCAGCGAGCAGGAAACCGGGCACCGAGGCGACGATGAAGGCGAATTGCCAGCCGCTGAAGCCAAAGGGCGCGCTGACGCCCCCGGCATAGCGCTGATCCCACCATTCCGCCGCGACGCCGCCGAGCACGGAGGACATGCCGAGGCCGACCGCGATGGCCGCCGCGATGGCCGCCATGACAAGGCCGCGGCGATGCTTGGGGAAATAATCGAACAACAGCGAGGTGCCGGCCGGCTGGGTCGCGCCCTCGCCAATGCCGACGCCGAGCCGCGAGACGGCCAGCATGCCGAATCCGCCGGCAAAGGCCGCCATGCCGCTCGCCAGCGACCAGAAGCCGATGGAGATACTGAGGATGCGGGTGCGCACCCAGCCATCCGCCAGCCGGCCGAGCGGCAGCGAGAACAGCGCGTAGAACAAGGCGAAGACGGTGCCGTAAAGCAGCCCCATCTCCGCATCGCCAATCGCCAGATCCGCCTTGATGCGGGGAGCCAGAATCGCAAGAATATTACGGTCCAGCAGCGCCATGGCATTGCTGAGCGCCACCAGCGCCAGCGCATACCAGGCCGTGCCGCTGATGCGTGCCTCGCTCCCCGCAGCGCTCACAGCTTGAAGACCCGCTCGGCGTTGGTCTGCATCAGCTTCTTCTTCTGCTCGAAGGGAATGGCGAGATTGTCGTGCACCCGCACCTCGTCCGCGACGAACTCATAGGGATAATCCATCGCATACATGACGCGATCCTCGCCCAGCTGCTCGATGCACAGCTTGATCGCCGGCTCGCTCGCCATGCCGCTGGTGGTAACCAGCACATTCTCGCGCATATAATCGACCAGCGTCTTCTTGAGCGGCTTCATGCGCTCATACCGGCCGGAGCGGACGCTCGCCTGATGCATATAGTTGAGGCGGAACATCCAGTAAGGCAGCGCCTCGCCGCCATGGCCGACGGCGATCTGCAGATCGGGATAGCGATCGAACACGCCCGAGGTGATGATGCGCAGCAGATGATAGCCGGTCTCCACGCCGAAGCCGAACAACGCGCCATCCAGCCCGGCCTCGACCATGCCGGCGATCATGTCATCGGGCGGCGATTGCGGGTGGATGTAGAGGAGCTGATCCCCCTCCGCGCAGGCGCGCAGGATCGGGTCGAACTGCGCCTCGTCGAGATAATGGCCCTGGGTGTGGCTGTTGACCATCACGCCCTTGAAGCCCAGCTCGTCACGCCCGCGCTTGATTTCGTCCACCGACCAGGCCGGGTCCTGCGGGACGATGGAGGTCATGCCGGCATAGCGGGTGGGATGACGCTCGACGGCGGCGGCGAGGGCATCATTGCCCTTGGTGACGATGGCCTTGCCTTCCGCCGCATCGAACACCTGGCCACCCGGCGAGGTGAGCGACAGGATCGCCTTGTCGACGCCGGTCTCGTCCATCGCCTGCAGGCGCAGCGCGTCCAGATCGAGCAGGCGCTCGCGGATGAAGGTGGTCCGCTCCGATGGCGAGGTGCCGTAAAAGCCCCAGAGCGACGTCGTCGCCTTGTCCGCCCGGCCATCGCGCACGAGGCGCAGATAGGCATCGAGCTGCTCGGGAATGGCGAAGGCCTCTTCCGTCGCAATCCGCAAATAACCGCGATCTCCGCCGGTTCTGAGCGCGTGTGTCATGGTCGTCTCCTCAAATCATGATGCTGGTCATCGACGACAGCCACCCCGCGCCGGCCGGAGCCGCGACCGGATGGATGCCGCCGGACGTTGTTATTCTCGATTAGCCCTCATGCACCGCCTTGGTGACGAGGCAGGCATGGACGCCCTCGCTGCCATCCTCATGGCCGTGGCCGGACCATTTGACGCCGCCAAAGGGCGTATCCGCCCCGCCAATGGCGACGCTGTTGATGCCGAGCATGCCGGTCTCCACCTCGTTCGCGATGCGGCGCTGCATCTGCGTGTCGTTGGTCCAGCTATAGGCGGCGAGGCCATAGGGCAGCCGGTTGGCTTCCGCGATCATCTCATCCGCGCCGCGATAGGGATTGATGAGCGCGACGGGGCCGAACGGCTCCTCATTCATGATCTCGGCCTCCAGCGGGACCTCGCTCAGCACCGAGGGGGCGTAGAAGAAGCCCTGATTGCCGAGGCGTTCGCCACCGGCGAGAAGCTGGCCACCGGCCTTGACCGCATCACCGATCAGCCGCTCCATGGCGTCCGGGCGGCGGGGATTGGCCATCGGGCCCATCTGCACGCCGGCCTCCAGACCATTGCCGACCTTGACCGCCTTGGCCCGCGCGGCAAAGCCGTCGCGGAAGCGCTCATAGACATTTTCCTGCACGATGAAGCGGGTCGGCGAGACGCAGACCTGCCCGGCATTGCGATATTTATGCGGCGCCATCACATCGAGCACGCGGTCGACATCGACATCATCGAACACCAGCACCGGACCGTGGCCGCCCAGTTCCATGGTGGTGCGCTTGAGATCCTCGGCCGCGAGTTTCGCCAGATGCTTGCCGACCACGGTGGAGCCGGTGAAGCTCAGCTTGCGAATGACCGGCGAGGCGAGCAGGTAGCGCGAGACCTCGTCCGGCACGCCGAACACGGCCTGCGCGACCTCGCTCGGCAGGCCGGCATCGAGCAGGCACTGAAGCACGCCCAGCGCCGAGGCCGGCGTTTCCTCGGCCGACTTCATGATCACCGAGCAGCCCGCCGCGATCGGCGCGCCAAGCTTGCGGCCGGGATTGCCGAGCGGGAAATTCCATGGCGAGAAGGCCGCGACCGGCCCGACCGGCTCATAGGTGACCGTCGAGCGCATGCCGACCGGACGCACCAGCGTGCGGCCGTAGATGCGAAACACCTCGCCGGCATAGAAGTTGAACAGGCCGGCGACCATCATCACCTCGATGCGGGTCTCCGCCAGCGTCTTGCCCTGCTCCATGGTGGCGATGCGGGCGAGATCCTCCTGCCGCTCCATCAGCAGCCGCGCCGCGCCGGAGAGCACGGCGGCGCGCTCGTGCGGCGTGGAGTTGCGCCAGCGCTGGAAGCCCTTTTGCGCAGTGGCCAGCGCCCGGTCCAGATCAGCAGGATCGGCAAGCGGCAATTCGCCCAGCGTTTCCCCGGTGGCGGGGTTGACGATCGTCTGCGTGCGGCGCGCCCCGCCGCGAACGGCCTCGCCATCGATGATCATGTGCAGGGCGGGGTAGCTAGTCATGTCATTTCTCTCCAAATCGACTCAAAACCACGAGGCCGTGGCACGCGTGGGCAGCCATGCCTGTCATTCCACATTCCCCCGTGGCTGGGAATAGTTGGTGAGGGATCAACTCTGCGCGGCAGCCTCTGCCTCGGCAGCCTCGAGCCGCTCAATCTCCTCACGATAGGGCTTGCAGGCGCGCCACATCAAGATGGTGGCGATCGGCAGCAGGACACCGGCGGTGATCATGATCGCCAGCCACAGCTTCTGCGGATCGCCCACGATGCGCTGCGCGACCGAACCGATGACGAAGCTGCCCATCGCCCCGAAAAAGGTGAACATGAACAGATAAAGCGCCGTCACCTGCCCGCGCATCGACTGTGGCGCGACGCGCTGGATCGCGGCATTCTGCGCCGGTGCGCCGGCAATGCCGGACAGCGTGCCCAGCGCGGCGGCGGCAGCGGCCAGTTCGCCCGTGGGCATGAGCGGCATGGCGAGGGTGAAGACGGTGGTGAAGGTGAAGCAGATGGCGGCGGCCCGCACATTGGCATCCTTATATTTCCGCCCCAACCGCTCGACCAGGATGCCGCCGATGACCAGGCCGACGAGCTGCGCGACCAGCAGCATCGGCGCCAGCACATTGCCGACCATCCCCTCATCCCAGCCATAGGTGCGCAGCATGAAGGGCGTGCGCCAGAAGGTCAGTCCCTGGCTCTCCGTGGCGCTCAGCGCCAGCCCGAGGAACAGCGGATAATAGACCGCGCCCTTGAACCGGATCGCCTTGAACGCATCCCAGCCGATGAAGGTGAGGAAGGTGCGCGCAAGCCCGACCTTCTCCGGCACCACGACGCGCTCGGCCGCCTCGACCCGCCGCACCGGCTCCTTGATGAGCAGAAAAGCGATGGCGACGAGGAAGGAGGGAATGCCGATCCAGATCAGGATCCACTGCCAGCCGTGAATATGCAGGCCGAACACCGCCGTCTTGTCCCAGTTGGCCGTCGCCATGATCATCCGGCCGCCGGCCCACACGCCAATCGTGGTGCCGCCGATATAGCCGAGCTGGAGCAGCCCGAAGGCGCGCGGGATGCGGAACGGGCGGAACATATCCGTGATCAGCGAATAGGAGGCCGGACCATGGGTCGCCCCGCCCGCCCCCAGGAACATGCGCGTGGCGAAGAAATGCCCGAAATTCTGCGCGATGCCGCCCGCCGCGGTCGCCAACCCGACAAGCACGGCATTGCAGGCGAGAATGATCTTGCGCGGATAGATATCGACCAGCCGCGCCAGCGGGATGCCGACGAAGACATAGAAGATGATGCTCGCCGGCCCGCCCAGCAAACCAAGCTGCTCGTCGGTCAGGCCGAAATCAATCTTGATCCGCTCGGCCAGCATGGAAAAGACCGTCTGGTCGAAAAAGGTCAGGAAGGTGGCGATGATGATGACCGTCAGCCCATAATAAGCTGCCGGAGCGGAGGGCCAGACATGCGTGTCGGCAGCCGCGTCGACTCCCTTCTGCGAGTCTGTCGGTCCTGCCGATGGTGCGATTGCCATATAGGAAAATCCTCTCCAATTGCGCCAAAGAGCCCCGTCCGCTTCATCGGCGGCCAGAATCTTCTCACGTCCCTTCTCAGTGCAATGCTGATTCTGCCCCGGTTGTCCCCCGGTCACCTTTCATGCTTTAGAGACGATCTGGAAGACGCGTGCAAGCATCAGTGATGTCAATTTCAGTCTGCCGCGTCGGGACGATGGAGAGCGACGCGATGACGATGGAAGCAGCCGGCAACCAGACCGCCACAACCAGTTATGCGGAGGACCGCGCCGCGATCATGCAGCTGGAAGCGGACTATCTCTTCGCCCTCGACTGGGGCGACGCGGAATCCTACGCGGCCCTGTTCGCGCCGGAAGGCCGGCTGGAATGGGCGGGCGGCACGGCGGTCGGCCCCGCCGAGATCTACAAGGAGATGGCCGTCTACAAGGAACTCATCAAGAAATTTTATGGCGATGACGGCTCGGGCAAGCCGGTGGTGCTGCGCCATTTCATCACCAACCAGTCCATCCATGTGCATGGCGAACGCGCCAAGGGCTGCATCTTCTGGTTCGAAATGGCCAATAACGGGCCGGACCACAGCCCGAAAATCGGCAGCTACGGCCATTATGAGGACGAGATGCGCAAGGTGGATGGGGTGTGGAAATTCGTGAACCGCAAGATCTTCAACGAACAGCTGCCGGACCGCACGGCCGGGCCGGACAATCCGGTGCGCGCGGCGCGGCAGGCCTGAGCGTCTTGCGGCCATGAAAAAGGCCCGCCGGCATCGGGTGCCGCGGGCCTTTTCTCTTTCCTGTCGCGCGGCAGGACATCTTGCCTGCCGCGCCGAAAGCGGTCCTTAAAGGCCCTGCTTCTTCTTGAAATCAACGATCCACTCGTTGGTCTTCACCAGACCGCCGAACGGATAGAAGTGCAGATGCACCTGGCCATGCTCCTCGCCAAGGTCATTGGTGAGATCGGCGATGACCGGATCGGGACCGGCGCTGCCGATCAGGCTGGTGATCGACAGGCCATATTTGGCCACGACCTTCGCCGAGGTGCCGACACCGCACCGCACCGCGAAGCGCAGCAGCGTCTTGATCGAGGCCGGGCCGGCGACACCGATGCGCACGGGGCCGTCAATGCCCTCGGCGCGGATCTGCTTGAGCCATGCGAGCACCGGCTCGGCATCAAAGCCGAACTGGGTCATGATCGAATAATCGATGCCCTGACGCTTCAGCGAGGCGACCTTGTCGTGCATCGCCTTGGCGAGCTTCTCGTCGGTGATGTCCGGATGGCCCTCGGGATAGCCCGAGATGCCGACATGCTCGATGCCATATTCCTTGAGGATGCCACTGTCGATCACGGCCAGCGCGTCCTCGAACGTGCCGAGCGGCTCGCTGGGATCGCCGGCGATCACGAAGACATGCTTCAAATCGATCTTGGTCTTCAGCAGATCGAGATATTCGCGCAGATTGTCCGGGTTGAGCAGACGACGCGCGGAGAGATGGGGCACCGGCTTGAACCCGAGCTGCTGGATGCGCTCGGCCGCGCGGGCGCGATCCTCAAACTCGGCACCGGGCAGGAATGTGACCGAAATCAGCGTGCCCTGCGGGATCATCGGGGCGGCCTTTTCAAGCGCTTCCACGTCCTTGGGTGTGATTTCGAGCGAATAATCGGTCATCAGCCGGGCCAGTGCCGCCCGATCAAGTGTCGCTTTGGCCATCAGTTCCTCGCACCAGATAATAGAATGTGGCCCGGGCGGCCACCCTGCACGGCGGCCGCCCGGAACCGAACGCTGGATCAGCCGTGCTTGCGCCAGCCGCCCTCGTAGTTCTCGCGCGCGGTCACCGAATAGGGGACCGGGCTCACGACAACGCGAACGTTCTTCTGCTTGTGACGCTCGGCCGTCGTCTTGCGGGTGCCGCCATTCTCTTCACCCCAGACAACCGTCAGCTCGGTGCCGACGGGGATCTCGTGGTCGATCGTGGCGAGCGAGAGCGCACGCTTCTCATTGTAGCTGTAGCCCGTGAACATCGACAGGCCCACCGTGTTGCCAGCAGCGTCGACCACGCGGTCGGCGTTGGTGTTGGCATAGTTGGCGAGCGGCAGGTCGAAGAACTTGTAGTGGGCTTCGGCTTCCGGATCGAACAGCGACGCATAGATGTCG
>Ga0182747_1000188_pt1 | contig 65516 bp, 62 predicted proteins | sample eDN3rd30CBELigBY_FD_128526 | JGI IMG/M metagenome (GOLD analysis project Ga0182747, IMG submission 128526) | Enriched backyard soil microbial communities from Emeryville, California, USA - eDNA 3rd pass 30_C BE-Lig BY (version 2) (version 2) | ecosystem: Environmental > Terrestrial > Soil >... | reverse complement strand
GCGGATCCTCCGACTCGACACGCCCCCGAGCCCCGCCGACGCGGCCGACGCGCTCGCGCTCGCGCTGTGCCACGGCTGGTCGAGCAGTGTCCCCGCATCGGGTGCAGCAGACGCGGTCACGCCAGCGCAGCGGGCCTGGCGGGACGCCGAGCGACACGCCCGCGCCCATCGAACATAGCTACGAATGCTCGTCTAGGCTGATTCGCATGATCGCGTCGCTGAGGGGCACCGTCCAGGCGGTGGTCGGCGCCACGGTCGTGCTCGAGGTCGGCGGCGTCGGCTACGCCGTGCTCGTCACCCCGGATCACGCGAGCCGACTGCGGGTCGGCGCCGACGCATTCCTCCACACCGCGCTCATCGTCCGCGATGACGAGCTGAGTCTGTGCGGATTCGAGACGCGGGAGGGCCTCGAGGTCTTCGACCTGCTCCGCGGCGTGAGCGGCGTCGGGCCGAAGTCGTCGCTCGGCGTGCTCGCCCAACTCACGCCCGCACAGATCGCCGCGGCAGTCGCGGCCGAGGACGACGCCGCATTCCGCAAGGTTTCGGGCATCGGGCCGAAGACCGCGAAGCTCATCACGATCTCCCTGCAGGGCAAGCTCAGCCACCTGGTCACGGCCGACGGGGAGGGGGCCCGGCCGGGCCCGGCCGTCGGGGGCGCCCAGGCCGAGACCGTCACCGCGCTCATCGGGCTCGGCTTTCAGGAGCGACGCGCCATCGAGACGGTCGAGGAGCTCGCCGCGGCCTCCCCGGAGGCCGGGGCTGCCGCGCTGCTGCGGCTCGCGCTCGCCGCGCTCGGACCGAGCGCCACGACGGGGAGTGCGCGCCGGTGAGGGCGGACGCGGACACCGAGGACCTGGCGTTCGAGGGCGCGCTCAGACCACGAAGCCTCGCGGAGTTCGTCGGCCAGTCGAAGGTGCGCGGACAACTCCAGCTCCTGCTCGATGCGGCGGCGCTGCAGTCACGCACGCCCGAGCACGTGCTGCTGGCGGGCCCACCCGGTCTCGGCAAGACGACCCTCGCGATGATCATCGCGCACGAGGCGGGCCGGCCCCTACGGATGTCGAGCGGACCGGCGATCCAGCACGCCGGTGACCTCGCGGCGCTGCTGTCGAGTCTCGTGCCGGGGGAGGTGCTCTTCATCGACGAGATCCACCGGATGGCGCGCTCCGCGGAGGAGATGCTCTACCTCGCGATGGAGGACTTCCGGATCGACATCATGGTGGGCAAGGGCGCCGGCGCGACGTCGATCCCGCTCGATCTCGCCCCCTTCACCCTCGTCGGTGCGACGACGCGCTCCGGCCTGCTGCCGAATCCGCTCCGGGACCGCTTCGGCTTCACCGCGAATCTCGAGTTCTATGACGACGAGGAGCTCGCTAGCGTCCTGACCCGGGCCGCCGCCCTGCTCGGGCTCGAGGAGGTACCGCGGCGGGCGATCGAGGAGATCGCGACCCGGAGCCGCGGGACGCCGCGGATCGCGAACCGGCTGCTGCGCCGGGTGCGCGACTACCTGCTCGTGCACGAGGGGCTCGGCAGCCTTGCGGCGGTGCACGCCGCGCTCGAGCTCTACGACGTCGACCAGCTCGGACTTGATCGACTCGACCGTGCGGTGCTCAGCGCGATCGTCGAGCGCTTCGCCGGCGGACCGGTCGGGCTGAGCACCCTGGCGGTGTCCGTCGGGGAGGAGTCGGAGACGATCGAATCGGTCGTCGAGCCATTCCTCGTCCGGATCGGCCTCCTCGCCCGGACACCTCGGGGCCGGGTCGCGACCCCGCGGGCCTTCGATCACCTCGGCATTCCGCAACTCGCAGGGGAGCATCAGGAGCGGCTCTTCGGCGATGCACTATGATCGCTGAGGCCCATTCGACCCAGAAGGCGACTCAATGCCCAAGCTCCGCCGCGGCGCTGCCGCGCTCCTCCTGCTCGCCTCGCCGTTTGTCCTGACGGCCTGCTCCTCGCTCATGCCGCCGGCGACGACCCAGCCCGATTCGGCAGCGACGGCCGCTCCCGGCGCCGATGGCGCTGCCCCGGCGCAGACAGGGCCCGACTGGCTGCTCATCGGCATGGTCGTCCTGCTCGGCGTCATGGTCTTCTTCATGTTCCGGAACTCGCGCAAGCGCAAGGCCGAGCAGGAGAAGCTCAAGGGCACGATGGTCCCCGGCGTCGAGGTCATGACGAACTTCGGGCTCTTCGGGACCATCATCGAGCTCGACGAGGTCGCCAACACCGCGATCCTCGAGCTGAGCCCGGGCAACCGGGTCAAGGTGCACCGCCAGACCCTCGTGCGCATCGTCGAACCGGCGGGCGAGGGCAGCGGCCCCCGCTCCGTCGAGGAGGCCATGGAGATCGCGGACCGCGAGCAGCGCGAGCGCGACGCCGCGGCGGGCGAGCCGCGCTACGGCGAGCGGATCGATCCTGAGGACGAAGGCGACCAGAAGCAGTAATGTCTCGGTCCGCGCCAGTGCGGGCTGGGACCAGGTCGCTGGTCTGGCTCGCGGTCATCACCGCGGCACTCTTCGCCATCCTCGGCGCGGGCGTGCTGTGGGGCAATGCGACCTGGGGGCTGAAGCTCGCGCTCGACCTCGAGGGCGGCACGCAGATCATCCTCGCGCCGGAGCTCGCGAGCGGCCAGACCGTCACGCAGGAGCAGCTCGACCAGACCGTGTCGATCATTCGCAACCGGGTCGACTTCGCCGGCGTCAGTGAGGCGGAGGTCACCTCACAGGGTGGCACGAACGTCGTCGTCAGCATCCCCGGTGTGCCGGACGAGGCGACGCTCGCACGGATCAAGACGAGCGCGCAGCTGACCTTCCGGCCGGTACTCGCCTCGGCACCGGCCTCCCAGGTCTCGCTTCCGGAGGAGGGCGCTCCGCCGCCCTCGGACGAGCGCACCTCCGAGCCGACCAATGGCTCCGACACCGCGTGGATCACACCAGCGCTCGAGGCGGAGTTCCTCGCGTTCGACTGCTCGCCGCTGCTGCAACCCGACTACGCGACCAACGCCTCGCCGGACGAGCCGTACATCACCTGTGACGGGCGCACGGGGGAGAAGTTCATCCTCGGGCCGGTCGAGGTCTCCGGCGAGCGCATCAGCGACGCCTCGAGCGGCCTCGTCCCGGACAGCCAGGGTCGGCCGACGAACACGCCCGGCGTCTTCATCACCTTCGACGCACAGGGCACCGAGGAGTTCCGCGCGGTGACCGAGCGGCTCATCACCTTCGGTCAGAACGATGTCCGCAACCGCTTCGCGATCGTCGTCGACGGCTGGGTCATCTCCTCGCCACGGACCGTCTCGGTCATCACCGACGGCAAGCCGATGATCTCGGGCGGCTTCGCCGACCAGATGGAGGCGAAGCAACTCGCTGACCAGCTGAAGTTCGGTGCGCTCCCGGTCAGCTTCACCGTGCAGTCACAGGAGACGGTCTCGGCGACGCTCGGCACCGCCCAACTGGCCGCGGGCCTCATCGCGGGCCTCATCGGCATGGTGCTCGTCGTCATCTACTCGCTCTTCCAATACCGCTTGCTCGGGCTCGTGACCATCGCCTCGCTCGTGGTCGCGGCGATCCTCACCTATCTCGTCATTGCGCTCATGTCCTGGCGCTACGGCTACCGGCTCTCACTGGCCGGTGTCGCGGGCCTCATCATCGCGATCGGCCTGACCGCGGACTCGTTCATCGTGTATTTCGAGCGAATCCGTGATGAGCTCCGTGACGGCCGGCAGCTGCCCGGCGCGGTCGAGGCGGGGTGGCGGCGGGCGCTGCGCACAATCCTTTCGGGTAAGTTCATCAGCCTGCTCTCGGCGGCGGTGCTGTACATCCTCGCGGTCGGCAACGTCCGTGGCTTCGCCTTCACGCTCGGGCTCACGACGATCATCGACGTGCTCGTCGTGCTGCTCTTCACCCACCCGATGCTGCAACTCCTCGCGGAGCACCGATTCTTCGCCGGTGGGCATCCGCTCAGCGGGCTCGATCCTCGGGCGCTCGGCGCGGTCTACCGCGGTCGGGCCGAGTTCCGGTTCTCGACCGACAAGCGTCGCGCAGGTGCGAGCCGGGAAGCCCAGCGTCGGCAGAGCATCGCCGAGCGGAAGGCGGCGGAGCAGGAAGCGGCCGCCCATGGCGCGACGAGCACGAGGGAGGACGGCTGATGGCCAAGAGTTCTGGTTCCGCCCTCGTCCGGTTCGGCAACGACCTCTACACGGGCGCGCGATCGGTCGCATTCGTCCCGAAACGGCGGCTCTGGTACGTCATCTCGGCGGTCGTGCTGCTCGTGTGCATCATCGTGCCGATCGTGCGCGGCGGCTTCGTCTTCGGCATCGAGTTCCGGGGCGGCTCCGAGTTCCGGGTCTCCGAGCCCGCGAACGTCGACCCCTCGCTCGCGGTCGATGCCGTCCACGCTGTCCTGGCACAGACGGAAGCGCTCTCCACGGTCATCGGTGGCAACTCCATCCGGGTGCAGACCGAGCAGCTGTCGGAGCTGCAGACCGAGGACGTCCGTGACCGGCTCGCCGAGGCCTACGACGTCGAAGTCGAGCAGGTCACCGCGTCGTTCATCGGACCGACTTGGGGGGCGGATGTGTCCCGACAGGCCATCATCTCGCTCATCGTCTTCGTCGTGCTCGCCGCCATCTTCATGGCGGTGTACTTCCGGACGTGGAAGATGTCGTTCGCGGCGCTCGTCAAGCTGCTGCACGACCTGGTCATCACGATCGGGATCTACGGCGTCTTCGGCTTCGAGATCACCCCGGCGGCCGTCATCGGATTCCTCACGATCCTCGGCTACTCGCTCTATGACACCGTCATCGTCTTCGACAAGGTGCGCGAGAACACCGCCGAGGACAGCGGGACGACCGTGCGCACCTTCGCCGAGTCCGTGAACCTCGGCGTCAACCAGACACTCGTGCGCTCGATCAATACGGGGGTCATCGCGATTCTGCCGGTCGGGGCGATCCTGTGGATCGGGGCCGGGGTCCTCGGGGCGGGCACGCTGCTGGACATCGCGCTCGCGCTCTTCGTCGGCATCCTCGTCGGCACGTATTCGACCATCTTCATCGCGGCACCGCTGTACTCGCAGCTGCGCGAGGGGGAGGCGTCGATCAAGGAGCACACCGGGCGGGTCCTCGAGGCCCGTGCGGCCGGCACCGACGGATAGACTGAATCCTCCTGACGTCACGGGAGGTGCTGGTGAGCGAACCTGCCGCGAGCGCATCGCTGCTCTCCCGCATTCCTCGCATCTTCTCTCGGGCGCAGCAGACCGGTGCGGTCGATCGCCTGCTCAAGACGCTCCGGCAGAATCAGCCGAAAGCCGACCTCGCCATCGTCGAGCGGGCGTACGAGGTCGCCGAGCGTGCACACCGGGGCCAGGTGCGGCGCAGTGGCGAGCCCTACATCACCCATCCCGTCGCGGTCGCCCAGATCCTCGCCGACCTCGGGCTCGGCAGCAAGGCGATCTCGGCGGCGCTCCTCCACGACACCGTCGAGGACACCGACTACTCGCTCGAGCAGCTGCGCAGTGAGTTCGGCGACGAGATCGCGATGCTCGTCGACGGGGTCACGAAGCTCGACAAGGTCAAGTACGGTGACAGCGCGCAGGCGGAGACAGTCCGCAAGATGATCGTGGCGATGTCGCGCGACATCCGGGTCCTCGTCATCAAGCTCGCCGACCGGCTGCACAACGCGCGCACCTGGGGCTTCGTGCCGGCGGAGTCGGCGACGCGCAAGGCGAAGGAGACGCTCGAGATCTACGCGCCGCTCGCGCATCGGCTCGGCATCCAGGCGCTCAAGCTCGAGCTCGAGGACCTGTCCTTCTCCGTCCTGCACCCGAAGCTCTACGTCGAGATCGAGAACCTCGTCAAACAGCGCGACCCGCAGCGCGAGGAATTCGTGCAGCAGGTCATCGACGCGGTCCGCACCGACCTGCGGGCCGCGCGCATCAAGGGCGAGGTCGAGGGGCGACCGAAGCAGTACTACTCGATCTACCAGAAGATGGTGGTGCGCGGCCGGGACTTCGATGACATCTACGACCTCACCGGCATCCGGGTGCTCGTGTCGACCGTACGGGACTGCTACGCGGTGCTCGGCGCGATGCACGCGAGGTGGACGCCGATCCCCGGGCGGTTCAAGGACTACATCGCGACGCCGAAGTACAACCTGTACCAGTCGCTGCACACGACCGTCATCGGGCCCGGGGGTCGCGCGGTCGAGATCCAGATCCGGACCCACGACATGCATCAGCGGGCCGAGTACGGTGTCGCGGCGCATTGGAAGTACAAGGAGCGGGTGCCGGGCGGCAAGACCGACGGCAAGCCATTGGACGCCGACCTCGCCTGGCTCGCACGGATCACGGAGTGGCAGGAGGACGCCTCCGATCCGGGTGAGTTCCTCGAGGGGCTGCGCTTCGAGATCGGGGCGAAGGAGGTATACGTCTTCACCCCGGGCGGCAAAGTCATCGGGCTGCCGAACGGGGCGACCCCGGTCGACTTCGCATACGCGGTGCACACGGAGGTCGGGCACCGCACGATGGGCGCGAAAGTGAATGGGCGGCTCGTGCCGCTCAACTCGACGCTCGCGAGTGGGGACACCGTCGAGGTCCTCACCTCGAAGAACCCGGAGGCGGGCCCGAGCCAGGATTGGCTCGGCTTCGTCCGCTCGACTCGGGCGAAGTCGAAGATCAAGACGTACTTCACGAAGGAACGGCGCGAGGTCGCACTCGAGCACGGCCGCGACGCGCTCGCCGGCGCGATGCGCAAGGCAAACCTGCCGCTCAAGCGACTCATGTCGCCGGAATCGCTGCTGGCCGTCGCGGGACAGCTCAACCTCACCTCGGTCGATGCGCTCTATGCCGCGATCGGCGAGGGGCATGTGTCGAGCCAGTCGATCATCGACAAGCTGCTCGCGCAGATCAGCGAGGTCAGCGACCAGGAGGACTCGGAGATCCCGACCCGCATCGCGCGGGATCGGCAATCAGGCTCAGCGAACACCGGGGTGCTCGTCCGCGGCGACCCGAGCGTGCTCGTCAAACTCTCGAAGTGCTGCACGCCGGTCCCCGGCGACGACATCGTCGGCTTCGTCACCCGGGGCGCCGGGGTCTCGGTGCATCGCAGCGACTGCAGCAACGTCAAGATGCTCAGGGCGGAGCCCGAGCGCATGATCGACGTGGAATGGGCGGGGGACGGCAAGGGGCTGTTCCTCGTGCAGATCCAGGTCGAGGCGCTCGACCGCGCCGGGCTGCTCTCCGACATCACCCGCGTGCTCTCGGAGTATCACGTCAACATCCTCTCGGCGAACGTCTCGACCTCCAACGACCGGATCGCACTGAGCCGCTACCTGTTTGAGATGGGCGACGCGACCCACCTCGACCGGGTGCTGAACGCGGTCCGCCGCATCGATGCCGTGTACGACGTCTACCGGGTCAAGAGCAGCTGAAGCCGCCGGAGCGCGTCGAGTCGACCGCGCAGCCGCGGCCGCGCCTCGAGGGCCGCCGCGACCTCCTGTGGCGCCAGCCCCGCGGTGGCGAGCAGACGGCGCACGACGTGCTCGTCGAACGCGGCGCCCGGCGCCATCGCGAGGTCCATGACGGTCCGAAGCGGTGAGGTGACCGCCATGTCGCCGAGCATCGCGACATCCCCCTCCGCAAGCCGCACCTGGTGCAGGCGCACCCGGAGCGGATCCCGCGGCATCGAGCCCAGCCCGAGGCTGCGGTAGCCCTCGAGCGGCTCCGGAAGCTGCCACCGTGCGCCCCACACCCACGCCGCCGTCCGCCGCGCGGCGATGATGCGGGTGCCGAGCGTGGTCGCGAGGACGGCCGCGCGCTCCCGTGGACCGATCGGGAGATCAACGGGCAGGAATGCGTCCCCGACGCGGACGAGGTCACCGTCGAGCACGGCGGCAGTCAGTTCCTGGGGGGCGAGGCACATGTGCCGAGCATGCCACCCGGTGCCGACAACCGGACCGACGGTGACGTCGGATGTGGAGAACTTGTGGGCGGTCAGCCCTTGCGCACGGTTGCGAGCCAGGTGCGCTGCGTGTCGAGCGCCTGCGTCGTCTCCGCCACCCGGGCGGCATCGCCAGCCGCCTCGGCCTCCCGGAGCTCGTCCTCGAGCTTCGCGATCGAGTCCTCGAGCTGCCCGGCGAAGCCGTCTGAGCGCTCCTGACGGGCCGGGTCCGAGCGGACCCAGTGGTCCTCATCGAGCTTGCGCACATGCGCCTCGATCCGGCGCAGCCGGTCCTCGGTCGGCTTCACCTGCTCACGCGGGACGCGGCCGATGGCCTCCCAGCGCCGCTGGACGTCCTGCAGCCGCTCGCGCGCCTGCCGACGGTCCGTGAGCCCCAGGATCGACTCCGCCTCGGTGAGCAGCTCGAGGCGGGCCTCGAGGTTGCCCGCGTACTCGGTCTGCTCCTGAGCGACGACCTCGGCCTTCGCCGCGTAGAGGACGTCACCAGCCGCCTTGAACCGCTCCCAGAGCTGGTCGTCCGTCTTGCGCCCGGCACGGCCGGCCGCCTTCCACGCGTCGAGCAGACCCCGGTAGGCGGGGATACCGTCCGAACCACGCGGAGCGAGCGCCTCGGCCTGCTCGATGAGCGCGACCTTTGCGGCGCGGGCGGACTTCTGGGTCGAATCCTGCTGCGCGTAGAAGGCACGGCGGGCCGAGTCGATCGTGCTGCGGGCGGCGCGGAATCGCTTCCACAGCTCGTCCCCGGCCGCTTTCGGGATTCGCGGACCACTGGCCTGGTGTGCCTGCCACCGCTCGAAGAGCCCCGTGAGCTCCGCCGTCAGCTGCTTCCACTGCACGCGCTCCAGGTCGCGGGCGGCAAGTGCCTCCGCGGCCTCGACGATGGCCGTGCGCTCGGCGATCGCGGCATCGACGGCGGCCTGCTGTGCCTCGGTCTGTGCCTCGGACAGCTCAGCGACCTGCCCCTGGGCAGCCTCGACTCGCGCCCGCAGGGCGAGGAGATCGCCGACCGCGGTGGCGGCGTCGATGGACTCGAGGAGATGCTTCGCCGCCTTCGCGAGGTCCGAGGCGGGCGCGCCGCCCTTCGCCCGCTGCTCGAGCAGGGAGACCTGACCTTCGAGATCGGTGAACTTGCGCTCGAAATAGGCGAGCGCCTCCTCGGGCGTCGCGTCGGGGTACTCGCCGACGAGTCGCTCCTCGTCGCCAATTCGGACAAACACTGCACCGGACTCATCGACGCGGCCCCACTGGGTCGTACTCACGCCACCAGCTTAGGGGGCGTGCCAGGACGCCCCGGCGGCGTTACCGGATCGTGAACGACTCGATGACGACGGGGGTCAGCGGGGGGCCGTCGAGGGAGCCGTCCGCGGTGCCGGCGATCGTCACGGTGGCGATGAGCTCGCCGAGCCCGCTCGTCACCTTGCCGACGACGGTGTAGCCGCCGGCCGCATCGCTCGGGATCATCGACTCGGCCGTGACGATGAAGAACTGGTGGGCCATGCTCCAGCCGTCCCCGCCGACCCGGGCCATGGCGATCGTCCCGGCCGGGTAGACATCATCCACCGGCGCGTTCTCGATCGGACCGAACCCGAAGTCGGCCTCCGCATTCGTGCTGTCGGGGGTGTCGGTGCCGCACTGCAGGACCTGCATGGTGTCGTAGACGGCCAGTCGCGGGCAGTATTTGCCGTCATACCAGCCGGTCTGCGCGGCGTCGACGAAGACGGCGGTGGCCTGCGGGGCGAGGGCACCATCGAGCTCAACCCCGAGGGGCATGCCATTCAGTACGAGCGTCCCGGTCCACATCCGCCCCTCCGCGAGTGCGGCGTCCGGGACCGGGCCGGTGTTCTCGCCGGGCTGGACCTCGTCCGTCGGGACCTCGACCGTCGGCACCGCGGTCGGGGTGTCCGTCGGCACCGGGGCCGGCTGCCCGGGGCCCCAGCCGAAGTACGCGAGCTGCGCACCGATCGCGAGCCCGCCGACGAGGACGACCGCGGCGACCGAGATCCAGTTGTCGCGCAGGCGGCGGCGCGTGCGCCGACCGTGGAGCGACTGTCGGGCCTCGTACTCACGACGATGCTGCCGCTCGAGGCGGGACTGGGCTGGGACACGCTTGACCATGGCGGATCGAGCCTAGTGGACGGCCTCGACGGGGCCGGGGCCTCTGTGCCGAGCGTCAGCGGCGCGCCGTAGCATGGCCGCATGGTCGAGCAGCCCGCACTTCGCAGTGGCGCGACGCCGCTCGCGGTGCGGATGCGGCCGACGACGCTCGACGAGCTCGTCGGGCAGCGACACCTGCTCGGGCCCGGCTCGCCGCTGCGGGCGCTCGCCGCCGAGGGGACGGGGGAGACGGGCGCGACGTCGGTCATCCTCTGGGGACCACCCGGCACCGGCAAGACGACCATCGCGAAGACGATCGCGACTGCGTCGGGCCGACGATTCGTCGAGCTGTCGGCCGTGACCGCCGGGGTCAAGGACGTCCGGGAGGTCATGGAGCGCGCGCTGCGTGACCGCGACCTCTACGGGCTCACCACCGTCCTCTTCCTCGATGAGATCCACCGCTTCACGAAGGCGCAGCAGGACGCGCTGCTGCCCGGTGTTGAGAACGGCTGGGTGATCCTCGTCGCCGCCACGACGGAGAATCCGTCGTTCTCCGTCATCTCGCCGCTGCTGTCCCGGTCGCTGCTGCTCACCCTTGAGCCACTTGGCGCCGACGAACTCGCTGAGCTCCTTGAGCGCGCGACTGCCGACCCGCGTGGGCTTGGCGGCCGCGTCGCGCTGGCCGAGGACGCGAAGCTCGCGCTCGTGCAGCTCGCCTCCGGTGATGCCCGCCGTGCGCTCACCGCGCTCGAGGCCGCCGCCGCAGCGGCCCAGGCGGCCGAGAGCGCCGAGGTGACCGCGGAGCTCGTCGCGCAGACCGCGGACCGAGCGTTGCTGCGCTATGACCGGCAGGGGGATGAGCACTATGACGTCATCAGCGCATTCATCAAATCCATCCGTGGCAGCGACCCGGACGCGGCGCTGCACTACCTCGCGCGGATGATCGAGGCGGGGGAGGACCCGCGGTTCATCGCACGACGCGTCATCATCTCCGCCGCGGAGGACATCGGGCTCGCCGACCCGCAGGCGCTGCCGCTGGCGGTTGCCGCCGCGCAGGCCGTGCAGCTCATCGGCATGCCGGAGGGACGCATCCCACTCGCGGAGGCCGTCGTCTACCTGGCGACCGCGCCGAAGTCGAACGCGGCTTATCTCGGCGTCGACCAGGCGATCGCTGACGTGCGGGCGGGCCGATTCGGGCGGGTGCCGGTGCACCTGCGTGACGCCCACTATCCGGGTGCGAAGCGGCTCGGGCACGGGAAGGGCTACCGCTATGCCCACGACGAGCCGCACTCGGTCGCGGCGCAGCAGTACCTGCCGGACGAGCTCGACGGCACCGAGTACTACCGGCCAGGCGCGAACGGCTACGAGCGAGACGTCGCGGCACGTCTCGAGCGCATCCGCGCCATCCTGCGGGGGCGGTGAGGATGGATCGCCGCGATGCTGAGCAGGATCTCGAGCGCCCGGACCCGGTGCGCCCTGCGACGCCGACCAGGCCCGGTTGGCAGCTGGATCCGTGGGGTGACGGCGAGCGCTACTGGGATGGCGAGGTCTGGACGCGCCAGACCCGCGAGCTGCGCCCCACCGCGCCGCGGGACTACGAACTGGTCGAGGACGAGGATGAAGCCGACGACGAGCGCCCGTTTCGCAGCGGTCTTATGCGCGGCATGATCTGGGCGTTCGCGGTCGCCGCCATCATCGGGATGCTGGCCGCCGCGATCGCCGTCTGGCCGGTGCTGCTGCGCGGCGGGAGCCAGGAGCGGCCACCCGCCGTGCCGCAGCAGTCGGCCGCGGGCACGTGCATCGTTTGCTACACTTGACCGGCTCGTTCACCGGCTCAGTCCACGACTGACCGCGCGGGCACCAAGCAGGAGCAAGCCCCCGGCGCGTCGGCGTGTGACCGGGATCCACGGACCTGCGAGGTACGCCAGCGAAGCCCGTATCCGCGGGCCGCGTCGAAATCGCGAGCCATGCATTCGAGCCGAATGCGTGGGGAGCAGCTCACAGAAAGCGAGAACGCCCCATGGGTGCTTCCAAGTCTCAGGACCGCCGCAAGGTCCGCCTCTCCCGCGCGCTCGGTGTCGCCCTGACCCCGAAGGCCGCCCGCATCCTCGAGCAGCGCCCCTACGCGCCCGGCCAGCACGGCCGCACGAAGCGCGGGAACACCTCGGACTACGCCGTCCGGCTCCGCGAGAAGCAGCGGCTGCGCGAGCAGTACGGCATCCGCGAGAAGCAGCTGCGGATCCAGTACGAGGAGGCCAAGCGCACGCCCGGCCAGACCGGTGACAACATGATCGAGCAGCTCGAGATGCGCCTCGACGCGCTGGTCCTGCGCTCGGGCTTCGCCCGCACGACCGCCCAGGCGCGCCAGCTCGTCGTGCACCGCCACATCCTCGTCGACGGCCAGCTCGTCGACCGCCCCTCCTTCCGCGTGAAGCCGGGCCAGCTCATCCACGTCAAGCCCCGCTCGGAGGCGCTCGAGCCGTTCCAGGTCGCGGCCGCCGGGGGTCACGCCGACGTGCTCCCGCCGGTCCCGGGCTACCTCGAGGTCGAGCTCGACAAGTTGCAGGCGCGCCTCGTGCGGCGCCCGAAGCGCGCCGAGGTGCCGGTCGTGTGCGAGGTCCCGCTCGTCGTCGAGTACTACGCGGCCCGCTGAGCCCAACGGGGCCGTGAGGCCCCGGGCGTAGACTGTCGCCCATCACGTGTCGCCTTCAAGGTAGGGGGCTGGCGCGCAGGAGGACGACATGGTCGAACGATTCCTGATCGTCGGCGGCGGGCTCGCCGCGGCGACCGCCGCGAATGCGCTGCGCAAGCAGCGCCCCGATGTCGAGATCGTGATCTACGCCGCTGAGGCGCATCACCCGTACCTCAGACCTCCGCTGTCGAAGGAATTCCTCACCGGCAAGGAGACGATCGAGCAGACCCTCGTGCGCGATCCCGACTGGTACCCGGAGCATGCGATTCAGGTCCGCACCGGTGTGGCGGTGACCGCGCTCGGCGACCACCGCATCGAGCTCGCCGATGGTTCGAGCGACCGCTACGACAAACTGTTGCTTGCCACCGGTGCGCGGGCACGGCGCCTCGAGGCGCCCGGGGCCGATGCCGATGGCGTGTTCACCCTGCGGACGCTCGACGATGCGCAGGCGCTCAAAGCCCGACTCACCTCGGGCGACCACAACGTGGTCATGGTCGGCGCTGGTTGGATCGGGCTCGAGCTTGCTGCCGCGGCGCGTGGCTATGGCAACGAGGTGACCGTCGTGGCCCCGGGTGCCATCCCGCTGTCCGGGCCGCTCGGCGATGAGCTCGGTGCGCTCTTCCGCGAGGTGCACGAGTCCCACGGGGTGCGCTTCCGGATGGAGACGCGGGTCGAGGGCTTCGAGACCGCGGACGGCCGGGTGACCGGGGTGCGCACCGACCAGGGCTCGCTCCCGGCGGACCTCGTCATCGTGGGGATCGGCGCGGTGCCGGTCACGGAGCTCGCCGAGGCCGCGGGCATCTCGGTCGACAATGGGATCCTCGTCGACGAGCACCTCGCCACGGACCGCGCCGATGTGTATGCCGCCGGCGATGTCGCGAATGCCTTCCACCCCGTGCTCGGGCGGCGCATGCGCAACGAGCACTGGGCGAATGCCCTTGCGGGCGGCAAGGTCGCGGCGGCGTCCATGGCCGGTGTCGAGGCGGTGCTCGACGACATCCCGTACTTCTACACCGATCAGTTCGAGCTCGGTACGGAGTACTGGGGCTACCCGCCGCTGACCGCCGAGGCCGAGCTGGTGCTCCGGGGCGATCGAGGCGAACGCAAGTTCATCGCGTTCTGGCTCGCCGAGGGCCGCGTCGTCGCCGGGATGAGCGTCAATGTGTGGAAGGTGAACAAGGCCGTGCAGGAGCTCATCCGCTCCGGGCGGCAGGTCGACCGGGCGCGGCTCACCGACCTGGGAGTGCCCCTCGAAGAGGTGTGAGCCGTCCTCCGGTCAATGGTTAACTTGACCGGTGACGACGACCCCACCACTCGTCGAGGTCCGCGACTTCCGGATGACCTTCGGCGCCACACCCGTCATTGACCGACTCGATTTCGAGGTGCGTGCGGGGGAGACCTTCGGGCTCCTTGGCTCGAACGGCTCGGGGAAGACGACGACGCTGCGTGCCCTCCTCGGTCTGCTGACCGCCACCGCTGGCACGCTCCACATCAAGGGCGAGCCATACCGCCCCGGCCGGGTCCGGGTCGGCTATCTGCCCGAGGAGCGCGGCCTCTACAAGCGCGAGTCGGTGCTCGACGTCATGACGTACTTCGGGCGGCTCAAGGGCCTGCGTCATGATGCGGCCGACACCTGGTCGCGCGCCTGGCTCGAGCAGATGGATCTCGCCGACAAGGGACGTACCTCGCTCGGCAAACTCTCCGGTGGCCAGCAGCAGAAGGTGCAGCTCGGGGTGACCATCATGGACGACCCGGAGCTGCTCATCCTCGATGAGCCGACGAAGGGCTTCGACCCTGTCAATCAGCAGCTGCTCATGGACATCATCGCCGACCAGCAGGCCAAGGGCACGACGCTCGTGCTCGTGAGCCACGACATGCACCAGGTGCAGCGGCTCGCCGACCGCGCGCTGCTGCTCAAGGACGGTGTCGCGCGCGCCTATGGCACGATCGACGACATCCGCGCCGAGTTCGGCGGCCGCTCACTGCACGAGGTCTTCCTGGAGATCTATACGAATGCGTCGGCTGGGAAGGTCGCCTGATGTCCACCTTCCGCACGGTCCTCGGATTCGAGATCGCCAGGACGCTGAAGAAGAAGTCGTTCTGGATCGGCGCGCTCGCCGTCCCCATCCTCGTCGTGGCGATCGCCGCGGTGCAGTTCCTCAGCGCACAGAGCGCGCAGGACACGAGCCAGGCGCAGGCGGAGCAGGCCTTCGACTGGGTGTACGTCGATGACAGCCAGCTCATCGTCCCCGAGATCGCCGCGGCTGCCGGTGGCGCGCCCGTCGACACGGTCGCCGAGGGCGAGGCGAGCTTCCAGGCGGGCGAGGTCGCCGCATTCGTCCACTACCCGGCCGATCCGACGACCGAGCCGATTGTCGTGGCGGGTGCCCACGAGGGCGTCTTCGCGGACAACCGCTACGGCAGCGTCGCGAGCACGGTGCTGTCGGCGAGCGCACGGGCGGCCGTCGGCTCCGACGAGCTCGTGTCGATCGCGCAGGGCGGTTTCCAGGTCGAGACGACGACCTACCTCGCCGACGGCACTGTCTCCTCAGCGCTGCAGGCGCTGCCGGTCGGCATCCTCATGCTCGTGCTGTTCTTCCTCGTTGTCGTGCTGCTCGGCAATCCCGTGCTCATCGCCACGACGGAGGAGAAGGAGAATCGGGTCGCCGAGATCCTGCTGACCACCGCGAAACCGAACTCGGTGATCGCGGCGAAGCTCGTGGCGCTGTGCGTCATCGCCCTCGCCCAGATCGCGGTCGTCGTCGCCCCCATCGCGATCGGCTGGCTGCTCTTCCGCGAGCAACTGCAGTTCGGTGAGATCGACCTGAGCACCCTCGTCTTCGAACCGCAGATGATCATCATCGGGCTGCTCATCCTGCTGAGCGCCGCGGCCCTCTACATCGCGAGCCTCGCAGCCGTCGGCGCCTCCGCCCCGAGCGCGAAGGAAGCGGGCGGCTTCAGCTTCGCGGCGATCTTCGTGCCGCTCGTGCCGCTCTACCTCATCGCGATGATCATGTCGACGCCGGAGGCACCGCTCGTCCAGTTCCTCACGTACTTCCCGTTCACCGCGGGCACGACCGCGCTCGTGCGCAACGCATTCGGCGGGCTCGAGCTCTGGGAGGGGCTCCTCGTCGTCGCGGTGCTCGCGCTGAGCGCCGTGATCGCACTGCAACTGACGACGCGGATCTTCCGCCGCGGCGCCCTGCAGTACGATCGCGCCCTGAGTTGGCGCGAGATTGTTGGTCGCCGCGGTTGAGGTCTCGGGTGCGCCACGCAGGGCCCAGGCACTACGCTTGATGGACGGATCGCGCACATCCCCCCAAAGGAGCACACGATGAACGCACTCAGGGCACTCGGCTGGATCGCCGTCGGCGTGGCGGTGGGCTTTGTCGTCGCACACCAGGTCTCCCGGACGGAGCAGGGCCGACGATTCTTCGACGAGGTCGACTCGAAGGCGAAGGAGTTCGGCGCGGCGGTCGTCGACGGCTACAAGTCGCGCGAGGCAGAGCTGCGTGCGGCCGTCGCCGAGGCGGAAGAGGTCATCGCGGACCTCGCCAAGCGCGCGAAGGGCTGAGCCCACTCGGATGCGCACCGCAGAGATCCGCGACCGCTGGCTCACCTACTTCGGCGGACGCGGACACACCGTCGTGCCGTCGGCATCGCTGGTCAGCGACGACCCGACGGTCATGTTCACCATCGCCGGCATGGTCCCGTTCATTCCGTACCTCACGGGTGTCGTCCCCGCGCCGTACCCGCGCGCGACGAGCGTGCAGAAGTGCATTCGAACCAATGACATCGAGGAGGTCGGTCGCACCGCGCGCCACGGCACGTTCTTCCAGATGAATGGGAACTTCTCCTTCGGCGACTACTTCAAAGAGGGCGCGATCGCCTACGCCTGGGAGCTGCTGACGACATCGGAGTCTGACGGTGGGCTCGGCTTCGCCGAGCGGGACCTGTGGGTCACGGTCTACGAGGACGATGACGAGGCGATCCAGCTGTGGAAGCGCGTCGCCGGACTGCCGGACCACCGCATTCAGCGACTCGGCAAGGCCGACAACTACTGGTCGACCGGGCAGCCGGGACCCGCCGGTCCCTGCTCGGAGATCTACTTCGACCGCGGGCCCGCCTACGGGGCAGACGGGGGGCCGGCCGTCGATGACGACCGATTCCTCGAGATCTGGAACCTCGTGTTCATGCAGTATCAGGTCGCCGACGTCCGGTCGAAGACCGAGTTCCGCGTCGTCGGCGAGTTGCCGAAGAAGAACATCGACACCGGCATGGGCCTCGAGCGCGTCGCCTTCATCAAGCAGGGCGTCGAGAACATGTACGAGATCGATCAGGTGCGCCCCGTCATCGACCGTGCTGCTGAGCTGAGCGGTCGCCGCTACGGCGCCGACCAGGCGGATGACGTGCGGTTCCGCGTCATCGCCGATCACATCCGCTCCTCGCTCATGCTCATGTCGGACGGTGTCGTCCCGGGCAACGAGGGCGGCAGCTACATCCTGCGTCGACTGCTGCGCCGCTCCGTGCGCGCGATGCGGCTGCTCGGCGTCGAGGAGCCCGTCTTCCGCGAGCTCTTTGGCGCCTCGCGGGACGCGATGCAGTCCGCCTACCCCGAGGTCGCCAGTGGGTACGACCGCATCGAGCGACTCGCCCTCGCGGAGGAGGACGCGTTTTTGCGCACCCTCGCGAGCGGATCGACGATCCTCGACCAGGCGATCTCGACGACGAAGGCGGCCGGCGCGGCCCAGCTGCGCAGCGACACCGCCTTCCAGCTCCACGACACCTACGGCTTCCCGATCGACCTCACGCTCGAGATCGCCGAGGAGGCGGGGCTCACGATCGACCGGGCCGGATTCGACGCGCTCATGGAGCGGCAGCGGCAGACCGCGAAGGCCGACGCGAAGGCCAAGAAGGGTCGGCTCGCGGACCTCGGCGTCTACCGTGAGTACCGCGCCGAAGGCGAGACCGCATTCCTCGGCTATGAGCACCTCACCGCCGAGAGCCGTGTCCTCGGCCTCATCGTCGATGGCGTGTCGGTGCCGGTCGCCCGGGCCGGTGCGACCGCGGAGGTCATCCTCGCCGAGACGACGCTGTACGCCGAGTCAGGTGGGCAGCGCGCCGACACCGGCACCATCGTCGGTGCCGGCTACGAGCTCGACGTCATCGACGTGCAGCGGCCCGTCGCCGGACTCATCTCGCACACGGTCGAGGTCCGCACCGGTGAGGTCGCCGTCGGTGACGCGGCCACGACGATCGTCGACCACGGGTACCGCCGCGGGGCGAATCGCGCCCACTCGGCAACGCACCTCGTGCACGCCGCGCTGCGGCAGATCCTCGGTCGCGAGGCGAGCCAGGCCGGCTCCTACAACGAAGCCGGCTACCTGCGGCTCGACTACTCGTGGACGCAGGCGCTCAGCCAAGAGACCCGCTCGGAGATCGAGGATGTCGCCAATCGAGCGATCCACGACGATCTCGAGGTGTCGACGCAACTGCTGCCGATCGACGAGGCGCGGGCCCTTGGGGCCATGGCACTTTTCGGCGAGAAGTATGGCGATGTCGTGCGGGTCGTCCGCATCGGCGACGGGGACTGGTCCCTCGAGCTGTGCGCCGGGACGCACGTCGCGCGCTCCTCGGACATCGGCCTGATCGACCTCGTCGCGGAGTCCTCGGTCGGATCGGGCGCGCGGCGTGTCGAGGCGCTCGTCGGGGGCCGTGCATTCGACGCACTCCGGAGCGAGCGTGCGCTCGTCGCCCAGCTGAGCCAGGAGCTCAAGACTCCGCGCGAGCGGCTCGCCGAGCGGGTCAGTGAGCTCGTCACGAGCCTCAAGGCCGCCGAGCGCCGCATCGCCGCCTTCGAGGCGGCCGCGTTGCGTGAACGGGTGCCGGAGCTCGCCGCGAAGGGGGCTGCCGTCGGGGGCGTCACACTCGTCGCGGAATCGCTCGGCACGCTCGGCTCGGCCGACGAGCTGCGCACGCTCGTCACTCAGGTGCGGGAGCGGCTGCAGGACACCGCGGCGGTCGTCGCGCTCGCCGCCGTGACGGGGGAGCGCCCGACCGTCATCGTCGCGACCACGTTGGCCGCGCGCGAGCTGGGCGCGAAGGCCGGCGCACTCGTGCGCGTCGCCTCGCAGGCACTCGGCGGCGGCGGCGGCGGCAAGGACGATCTGGCGCAGGGCGGCGGCACTGACCCGGCGGGGATTCCCGCGGCCTTCGAGGCGGTCGCGGCCGCGCTCCGGGGCGCCTGAGCGCACCATGCGTGACGGGGTGCGCCTCGCGCTCGACGTCGGGACCGTGCGGATCGGTGTCGCGCGCTCCGACCGGCACGCGATGCTCGCTTCACCGCTCGAGACCATCCGGCGCGGCGACGGTGACGCCGCGCGGGTGCTCGAGCTGGTCGCCGAGCACGATGCGATCGAGCTGTACGTCGGTCTGCCGCGCGCCTTGTCCGGGCGCACGACCGCATCGACGCAGGATGCGATCGGCTTCGCCCGGGGGCTGGTGGCGGCGCTCGGGGATGATCGGGTGCGATTCGTCGATGAGCGGCTGACGACCGTGAGCGCGGCCGGGCAGCTCCACGCCGTGGGCAAGAATGCGAAACGCCAGCGGCAAGTCATCGATCAGGTGGCCGCCACTATCATTCTGGAAGCCGCGCTCGACTCAGAGCGTCGCACCGGCATCCAGCCGGGCATCCCGGTGTCCGCGATCGGATAGCGGCACCAGGACCAACGACAGGAGACGGCACCGCATGGCGAAGGACGGCGGCTGGGAGGATCTGTTCTCCCCGCTCAACGATGACGAGGCGATGCCGCCGCTGCTCGGTGAGACCGGCTCGGTACCGACCCTCTTCCCCGACCTCCCCGATCCCGTGCTCGAGGCCACCCCCCTCGACCCCGCTGCGCCTTCGCCGTCCGTGGCCGAACCCGAGCCGCCCGCGCCGCCGGCCACCCCGGCCACCCCGGCCACCCCGGCCGAACCCGAGCCACCCGCCCCTGCTGCTCCGGACGCGCCTGCCGGTCCGGTAGCGCCGTCGGGGGATGCTGTCGCGACCGGCGGTCTCACCCGCCGAGAGCTGCGCGAGCGCCGCGCCGCGGCGGCCGCCACTGGATCCGTCGAGTCGGTGGCACAGCCCGCCACCGAGCCGTTCACCCCGGTGTTCGAGACACCGACGGATCCCGAGCCGGAGGCCGCTGCGTGGGACCCCGCGCCCGAGCTCGAGCCTGAGCCCACCCGCCCCCCGGTCGTCGATGCGCCGACGATCCCCGTGTCCTACGACGCCGTCCCGCCGACCGCGGGCGGTGGCGGTGGCGAACCGCCCCGGCAGGGCCCGGGCGGCGGTTTCCCGATCCCGCTCGACCCGCCGCCACCAGCGAAGCGGCGCATCGGCCTGCGCTGGCTCGCGTGGTTCATCCCCGTGGTCCTCGTGCTCGGTGGGCTCACCGCGGGCGCCGTCTACGCCTGGCAGAACCACGAGGACCAGGTCCGTGAGCTCCTCGGCATGGAGATCCCCAACGACTACGACGGCACCGGCAACGGCGAAGAGGTCATCGTCACGATCAACCAGGGCGACACCGGCACCGTCATCGCGCGCAAGCTGCACGACGCCGGGGTCACGATGACCTGGGATGCCTTCTACAACCTGCTGCTCGAGCTGGCCAATTCCGGTGGCGAGCCGACCATCCAGTTCGGCAACTTCCGGCTTGAGAAGGAGATGAGCGCGCAGGCCGCGCTCAGCGCACTCCTCGATCCGGCGAACAAGATCACGAACAACCTCTACATCCCCGAGGGCATCTATCTCTTCCAGGTGCTCGACATCATCTCGACGACACTCGACGTGCCGATCGAGGAGGTGCAGGCGGCGGCCGCCGACCCGGCGCAGTACGGCGCGGCCAACCCGGCCGGCACGCTCGAGGGGTACCTCGCCCCGGACACCTACCACCTCGACGGCACGGAGGACGTCACCTCGATCCTGCAGCGCCTCGTCGATGCGACCTTCGCGCGGCTCGACGCGCTCGGCGTCGCCCCGGAGGACCGGCACCGCATCCTCACCATGGCGTCGGTCGTGCAGCGCGAGTCCGGGCCCGCCGCGGGAGATCCGGCGAAGGTCGCCCGCGTCTTCTACAACCGCCTCGACCAGGACATGCTGTGGCAGTCGGACGCGACGGTCTCCTACGGCGCGGGCAACTTCACCTCGATCTGGAACACGTCCGCGATGCTCGACGACCCGTCGAACCCGTACAACACCTATGTGCACAAGGGCTACCCGCTCGGGCCGATCGCCGCACCGAGCGAGCTCGCGATCGAGGCCGCGGTCGCACCGGCGGAGGGACCGTGGCTGTTCTTCGTGCCGGTGAACCTGCGCACCGGCGAGACACACTTCTCCGAGACGGCCGATGAGCATGAGGCCTATGTCGACGTGCTGCGCGAGTGGTGCAACGCGAGCGACGAGAACGCCTCCTACTGCCGCTAAGGAGCATCGTGACCCCGCGCACTCGTCTCGGCGTCCTCGGGCGTCCGATCGCGCATTCGCGGTCGCCGCAACTGCACCTGGCGGCGTACCGCGTGCTCGGACTCGACTGGGAGTACGACCGCTACGACGTCGGCCCCGGCGAGCTCGCGGGGTGGGTCGGGGGGCTCGGGCCCGACTGGCGGGGACTCAGCATCACGATGCCGCTCAAGTCGGAGGCGATGGCACTCGCCGCCTGGCACTCGCCGGCGGCCGAGGCGACCGGCTCCGTCAACACGCTCGTGCTGCGTGACGGCACGATCCGTGGGCACAACACCGACGTCTACGGCATCGTCCAGGCACTCTGGCAGCAGGGCGTCACCGAAGTGCGCCGGGTGCATGTCCTGGGCGCCGGCGCGACCGCCACCTCGGTCCTTGCCGCCGCCGCGCAGCTCGGCGCCACCCGCGCGACCGTCGCCGCGCGGCGACCCGAGCAACTCGCCGATCTGGCCCGAGTCTCGAGCGCCTTCGGACTGCCCGTGGACCCGACGTCCTGGGCCGCCGCGGGGGATGCCGACCTCGTCGTCAACACGGTGCCCGGCGGCGTCACGGCGGACGTCGCCTTCCAGCCCGAGGTCATGCGCCGCGCCGCCCTCTTCGACGTCGTGTACGACCCGTGGCCCTCGCCGCTCGCCACGCGCTGGACCGACGCCGGTGGGACCGTCGCCTCCGGTCTCGACATGCTGCTCTGGCAGGCGGTGCTGCAGGTGCGGCTCTTCCTTGGCGTCGGGGACGACGACCCGCTCCCCGATGAGGAACGCGTGCTCGCCGCGATGCAGGACGCGTTGCGCTGAGATGGCCACGCTGCGCTCGCCCGTCGCCGATGTCGCGGTGCGCCTCCGGGTCGACCCCGAGCAAGGGCTGACGGCGGAGGATGCCGCGGTGCGACTGGTCGAGCACGGTCCGAATGCGTTGCCACCCCCGCCGCGACTGTCAGTCGGCGCTGTTGCGATCGCTGTGCTGCGCAGCCCCATGGTCCTCATGCAGGCAGGCGTCGTCGTCGCCTCGTTCGTCCTCGGGAACGTGCTCCTGGCCGTCGTGCTCCTCGTCCTCGTCGGCGTGAACCTCACGCTCGCAGTGCGACAGGAGCTCGGGGCCCGACGTGCGGTCGACGCCCTCGCGGGCGCGCAGACCATGGCCGTGCGGGTGCTCCGCGACGGTGCGATGCAGCGCATCGATGCCCAGGGGCTCGTGCCGGGCGACGTCGTGCTGCTCGAGGCGGGCGACGAAGTCCCCGCGGACGGGCGGGTCCTCGCGGCCGCCGCACTCGAAGTGCAGGAGGCCGCGCTCACCGGCGAGAGCGTGCCCGTGCCGAAGCAGGCTGGACCGCTCGAGATGGACGAACCGCCCCTGGCGGAGCGCGCGAACATGCTGCACTCCGGCACGGACGTTGTGCGCGGCACCGCCCGGCTCCTCGTCACCGCGACCGGCAGCACGACGGAGATCGGGCGCATCGCCGGACTGCTCAACCGCGTCGAGCGGCGCGTCTCACCACTCACGGCCGAGCTGCAGCGGCTCGTCACGGTCTTCAGCGTGCTCGCCTGGGCGGTCGTCGCGCTCATCGTCGCGATCGGCCTGGTGCGGGGCTTGCCGGTCGAGCAATTGCTGCTGCTGGCGATCTCGGTTGCGGTGTCGGCGATTCCCAGCGGCATGCCCACATTCGTCCAGGTCATCCTCGCGTCCGCGGCCGGCCGCCTTGCCGCACGGCACGCCGTCGTCAAGGACCTCGGTGACGTCGAGACCCTCGGTGCGACCTCGCAGATCGTCACCGACAAGACCGGCACGCTCACGCGCAACGAGATGATGGTGCGCGCCGTCGTGCTGGGCGGCGACCGCTTCACGGTCGAGGGTGATGGCTATGCGCGCACCGGTCGAATCCTCGCGCCCGCCGGGGTCGAGGTGCCCGACCTCACCGCGATCGGCTACGCGCTCTGCCTCGTTTCCGACGCGACGGTCTCGGCTGACGGCGAGGTCGTCGGCGACCCGACGGAGGCCGCCATGGTGGTGCTCGCGGGCAAGCTTGGCATCGATGAGACGCTGACCCGCGCGGCCTACCCGCGGCTGGCCGAGCAGCCCTTCGACTCCGAGCTCAAATTCATGGCGACCTGGCATCGGGTGCCGTGGCAGGGCGCCGATCGGGTCGTCGGCCTCGTCAAGGGAGCGCCTGATGTCATCCTCGCCCGCTCGAGCGCGGACGCCGCGACGCGGACCGCGCTGCTCGCGCGCAACGAGGAGCTTGCCGCCGATGGCCTCCGGGTCCTCGCCCTCGCGATGCGCGTCGAGGACGACACCGCGCTGTCGGGCATCCAAGCCGACCCACTCGCCGCTGTCGAGGGCCTCGACGTCGTCGCACTCATCGGCATGATCGACCCGCTGCGGCCGAGCACCGCCGCGGCGGTCGCTGAGGCGCGCGCGGCCGGCATCGACGTGCGGATGGCAACCGGCGACCACGCGATCACCGGCGCCGCGATCGGTCGGGAGCTCGGTCTCGGCGCTGGCGCCATCACGGGTGCCGAGTTCCAGTCGCTGAGCGACGCGGAGCTTGCCGAGCGGCTCGACGAGCTGCATGTCATCGGCCGGTCGACCCCGGACGACAAGCTCCGACTCGTGCGCGCGCTCCAGGCCCGCGGCGAGGTCGTCGCGATGACTGGTGACGCCGTCAACGACGCGGCGGGTATCAAGGCCGCCGATGTCGGCGTCGCGATGGGCAGCGGGGCCGAGGTGACGAAGCAGGCGGCGCGAGTCATCCTCACCGACGACGACTTCGGCTCGCTCATCGCCGGGATCCGCGACGGCCGGGGGACCTACGATCGGATCGTCGCGTATGTCGGGTTTCAGACGACGACGCTCGTGGCGCTCGTGCTCCTGTATCTCGCTGCCTCCGCATTCGACATCGGCGGTGGCGAGGTCATGCCGCCGCTCATGGTCGTGACGATCGCCTTCGTCTACGCGACCCTGCCGGTCATCATGATCGTCAACGACCGACCGGCCGCCGACCTCATGTCCCGACGACCGCGCGACATCCGGAGGCCGCTCGCCTCGCCGGCGGCGCTGGCTCGCTGGGGCCTCTGGGGTGCGGTGCTCTTCGGCGCCGGGCTGGTGGCGCTCCGCCTCGCCCCGGACGAGCCAAGCGCGGAAGGCGGATCGACGGCCGCGACCATGGTGTTCGCGACCCTCGCGATCGGCATGACGCTGGCGGGTCTGTCGTGGCGCCGTACGACGGAGGCAGGGTGGCGCGCACCGTTCTGGCCGCCGCTGCTCTGGGCCGTCGCGCCGCTGGTCGTCCTGCTGCTGTCGACCGAGCTGAGCGCCCTTCACGAGTTGCTCGGCACGGTGCGGCTCACCCCCGAGCAGTGGTTGGCCTGTGCCCTGCTCGGGCTCACCCTCCCCGCGGTGATCGAGGTGACGAAGGCCATCCGACGGCTGCTCGAGCGGCACCGGCCTGCCTCGCCCGCATGGGAGGATTGAGGCATGCTGCGCTGGCTGACCGCGGGAGAATCGCACGGACCCGAGCTGATCGCCGTCCTCGAGGGGCTGCCGGCGGGTGTCCCGGTGCTGCCGGAGGACATCCAGGCAGACCTCAAGCGACGCACCCTCGGCTACGGGCGCGGGGCGCGGCAGACCTTCGAGCAGGACGAGCTCACCATCTCTGGGGGCATCCGCTTCGGCCGCACGATGGGATCGCCCGTCGCGCTGCGCATCGGCAACACGGAGTGGCCGCGCTGGGTCGACGTCATGAGCGCGACACCGGTCGACCCGACGACGCTGCCGAAGGGCCGCGGCGCACCGCTGACGCGGCCACGACCCGGCCACGCCGACCTGATCGGCATGCAGAAGTACGACTTCCCGGAGGCGCGGAACGTGCTCGAGCGCGCGTCCGCGCGGGAGACCGCCGCCCGGGTCGCGCTCGGGGCGGTGGCCCGCGCATTCCTCGGCGAGCTCGGGATTCGTCTCGTCAGCCACACGCTCGCGATCGAGACGGTCCGTGTCCCGGATGATTACGCCTACCCCCGCCCGGAGGACGTCGCACGACTCGACGCTGACCCGCTGCGCTGCACCGACCCGACGACCTCGGCCGCGATGGTCGAGCGCATCGACCGGGCACACGGCGAGGCCGACACACTCGGCGGTGTCGTCGAGGTGCTCGCCTACGGTCTCCCGCCGGGGATCGGGTCGTACACCCACTGGGACCGCCGACTCGACGCGCAGCTCGCCGCGGCGATCATGGGGATCCAGGCGATCAAGGGTGTCGAGATCGGTGACGGCTTCGAGACGTCGCGGCGGCCCGGCTCGGCCGCGCATGACGAGATGGTGCGTGCCGTAGACGGCATCGAGCGCGTCACGGATCGCGCCGGCGGCACTGAGGGCGGTATGTCGACCGGGACCGTGCTGCGGGTACGCGCTGCGATGAAGCCCATCTCGACCGTGCCGCGAGCGCTGCGGACCGTCGATGTCGCCAGCGGCGACGCCGCCGAGGCCCACCACCAGCGCTCCGATGTCTGCGCCGTCCCGGCGGCGGGCGTCGTCGCGGAGGCGATGGTCGCGCTCGTGCTGGCGAATGCGGTGCTCGAGAAATTCGGCGGCGACTCGGTCGGCGAGACGAAGCGCAACCTGGATGCCTACCTCGCGGCGATCCCGGACGCGCTCCGCACGATCGGCGACTGAGCGGTGGGCGCGATCGTCGTGCTCATCGGCGCCCCGGGCGCGGGGAAGACGAAAACGGGCAAACGGGTCGCCCGCGCCCTCGGCGTGCCGCACATCGACACCGACAAGGTCATCGCCGCGGCCCACGGCCCGGTGACGGAGATCTTCGCGACGCAGGGGGAGGCGCGATTCCGGGAGCTCGAGCGGGAGGCGGTCGCCGAGGCGCTTGAGCAGGACGCCGTCGTGTCGCTCGGTGGCGGCGCGGTGCTCGATGCGCGGACGCGGGAGGCACTCAAGGGCCACCCGGTCGTCCAGCTCACGGTCTCGGAGTCGGGGATCCTCGAGCGGCTCGCCGAGGCCGGCCCCGAGGCGATCCAGAAGCGCCCACTGCTGCGGGACGGCGGCCCCGAGGCGTGGCAGCGCCTCGTCGCCGAGCGGCAACCCATCTACGACGAGGTCGCGACGACGACGATCGACACCTCGCATCGACCGTTCGATCTCGTCGCCGAGGAGGTGCTCGCATGGCTGCGGAGTCGATGAAGGCCGAGCCGACCGTCATCGAGGTCGCGGGGGAGCGGCCGTACCAGGTGCTCGTCGGGCGTGGCTTGTTCGGGCGCCTGCCGGCGGCACTCGGGCCGGAGGTCGCGAAGGCGCTCATCATCCACCCGCCGACGCTCGGCCCCGTCGCGGAGGCGATGCGCGCCTCGCTCGCGGCGGCGACGAGCATCGAGGTGCTGCTCGCGGAGATCCCGGATGCCGAGCCGGCCAAGCGGGTCGAGGTCGCCGCATTCTGCTGGGAGGTCCTCGGCAAATCCGACTTCACGCGCACCGACGCGATCATCGGTCTCGGGGGTGGGGCGGCGACGGACCTCGCGGGCTTCGTCGCGGCGACCTGGCTGCGCGGTATCGCGGTCGTGCAGGTACCGACGAGCGTCCTCGGCATGGTCGACGCGGCGATCGGCGGCAAGACCGGCATCAACACGGCGGAGGGCAAGAACCTGGTCGGCGCGTTCTGGGCGCCCCGCGCCGTGCTCTGCGACCTCGACCTGCTCAGCACGCTGCCGCGGAACGAGCTGCTCACCGGGTATGCCGAGATCGTCAAGTGCGGCTTCATCCAGGACCCCCGCATCCTCGAGCTCATCGAGACGGACACGGCGCGCGCGACCGACCCCACGACCGCCGTATTTCGCGAATGCGTCGAGCGCGCGATCGCGGTGAAGGCCCGGGTGGTCGGTGAGGACTTCACCGAGCAGGGCTTGCGGGAGATCCTCAATTACGGCCACACCCTCGGTCACGCGATCGAGCACACGGAGCGCTACCTGTGGCGGCACGGGGCGGCGGTGTCGATCGGCATGGTCTTCGCCGCGGAACTGTCCCGCATGACCCGCGGCCTCTCCGACGACGCCGTCGAGCGCCACCGCCGCATTCTCGGATCCCTCGGTCTGCCGACCACCTATCCGGGGGACCGCTGGGCACACCTGCTCGGCATCATGCGGCGCGACAAGAAGGCGCGGGGGGCGATGCTGCGCTTCATCGGGCTCGATGAGGTCGGCCGACCGGTGACGATCGAGGGGCCGGAAGAGTCGCTGCTCTTCGCCGCCTATCAGAACATCGCCGAGGACGACGACGAGGGCCATCCCTAGACTGGAGCCATGCCGAGCATTTTCGAACGGATCATCGCCCGGGAGCTCCCCGCGGACATCCTCTACGAGGACGAGCGGGTCATCGCGCTCCGCGACATCGCGCCGCGGGCACCCGTGCACCTGCTCGTCGTGCCGAAGACCGCGGAGTACGTCAATGTCGTCGATCTCGCGGCAGCCGACCCCGTGCTCCTGGCGCATGTCGTCGCGGTCGCGAAGTCGCTCGCGGCCGAGCACACCGGGGGCGAGTTCCGACTCGTCTTCAACACGGGCGCCCGGGCCGGCCAGTCCGTCTTCCACGTGCACGCCCACGTGCTCGGCACCGCCGACGGCTCGACGCTGAATGAGGACACGCTTGGCGAGTTCTGAGTCCCCGGGACTGTCGGAGGCCTCCACCGAGATCGAGGTCGATGGCGTCGCGATGGTGCGACTGCTCGGCCCGCAGGACCGACTGCTGCGCGCGATCGAGCGGCAGGTGCCCGCCGTGCGCGTCTCGGTGCGGGGCAATCTGGTGCGGCTCGCCGGTGAGGCCGGCGATGTCGCGCTCGCCCGGGCGCTCGTGCAGGAGCTCATCTCGATGGTGCGTGACGGCATCGAGCTCGACGAGCTCGGCGTCACGACGAGCAAGCGCGTCCTCGAGGAGGGGGGCACGCCGTCACTGGCGCTCGGCGAGGCGATCCTCACGAGTCGCGGTCGCACGATCCGGGCGAAGACACCGGGGCAGCGCGCCTACGTCGAGGCGATCGATCAGCACACCGTTGTCTTCGGCATCGGCCCCGCCGGCACCGGCAAGACCTACCTCGCGATGGCGAAAGCGGTGCAGGCGCTGCAGCGCAAGGAGGTCGATCGGCTCATCCTCAGTCGGCCGGCCATCGAGGCGGGGGAGCGACTCGGCTTCCTCCCGGGCACCCTCACTGACAAGATCGACCCCTACCTCAGACCCCTCTACGACGCGCTGAACGAGATGCTCGACCCGGAGGTCGTGCCGAAGCTGCTGGCGACCGGGGTCGTCGAGGTCGCGCCGCTCGCTTATATGCGCGGCCGCACCCTCAACAACTCGTTCGTCATCCTCGACGAGGCGCAGAACACCTCACCCGAGCAGATGAAGATGTTCCTCACCCGCCTCGGCTTCGGCTCGAAGATGGTCGTCACCGGGGACATCACGCAGGTCGACCTGCCGGCGGGGGCGAGTGGGCTCCGGCTCGTGACCGAGATCCTTGACGACATCGATGACATTGCCTTCGCCCGACTCGGCTCCGAAGACGTCGTCCGGCACTCCCTCGTCGGCCGCATCGTCGACGCCTACACCGCCTACGATGCGAAGCAGCAGGCGAAACGCCACTCCGGAGGACGCGCATGACCGTCGAGATCAACAACGAGTCCGGTGTGCCCGTCGCCGAGGCTGCCGTGCAGCGGCTCATCGGGCATGTCCTCGATGAGCTCCACGTCCACCCCGAGGCGGAGGTCGCGGTCGTCTTCGTCGACGAGGGCGCCATGGAGGCCCTTCACGTGCAGTGGATGGATGAGCCGGGGCCGACCGACGTGCTCAGCTTCCCCATGGACGAGCTGCGTCCCGGCACCGAGGACGAGCCGACCCCCGCCGGGCTCCTCGGCGACATCGTCGTGTGTCCGCAGGTCGCGCACGCCCAGGCGGAGACCGCCGGCCACAGCCCGGCCGACGAGATCCTGCTGCTCGTGTGCCACGGGCTCCTGCACCTGCTTGGCTTCGACCACGGCGAGCCCGAGGAGGAGCGCGAGATGTTCGACCTGCAGCGCGACCTGCTCGTCGGTTTCGCCCTCGCCGAGCGAAAGCGCTAGCGGTGTCCGATCCACGAGGCTGGCAGCGGATCACCGACCCGATCGGCCGCCTCCTGCTCCGCCTCGGTGCCACGCTCCGCATGGGCTCACGCGAGCAGGGCGTCCAGCTTGTGTCGGTCGTCGACGAGGCGGCCGAGCAGGAGGTCCTCGAGGACGAGACGCAGGAGCTCATCCACTCGGTCTTCGAATTCGGTGAGACTGTCGTCCGCGAAGTCATGGTGCCCCGCACGGACATGATCACGATCGAGGGTGAGGCGGACGTCGAGGCGGCCGCTGATCGCTTCATCGCCAGCGGCGTGTCCCGGATGCCCGTGGTCGGGGAGGACTCCGATGACATCCTCGGTGTGCTCCACCTGCGGGACATCCTGCGGGTCGAGCAGCGCACCGCACTCGAGCTCGCGCGGCCCGCCGCATTCGTCCCGGAATCGCAGAAGGCCGATGAGCTGCTGCGGCAGATGCAGCGGGAGCGATTCCACCTCGCGCTCGTCGTCGACGAGTACGGCGGGATCGCCGGCCTCGTCACGATGGAGGACCTCATCGAAGAACTTGTCGGGGAGATCTCGGACGAGCACGACCGCGACGCCCCAGAGCTCGTCGAGCTGCCCGACGGTCGGGTGCGGGTCGCCGCGCGATACAACATCGAGGACCTCGGTGAGCACTTCGGGCTCGAGCTCGAGGACGACGAGGTCGACTCCATCGGCGGACTGCTCGCAAAGGCCCTCGGTCGCGTGCCGATCCCGGGCGCGCAGGCGTCCGTGAGCGGGCTCGTCCTCACCGCCGAGCGGGTCGAGGGCAAGCGACTCAAGACCGTGCTCGTCGAGCGGGACGAGGCGCTCGTGGCGGCCGAGGCGGCCTTCCCGCCCGAGGAGCGGCGATGACGCACCGCAGCGGGTTCGTCAGTTTCGTCGGCCGCCCGAACGTCGGCAAGTCGACGCTCATGAATGCGCTGGTCGGCGAGAAGGTGGCGATCACGTCATCGAAGCCGCAGACGACGCGGCGAGCGATCCGCGGTGTCGTGACGGTGCCGCACGGCCAACTCGTGATCGTCGACACGCCCGGCCTGCACCGGCCGCGGACGCTGCTCGGGGAGCGGCTCAACGACCTCGTGCAGGCGACGCTCACGGATGTCGACGTCATCGCATTCTGCGTCCCGGCGGATGAGAAGATCGGGCCGGGCGACCGCTACATCGTCGCGGAGCTCGCGAACTATCCGCGCGCCAAGCTCGTCGCGATCGTCACGAAGATCGACAAGGTGCCGAAGGCCCGGGTCGCCGAGGCGCTCCTGGCCGTCGCCGAGCTCGCCGACTGGGCCGAGATCATCCCCGTGTCCGCGCTGACCCAGGAGCAGCTCGACGTCGTGCGCGACGAGCTCATCGCCCTGCTGCCCGAATCGCCGCCGCTCTACTCGCAGGAGACGCTGACGGAGGAGAGCGACGAGGCGCGCATCGCTGAGCTCATCCGGGAGGCAGCGCTCGAGGGGGTCGAGGACGAGCTCCCACACTCCCTCGCGGTGACGATCGTCGAGATGGTGGGGCGGGAGGATACCGGCATCACCGACGTCTATGCGGACGTCTGGGTCGAGCGCGATAGCCAGAAGGGCATCATCATCGGCAAGGGCGGCAGCCGCCTCCGCGAGATCGGCTCGCGCGCCCGCCCGGCGATCCAGCAGCTCCTCGGTACGAAGGTCTTCCTCTCGCTCCACGTCAAGGTCGCGAAGGAGTGGCAGCGGGACCCGAAGCAGCTCGGGCGCCTCGGCTTCTGAGGGTACGCCTCGGCCCGGCCATGCTCCGGATGGCGGGTCGTTCACGCAGTGGCGGGCTTCAGGCGCCGTAGGCCCGCCACTGGGTGAATGCCCCGCTATTCGCACTCGGTGGGAATCAGGCACAGCGGAATCTGGTTCAATCGAGTGTCGCGTTCGCAAGACAGTCAGGAGCCGCATGCTGCGCACGATGATGCACGGGAAGATCCACCGCGCGACCGTGAGCCATGCCGATCTGCACTATGTCGGCTCGATCACGATCGACTCGCTGCTGCTGGACGCCTCCGGCATCCTGCCCGGCGAGAAGGTCTCGGTCGTCGACATCGACAATGGCGCGCGGCTTGAGACCTATGTCATCGAGGGGGAGCCCGGCAGCGGGGTCATCGGCATCAATGGCGCCGCGGCCCACCTGGTCCACACCGGGGACAAGGTCATCATCATGGCGTATGCGATGCTCGATGATGCGGAGCTGCTCACGTACGAGCCGAGGGTCGTGCACGTCGACGGTGACAACCGGATCGTCGCGCTCGGCGCGGACCCCGCGGCAGCACTGACGCCCGGGCTCAGCTCCCCGCCGTACGCGCGGTAGCCGCCACCCGGGCGCCAGGACGGTGCTCAGCGGACGATGGCTCGCCGCAGCAGCAGCCACGACCCCACTGAGGCGAGGGCGATGACCCCGACGGCGAGGATCGCGAGCCACCAGAGGCGGAACGCCTCGGCCAGTGCCGGCAGGCTCGGCAGTGCCAGGAGCACCCCGACCAGCAGCACGACGGCGAGGCCGACCGCGATGAGCTGCGGGCCGCGGGCCCCGAATCGGGTCCACGACGCCGCGAACACCCCGCCGATGCTCAGCGCACTGAAGACGCCGAGGAACACGATGCTCACGAGCCGCCACGGGTCGCCCGCGCCGAGCAGATAGATGTCGAAGATGTAGAAGCCCGCGAACCAGTGGTCCGTGGCGACCTCGATCCCGAGCAGTACGACGAGGATGAGCGCGACATACGCGGCCGTCAGCGCCTGCCAGAGCAGCGTCCCGGTGACGAATGCGCGGCGCGAGGTCCCCAGGCTCAGCGCGAATGGGAAGGTGGTCGACATGGCCGCAACCCCGGTATAGACGAGGAAGCCGACAAGCGCATAGGCGATCCCCGGGTTGGACTGGGAGCCCTGGATCCAGCCCTCAGTGCCGGGCTGACTGCCCGAGCGCCAGAAGACGAGCGAGATGAGCACCGAGACCACCGCGACGGTCCCGATGATGTAGGCGGGGACCGCGAAGGCCTGCTCGCGGTGGTTCGTGTGCAATTTGACGGTGGCGATCACAGCATTCATCGCTGCGCCTCCTGTTCCAGGATCGAGTCGGTGTGCTCGCTGTCGCCGTAGGCGACCACGAGGTCTTGCAGGGACGCCGGCGCGAGGCGGGCGCCGAGGCGCGCGGCCTCGTCGCGGGCGGCCGCGTCGAGCTGGCCCCCGATCGTGGCGGTCGACAGTCCGCCGGTGGTGTGGCGGGTGAGCACCCGATGTCCGTCGGTGAGGGTGGTCACCGCGCTCGTCGTGCCAGTGATGGTGACGGCCAGCTCGGCCAGCTCCTCGGCGGCGCTGTCGACCTGCACGCGGCCCCGCTCGAGGATGACGACCCGGTCGAAGAGGGCCTCGGACTCCTCGATGAGGTGCGTCGAGAGCAGGATGGTGCGTGGGTGCTCGGTGACATCGCGCAGCAGCACCCGGTGGAAGAGCGCGCGAGCGGTGACATCGAGTCCGAGGTACGGCTCGTCGAGCAGCGTGATGGGCGCGCGCGAGGCGAGGCCGAGCACGATCGCGACCGCGGACAGCTGGCCGCGGGAGAGCTTCCTGATCGGCGTCGTCGCCGGGATCCGCAGCGACTCGACGAGCTCGGTCGCGAGATCGCCACTCCAGTGCGGCGCGAAATCGGGGGCGATGCGCAGCACGTGTCGGAGCCGGTAGCCGTCCGGGTAGCGCTGGTTGTCCCGCACGAAGCTCAGCTGCGAGAGCACCCGCTCGCACTCGAAGGGCTCCTCGCCGAGGACGCGGACGGTGCCCGTATCGGCCCGGTCCTGCCCGGAGATGATCGACATCAGCGTGGTCTTGCCCGCGCCGTTTCGTCCGAGGAGGCCGCAGATCGATCCCGTGGGGATCGTCAGGCTCACCTCGTCCAAGGCGGTGGCGCCGCGAAAGCGGCGGGTCACGCCCGCGAGCTGGATCGCGTCGGTCATGGTCAGTCCTCGTCTCGTTCGTCGATCATGGTGTGGAGCTCGCTCCGCGGGATCCCGATCGTCCGGGCCTCGCGCAGCAGCGGGCGCAGGTACTGCTCGTCGAATGCGTCGCGCCGCCGCTGCAGCAGAATCTCCCGAGCCCCGGTGGCCACGAAGATGCCGATGCCGCGGCGCTTGTAGAGCACACCGAGGTCGACGAGCAGGTTGACACCCTTGCTCACGGTCGCCGGGTTCATCTGGAAGAAGGTCGCGAAGTCGGTCGCCGAGGGGACCGCGGTCTCCTCGGGGTAGACCCCGGCCACCACGTCGTCGGCGATGCGCGCCGCCAACTGCTGGAAGACCGGGCTGTCACTGTTGAACACGATGAGCACACTAGTCCATTAGTCGAGTAATGGACAAGTGGACTGGGGAAAATCTTTGGCAAAGGCGCGAATCGAAGAAGTGCTAGCCTTGCTCCATGCGTTTCGGCCTGCTCCTCCTTGGTCGCCGCGACGGGCTCTGATTCAGCCTGACCCGTCGCGGAGTCTCCGGCTGGGCTGAAACCCCGCAGACACCCAAGGAGCAGGAACCATGCAGAACCACCAGCAGCCGTCATCGATGCCGACGCACCGCTACCGGCCGTATCACGAGCAGTTCACCGTCTCACTGCCCGACCGCACCTGGCCGGACCGGCACATCACGGCCGCGCCGCGCTGGTGCGCCGTCGACCTCCGCGATGGCAACCAAGCCCTCATCGACCCGATGTCGCCCGAGCGCAAGCGCATCATGTTCGACCTCCTCGTCCAGATGGGCTTCAAGGAGATCGAGGTTGGCTTCCCGAGCGCCTCACAGACCGACTACGACTTCGTCCGCTCGCTCATCGAGGAGGGCGCGATCCCGGACGACGTGACCATCCAGGTGCTCGTCCAAGCACGCAAAGAGCTCATCGACCGCACCTACGAATCCCTCCGCGGTGCGAAGCGGGCGATCGTCCATCTCTACAACTCGACCTCGACCCTGCAACGCGACGTCGTGTTCAAGACCGACCGGCAGGGCGTCATCGATATCGCGCTGCAGGGCGCCCGGTGGTGCGTCGAAGCCGAGTCCCGCATTCCTGACACCGCGATCTTCTACGAGTACTCACCCGAGTCGTACACCGGCACGGAGCTCGAATTCGCGGTCGAGGTGTGCAACCGGGTCATGGAGGTCTTCGTCCCGAGCGCCGAACGCAAGCTCATTCTCAACCTGCCGGCGACCGTCGAGATGGCGACGCCGAACGTGTACGCCGACTCCATCGAGTGGATGCACCGCCACCTCGACAATCGGGACAACGTCATCCTCTCGCTCCACCCGCACAACGACCGCGGCACCGCAATCGCCGCGGCCGAGCTCGGCTACCTGGCCGGGGCGGACCGCATCGAGGGCTGCCTCTTTGGCAACGGCGAGCGCACCGGCAACGTCGACACCGTCGCACTCGCGATGAACCTCTTCACGCAGGGCATCGACCCGCAGCTCGACCTCTCCGACATCGACCGCATCCGGCGCACTGCCGAGTACTGCAACCAGATCAAGGTCCACGAGCGCTCGCCGTGGGCGGGCGACCTCGTGTACACCGCATTCAGCGGCTCGCACCAGGACGCGATCAAGAAGGGCTTCGAGGCCATGGCGGTCCGTGCCGCCGCCGACGGCACGAGCGTCGACGAGATCGAATGGGCCGTCCCGTACCTCCCCGTCGACCCGAAGGACATCGGTCGCGGCTATGAGGCAGTCGTCCGGGTCAATTCGCAGTCCGGCAAGGGTGGCGTCGCCTACCTCATGAAGGCCGACCACTCGCTCGACCTGCCGCGGCGCCTGCAGATCGAGTTCTCCCAGGTCGTCCAGTCGCGCACCGACACGGAGGGCGGCGAGGTGACGAGCGATGAGCTGTGGCGCGTCTTCCTCGATGAGTACCTGCCGGCCGCGCACGCCGACGACAAGTGGGGGCGCTACGAGATCCTCTCCACCCGCACCGCCTCGGAGATGACCGGGACCGTCTCGCTCGAGGCGCGGCTGCGCGTCGGCGACGACGTCGAGGATGTCGCGGGCATCGGGAACGGGCCGATCGCCGCATTCCTCTCGATCCTTAGCCGACAGGGCTACGACATCGAGCTCTACGACTACGTCGAGCACACCATGTCCTCGGGTGGCGACGCGAAGGCCGCGGCCTACGTCGAGCTCAATGTCAACGGGCAGCGGCTCTGGGGCGTCGGCATCGACACGGACATCTCGACCGCGTCGCTCAAGGCCGTGGTCAGCTCGGTGAACCGGGCGATCCGAGCGGCGGCGACGGCCGATCAGCTCGTCTCGGCCTGAGCGGCGGCCGCCTCGGCTGCCGCGTACTCGGCGAAGGTGATCCGGCCGTAGCCTGGCAGCGTGCCGAGCTGGGTGCCGCGAGCGTAGTTGCGCATCGCGGCACCCGGCGCCGGCAGCGGCAGTACTCGCTTCTCGCGACCGTGCGCCTGGTACCAGAGGTGGGCGATGCGCTCGAGCGTGAGCTGCTCGGGACCGGCGATGTCCGCGGCCATGCCTTGCGGCACACTGCCGACGAGCTCGACGAGCCGCGTGACCACCTCCTCGATCGCGATCGGTTGGAAGACGAGCCGTGGGAGGAATGCGACGGGCCAGCGGGTCTGTCCGCGCACGATCCGCGCGACGAAACTGTGGAACTGGGTCGCACGGAGGATCGTGTGCGGCACCCCGGATGCCGCGATCGCCTGTTCGCTGCGGAGCTTCGCGGCGTAGTATCCGAGTGCTTGATTGCGCTCAATGCCGACGATCGAGATGTAGATGACGTGGCTGACGCCCGCGGCCTTCGCGGCGAGGGCGAGCCGATTCGTCAGCTCGTCCTCCTTGAGGCCGCCCTGGACCAGGTGCACGACGGTGCGCACGCCCTCGAGTGCCGTGGCGACGCCTACGCCGGTGCCGAGGTCGCCGCGGACGAGGTCCGGATCGGTGCCATCCGCACGCCGGGACATGACCCGCACGCGGTGTCCCGCCTCGCGAAGGCGTCCTACGGTCGGCGCGCCGAGCTGTCCGGTGCCGCCCGTGACGAGGATGGTGGAATCGCCAGGAGCCATGCGGCCATTGTCCACCCCTCGCGGCCGATACTGGACGGGTGCCGACCTACCGTGACGATGCGATCGTGCTGCGCACCCACAAGCTGGGCGAAGCCGACCGCATCGTAACGCTGCTCGGCCGTCGCCACGGACGGATCCGGGCGGTCGCGAAAGGCGTGCGGAAGCCGTCGTCACGATTCGGCGCGCGCCTTGAGCCGTTCATGCTCGTCGACCTGCAGTGCTACGAGGGTCGCTCGCTCGACACCGTCACGCAGGTTGTCACCCTCGGGGCGTATGGTGCCGCGATCTCCGAGGACTATGCCAAGTACACCGCGGGCTCCGCGATGCTCGAGGCCGCGGATCGGCTCACCGAGGAGGACGGGTCGACTGGGCAGTTCCAGTTGCTCGCCGGGGCGCTGCGTTCGCTCGCCGCGGGCGAGCACGCGCCGGGCACGACCCTCGACTCCTACCTGCTCCGAGCACTCGCCATCGCGGGCTGGGCACCGAGTTTTGATGTCTGCGCGATGACTGGCGCGCCGGGGCCGCACTCCGCGTTCGTCGTCCAGGCCGGCGGTGTCGTCGCTGATGAGGTGGCGCCGCCCGGTGTGCCGCGACTGGACCCTGAGACGCTCGCACTGCTGCAGGCGTTGCTGCAGGGGGACTGGCGTATCGCGGATGCGGCGGGGGAGCGGGCCCGGGACCGGGCGAGCGGGATCGTCGCGGCGTACACGCAGTTCACGCTCGAGCGGGGGCTGCGGGCGCTGCCGCATGTGGATCGACGGGCGTGAAATCGCATTCCTATCGGACTGAAAAGCAACTATTATGGCGAGAATCATCGCTAACGGCTAGGATTCCAACTGTTATGAAACGTGTTGAGGACTGGGAGGCTGACCTCGGTCGGCAGATCAGGGCACTGCGCATCGCCGCGGGCCTGGATCAGGCGGCGCTCGCGGGCGCCTCGAACGCGAGCCTGAGCGCCGTGAAGGCACTCGAGGCCGGGCGGGGGAGCAGCCTCAAGACGCTCATCCGCGTCGTGCGGGCGCTCGACCGGGAGGACTGGCTCGAGGAGCTCGACCCGGCCGGTGACGGGCCGACCCCGATGGACCTGCTGCGCGCTGAGCGTGGGCGGAGCACCCCACAGCGAGTGCGGCGGCGCTGATGCCCTACCAGCCGGTCGACCTCGTCGAGGTCCGCGCCTGGGGCCGGACCGTCGGGGCCCTGGCGCCGGGCGGCCGCGGTACCTACGCGTTCCAGTACGCCGACGCCTGGGTGCGGGGCGGCATCGAGCTCGCCCCCTCGCTCATGCCGCTGCGGCGCCAGCCGTACACCTTCCCGGGGCTCAGCGAGGAGACCTTCCAGGGGCTGCCGCCGATGATCGCCGATTCGCTGCCGGACCGCTTCGGCAACGCGATCGTCAACCGCTGGCTCGCGGAGCAGGGCATCGCTCCCGAGCGAATCACGGCGCTCGACCGGCTCGCCTATCTCGGGTCGCGGGGGATGGGTGCGCTCGAATACGTCCCCGACCGGGCGCCGCATGCCCCCACGCCGACGGCGCTCGACCTCGGCGAGCTCATCCTGGCGGCTCGCGCTGCGATCACGGGATCCTTTCGCGACGAGGACGCGAGTGCGCAGACGCTCCACCGAATCCTGCTCGTCGGCACGAGCGCGGGCGGGGCGCGAGCGAAGGCGATCGTGCACGTCGACCGCGTCACGGGGGAGGTGCGTAGCGGGCACACCGAGGCAGGCGGCGACCTCGAGCCATGGCTTCTCAAGTTCGACGGCGTCGGCCCGGACGCGGAGCTCGGCACCGGTGCGCAGTACGGCCGCATCGAGTACGCCTACTCACAGATGGCGCGTGCCGCCGGGATCGAGATGGCCGAGACGCGCCTGCTCGTCGAGCACGGCCGCGCCCACTTCATGACCCGGCGCTTCGACCGCGGACCCGCGGGCGAGCGCCTCCACCTGCAGAGCCTGTGCGGCATCGACGGCGTCGACTTCAACCTCATCGGGGTCAACGACTACGCCCAGCTCTTCGTCCGCATCGACGGGCTCGGGCTTGGCGCCGAAACGCGGAATCAGGCCTTCCGGCGGATGGCCTTCAACGTCGCGGCGGCCAACTGCGACGATCACAGCAAGAATCACGCATTCCTCTATGACGAGGCGGCGGGCTGGCGGCTCTCACCAGCCTTCGACGTCACACACGCACACAACCCCGCGAGCCCGTGGACGAGCCGACACCTCATGGCGGTCAACGGGCGCTTCGACGGCATCACGCGGGCCGATCTCCTGCAGGTCGCCGACGACTTCCAGGTGCCGGGTGCCCGGGCGGCCATCGCGGACGTCACGGCCGCGATCGGGTCGTGGCCCGAGTTCGCGGCGGAGGCCGAACTCGGCGCCGACGTCATCGACCGCGTCGCACAAGATTTCGTCGCGATCTGAGCCGGCGGGGATACTTGAGCCGTGGTGAAGGCGGAGCGCGAGCCGTTCAGACCGGTCGACTGGACCGGCGAGCAGCCTCCGGCGTTGCCGCCGGGCGCCGTCCCGCGGCATGTCGCGATCGTCATGGACGGCAACGGCCGCTGGGCGAACCGGCAGGGCCTGCCACGGATCGAGGGCCATCGCGCGGGGGAGGCCTCCCTCCTCGACGTCGTCGCGGGCGCGATCCAGGCGGGCGTCGCCGAGCTCAGTGTCTACGCATTCTCCACCGAGAATTGGGCGCGCTCGCCCGACGAGGTGCGCTTCCTCATGGGCTTCAACCGTGACGTGCTGCACCGCCGCCGCGACCAGCTCATCGAGTGGAACGTGCAGATCCGCTGGGCCGGTCGCCGACCACGCCTGTGGCGCAGCGTCATCAAGGACCTCGAACTCGCGGAGCGGATGAGCGCCGATCGCACCGGTCTCGTGCTCAACATGTGCGTCAACTACGGTGGCCGGAACGAGCTCCTCGACGCGATGAATGCGATGGCTCGCGAGGTCGCCGCGGGTCGCCTCCGCCCCGGATCGATCACCGAGCGGATCCTGCGGAAGCACCTGTACCAGCCCGCGATGCGCGACGTCGACCTCTTCGTGCGCTCGAGCGGCGAGCAGCGCACGTCGAACTTCCTGCTCTGGCAGGCCTCCTACGCCGAGCTCGTCTTCCAGGACGTGCTGTGGCCCGACTACCGGCGCCGCCACCTCTGGGCAGCGATCCAGGAGTACGTGGGCCGCGACCGCCGCTTCGGCGGCGCCGTCGACGCGCCGGAGACCTGAGCCGCCGCCGGTAGGATCGAGTAATGCCGCTCAGCCCCCTCGACGCTGTCATCGCCCTCGCCAAGCGCCGTGGATTCGTCTTCCAGTCCGGGGAGATCTACGGCGGCACCCGCTCCGCGTGGGACTACGGTCCGCTCGGCGTCGAGCTGAAGGAGAACATCAAGCGGGAGTGGTGGCAGACCTTCGTGCGCGGCCGCGCCGACATGGTCGGCCTCGACTCGTCCATCATCCTGCCGCGCGATGTCTGGGTCGCCTCCGGCCACGTCGAGACGTTCACCGACCCGCTTGTCGAGTCGACGGTGACGCACCGCCGCTACCGCGCCGATCACCTGTGGGAGGCATTCGTCGCGAAGCATGGCCGGGAGCCTGCGAGCTGGGACGAGGTCCCGGACCCCGACACGGGTCAGCGCGGCAACTGGACCGAGCCACGCTCCTTCTCCGGCCTCATGAAGACCTACCTCGGCCCCGTCGACGACGAGGAAGGGCTGCACTATCTCCGGCCCGAGACGGCGCAGGGCATCTTCGTCAACTTCGCGAATGTGGTGACCGCGTCGCGTCGCAAGCCCCCGTTCGGCATCGGTCAGATCGGCAAGGCCTTCCGCAACGAGATCACACCCGGCAACTTCATCTTCCGCACCCGCGAGTTCGAGCAGATGGAGATCGAGTACTTCACGCCGCCGGCCGAGGCGGATGCCCACTTCACGACCTGGGTCGAGGCCAGTTGGGACTGGTTCGTCGATCTCGGCATCGACCCGGCGCACCTGCGCCGCTTCGATGTGCCGGCTGAGGACCGCGCCCACTACTCCGCCGGCACGATCGACATCGAGTACGACTTCGGCTTCGTCGGCGGCGACGGCTGGGGCGAGCTCATGGGCATCGCGAATCGCACCGATTACGACCTCAAGACGCACATCGAGCACTCCGGCAAGGATCTGTCGTTCTTCGAGCAGGCCACCGGCGAGCGATACGTGCCGCATGTCATCGAGCCGTCGTTCGGACTCACCCGCGCGATGATGGCGTTTCTCGTCGAGGCGTACCGTGAAGAGGAGGTGCCGACCGCGAAGGGCGGCACGGACACCCGCACGGTCCTCGCCCTCGACCCACGCCTTGCCCCCGTCAAGGCTGCCGTGCTGCCGCTCAGCCGTAATGAGCAGCTCTCGCCGATCGCGACGGAGCTGGCGGCGAGCCTGCGGCGTCGGTGGCACGTCGAGCACGACGAGACCCAGGCGATCGGCAAGCGGTACCGTCGCCAGGACGAGATCGGCACGCCGTATTGCATCACGGTCGACTTCGACACGCTCGAGGACCAGGCGGTGACGGTGCGCGACCGCGACACGATGGCGCAGGAGCGCATTCCGCTCGAGGGGGTTGAGCGCTACCTGCTCGATCGGCTGAGCTGAGACGGCGCCGCCCGGGCCTCGTCTAGCCTGTCGTGGTGACTTCCGACGACCTGCTCGCCCGCCGTTACGGCCCCGCCGCCCCGCTGAAGGCCGCCGCCTCCTCGGTGCTCGACCTCATGCTCCGGCACCGGTCGCATCGTCGGTTCACCGACGAGGAGGTCACCGACCCCGCGATCACCGCGATGATCGCGGCGGCATCGTCCGCCTCGACGAGCTCCAACATGCAGACCGTCTCCGTCGTGGTCGTCCGCGACCCACAATTGCGCGACGCGCTCGGGCACGTGTCCGGGACGTCCCTGCCGCTGGCGACGGCACCGGTCGCGCTCGTGTGGCTTGTCGACTGGTCGAGGAATGCGGCACTCGCGGAGCGCGCGGGCCACGCGGACAGCTGGACGCAATTCCTTGACGCGGTGTTGGCGGGATCAATCGATGCAGCCCTCGCTGCCCAGAATGCGGCGACGGTCGCCGAATCCCTCGGCCTCGGTGTCTGCTTCATCGGTTCGCTCCGGGACGACCCCGATCGTGTCGCGGAGCTGCTCGGCCTACCGCCGAAGGTCTTCGCCGTCTTCGGCCTCGCGGTCGGGCACCCCGACCCGAGCGATCGTGCGGGCGTGAAACCTCGGCTGCCGCAGTCGGTCATCGTGCACCACGAGCGGTATCGCGCCGCCGACCTCGAGGAGCTCGACACCTACGACGGGGTCGCGCGCGAGTATTTCGCTGGGCAGGGGATGGAGCAGGGCTGGGCCGATCGCATCGAGCAGCGCTTCGCAAAGCCGCCGGGCCGGCGGTCGCAGGTGCGCGGGGCGATCGAGCGCCGCGGCTTCGGCCTGCGCTGAGCGGCACTCGATCGAGAGGTTGACGTCCCCGGCGTAGGGTGGGCCCATGGGCGCGCGACTGGCCTCGGCCGTCAGCCCTTACCTGCGCGCGCACGCCGATAACCCGGTCGACTGGTGGCCATGGGGGCCCGAAGCCTTCGAGGCGGCGCGGCGGCGAGACGTCCCGGTCCTTGTCTCGATCGGGTATGCGACCTGCCACTGGTGCCACGTCATGGCGCGCGAGTCCTTCGCTGACCCGGTGACCGCCGCCATGATGAATGCGGGCTTCGTCGCGATCAAGGTGGACCGAGAGGAGCATCCCGAGGTCGACGCGGCGTTCCTCGCGGCGGCCTCCGCATTCACGCAGCACCTCGGCTGGCCACTCACCGTCGTGACGACGCCGGAGGGGCGTACCTTCTTCGCCGGGACGTACTTCCCGCCGGAGCCCGCGCGGGGCATGCCCTCGTTCCGTCAGGTGCTCGACGCGGCCACCGAGGCGTGGACGCAGCGTCGCGACGAGGTGGAAGCACTCGGTCAGGCAGTGACGAATGCGCTGCGCGCCCAGCCGCAGAGCGCACCGTCCGCGCTCCCGGATGGCGCCGCACTGGCGACCGCCGTCCGACGCATCGCCGAGACGGAGGACCCGGTCCATGGCGGCTTCGGGACGGCGCCGAAGTTCCCGAACGTGCCGGTCCTCGCATTCCTCGCCGAGCGTCGGCTGCACGGCGACGAGTCGGCGGCGGCGCTCGTCGAGCGGCTCCACGCGGCGACGCGGGCGCTGCAGGATGCGATCGAGGGCGGGTACTACCGGTACGCGGTGCAGCGTGATTGGTCCGAGCCGCACTATGAGCGCATGCTCGCCGACAACGCGCAGCTCCTCGATATCGCGACCTCGCTCGGCGACGAGGCGACCGCGGTGTCGATCGCCGGGTTCCTGCTGACGGTGCTGCGGCGAGGCGACGGGGCGTTTGGGTCGGCGCAGGACTCGGAGTCGCTCGTCGACGGGGTCCGCAGCGAGGGTGGCTACTACGCGCTCGACACCGCAGCGCGAGCGACGCAACCGCCGCCCGCCGTCGACGGGAAGGTGCTGGCGGGGCTCAATGGCCTGGCCATCGGCGCGCTCGCGGACGCCGGGGTGCGGTTCGACCGTCCCGAGTGGGTCGTGGCTGCGGCCCGGGCGGCGGCGTATGTCCGTGATGTGCACGTCCGGTCGACACCAGAGGGGCCGCGACTCGTGCGCGCAAGCCTTGACGGTGTGACCTCGCCGGCGGTCGCGACGCTCGAGGACTACGGGGGGCTCGCCGGCGGGCTCGTCCGGCTCGCGCTCGCGAGCGGTGAGGTGGCGTGGGCGGTGCTCGCGCGCGAGCTGGTCGCGACGTGCCCCGATGGGCGTGTCCCCGGTGGCATCGACCCCGTGCTCGCGGCGCACGGCATCGCCATCGACGCTGATCGCTCGGATGACGCGAGTCCGTCGGGCATCGCCCTCCTCGCCGACGCGGTCGCGCGGCTCGAGGACATCGGCGTGGCCGGGCTCAGCGGCCGCGCCGAGACGCTGCTCGCGCCAAGCTTCGCACCAGCGCTCGCGCGACCCACCGGCTACGGTGCGACCCTCGCCGTCGCTGCCCGCCTCGCCGCGCCGCCCGCCGAGCTGGTCATCGTCACCGAGGATCCGGCGAGCCCACTTGCGGCCGTGGCACGGGCGTGGGCGCGCCCGACACGCACCCTCGCGATCGTGACGTCAGCGCAGTCTGCCGCGTTCGCGGCGGAGGGGTGCGAGCTGTTCGCGGAGCGATCGACCCTGGACGGCGCTCCCGCCGCCTACCTCTGCGCGGGCGGCGTCTGTCGCCTGCCGACCCGCGAGCCGTCGGACCTGGCCGCCCAGCTCGCGAGCTGAGACCGCATTCCTCCAGCATGGGAGGGGAGGGCTCAGGGGGTGGGGTTCCGGGCGTCATACGCGCGGAAGCGGGGGTTGGTGCGCAGCAGCACCCAGAGGAGCAGCATGATCGCGGTGCCGCCGAGGATGGGGCCGGCCCACAGGCCGAGCAGGACGGCGAGCAGCCCCGTCACCATCTCCCCGAGGCGAGGGCCGCCGGCGACCACGACCATGAAGATGCCCTGCATCCGCCCGCGCATCTCGTCGGGAGCGGCAATGAGGAGCATCGTCGAGCGGAAGATCGCGCTCACCTCGTCGCTCGCACCGGTGCCCGCCAGCGCGATCGCGGCGAGCAGCAGCCCGAGCCACGACACCTGGGAGAAGTCCGGCCCGACCTCGCCCCACCAGCCGAGGAGCCCGGCCACGATGACAAGCCCGAACAGCACGGTGAATGCGCCGAACACGATGATCGCCCGCCCGATCGCGAGACCGTGCCGGTGGACGCGCGCGACGGGACCGCTGAATGCACCCGTCAGGAAGGTGCCGACGGCCACCGCGGCGGTGAGGATGCCGACGGTGACGGCCCCGCCACCGAGCACGCTCGCCCCGAGCGCGGGAAACAGGACGTGTGGGCGCCCGAGGCTCATCGCGATGATGTCGGCGACGAAGCTCAGCCGGATGTTCGGCGCCTGCCGGAGGAAGCGCAGGCCCTCGACGAGGGAGCGCAGCCCGGGCCGCGTCACGGCGCCGAGCGGTGGGAGTCGGGGGAGTCCGACGACGCCGATGAATCCGGCCGTAAACAACACGGCATCGACCGCGAAGGTGGCCGGGAATCCGACGGCCGCGATGAGCACGCCCGCGATGAGCGGTCCCGCGGCGATCTGCAGACCGAAGGTGAGGCCGTTGAGCGCGGCGGCGCGGGACACGAGGTGGGTCGGCAGCAGCCGGGGGATCGCGGCGGAGCGGGCGGAGGCGGAGATCGTCGTAGCGACCGCGTTGATGGTGGTGACGAGGTAGAACGGCCAGAGCACCGCGCGCTGCCCCTCCGCCAGCAGCGCCGCGTCCCAGAACGCGAGGCCGCACAGCGCCGCGGTCGACAGCCACGAGACGATCGCCGTCCAGATCGCGACGGTGCGTCGGTCGAAGGCGTCGGCGATCATCCCGCCCCAGAGCCCTGCGACGATCATCGGCTGCAGGGCGATGCCCCCGACGAGTGACACCATGAAGGTCGCGGTGTGCTCGTCCATCGTCGTCACGGCGATGTCGAAGACGATGAGTCCGACCGCCGTGATCGTCATCCAGGCGCCGATGCCCGAGATGGCCTGCCCGATCCAGAGCCGTGCGAATGCGGGGCTCGCCTTGAGCGGCGAGAGATCGACAAATGTGCGGTGCGGTCCCGTACTCGGTGGGGTGGAGTCGGGATCCGGCATGGCGGTCCAACTCTAGCCGCGGAAATACCCGCAGAAATGCGGCACGAGCGCCCGGATGCATGCCGCGGGAATGCGGCCGGCCGCGCCTGAGTTGGCCCGAGACATGAGCACTCCGATCAAGATCGACATCTGGTCCGACATCGCCTGCCCGTGGTGCTACATCGGCAAGCGTCGTCTCGAGTCCGCGGTCGCGGACTTCGACGGAGACGTCGAAGTCGAGTACCACTCCTACGAGCTGGCACCGGACACCCCGGAGGACTTCGCCGGGACCCACGCGGAGTATCTCGAGCAGAAGGGCTTCCCGGCGAGTCAGATCGGTGACATGCTCGCGCGCGTCTCCGGGGTCGCGGAGACCGTTGGGCTGCACTACGACTACGACGCGAACCAGCCGACCCGGACGCTGAAGGCCCACGAGCTGCTGCATTTCGCCAAGGCGCAGGGACGCCAGGTCGAGATGAAGGAGCGCCTCCTGGCCGGGTACTTCGAGCGCGGGGAGCACGTCGGCCGGATCGACGAGCTCGTCCGCATGGCCGAGGAGGTCGGCCTCGACGGCGCCGCGGCCCGCACGGCCCTCGAGTCGGGGGAGTTTGCGGCAGCCGTGCAGGCGGACATCCAGCAGGCCGCGGCCTACGGCATCCGCGGCGTGCCGTTCTTCGTTATCGACGGCAAGTACGGCATCTCGGGCGCCCAGGAGTCCGCGGTGTTCCTCAACGTGCTCAAGGATGTGGCGAGCGGGGCACCCGCGGCCGGCTGATCGTCGCCACAGCCCTGCGGCACCCGGTGAGGTGAGGGCGCGGAGTGCAGTCAGGCGCCGTCTGAAAGAATTGCCCCATGTCCGCCACACTGACCGCGCCGAAGCTGCGGATCGGGCCGATCGAGCTCGACTCGCCGGTCGTGCTCGCGCCGATGGCGGGCATCACGAACATGCCGTTCCGCCGGCTCTGCGCGGAGTATGGCGACGGGCTCTACGTGACGGAGATGATCACGACGCGGGCGATCATCGCGCGGAACCCGAGGACGATGCAGCTCATCGAGCACCACCCGGAGGAACGGGTGCGCAGCATCCAGCTCTACGGCGTCGACGCCGAGACGGTCGCGGAATCCGTGCGGATCCTCGTCGCTGAGGATCGGGTCGACCACATCGACCTCAACTTCGGCTGTCCCGTCCCGAAAGTGACCCGAAAGGGCGGCGGCGCGGCGCTGCCGTGGAAGACGGACCTCTTCGCCTCGATCCTGTCCGCCACGGTGGCGGCGGCGGGCGAGGTGCCGGTCACGATCAAGATGCGCAAAGGCATCGACGACGAGCACCTCACCTACCTCGAGGCCGGCCGCATCGCGGAGGACCTCGGGGTCCAGGCGGTCGCCCTCCACGCCCGCACCTGCGCGCAGCACTACTCCGGGCATGCGGACTGGTCGGCGATCGCCGAGCTCAAGGCCGCGATCACCTCGATCCCGGTGCTCGGCAACGGCGATGTCTTCGACGGCGAGGACGCCCGGCGCATGATGGCGGAGACCGGCTGCGATGGCGTCGTCGTCGGCCGCGGCGTGCTTGGCAAGCCGTGGCTCTTCAGCGAGCTGCAGGCCGCGATCACCGGCCGGGGCCCGGGCAAGCTCGAGCCGGATCTCGGCTTCGTCGCCCGCGCGTTCCGCCGCCACGCCGAGCTGACCGCGGACTTCCTCGGGGACGAGAGCCGGGCCTGCCGGGACATGCGCAAGCACGTCGCGTGGTACTTCAAGGGGTACCCCGTCGGCGGCGAGACCCGGGCACGGCTCGCGACCGTCGACTCGCTCGCCGACATCGATGCCGCACTCGCGGAGCTCGACTGGTCGGCAGCGTATCCGGGCGCCGCTGCGGAGGGGGAGCGCGGCCGCCAGGGCGGGCCGAAGCGCCCGCACCTCCCGGAGGGATGGCTCACGAGCCGCCGGCTCAGTGCGAGCGAACGTGAGGGCCTCACCGAGGGCGAGGGCGACACGAGTGGTGGCTGAGCGCGGCGCGGCTCGGGGTGACTGGCCGCTGCCTCCCGGGTATTCGCCGGCGGATATCGAGCGACGCCTCCCCGAAGAGCACTACTCACGACGCAGCGAGTTTGCGCGGGACCGAGCGCGGGTGCTCCATTCGGGGTCGCTGCGGCGCCTCGCCGCCAAGACGCAGGTGCTGTCGCCCGCCGCGGGACTCGACTTCGCGCGGAATCGCCTGACGCATTCACTCGAAGTCGCACAGATCGGCCGGGAGCTCGGCACCGCGCTCGGGCTCGACCCGGATGTCGTCGACGCAGCCTGCCTGAGCCACGACCTGGGCCATCCGCCCTACGGGCACAACGGCGAGCGTGCCCTCAACGATTGGGCGGCGGATATCGGGGGCTTCGAGGGGAATGCCCAGTCGCTCCGGGTGCTCGCGCGCCTCGAGCCGAAGTCGATCGGACCCGACGGCACCCCTTACGGGCTCAACCTCACCCGAGCGAGTCTCGACGCCACCGCCAAGTACCCGTGGTCCCGGCAGGCCGGCGTCGCCGACGCCGGCAGCGGCCGACAGAAATATGGGCATTACGCGGAGGACCAGGCGATCTTCGACTGGCTGCGCACGGGTGCGCCGACGGGTCGGCTCTGCATCGAGGCGCAGGTGATGGATCTCGCCGATGACATCGCGTACTCGGTCCACGACTTCGAGGACGCGATCGTCGAGGGCTACATCGAGGTCGGGGAGATCGCGAGCCGCGCCGACCACGAGGCCCTCATCGAGGGGGCGGCGAGCTGGGTCGGCCCGGACTTCGAGCTCGACGAGCTCGCGAGCGCCTTTGACCGGCTCGATCGCCTCGAGCCGTGGCCGGAGCGGTGGGACGGCGGCCGGGCCGATCGCGGTCGGCTCAAGAATCTCGCCTCCGCGCTCATCGGTCGCTTCGCGGGGGCGGCGACGATGGCGACCCACGAGGCGTATCCGGCCGCGCAGCTCGCCCGGTATGGCGCGGACCTCGTCGTGCCGGCGCCGATTCGTGCCGAGATCGCCGTGCTCAAGGGGATCGTCGGCTCCCACGTCATGGCCAGCGCCGCACGGCAGCCGCTGTACCGCCGCCAGCGCGAGGAGCTGCTGCAGCTCGCCCAGGTGCTCCTCGAGATCGCGCCGGCCCACCTCGACCCCGATTTCGCCGACGACTGGATGCATGCGCCCAGCGACGCCGCCCGCAAACGCGCGATCGTCGACCAGATCGCGAGCCTGACGGACCAGAGCGCCCACGCCTGGTGGGGGCTGCTCGCCCGTTGAGGGGCGGGTGCCGCGGCCTAGGATGTGCCCATGGCTGGCTTGATCCGTCGCTCCGACATCGACGAGGTCAAGTCCCGGACGAATATCGCCGACGTGGTCGGGGACTACGTCACGCTCCGCAGTGCCGGGGTGGGCTCGCTCAAGGGCCTGTGCCCGTTCCACGACGAGAAGAGCCCGAGCTTCAACGTCCGGCCGAGCGTCGGCTCGTTCCACTGCTTCGGCTGCGGAGAGGGCGGCGGGGTCATCGACTTCCTCATGAAGATCGACCACCTCACCTTCCCGGAGGCGGTCGAGCGGCTCGCGCAGCGCGTCGGGGTTGAGCTGCACTACGAGGAGGGCAGTGGGCCCGCCGGTCAGGCAGGCAATCGGGCGCGGCTGCTGGCGGCGAATCTCGCGGCGGAGCAGTTCTTCATCGCCCAGCTCGCGACGCCGGAGGCCTCCCCGGGGCGGCGATTCCTCGGCGAGCGAGGGTTCGACCCCGCGGCGGCGGCGCGATTCGGCATCGGCTTCGCCCCGCGCGGCGGTGCGCTCGGACGTCACCTCAAGCAGCTCGGCTTCACGGAGGAGGAGCAGCTCGGCGCCGGCCTGGTCGGCCGTGGCGACCGCGGCGAGCTGTATGACCGCTTCCGCGGGCGGCTCATGTGGCCGATCCGGGACACGACGGGGCAGACCGTCGGCTTCGGCGCGCGCAAGCTCCTCGACGACGACCAGGGACCGAAGTACCTCAACACCCCGGAGACGGCGGTCTACCGCAAATCGCAGGTGCTCTACGGGCTCGACCTCGCTAAGCGGGACATCGCCCGCGAGCGGCGGGTCGTCGTCGTCGAGGGCTACACGGACGTCATGGCCTGCCACCTGGCGGGGGAGACGACCGCGGTCGCGACCTGCGGCACGGCATTTGGCGTCGACCACATCAAGGTCGTCCGGCGGATCATGGGGGACAGCGCGGATGGCGGTCTGCATGCCGCGGGGGAAGTCGTCTTCACCTTCGATCCGGACGAGGCGGGGCAGAACGCTGCGAGCCGCGCCTTCGCCGAGGAGCAGCGGTTCGCGGCACAGACGTTCGTCGCGGTGGCGCCGGACGGGCTCGATCCCTGCGACCTGCGGCTGGCGCGCGGGGATGATGCGATCCGCGCGCTCATCGATGCCCGGCGCCCCATGTTCGAATTCATGATCCGGCGTATCCTCAGCGGTTTCGACCTCGAGGCGGCGGAGGGCCGGGTGGCCGCGCTCCGTGCCGCGGCGCCCGTCGTCGCCGGCATCCGGGACCCGGCGCTCAAGGTCGAGTACGCGCGACTGCTCGCGCGGTGGACCGGCCTGGAGCCCGACCAGACGCTCAGCGCGGTCCGCAGCGTGCGGGCCCGCCCCGCATCGGTGCCGTCCAACGCCCCCGGGGCGCCGTCCAACGCCCCCGGGGCGCCGACCTACGGCACCGGGGCACCGACCGAGGCGCCGCCGGCCGCCACCGCGAGCCTCGCGACGCTCCGCAATGACCCGAACACGCGGCTCGAGCGTGACGCGCTCATGGCGATCCTGCAGTATCCGCTCGAGGTCGGTGCTGACCTGGCCCGCCGAGCGCTTAGCGCGGCGTTCGCCGAACCGAGTCTCGCGGTGATCCGGGATGCCGCGGCGGTGTCCTTCGAGTACGCTGGCACGCCGCGCTGGCTCGAGGACATTGCGGGGGAGCTCCCGGAGGGCTTTAGCGGGCTGCTCCGAGAGCTGGCGGTCGCGCCGATCCCCGCGAGCCAGGAGGCGTTGCCGCGCTATGTCCGTGGCATTGTCGCGAGCCTCGTCGACCGGGAGCTGCTGCGACGCAAGCGCGAGGCGCTCGGCGCACTGCAGCGGCTCGATCGGACCGCCGATGCGGAGCGGTTCACGCAGCTGCAGCAGGAGCTCATCGACATCGACCGGCAGCGCGCCGCCAGTCGGAGCGACTAGCCTGAATGCCGTGACCGAGCTCGCCGTGTCCGCCAGTGATCTGTCGCTGCGCTACCACACCGCCAGTCAGCTCGTTCGGGCCAAGGCCGTCGACGGCGTCGACCTCGAGCTGCGGCTCGGGGAGCTGCTCGCCGTTGTCGGAGAGACCGGCTCTGGCAAGTCAACCCTCGCCCGTGCCGTCGCCGTGCAGGCCGGGATCGTCGGCGACCGCCGCTCGCCCGTCATCTCCGGCGGCAGCCTCAATGTCCTCGGCCAGGAATTGCGGGGGATCTCCGCTCGCCGTCGCCGGCGGCTCCAGGGTCGCGTCGGCTACCTGCGACAAGAGGCCGGACAGCACCTCGCGCCGCGGCTGACGGTCGAGGAGAACATCATCGAACCGATCTACGCGATCGACCGTGGCTTCGACCGTATGCGGGCCGGGGCCCATGCCGCGAGCCTGCTCGATGCGGTGCACCTGCCGCTGTCGATGCTCGACGCGCTCCCGCACGAGCTCTCCAAGGGGCAGCGCCAGCGCGTCGCGATCGCCAGGTCGCTCGTGCTCGAGCCCGAGGTGCTGGTCGCCGACGACCCGACCGCGGGCATTGACGTGACCGTCCGCGGCCAGATTTTGGACGTGCTGGCGCAGTTGCAGCGACACCACGCATTCGCCGCGCTCGTCGTCACGGCGGATCTCGCCGAGGTGCGGCGGATCACCGACCGGGTCGCGGTCATGCAGATGGGGCGCATCGTCGGGATCGGCCCGGTCGATGAGGTCTTTGACGACCCGTTCCACCCGTATGTGCGGCGACTGGGGGAGTCGCTCGGCGCGGTGTCCATACGCGACGACGGCTGACGGGACAGCGCCGAGGGCCTACGGGTCCTCGGGGAATTTGAAGCGCTTGACCTGCGGCTTCGGCATGCGCATGAGGCGCAGCTGTAGGGCGCGCGTCGCAGCGTACCAGCGCACCTTCTCGGCCCGGTCGCCCCAGCGCGCCTGTACCTTGCGCTGCAGTCGCTGGGCGAGCATCGCCGTGTCGAGGATGATGAGGGCGAAGAAGCCGAAAAGAACGTACGTGACGTATTCCTGCATCGCCGGGATCGGCACATACATGAGCACGATGACGACGAACATGATCGGGATGACGAACTCGCCGACGTTGAGGCGCGCGTCGACGTAGTCGCGCACCCAGCGCTTTTGCGGCCCGCGATCGCGCTGCGGGAGGTAGCGCTCGTCACCAGCGGCATAGCCGGCATTCGCCTTCGCGCGGTGCTCGGCGTCGCGCTCCCGCGCCACCCGCCTGGCCTCCTTGCGGTCCGCGACGACGATCGGGCGACGATTCTCCGCCTCGCGAGCCTTGCGGCTCGGGGTCGGCCGCCCCTTCCCCGCAGGGGCCTGGGTCTCAGTCTGGTCGTCGCTCATGGCCCCTTAAGATTACCCGCATGTCGGCCCGACTCCCATCCGAGCCCACCCGTCAGCGCCTTGCTGAGGCCGTCACGGCGGGGATGCCCGCTGCGATCGCCGACCTCGCGCGACTCGTGCGCATCCCCTCCGTGTCCTGGGACGGATTCGACCAGGCACACGTCGACTCGAGTGCGAATGCGGTGGCGACGCTGCTCACGGAGCTCCAGTTGTTCGACCGGGTCGCGATCGAGCGCGGGACCAATCCCGACGCGACGCCCGGCCGTCCGGCCGTGCTCGCCACGCGCGCGGCGAAGCCCGGGATGCCGACGGTCCTGCTCTATGCGCATCACGACGTGCAGCCGCCGGGTGCCGACGAGGACTGGGACAGCCCGCCGTATGAGCCGACGTTGCGCTCGACGCCGACCGGGGATCGGCTGTACGGGCGCGGCGCCGCCGACGACAAGGCGGGCGTCATGACGCATATCGCTGCGTTGCGCGCGCTGGTCGAGGCGCACGGCGAGGCTCCTGGGATCGGGATCGTCGTGTTCATCGAGGGGGAGGAGGAATTCGGTTCGCGCTCGTTCCGCGACTTCATCGAGCGCCACCGCGCGGCGCTGGACGCCGAGGTGATCATCGTCGCGGACTCCGACAACTGGGACCACGGGACCCCCGCCATCACCGCGAGCCTGCGCGGCAATGTGACGTTCACCCTCACGGTGCGCACACTCGAGCACGCCTCCCACTCCGGCATGTTCGGCGGCGCGGTCCCCGACGCGACCCTGTCGGCCATCCAGCTCCTCGCCACGCTCTGGGACGCCGAAGGTGCCGTCGCCGTGGACGGGCTTGCGGCGTTTGCGGGCGCCACCGGGGCGACGCCCGACTACCCCGAACCGCAGCTGCGCGCCGACGCCGGCCTGCTCGATGGAGTGCGGCCGATCGGCCGTGGGGAGCTGCTCGACCGGATCTGGCACCAGCCCGCCATCACCGTCACCGGGATGGACCTGCCGTCGGTGCGGGACGCCTCGAACACCCTGACACCCGTAGTCCGCATCAAGGTCAGCGCGCGGATTGCGCCGGGACAGTCGGCGGAGGCCGGGTATGACGCGATCGCGTCGCACCTCAAGCACCACGCCCCGCATGGCGCCGTCCTCAGCTTCGAGGACGTCGTCACGGGCGAGCCGTTCCGTGTCGACACCGACGCGCCCGCCTACCTCCTCGCCAAGGACGCCATGGCGGCTGGCTGGGGGCGCGATCCAGTCGAGATGGGCATCGGAGGCTCCATCCCATTCATCCCGACGCTCGTCGACGTCTTTCCCCGCGCCCAGATCCTCGTCACCGGGGTCGAGGACCCGGACACGCGGGCGCACAGCCCAAACGAGTCGCTGCACCTCGGCGTCTTCCGACGCGCGGTCCTCAGCGAGGCACTGCTCCTCACCGCGCTTGAAGGACGGGAGTAGAATCGCCGTATGTCCGACACCCTTCTCCTCACCCCGACGACCGAGACGCCGGAGCACGGCGTGCGCCTGACGGCCCCCGCGGCCGAGAAGGTGGCACGACTGCTGCATCAGGAAGGCCGTGACGACCTTCGGCTGCGCCTCGCAGTGCAGTCCGGCGGCTGCTCGGGCCTCGTCTACCAGCTCTACTTCGATGAGCGGACCCTCGACGGCGACGCGATCGTCGAGTTCCCGACCGAGGCTGGCCAGGGCGTCGAGATCGTCGTCGACCGCATGAGCACGGCCTACGTCGAGGGTGCTGTCGTGGACTTCGAGGATTCGATCCAGAAGCAGGGCTTCACGATCGACAACCCGAATGCGGCGGGCTCGTGTGCCTGCGGCGACTCGTTCCACTGAGCCGGTAGGGTAGGAATCGTGCGTTCAACTCGGCGTCGGAACTGGCTGCTCCTCCCACTCGGCATCACCACCGCGATCCTCTTGGCCGCCTGCACCCCGCAGGAGCAGGCCGGGTTCTTCCCGCAGGGTGAGGCCTTCGGCGACGGCCCGGTGACGAATCACACTGACCGGATGACCGGCCTCTGGTCGACGTCCTGGACGGTGCTGCTCATCGTCGGGCTCATCGTCTGGGGCCTGCTGCTGTGGGCGCTCATCGTCTACCGCCGCCGCCGCGGCCAGACCGGGCTGCCGGTGCAGATGCGGTACAACATGCCGATCGAGTTCCTCTACACGGTCATCCCGTTCATCCTCATCATCGGCTTCTTCGCGTTCACGGCGCGGGACATCACCGCGATCGAGTCGGAGCCGGCTGGGGGATCGGACATCCACATCTCGGCATTCGGCAAGCAGTGGTCGTGGGACTTCAACTACCTCGACGAGGACGTCCACGTCAGCGGCGTGCAGGCGCAGTACGGCCCGGACGGCACGCTCGACGGCCAGAATGTACCGACGCTCGTGCTGCCGGTCGGGAAGTCGGTCCAGGTCGACCTCGAGGCGCGGGATGTGATCCACAGCTTCTGGGTCGTGGACTTCCTCTACAAGAAGGACATGATTCCCGGCAAGACCAACGTGATGTACTTCACGCCGACGAAGGAAGGCTCCTACCTCGGCAAGTGCGCTGAGCTCTGCGGGGAGTACCACGCACAGATGCTCTTCAAGGTCGATGTCGTCTCCGAGGCGGAGTACGAGGACTTCATTGCCGCGCTCAAGGCCGACCCTGGGTCGCAGGGGATCCTCGGCCATGAGTACGACCGGAATCAGAACTTCCCGCAGGACGGGATCCACTCGCTGGAGGACGCTGACCGATGACGAGCACACTCATCAACCCAGAGACCGGGATCGCTCCCGGACGCAAGGTCGAGCGCAAGGGGAACGTGCTCGCCAAGTGGATCACCTCCACGGACCACAAGGTCATCGGGTACATGTACCTGATCACGTCGTTCATCTGGTTCCTCATAGGCGGCGTCATGGCACTGCTCATCCGTGCGCAGCTCGCCGGGCCGGGCATGGACCTCATCCAGACCGGTGAGCAGTACAACCAACTCTTCACGATGCACGGCACGATCATGCTGCTCATGTTCGCGACGCCGCTGTTCGCCGCATTCGCGAACGTCATCATGCCGCTGCAGATCGGCGCGCCGGATGTCGCCTTCCCGCGGCTCAACGCCTTCGCCTACTGGCTCTACAGCTTCGGCTCGCTCATCGCGGTCGCCGGCTTCCTCACCCCCCAGGGCGCTGCATCCTTCGGCTGGACGGCCTACGTGCCGCTGTCGGAGCAGACCTTCTCGCCAGGCTTCGGTGGCAACCTCTGGGTGTTCGGCCTCGGCCTCTCCGGCTTCGGCACGATCCTCGGCGCGGTGAACTTCATCACGACGATCATCACGCTGCGCGCACCCGGCATGACGATGTGGCGCATGCCGATCTTCACTTGGAACACGCTCATCACCTCGCTGCTGGTGATCCTCGTCTTCCCGATCCTTGCGGTCGCGGTACTCGCCCTCGGGGTGGACCGGGTCTGGGGTGGGCAGATCTACAACCCGGAGAACGGTGGACCGGTGCTGTGGCAGCACCTGTTCTGGTTCTTCGGCCACCCCGAGGTGTACATCATCGCGTTGCCGTTCTTCGGCATCGTCTCCGAGATCTTCCCGGTGTTCAGCCGCAAGCCGGTCTTCGGCTACAAGACGCTCGTCATCGCGACCATCGCGATCGCGGCCCTGTCGGTCACGGTCTGGGCGCACCACATGTATGTCACCGGCTCCGTGCTGCTGCCATTCTTCGCCCTCATGACGATGATGATCGCGATCCCGACGGGCGTGAAGATCTTCAACTGGATCGGCACCATGTGGCGAGGCTCAGTGACCTTCGAGTCACCGATGCTCTGGTCGATCGGCTTCCTCATCACCTTCACCTTCGGGGGACTCACGGGCGTCATCCTCGCGTCGCCGCCGCTCGACTTCCACATTTCGGACACTTACTTCCTCATCGCGCACTTCCACTACGTGGTGTTCGGCACCGTCGTCTTCGCGATGTTCGCCGGGTTCTACTTCTGGTGGCCGAAGTGGACGGGCAAGATGCTCAACGAGCGTCTCGGCAAGCTGCACTTCTGGTTGCTGTTCCTCGGCTTCCACACGACATTCCTCGTCCAGCACTGGGCGGGTGTCATGGGGATGCCGCGCCGCTACCGCGACTATCTCGTGGAGGACGGCATCACCTGGATGAATCAGCTCTCGTCGATCGGGGCAGCGATCCTCGCGATCTCGATGATCCCGTTCTTCTACAACGTGTGGATCACCGCACGTCGCGCGCCGAAGGTCACGGTCAACGACCCGTGGGGCTACGGTCGCTCGCTCGAGTGGGCGACGAGCTGCCCGCCGCCGCGCCACAACTTCGTGTCGATCCCGCGTATCCGCTCAGAGTCGCCGGCCTTCGACCTCAACCACCCGGAGCTCGCAGGGCAGCCTGGCGGCGACGCGTCGCAGGCGATCCCAGTCGGTGCCGGTGTTGACAATGCAGATGGCGCCGGGAGGAGCTGAGCGATGAAGACCAATATTTGGCTGTTCTGGGTGATCTGTGTCTTCTACGTGGCCGCCACCGTCATGTACGCGGTCTGGGGCCTGATGTCCGACGGTCAGGTGGAGTGGGTCGGCGTCATTGGCATGCTTCTTGCCGCGGCGCTCGGCGCCATGATCGCCACCTTCCTCGGCATGGCGCACAAGGCGCAGGGTGGGGAGCTCCCGGAGGACATCGATACCTCCGATATCGATGACGGTGACCCGGAGATCGGGCACTTCAGCCCGTGGAGCTGGTGGCCCATCACGCTCGCAGCGGCGCTGTCCATCTCGTTCCTCGGCATCGCGGTCGGCACGTGGCTCACCTTCATCGGCCTGCCGCTCGTCGCGGTCGCGATGGTCGGCTGGACCTACGAGTACTACCGCGGCCACTTCGCGGAGCGCTAGGTTCTACGCGCGTTCAAGCGCCCCGGGATTATAGTCCCGGGGCGCTTCGCGTTGGGTGCGCCCGGCTAAGGTGAGCACTCTGGCGATCCCCGCATTCGTACTTGTCGGGCCCCCTCCCTCGTCGCGGTTTTAGCTCCGGTCACGCCGCGAGCTCCGCAGATATACACCGGGGGGGGGTGCCCCTATATGGTTTGTCAAGCGGTGAGGGGTGTGATTTCTCTTGGCGGGGCGTAGAGGGTTCCGTCTCGGAGCATCGCGAAGAGGACGTCGGAGCGGCGCCTGGCGAGGGCGATGAGTGCTTGGTTGTGGCGTTTGCCCTGGGCGATCTTGCGGTCGTAGTAGGCGCGGGAGGCGGGGTCGCGGAGGGCGGCGAAGGCGGAGAGGAACATGGCCCGTTTCAGGATCTTGTTACCGCGCCGTGAGGCGTGCTCGCCGCGAATCGAGGAGTCGGGCGGCCGTCCTGACGCCGACTCCGGGCATGCTCGTCAGGACGGGGTGAAGAGGGTGGGTCTCGACGATGGCCTCGACCTCGTCGGCGATCTCGTCGCGCTGCCGGTGCAGGGCTTCGAGTTGCTCCGCCAGCCGCGGGATCACGTGGGAGGCGGCGCTGGTGCCCGCGACGATCACGGTCTGCTCGGTCAGCGCCTGGGTGATCTCGACTGCCCAGTCGACGCCTTTGCGGGGCGCGCGCTGCAGCAGCCGGGCGGCCAGCCGCTTCGGCCCGGCTTGCCGCAAGGCCTCCGGCGACCGATAGCGGCGCAGCAGGTCCAGGATCGCCGGATGGTCGAGTCTCGGCCCGAGTGTGCGCTCGAGCGCAGGATGGATCTGGGTGAGCAGGCCCCGCAGCCGGTTGCTGACCTGGGTGATCTGCCCGGCCAGGTCGTCGTCGAAGCCGCAGAGCATCGTGAGCTCCGCGACCTGCGCGTCGGCGACCTGGATCGATCGCAGCGTGTGCGGCAGGGTGCGGGCGGTCTCGGCGATGATCAGCGCGTCCCTCGCGTCGGTCTTCGCCTCGCCCGGATGCAGGTCCGCGATGCGGCGCATCGCCAGGCCCGGGAGATAGCCGACGAGGGCGCCGACTGCCTGGGCGACCGCGACGGGCAGTGCCCCGATCGTCGCCGGCTGGTCGACGACCAGCAGCACCGGACCGTGCTTGGCCAGCGAGACCAGCATCTCGCGCAGCTTGCCCTCGTCGTTCGGCAGTGGCTTGTCGAACAGCCGGTTCCCGGAGCGGTCGACGGCGACCGCGTGATGCTCGCCCTTGCCGACGTCCAGACCGATGAAGACCCCGGCTTCCTCGTAGCGTGCGATGCCTGTTGCCATGTTCCTCCCGTCGATCGGTCACGACGGCCCGCCGACGGCAAGTCCCGGCATCCACGTTACGGACGACCTCGCAAAGCTGGCCGAGCCCCTATCGGCGATCACTCACCGCCAGACCGGACCCGGTGACAACACCCCCCAGATCATGCGTGCGACAGGGGGCAACAATCATGCCGGGCCCGGCAGGCCATCAGCCCTCAGCATGCCCGCCGAGGCACCGGGAAGAAAGTAACGGGGCTTACGCGCGGACTGGCTCCCGCATTCCTGCTGGCAACGACTGAGGCCGCCGTCCCGTGGGGGAGCGGCGGCCTCAGTGATGCGCTGCGCGCGAGGTGATCAGTGGTGGCTGGACGCCTCGAGTTCCTTCTTGGTGACCGGGGCGATCCGGTCCTCGAAGAACCAGCGGGACAGGCCGGCGCGGACGTTCTGCCAGAAGCCGATCTTGCCCTTCGCGTTGGGGCGGACCATGAGCGGTTCGTACGTCTCGAAGCTGACGAGCTTCCAGCGCTCGTACTCGTCGACCGGCTCGTGCACCTCGATATATTCGCCACCGGGGAGTCGCACGATGCGGCCGGACTCGAAGCCGTGGAGGACGATCTCCCGGTCCTTCTTCTGCAGGCCGATCGCGACACGCTTCGTCATCCAATAGGCGACGATCGGGCCGAGGATGAGGAGGGCCTGCAGCGCGTGTGTCACGTGCTCCACCGCGAGCAGGAAGTGCGTCGCGATGAGGTCGGAGCTCGCCGCGCCCCACATCACCGCGTAGAAGGTGACACCGGCGGCGCCGATCGCGGTCCGCGTCGGGGCGTTGCGCGGGCGGTCCGCGATGTGGTGCTCCCGCTTGTCGCCCGTGACCCACGCCTCGATGAAGGGGTAGAACGCGACCAGGACGAGGAAGAGGCCGATGATCACGATCGGGACGAGCATATTGAGCGACAGGGTCAGCGCTCCAGCACCCCAGGGGATCTCGATCTCCCACCCGGGCGGGATCAGCCGGAGCATGCCGTCGGCGAAGCCGATGTACCAGTCGGGCTGCGTACCCGCAGAGATCGGGGACGGGTCGTACGGACCGTAGTTCCACACCGGCAGGATCTGCATCGTCGAGGCGATCACGACGATCACGCCGAAGACGAGGAAGAAGAAGCCGAGGGCCTTCGCCGCGAAGGTCGGGAGGATCGGCGCGCCAACGACGTTCTTGTTGGTGCGGCCGGGACCGGCGAACTGCGTGTGCTTGTTGACGATGAGCAGCACCATGTGCACCGCGATCAGGGCGATGACAAGCGCCGGCAGCACCATGATGTGCAGCATGTACAGGCGTCCGACGATCTCCGTGCCCGGGAATTCCCCGCCGAAGATGCCGTAGGACATCCAGGTACCGACGAACGGGACCGCCTTGACCATCCCGTCGATGATCCGTAGGCCGTTGCCGGAGAGCAGGTCGTCGGGGAGCGAGTAGCCGGTGAAGCCCTCCGCCATGGCGAGCACGAAGAGGAGGAATCCCACGACCCAGTTGAGCTCACGCGGCTTGCGGAAGGCGCCGGTGAAGAACACCCGGAGCATGTGCAGGCCGATCGAGGCCACAAAGAGCAGTGCGGCCCAGTGGTGAATCTGCCGGATGAGCAGACCACCACGGATGTCGAAGGAGATCTCGAGGACGGAGGCCATCGCCGCCGACATCGGCACGTTGCGCATCGTCTCGAGACTGCCGGTGTAGTACGTGTGCGTCATCGCCGCATCGAAGAACAGCGTGAGGAAGGTCCCCGACAGCAGGATGACGACGAAGCTGTACAGCGCGATCTCGCCGAGCATGAACGACCAGTGGTCGGGGAAGACCTTCCGGCCGAGCGCCTTGACGGCTCCGGAGAGGCTCGTGCGCTCGTCGACGTAGTTCGCCGCCCAGTTCACGAAGCGAGTGCCCCCGGGGGTCTTCGCCGTCGCGGTGGGACGAGGGGCAGTGGCGGTCACAGGGCACGCTCCCAGTAGCTCGGGCCGACAGGCTCAGTGAAGTCGCTCTGCGCGACGAGGTAGCCCTCGTCGTTGACGGTGATCGGCAGCTGCGGCAGCGGCCGCTTGGCCGGTCCGAAGATCACGGCCGCCTCGCGGGTGATGTCGAACTGCGACTGGTGGCACGGGCACAGCAGGTGGTGCGTCTGCTGCTCGTAGAGGGCGACGGGGCAACCGACGTGGGTGCAGATCTTGGAGTAGGCGACGATGCCGTCGTAGCTCCACGACTTGCCTCGCTCGGAGTATCCGCTGAGCTGCTCGGGCTTGAGGCGCATGAGCAGCACGACGGCCTTGGCCTTCTCCTCCAGCGGGTGCTCCGACTCGTGGAGGCCCTCGGGGATGACGTGGAAGGAGGAACCGAGGGTCACATCCGACGCCTTGATCGGACGGCCCGACGGGTCGATCGTCAGTCGCACGCCCTTGTCCCACATGGTGTTCGCCAGCAGCGGGAGCGGGTCAGCTTCCGGGGCGAGACCCCGAAGCACGACGACGGCGGGCGCCGCGGACACGACGGCGCCGGTGATGAGCGAGCCGGTCAAGAGCTTGCGTCGCGTAAACCCGGACTCCTCGTTGGCGGTCTTGAAGATCTCCACCGCAGCGGCGCGCGTGTCGTCAGTGCCGCGCGTCTCGTGCCGTTCCTCGACGATCTCGTGGCCGCCCATGAGGGCCTTCGCCCAGTGCACCAGTCCGACGCCGATGGCCAGGAGCGCGAGCGCGCCGGCGAGGCCAAAGAGCATGTTGCTGATGCGGACCGACCCCAGGTCACCGGGAACGAGGGGCAGCGCGACGTAGGCCGCCACAGCGCCGACGCTGCCGACGACCGCGACCCAGAAGAGCGTGACGATCCATCGCTCGATGCGCTTCGCGCGGGCTGGGTCCTTGTCGCCGAGGCGCAGCCGCTCAGGCGGGAACCCCGGGTTCTCGATGGCGTCGGACTGGACGATTGCGGTGCCGGCAGGGCGCTCGGGCAACTCGTGTTCAGACATGAATGCGTTTCCTCCCCGGCTCAGTTCGACCGCGACGTCAGCCAAATGGTGACGCCGACGAGCGCCCCGAGACCGAAGATCCAGATGAAGAGGCCCTCGGCAACCGGGCCGAGACCTCCGAGTTCGTACCCACCAACGGCAGGCTGATTCTCGAGGAACTTCAGGTAGGCGATGATGTTGGCCTTGTCCTCGGGTGTGATGTTGGCGTCGTTGAAGACCGGCATGTTCTGCGGGCCGGTCAGCATGGCCTCCCAGATGTGGGTCTCGTCCACCCCCATCAGCTGCGGCGCGAACTTGCCCTCGGTCAGTGCGCCGCCGGCACCGACGACGTTGTGGCACATCGCACAGTTGATGCGGAACAACTCGCCACCCAGGGCCAGGTCAGTGCCCGAGGCGACGAGCTCGGGCGAGGGGATCGCCGGACCGGGGGAGAGGCTCGCGACGTAGGCGGCCAGCGCCGCGATCTGCGTCTTCGTGAACTGCGGCGGCTTCACCATGGCCTGTGGGCCGGTCATCGCCATTGGCATCCGCCCGGTGCCGACCTGGAAGTCGACCGCTGCCGCGCCGACGCCGATGAGCGAGGGACCATCGGGCGTGCCGGTGAGGTCGAGCCCGTGGCAGGAGGCGCAGTTCGCGTCGAAGAGCTTCTCGCCCTCGGCGACGAGCGCCGCGGTGCTCGTCGGGTCGTCCGCGCTGGCGGGGATCGTGGCAAGCGCATAGGCGCCACCGGTGCCCAGCAGGGCCGCGCCGATGAGCGCGAGCGTGGCCAGCGGGTGCCGGCGCCCGCGCTTGCGAGGCTTGTCGGTCATCTCAGTCATGTGGTCGGTGCTCCCAGTCGTCGTCACGTCGCGGCTCATTGGAGGAGGTAGATGACGGCGAACAGGGCGACCCACACGACGTCCACGAAGTGCCAGTAGTACGAGATCGCGATCGCACCGACCGCTTCACGGTGGGTGAAGCGTTTGACGGCATAGAAGCGGCCGATCACGAAGAGGAATGCGACGAGGCCGGCCGTCACGTGGATGCCGTGGATGCCGGTCGCGAAATAGAAGATGGTGCCGTAGGCACTCGAGTTGAGCGTGAGGTGCTCGCTCGTCAGCAGCGCGTACTCGTAGACCTGGCCGACGACGAAGATCGCGCCGAGGATGAACGAGAGCCAGAACCACTCGGTGGCGCCCCACTTGCGGAGGTTCCACCGACTTCCGAGCCGCTTCGCCTGCAGGCGCTCGGCGGCAAAGACGCCGAACTGGGCCGTAAAGGACGAGAGGACCAGGACGGCCGTGTTGACGGAGGAGAACGGCACCGTCAGCTTCTCGGTCTCAATCGCCCACAGCTCGGGCGAGGTGGATCGCAGCGTGAAGTAGATCGCGAAGATGCCCGCGAAGAACATGACCTCGCTACCAAGCCAGACAATCACCCCGACCTGGGTGACGTTCGGGCGATTCACAGTCGGTGGTGCCAGCGCTGCAGTGCTCACGAGACCATTATGGCCGATGTCGGACGGCGCGGTGGCCGACAGGCGGGCGCCAGGTGCCTTCGTCCTAGAATCGCCGCATGCGTCCCGACACGACTTGGCCTGCCGTCCTGACGACCCTGGCCGCGGGTCAGGATCTCACGATCGGGCAGGCCGACTGGGCAATGGGCGAGGTCATGCGGGGTGCGGCAAGCGGCGCGCAGATCGGCGCGCTGCTGCTCGGGCTGCGGGCCAAGGGGGAGACGGTCGACGAGATCGTCGGCTTCCGCGATGCAGCGCTGCGGAGTGCGACCGCGCTCGAGGTGCCATCGCGTGTGCTCGACATCGTCGGCACGGGCGGCGATGCGCTCGGCGGCATTCTCAACATCTCCTCGGTCGCGTCGATCATCGCGGCCGCCGCGGGTGTCCCGGTCGTGAAGCACGGCAATCGCGCGGCGAGCTCGTCCTCGGGCGCCTCTGATGTGCTGTCCGAGCTCGGGGTCGATATCCAGCTGCCGCCGGAGCGGGTCGCCGAGGTCTTCACGCAGACGGGCATTGCGTTCGCGAATGCGGCGGTGCTGCACCAGGGGTTCCGCCACGCTGGGGGGCCGCGCCGCGAACTGGGCATCCCGACGCTCTTCAATATCCTTGGTCCGCTGTGCAACCCGGCTAGGCCCGAGGCCTCGGCGGTGGGTGTCGCCGACCTGGAGAGCGTGCCGCTCATCGTCGGGGTCTTCCAGACTCGCGGGGCAACGGCGCTGGTGTACCGCGGTGATGGTGGCATCGACAAGATGACGACGACCGGGCACACGCGGCTCTGGGAGGTGAGCTCCGGCTCGGTCCGGGAGCACGACATCGACCCGACGGAGCTCGGTATCCCGCTCGCGCCGCCCGAGGCGATCCTCGGGCGGGACCCCGCCTACAATGCGGCGGCGATCCGGGCGATCCTCGCGGGCGAGTCGGGTCCGCACCGCGACATCGCTCTGCTCAATGCCGCCGCGGGGATCGTGGCGCACCGGCTCGCGGAGGACCCGGGGGAGTGGGATGTCCCGATCCGGGAGCGCCTTCGGACGCAGCTCATCACCGCCGCGGATGCGGTTGACAGCGGGGCTGCGGCGGCGACGCTGACTGCCTGGGCGACTGCGACCGGTTGACTCGGCGCTCAGTCGAGCCAGTCGAGCGAGCGCTGGATGGCGCGGTGCCACCTGGCGAGTCGATGCTTGCGCTCGGCGTCGTCGATCGTGGGCGTCCAACGCGCATCCTCCCGCCAGAGGCTGCGGAGCTCGTCGAGCCCCGACCACACGCCGACGGCGAGTCCGGCCGCCGACGCGGCGCCGAATGCGGTCGTCTCGATGACCGCGGGGCGCACGACGGGGATGCCGAGGATGTCGGACTGGAATTGCATGAGCCGGTCATTGATGCTCATCCCACCGTCGACCCGCAGCTCGGCCAGCGGCGTCGCGATGTCGCGCGAGACGGCCTCGATGACATCCCAGGTCTGGAACGCGGTGGCCTCGAGCGCGGCCCGGGCGATGTGCGCTTTCGTCGAGAATCGCGTGAGTCCGACAATCGTGCCGCGGGCGTCCGGTCGCCAATACGGCGCGAAGAGCCCGCTGAAGGCGGGCACGAAGTAGACGTCGCCGGAATCCTCGACGCTCGTCGCGAGCGCTTCGACCTCTCCAGAGGACCTGATGATGCCGAGCGAGTCGCGCAGCCACTGCACGAGCGACCCGGCGACGGCGACGGATCCTTCGAGTGCGTAGTTGGCAGGACGGTCGCCGAGCCGGTAGGCGACGGTCGTGACGAGCCCCGAGGTCGACTGCACCGGCTCAGTCCCGGTATTCACGATGAGGAATGCGCCGGTGCCGTAGGTCTGTTTCGACTCGCCGGGGGAGAAGGCGCTCTGCCCGAACGTCGCCGCTTGCTGGTCACCGAGGATGCCGGCGATCGGCACCCCGGCCAGCGGTCCGCCGACGACCTCGCCGTACACCTCCGCGGAGGAGCGGATCTCCGGCAGCATGGCACGCGGGATGTCCCAGGCCGACAGCAGCTCGGGGGACCAGTCGAGCGTCGTGAGGTCCATGAGGAGCGTGCGCGACGCATTCGTCACATCGGTCGCGTGGACCCCGCCGTCCGGTCCGCCCGTCAGGTGCCACAGCAGCCAGGTGTCGGGTGTGCCGAAGAGCAGGTCGCCGGCGGCGGCGCGTGCCCGGGCGCCGTCGACGGCGTCGAGGATCCACGCGATCTTGCTTGCGGAGAAATAGGTGGCCAGCGGCAGCCCGGTCGTGGCGCGGAAGCGATCGGTGCCGCCGTCGGCCACGCGATCGATGAGCTCCTGCGTCCGGGTGTCCTGCCAGACGATGGCGGGGTGGATGGGCCTGCCGGTCTGCCGGTCCCAGACGATCGTGGTCTCGCGCTGATTGGTGATGCCGATCGCCGCGATGGCGCGTGCGGACAGGTGCGCATCGCCGAGCGCCTGGCCGAGGACCGAGCGAGCGTTGCGCAGGATCTCGTCGGCGTCGTGCTCGACCCAGCCCGCCTCAGGGAAATGCTGGCGGTGCTCGAGCTGACCCGTACCGACGAGAGCGCCGGTGTGGTCGAAGACGATGGCCCGGGTCGAGGTGGTGCCCTGGTCGATGGCGATGACGTGAGTGGGCTGCGCTGCCATGCGCCGAGCCTAACTACTGGCTGACGGGGCGTGCCTGCACACCGAGCGACGCCGACCACGTCCGGATGACGTCGCGCTGGCTGTCGTCGCAGACGTACCCGTACCCGTAGCTGACGTCCCAGTAGCTGCTGCTCGACACCCACACCCGCTCGTCGAGGCTCCAGCTGTCAAGCATCGTGAGCGCGTAGCAGTCGGCCATCGTCTCGGGATCGTCGCCGAATGCGGTGAGCGCGTCCGCGGTCGGCCCGGGATTCGTGAACTGCAGGACGTGCGCGAACTCGTGGTAGCCCACGAGCGTTTCGCCCCACGCGGTGCGGTAGGGCTGGTCGAAGCTGTCCGCGTCGAGGTGGACGACGAGCGGGTCGCCGCTCCACACGCAGCCGAGCGCGTCTGTTTCGCAGGCGGCACCCGCATCGCCCCACACGGTTTCG